>Ga0080006_1137136_pt1 | contig 15671 bp, 13 predicted proteins | sample RS3BMetagenome_FD_69209 | JGI IMG/M metagenome (GOLD analysis project Ga0080006, IMG submission 69209) | Ferric oxide microbial mat and aquatic microbial communities from Rainbow Spring, Yellowstone National Park, USA - RS3B (SPADES... ... | reverse complement strand
CCCTACTTGCAGCGCGGGCTCGCCGACATGCTGACCACCTCCCAGTTGCTCGACACCTACAGCCCCGAGATCTTCTGCACCATCCGCAACTACTACGACGAAGAGCCCGCGGCCTATGCGACGACGGGCGGCGGCAACGGCTACGCGCTGAGAACCATGACCGAGCTGACGTCCGGGCTGGGAGGCATCCTGACGCTGCCCGGGCTGGCCGGCACGGTGGCCACCGGGGGGCTGCTGGGGCTGGCGGGGCTCGTGGGCGGAGCGCCGAATCCCTATGTGTTTCCGGACAATCTGCCGCGCGTGAACGGTCGCGGCGGGCCCGGGGGTGCGCCGGGTTGCTGGCAGCCCATCACCCACGACCTATGGCCTGCACCCGAACTGGTGCTGGACACCGGCGCCAGTCTTGCGCCGTACAACCACCTGGATACAGGTTCGCCGTACGCCATCGAATACGTGTGGGGCCGCCAAGTCGGGGACAACACGATCAACCCATGAAAATCACCGGCTCCGCCATCAAACTCGGCATCGTCTCGTTGGTGCTGACGCTGATCACCGTCTCGATCGTTGTGGTGTTCGCCCAGATGCGCTTCAACCGCACCAACAGTTATACGGCGGAGTTCAGCAACGGTAGCGGCCTCAAAGACGGCCAGTTCGTCCGCGCCTCCGGGGTCGAGGTGGGCAAGGTCAAAAAGTTGCGCCTGGTCGACGGCGGCCAGAAGGTACAGGTGGAGTTCGAAGTCGACCGCTCGATACCGCTCTACCAGTCGACGACCGCACAGATCCGCTATCTCAATCTGTTCGCCGATCGCTACCTGGAGCTCAAGCGCGGCGAGGGTGAGGGCGCCGACCGGGTGCTGCCGCCGGGCGGATTCATCCCGCTGTCCCGGACATCACCGGCGCTGGATCTGGATGCCCTGATCGGCGGTTTCAAGCCGCTGTTTCGGGCGCTGGATCCGGAGAAGGTCAACACCATCGCGTCGGCCATCGTCACCGTTTTCCAGGGCCAGGGCGGCACCATCAACGACATCCTCGACCAGACGGCGCAGCTGACCGCGCATATTGCCGAACGCGACCAGGCGATCGGCGAAGTGGTCAAAAACCTCAACGTCGTGCTCGACACTACGGTTCTCCATCGCAAGGAATTCGACCAGACGATCGACAACTTCGAGAGATTGATCACCGGGCTGCAGAACCACGCCGAACCGCTGGCCGCCGGCGTCGCCAACCTGAGCAACGCCGCCGGAACTGTCGCCGACCTCCTGTCCGAGAATCGGGCGCTGCTGCACAAGGAGATCAACTACCTGCAGGCGCTCCAGCAACCGCTCGTCGACCAGCGTGACCAGCTCGGCGACCTGATCCACAAGACGCCGACCGCACTCAATCTGATCGGTCGCAGCATCGGCCTCTACGGGGACTGGGTGAACTTCTACCTCTGCGACCTCTCGATCAGGTGGAACGGGCTGCAGCCCGGCGGCCCGGTCCGCACGGTGCGGATCTGGCAGCAGCCCACGGGCAGGTGCACGCCGCAATGAGGACACTGACGGAGTTCAACCGTGCCCGCGTCGGGATAATGGGTACGGCCGTGCTGGGACTCGTCGTCGTCGTCGGCCAGAGCTTCACCAGCGTCCCGATGCTGTTCGCCACGCCGAGCTACTACGGGCAGTTCTCCGACTCCGGTCAACTGAACAAGGGCGACAAGGTGCGCATCTCGGGCGTGAATGTCGGCAAGGTGGAGGGGTTCGACATCGACGGCGACCGCGTCGTGATCAAGTTCACCGTCGGCGCCAACACCATCGGCACCGAAAGCCGCCTCGCGATCAAGACCGACACCATCCTCGGCAAGAAAGTGCTCGAGATCGAGCCGCGGGGAAACCGGATGCTACCGGCGGGGGGCGTGTTGCCCCTGAGCCAAAGCACCACCCCCTACCAGCTCTACGACGCGAACTACGACCTCACCAAGGCGGCCTCCGGCTGGGACATCGACACCTTGAAGCGGTCGCTGAATGTCCTGTCGCAGACCATCGACCAGACCTATCCGCACTTGAGCGCCACACTCGACGGCCTGGCCAAGTTCTCCGACACCATCGGTAAGCGCGACGAGCAGATCAAGCACCTGCTCGCACAGGCCCACCAGGTAGCCAGTGTGCTCGGTGACCGCAGCGAACAGGTCAATCGGTTGCTGGTCAACGCGAAAACGCTGCTGGCCGCCTTCAACGAACGCGGTCGTGCCATCGACGCCCTGCTGCGCAACGTGTCCGCTTTCTCCGCGCAGGTGCAGGGGTTCATCAACGACAACCCCAGTCTCAATCCCGTATTGGAGCAGTTGCGCGCCATCAGCGACGTGCTGGTGGCACGCAAGGAGGACCTCGCCCAAACCCTCACGTATGTCAGCCAATTCGCCGCATCGCTGGGAGAATCCGTCGCGTCGGGACCCTACTTCAAGATCGTCTTGTCCAACCTGCTGCCCTACTGGATTCTGCAGCCGTTCGTCGACGCCGCCTTCAAGAAACGCGGCATCGACCCGGAGGACTTCTGGCGCAGCGCCGGCCTGCCCGCGTTCCGCTGGCCCGACCCCAACGGCACCCGATTCCCCAACGGCGCGCCGCCACCTGCGCCTCCGGTGCTGGAGGGCACCCCGGACCATCCCGGACCGGCCTTCCCGCCGGGAACGGCGTGCTCGTACACGCCGGCGGCCGACGCGCTGCCCCGGCCGTGGAATCCGTTGCCGTGCGCGGGCGTCGACGCCGGCCCCTTCGGAGGCAGCTTCCCCGCACCGATCGACGTGCAGACCTCGCCACCGAACCCCGATGGCCTGCCACCGACACCGGGCATCCCGATCGCCGCCCGCCCCGGTGATCCGCCCCCGGCCGTCCCCGGCACACCGGTGCCGCTTCCCACCCAGGCGCCGCCCGGGACGCGCACCGAGAACCTGCAACCCGCCGGCCCCGTACCCCCACCGTCGACTTTCGCGCCCGGTCTGCCGGCGGGGCCACCCGCGCCGCCCGGACCCGGGCCGCAGCTGCCGGCGCCGTTCCTCAACCCAGGCGGCACGGGAGGTAGCCCGAATTGAGCACCATCCTCGATGTCCGTAAGTGGCGGTCCCGCGAGGTGATCGGGACGCTGATAGTGGCGCTGGCCCTGCTCGCCGGGTTCGTCGGGTGGCGGCTGTACGACAAGCTGACCACCAACACCGTGGCCGCTTACTTCCCGGAGGCGAACGCACTGTACCCCGGCGACAAAGTCCAGATCATGGGCGTTCGCGTGGGCTCGGTCGACAAGATCGAGCCAGCCGGCGACAAGATGAAGGTGACGTTTCACTACCAGAACAAATACAAGGTGCCGGCCAACGCGTCCGCCGTGATCGTGAACCCCACCCTGGTGGCATCGCGGACCATCCAGTTGGAGCCACCCTACAAAGGCGGTCCGCTGCTGGCCGATAACGCCGTGATCCCCCTCGAGCGCACGCAGGTGCCGACGGAGTGGGACCAACTGAGCCAGAGCGTCGCCAAGGCCATCGACAAACTCGGTCCCACCCCCGAGCAGCCCAAGGGGCCCATCGGCGACCTCATCGAGTCCTTCGCCGACGGCCTGGCCGGCAAAGGCAAGCAGATCAATACCACGCTGGACAGCCTGTCGCGGGCGTTGACAGCGTTGAACGAGGGCCGAGGGGACTTCTTCGCGGTGGTGCACAGCCTGGCGATGTTCGTCAACGCCCTGCACAAGGACGACCGGCAGTTCGTGGCGCTGAACCAGAACCTGGCCGAGTTCACCGACAAGTTGACCGGGTCCGACCACGACCTCAGCGCCGCGATCGTGCAGTTCGACAGCCTGCTCACCACCCTGCGGCCCTTCCTGGACAAGAACCGCGAAGTGTTCGCCCACGACATCGACAACCTCGCCACCGTCACCACCACGCTGGTCCAACCCGATCCGCTGAACGGATTGGAGACCGCCCTGCACGTCCTGCCGACGCTGGAAACCAACCTCAGCCAGATCTATCACCCGTCACACGGCGCGGTCATGTCCATCCCGGCGATACCGAACTTTGCGAACCCAATGCAGTTCATGTGCAGCATGATTCAGGCCGGCAGCCGGCTGGGCTATCAGGAATCCGCCGAACTGTGTGCCCAATATCTGGGGCCGATTCTCGATGCGATCAAGTTCAACTACTTGCCCTTCGGGCTGAACCTGTTCAGCACCGCCGAGACGCTACCCAAGGAAGTCGCCTACTCCGAACCTCGACTGCAGCCGCCGAACGGGTACAAGGACACCACGGTGCCCGGGATCTGGGTGCCCGACACCCCGTTATCGCACCGCAACACTCAGCCGGGCTGGGTTGCCGCGCCGGGTATGCAGGGCACCCAGGTCGGGCCGAGCACGGCGGGGCTGATGACTCCCGATTCGTTGGCAGAGCTGATGGGCGGCTCGGACGCCGCCCCGCCGCCGTCGGGTTTGCAGACACCACCGGGGCCGCCCAACGCATACGATGAGCATCCGGTGGTGCCGCCCGTCGGCCTGCAGGCTCCACAGGTGCCGATCCCGCCGCCGGCGCCGGGACCGGGCGTGCTGCCGGGTCCGGTGGCACCGACACCCCCGCCCGTGAGGGCGGCTGTGTCGACAGGACCGGGATCGTGACGCGCGCGTTCGCCGCCCGCGTCCGGCAGGGACTGGCCCTGCTGGTGGCTACCGTGACGTTGACGTCGTGTGCGAAATGGCAAGGGATCGCCAATGTCCCGATGCCCGGTGGCCCCGGCAGCGGGCCCGGCTCCTACATCATCTACGTACAACTGCCGGACACGCTGGCCCTCAACGACAACAGCCGGGTGCGGGTGGCCGACGTCTTCGTGGGCACGGTGCGCGCGATCAAACTTGAGAACTGGGTCGCCACGCTGACGTTGCGCGTGGACAAGAGCGTCAAGTTACCAAAGAACACCACCGCCAAGATCGGGCAGACGAGCCTCCTGGGCTCTCAGCACATAGAGCTGAACGCACCCCCCAATCCGTCCCCGGAGCTGCTGAAGAACGGCGACACCATCCCGCTGAAGAATGCGTCGGCGTACCCCACGACCGAGCAGACATTGGCCGGCCTCGCCATGATCTTGCGCGGAGGCGGCATCCCGAACCTCGAAGTGCTGCAGAACGAGGTCTACAACATCCTCAACGGCAGGGCCGACCAAATCCGCGATTTCCTCGGCAAGCTGGACACTTTCACCGCCCGGCTCAACGAGCAACGCGAGGACATCACCCGGGCCATCGATTCCACCGACCGTCTGCTGGCGTACGTGGGAGCACGATCCGACGTCCTGGACCGGGTCCTCACCGAATTCCCACCCCTGCTCAAGCACGTCGCCGACAAACAGAACCTCTTGATCAACGCGGTCGACGCGACGGGACGCCTCAGCGGAGTTGCCGACCAATACCTGTCCGCGTCGCGCAACGACCTGCACCAAAACCTGCTGGCGCTCCAGTGCCCGCTTCGCGAACTCGGCCGCGGGGCACCGTATCTGATCCGCGCACTCAAGCTGATGCTCGTCCGGCCGTTTGACGTCGACGCCGTGCCGAAGTCGTTCCGCGGCGACTACTTCAACCTGTCGCTGACGCTCGACCTGACCCTCAGCGCCGTCGACAACGCGGTCCTCACCGGGACGGGCTTCTCCGGAGCGCTGCGTGCACTCGAGCAGTCGTGGGGCCGCGATCCCGAAACGATGATCCCCGACGTCCGGTACACACCGAACCCGAACGACGCCCCGGGCGGACCGCTGGTCGAGAGGGCGGATCGGCAATGCTGACCCCCTTCATCAAGCGCCAGCTGATCCTGTTCGGCATTCTGACCGTGGTCACCGCGGTTGTGCTGGGCGGGTACTACCTGCGACTTCCCACCGCGGCAGGGATCGGCCAGTACAAACTACACGCGGACCTGCCCGCGTCGGGTGGCTTGTACAAGACGGCCAACGTGACTTATCGCGGTCAAACCATCGGTACGGTCACCGATGTCGAGCCGACCGAGCGGGGCGCGCGGGTGACGATGAGTATCTCCGACCGCTACAAGATCCCGGTTGACGCGTCGGCGAACGTGCACTCGGTGTCGGCGGTCGGCGAGCAGTACCTGGACCTGGTGTCGGCCGGCAATCCGGGCAAGTACCTCGCGGCGGGGCAAACCATCACCAAGGGCACCATACCCACCGATATCGGGCCGGCGCTGGATGCCGCCAACCGCGGGCTGGCGGCGCTGCCCAAGGACAAGATCGCCTCGCTCCTCGACGAAACGGCCCAGGCTGTAGGCGGATTGGGCCCTGCGCTGCAACGACTGGTCGATGCGACACAGGCGATCGCCGGCGACCTCAAGAGCAACCTCCGCGACGTCGACGACATCATCCAGAACGCCGGGCCGGTCATCGACAGCCAGGTCGACTCCAGTGACTCGATCCGGCGCTGGTCGCACAACCTGGACATCCTGGCCGCGCAGAGCGCGGAGAGCGACCAGCACGTGCAAAGCATCCTGACGCAAGCGGCACCGACGGCCGATCAGGTCAACACGGTGTTCAGCGACATTCGCGACGCGCTGCCGCAGACACTGGCGAATCTCGAGATCGTGCTGGACATGCTCAAGCGCTACCACAAGGGCGTCGAGCAACTGCTGGTCGCCTATCCGCAGGGCGCCGCGGAAGGCCAGACGGTGACGACGCCTTTCCCGGGCTACGCGGCGCTGGGGACCTCGTTGACGATCAACCAGCCCCCGCCGTGTCTGACCGGCTTTCTGCCGGCATCCCAGTGGCGGTCCCCTTCGGACACCAGCCTGGCGCCGATGCCGTCGGGAACCTATTGCAGGATCCCGCAGGACACTCCGGCCAACGACGTGCGCGGGGCGCGCAATCTTCCGTGTGTCGATGTGCCGGGTAAGCGCGCCGCGACACCCCGGGAATGCCGGGACCCCAAACCCTACGTCCCGTTGGGCACCAATCCCTGGTACGGCGACCCGAACCAGATCGTGACCTGCCCCGCGCCGGCGGCGCGCTGTGATCAGCCGGTCAAACCGGGACAGGTGATCCCCGCGCCGTCGGTCGACAACGGCGTCAACCCGGCGCCTTCCGACCGCGTCGCGGGGACGCCGCCTCCCGTCAGTGACGTGCTGCAGCGGCCCGGATCCGGCGCCGTCCAGTGCACCGGGCAGCAGCCGAACAACTGCGTCTACTCCCCCGCCGGGCCGCCCACGGCCGTTTACAGTCCCCAGAGCGGTGAGCTTGTCGGGCCCGACGGCGTCAGATACTCGGTGGACAATTCGGGTAAAAGTGGAGACGACGGCTGGAAGGACATGCTTGCCCCGTCCGGCTGGCGATGAATATTGCTGGTGTGCAGAGCTTTCGGCTTGGCTCGAGCGTGGCGGTCTTGAGTGGTTCGCCCGTCTGCGCGCCATCGCACCAGCCGCGAGCCGAGCCGTTGACACTGACCGCACGTACAGTCATATACTTGGTACTGAGCGCGCCGCCGCCCGGTGGTCCGTACACGAGAAGATCGGAGCGACATGCCGGAAGTCATTGGCCTGGGCCAGCTCCGGAGCCACGCGTGCGCTTACCTCGAGCGGGTTGCTGATGGGGAGGCGTTCGACGTGGTGCGTCGCGGCAGGTTGGTGGCTCAAATCGTGCCGGTCGGCGACGGGAGGGTAGCCCCCATTCCGTCGCGAACCGTCAAAGCCGCGGAGGCCGGTGGCTGGGTCGGCCTTGACGAACTGCGTACCCGCGCCGGGCGCTGCTTCGATCGGGTTGCTGCCGGGGAGACGGTTTACGTCGTGCGCGACGGCAAGCTGCTGGCGCGGATCGTGTCGGCCGGTGACCCGAAGACAACGCCGAGCCCGCCGGACGCCGGCCGGCGGATCGAGCTAGACGAACTGCGCAAGCGCGCGGGGCGCTATTTCGACACGGTTGCCGCAGGCCAGACGATCGAGGTCGTCCGCGGCGGCAGGGTGGTTGCGCGCATCGTGTCGACCGATACCAACGACGCCCTCGGCGCCTGAGCGCCCGGGGCTGACGGCCCGATAACCGCATATGAACGCCCGGGGCGGACCCGGCGTCACACCAGCGCCGAACTCGGCGCCCAGCGTCACGCCAGCGTGACACTCGTGAACGGCCCATGGGTTTCAGGTGCCTAACGGCGGCTGGGTCACGAAGTCGATCAGTTCCTCGACCCGGCTGATCAGCTCCGGCTCGAGATCGTTCCAGTCACGCACCCGGGAGCGGATGTGCCGCCAGGCCCGGGCGATGTCCGCCTGGCCGGCGTGCGGCAGGCCGAGCGCCTGACACGCGCCGCGTTTCCACTGCAGGTGGCGCGGCACGTCCGGCCAGGCCGCCAGACCGAGCCGCTGCGGCTTGACGGCCTGCCAGATGTCGACGTACGGGTGACCGACGACCAGGGTGTCGGGCCCGCCGGGCCCCCGTCGCACCGCGTCGGCGATCCGCGCCTCCTTGGATCCCGCGACGAGGTGGTCGACGAGCACGCCGAGCCGCCGCCCCGGCGCGGGGGCGAACTCCGCGACGATGCCTACGAGGTCGTCGACGCCACCGAGGTGCTCGACGACGACACCCTCGATCCGCAGGTCCTCCCCCCACACCTGCGCGATGAGTTCGGCGTCGTGCCGGCCCTCGACGTAAATCCGGCTGGCTCGCGCGACGCGGGCCCGGGCGCCCGGAACGGCGACCGAACCGGACGCCGTCCTGCCCGCGGCTGCGGGTCGCGCAGTGCGCGGCGCGGTGAGGATGACGGGACGCCCGTCGAGGAGATAGCCCGGACCCAGCGGAAAGCCGCGAGTGCGGCCGTGCCGGTCCTCGAGGTCAATGCGGCCGTACTCGACGCGCACCACGGCGCCGACGTAACCGGTTTCGGCGTCCTCGACGACCATTCCCAATTCCACTTGGTGCTCGGTCGAGCGGCGCGTGCGCCGACCCGCGGCGAGAACATCGGTTCCGTAGCGATCCACCCGGCAATCCTAGGAAGCCTTGCGCCCAAACCTCGTTACGGCGCGCCCACGGTGCGGCCGTGATCCCCCAACCCGCTGTGGGTTTGCGCCGGAACGGTTGTAAGGGTGGTAGCGGCCGGGGTGATTGCAGAAATTTGCCAGCAACCGCGTGGCGTTAACCAGCTGGTGACGCCGACGATGCTATGTTGTTATCTGCGGTGAGATTGCCGCTGGACCGCAGCGCGGCGGTGAGCGAGGTGGAAGATGGATCTGACCCAATGGGTTTCGAGCATTGTCGCCTTCGTGCGGGCAGGCTACCCTTCCGGTATGCCGACCGTCGGCGCCACTCACATCACGAATGCGATTCCCTCCCCCGAGGATATCGCGCGTGTACGGCGTCGGCTTGATCGCCAGGCCGCTTCGAGCGCTTAAGAGGACGGCTCGACCGGGCTGCCGCAGGCGGCCAGGAAGGCCGCGTAATCCCACGTCTTCAAAAAGGCTTGCCCCGCCTGCAATCCGCTTCGATAGACCGCCTCGCGCTGCTCGGCGGTGATGTCGAAATCGATGGTGCTGACCTCGCCGACGGGCACGAAGATGGTTCGTCGCACCGTGCAGGGGTCGTCGACGTAGGCGTTGTCCAGGTTGCTCAGCAATGTCTCGATCGCGGCGATCCCCAAGGACACCGGCCCATGAACCGGGCGTGTCGGCGGAATGCCGGGACGCGCCGACAACCGGATGCCGAACGTCGGCCACTCAGGTTGGCCGTCGGTCCGGTCGAACAGCTGCACCGGAAAATCCGACAGCAGCCCGCCGTCGACCCACGTCGCACCGGCTACCCGGACGGGCTCGAAGATATAGGGAATCGCCGCCGAGGCGTGCACCGCGCGGGCCACCGGGAATCGATCCGGGTCGAGGCCGTAGGAGCGCAGGTCCCACGGGATGCGGACCAGTCGGCGCCGCGACAGCTCGCTGGCCGTCACGACCAGCGACCACGCAAATTGGTCGGGCTCTTCGCCGGTGCGCAAATCACCGAAGGTGCGCACGCCCAGGTCGCCGAGCAGACCGGCGAGCAGCCGTTCGAGGTAGGCCCCGCGATAGACACCGTCGGATACCACCAGGGAGAGTCCCCCGCCGATCAGCGGCACCCGTCCGATCAGGCTGGGGTCGAGGAACTTCCGGTAGTCGATCGTGCGCATCACCTCGGCGAGCCGCGTCAGGGGCTCACCGGCGACCTGCAGCGCCGCCACCAGCGACGCGACGATCGCGCCCGCGCTGGTTCCGGCGACCCGCGGAAACCGGTAGCCGGCCCCGGCCAGGGCGTCCACCGCGCCGACCAGCCCGATCCCGCGGACGCCGCCGCCTTCGCAGACCAGGTCGACGCGTGCCGTGTTCATGGCCGACACCTTATTCGATGCCCGTCGACGCCGAAGAAATGCAGTTGTCCGGGTTCTGGGTACAGCCGCACGCGGCTGCCCCTGTGCGGTGGGTGACGCCCGTCGACACGCGCAACGACGGACTGATCGATCACCTTCCCCAAGCCGGTGATCCGGCCGTACAGGTAGGCGTCCGCACCCAACTCCTCCACGAGGTCCACCTCCATCTCGACGCCCATGCCGCCCAGTACGAAATGCTCGGGGCGGACCCCGACGACGAGCCCAGGCCCCGCGTCGGCGATCTCACGCGGCAGCGGGATCAACCAATCCCCCAGCAAGACCGACGAGTCCACGACGGGCAGGGTGAACAGGTTCATCGCCGGCGACCCGATGAATCCCGCGACGAAGACGTTGCCGGGTTTTCGGTAGAGCTCGCGAGGCGGCGCAAACTGCTGCAGCACTCCGTCGCAGAGCACGGCGACGCGGTCGCCCATGGTCATCGCCTCGACCTGGTCGTGGGTTACGTAGACGGTGGTGGTTTCAAGCCGTCGCTGCAGTGCGGCGATCTGGTTGCGGGTTTGCACGCGCAGCTTGGCGTCGAGATTGGACAGCGGCTCGTCCATCAAGAACACCTGTGGGCGCCGCACGATCGCACGCCCCATCGCCACCCGCTGGCGCTGCCCACCGGAAAGTTCTTTGGGCTTGCGATCCAAATAGGTTTGCAAGTCGAGCAGTTTCGCCGCGTCCAGCACGCGGTCGCGAATCTCGGCCTTCGGTGTTCTGGCGATCTTCAACGCGAAGCCCATGTTCTGCGCCACCGTCATGTGCGGGTACAGCGCATAGTTCTGAAAGACCATCGCGACGTCACGGTCCTTGGGATCGAGGCCGGTGACATCACGATCGCCGATCCGGATCCGTCCGGAGTCCACCGTCTCCAGCCCGGCCACCATCCGCAGCGAGGTCGTCTTTCCGCATCCGGACGGTCCGACCAGAACTACGAATTCGCCATCTCCGACGAACAGGTCGAGTTTGTCCAGCGCGGGTCGATCCGCCCCGGGGTAGCGCCGGGTGGCTTGCTCGAAACTGACCGACGCCATCGTTACCCGCCGAGCCCGGTGACCGCGATGCCGCGCACGAAGGAACGTTGCGCGACGGCATAGATGATGACCAGCGGCAGCATGATCAGCATCGAGGTCGCCATGATGACCGGCCACCTGGCCACGTATTCGCCCCGCAGCCGCACCAGGCCCAGCGTCAGCGTCGCCAGGCTGTCGCGCTGGATCATCAACAACGGCCACAAGAAGTCGTTCCACACGTTGACCCAGGTGAGCACGGCGAGCACCATCACCGCCGGCCGGGCGTGGGGCAACAGCACCCGCCAGTAGACCTGCCAGGGCGAACAGCCGTCCAGGATCGCCGCCTCCTCGAGATCAGTCGGGAGCGTCCGGAAGAACTGCCGCATGAGATACGTGCCGAAGGCGCTGCCGAACAACCCCGGCACGATCATCGCCCAGGGCGTATCGACCCACCCCACCGTGCGCATCAGAATGAACTGCGGGATCACCGTTACCGTCAGCGGCACCATCAACGTGCCCAGGTACAACACGAACAGCGCATCGCGACCACGAAAGTGCAGTCGCGCAAAGGCATATCCGGCCAGCGAGCAGAAGAACACCTGGCCGCCCGTGACGCAACCGGCGTAGAGCACGGTGTTGAAGAACATCCGCCAGAACGGCATCAGCGCGAAGACCTCGGTGTAGTTCGACCAGCGGGGATGGGCCGGAAACAGCCTCGCCTCGGTGACCTCGCCCTCCCCCGCCAGTGAACCCGACACCGCCCAGGCGATCGGGAATAACGCGACCCACGCGACGGTGATCAGCGCCGTGTAGACAAGCACGGCGCGCAAAACCTTGCGCGCGTGCACCTGCTCACGTGAGCCCACGTGACGTCTCCCAAGAACGCCGATGCGTCAGCCGCAACTGGATCACGGTCAACACCAGCAAGACGGCGAACATCACCCATGCCAATGCGGACGCGTAACCGAATTCCAGGAACGAAAACGCGTGCTGGAACAGCATGATGCCCAAGACGTAGGTGGCGCTCTCCGGTCCGCCGTTGGCGCCGTTGAGGACATACACCAGGTCGAAAGCCTGGAACGCGTGGATGATCGAGATGACCACCACGAACGAGATCGCGCCCCGGATCAACGGCACGGTGATGGACACCAACTGGCGCACCTCACCGGCGCCGTCGATGCGCGCGGCTTCGTAGACGGTTGCGGGGACCCCCTGCATCGCGGCCAACAACACGACGGTGGCGAACGGGACGCTCCGCCACACGCTGACCAGACACAGTGAGGCCATGGCCCACTTCGGCTCGATCAGCCACGGGACCGGGCCTATTCCCGCCCAGCCGAGCATGATGTTGAGCAGCCCGTTGTCGGTGTTGAAGACGAACTGCCAGACGACGGCCATCACCACCGACGAAATGGCCAGCGGCAGAAACACTACCGTTCGAAAGACGCCGATTCCCTTGACTTTCCGGTTCAGCAGCCCGGCGACAACCAGGCTGACCAGAACGGTCGGGATCACCGTCCCGAGGGTGTAGATCACGGTGTTGCGGATGGCAATGACGAACAGCGGATCGGACGTGAGGAGTTCACCGAAGTTCCTGAATCCCACGAACTTCGGCGGCCGGAACAAGTCCCAGTCCTGGAAACTCATGTACAACGAGAAGCCGAGCGGGAACAGCATGAAGACCATGACCGCGGCCAGGTTGGGTGTGACGAACAACCGGCCGGCACGCGCACGTCGACGGGACAGGCCGGATCCGGCCGGCGCGGATGCAGGGATATCGACCGACATCATGGGGTTTTCAGCACCTCGTCGGCGGCGTGCGCCAGCCCGGTCAGCGACGTCGCCGGCCGCGACCCCCGCAGCACCGGCCCGAAATTTCGGTCCATCAGCGCGTTGACCTTTTCCCAGGCCGGCGTGATCGGGAGCCCCTCGGAATGGGCCGGCCCCGCGGTGAGGACGGCGAGGTTGCCGACGTTGCGGTGCGCCTTCGCGAATCCGTCCGAGGTCAGCGCGGATCGCAAGACCGGCACGAACAGACTGGATTCAGCGACCAGGGCCTGGCCGACGGGTCCGGTCGCGAATTTGACGAATGCCCAGGCCTGTTCCCTGCGCGGGCTGCTCGCCGCGATGGCCAGTCCGGTGGCGCCGATGTTCGAGCAGGAGGACGGGCCCTGCCGCCGCGGCCCGATGGGCAGTGGCGCGACGTCGAAGTTCAGGCCGTCGGCCCGGATGAATGTCTGGTATCGCCAGTGGCCGCCCAGCGCGATCGCGGCCCTGCCCGCCGAGAAGAGGTCCGTCGTGGATATGGACTGTTGTTCCGAGCCGTTGGGAGCCACCCGGTACTTATTGGTGAGGTCGGCGTAGAACTGCACCGCCTGGATGAACGCGTCGTTGTCGAAGTTGAAGTGGGTGGGGTTTCTCCGCGGCGTGGACCACGGCACCCCGTTGTTCATCGCGAACAGGCCGGCCGAGTAGTCGGAGACGAAAGTGTTGACGAATCCCCATTGGCTGACGCGCCCTGACGCCGTACGCTTGGTGAGCGCTCGCGTGGTGTCCAGGAAGTCGGCGAAACTCCAAGGGTTTTCCCATGTCGAGGGGGGAGGCGGGACACCGGCGTCGGCGAAAAGCCGGGTGTTGTAGAACAAGTAGTTTCCTGACCACTGTTCGGGGAGGGCGTACTGACCCCCGTTGTAGGCGAACGTGTCATACAGCGCCTCGATGCCATCGGACTTCAGCTCCGCGGCGAACGATCGGTCGTGAGCCAGCATGGTATTGAGATCCAGCAAGACTCCGCGGTCGGCCAGCTCGGCGTAGGTCAAATCCCACGCCATCAGGATGTCCGGGCATCTGCCCCCGGCGCAGAACGTCGACAGCTGCTGCATGACCCCGGGGCCGGACAGCACCGGCCGCACTTTGATGCCGGGATGGCGACGCTGGAATTCGTCGATGATGCGCAGCCTGGCATCGCGCTCCTCGGGGTTGGCCGCGAAGAAGAACGTGAGTGCGTCGTCGTCGGGCGCGCAACCGCCGGCCCACGGCGCCAATGACGCTGCGGTAAGCGCGGCGGCGCCCCGTAGCAGGCGCCGCCGTCCGAACGGCCTATCGAGCATGTTGTTCCGAATACCTCGATTGTCCGCGATCCACCGGCGCCCCCGTCACGTTGCCCCGACGAGTTGGACTCCGGCGGTTTTCATCTCAGCGAGCGCCTCCGCTGCCGAATCCGCGGCCACCGCGGCCGTCAGGTCGACCAGCACCCTGGTGGTCAGACCCGCCCGCGCCGCGTCTTCGGCCGTCCGCCGGACGCAGTAATCGGTGGCGATGCCGACGACGTCGACCTCGTCGACCCCCCGCCGGCGCAGCCATTCAAGTAGCGGTGTCCCGTTCTGGTCGACACCGTCGAAACCGCTGTATCCGGCGTCGTACGCACCCTTGCGGAACACCGCCTCGATCCGGCTGGTGTCGAGGGCCGGATGAAAACGGGCGCCCGGACTTCCGGCGACACAGTGCGGGGGCCAGGACGATGAGAAATCCGGGTGGTCGGAGAAATGATCGCCCGGGTCGACGTGAAAGTCCTGGGTGGCGACGACGTGCGCATAGCCGGGTTCGGTGGCCAGGTAGTCGTTGATGGCGAAGGCCACGGCGGCGCCGCCGGCCACCGCCATCGAGCCACCGGCGCAGAAATCGTTTTGCACATCGACGATGATCAACGCCCGCACCGGTCCACCCTATCGTCGTTGGGCCCGCGAGCTGCGCCTTTAGGCCATCGGGCGCCGAGCGGGGCCGCCAGATCGCCGGCACCGTCGCCGAACGTGGCTGCGAACTGGCCGGCGGGGCGGCCGAACGCGGCGCGCCCCTGGCCAAGAGGGCACGCAAGCGCGGCGGGAATTGCGCGGTAGTCGCCTGGCTGACCGGATTCTTGGCCGCAGGCTTCGGGTTTGAGCCTGGGGTTAGGTCATCCTGTTTGTCGCCGGGCGCAGCCCGGCGCTCAGAGTGGTCGGGCTTGGCCGTCGATGTATTGCTTGATGATGGACGGGGGTGCGCCTGGGCTGGAGACGGCGAGATAGGACGGCGACTACAGGTGGCCGCGCATGCGGGTGCGGACATACGCGCTGGTGAGTTCGCGCTGTACCGCGTGGGCGGTGCGGCCCTGGAGGCGGTGGGTGAGAGCGGATAGCGCCGGCGAGGGCGGGTAGGCGACCAGGAGATGCAGGTGGTCGGATTCGCTGGTGGACTCGATCAGTTCGACAGCCGGCTCGGCGCACACGGGGCGCG
>Ga0080006_1145656_pt1 | contig 15692 bp, 15 predicted proteins | sample RS3BMetagenome_FD_69209 | JGI IMG/M metagenome (GOLD analysis project Ga0080006, IMG submission 69209) | Ferric oxide microbial mat and aquatic microbial communities from Rainbow Spring, Yellowstone National Park, USA - RS3B (SPADES... ... | reverse complement strand
TATCTGACAAGCTCTCTAATCTGCTGAGTGTACACATCTGGAATATAGCATTCAGGTATATATCCTCCCCTCAGCTAGAGTTAGAGAATCAATCCTGTCAGTCTTGACTTTTGCAGAAGCTATAGCTTTAGTCTTGAGAGGATTTGAAAGAACAACCTTGTGTCTCTCTGATAATATCCTGTATACCCAATACCAGGTTGAAGAGCTCTCCATCAGAGCCAGAGGGAAGTGAATAAGAGAAATTCCTAAGCTGTTCAGGATCTGATGGTAATTTAGCTTCTCTTACAATGCTTCCATCTTCATCTATTACAGCTGCACTGAAGGTTGCTTTATGCATATCAACCCCTACATACATATGCATCTCATCACCTGACTTCCTAATCCTTTTGCTCACATATAACTAAGACAGTTTTGACGGTTGCTGAGGTGTTGATGGCTATTGTCTTTGTATACATAACCTATCTATCCCTTGCCTATCAGCGGTTTGGGGAGAGAATCTGTTGGCTTACGGTCACGCAGTTACGTCGTACGTACAGGGTGTAATAATCTACGAAGTCTCAAAGTGGAGGCACAAGTCCAGAAGGATTGATATAACTCTTGTATACAGAGAAATATCTCCAGAGTAGGTGGGAAAGACGTGAGAACTAGGATATTCTTCGTCAGTGACGTTCACGGCTCCGAAACCTGTTTTCGTAAATTTATAAACGGAGCGAAATTTTACAAGGCAAACGTCCTTATACTCGGTGGTGACATAACCGGAAAGGCGCTTGTACCTGTTGTTGAACAGAATGATGGACGGTACAGGTTGACCTTGAATGGTGAAAACCTCAAGGTCAAAAAGGGGGATCTTGAGGAATATCTCAAGGTGATACGAAACAGTGGAACATACTATTTCACTACCACCGAGAGTGAATTGAAAGAGCTCGAACATGACAGGGAGAGGGTGGGCAAGATCTTTACGGAATGTATGAAATCTGTACTTAAATCATGGATGGCGCTAGCCAACGAACGACTGAATGGTACCGACGTTGTCTGCTATATATCTCCTGGCAATGACGATAAGTTGGAGATGGATGAACTTCTGAAGGACAGCGAACATGTAGTAAATCCGGAGAACAAAGTGGTGCAAATTTCTGGAGGGTACGAGATGATCACCTTGGGGTATACAAATCCAACCCCTTGGAACAGCCCTCGTGAAGTGAGCGAAGAGAAACTTTTCAAAATGATCGACCTCCTCGCGAAAAAGCTACAAACTCCAGACAAAAGCATATTCAACCTCCACGTACCACCCAAGGGTACTGAAATAGACAAGGCCCCCGCCGTTGATTCGGAGTTCAAGTATCAGAAGGAGGGTCTTGGGATGATCAAGCAGATCTACGCGGGCAGCACCGCGGTGAGGCAGGCTATCGAAATGTATCAGCCGATGCTTGGACTTCATGGTCATATACATGAATCCAGAGGGTTCGTCAGGATAGGGAGGACACTTTGCATCAACCCTGGGAGTGATTATGGTGACGGTACTCTTAGGGGAGCGCTTGTGGACTTGGAGGATGGTAAGATAAAAGAGTTCATGCTTACGAGTGGGTGAACATCAGGTTTGACAAAGATAGCGATGTTATCTCCCTTTCCGGAAGGTGTTATGAAGAGTTTCTTCTCCAAGTTTCTGACCAAAAAGATGCAAGTGGAGTTCGTAAAATTCACTCAGCCAGACGCAGAAGCGATCAAGAAGAAGGAGGGATGCGAACATTTTAATTGGAGACTACACATTCAGGGTACTAATTATGTCAGAAATGGTTGATTGTATAGAGAAGGCTAGGCTGATCCAGCAGCCAAGCACATGATATAACCGCATAGATGCCGAGGCTTGCAAAAGAAAAGGGATACTCGTGGCTAATATAGGCGGTGCCAATTCCACATATGTAGCAGGACATACAATTGCGATGGCGCTTATCCTTATGAAGAGCATGTTTTATGCTCACATGAAGCTGATTGAGGGAATCTGGACTCAGGGAGAGATCATGAATACAGCAACCGAACCCTAGAGAAAGACCGGGGGATAGTGAGAGGTGCCAGGAGGATTGGAAGGGAGGTCGCCAAAAGGGGCGGCACATTAGGAGCGAATTTGATTTATAATGATAAGGTTAAGTTGTCCGAAAAGAATGAAGGAAAAACCGGTATCCCATTCCATCCTCTGGACAATTTTTTGATGGAAAGCCATGTAGTCAGTCTTCATGTCCCTCTCACTGACGAAACTAAGGGTGGGATAGGTGAAAGACAACTGCGCAAGATGCGTCCAAATGCTATTCTGATAAATACAAGTAGGGAGGAGTTAGTTAATGAAGCCGACCTTGGTAAAAGGTAATGAAAGATTGGATAGCCGGCGCAGGGGTGGGCGTGTTCGCCGAGGAGCCTCCATCCCACTCAAATCCTCTTATTTTGGCTGTAAAGGAAGGAACACCTATCATACTTACCCCTCATATTGGAACGGCAACAGTTAACGCAAGAAACAGGATAAATGAGACAACGGCTGAAAATGTAGGTAGAGCGCTCATGGGTGCAAAACCAGAGGATGTAGTAAAGTCATGATAGTTGCCCAGATCTTCGCTTCATCACTAGTTAGTTTCGATGTCAAGAGGGTCTATGGCCTTATGGGAACCTCGGTGCTTGTATCTTTTCGAGAAAATATTTCGCACTATAGCGTACAGAGATAGGCTGAGTGATTTCTGAAGAAACATACTCAAACACTACAGGGTGAAGCTTGACAGTAACAAAATTAGGTATATCATAATACAGAAGAGGAAGGGTAGGAGCTTAAAAGATATAGCAGATTCTTTCCAAATATTATGCAGAAGGGTTCAGCAGATATGCAAAGAATTCATGGATAGTAGAAGCATTCCATCAATAAAGAAAGCGGAAAGAAAGAGGATAGAAATAAGTGAATTAGCTAGGGCCACAACCATGTTTCTTCTTATGGGACTATCGGAGAGGTTTCTTTGCAATCTGCTCAGCTGGAACCTGTGCTTCATGTATATGAGAAGTGAGTTGACAGTTTCTTCTTGCTATTCAGCATCATCAATGGCGACACGATTGTTCTTCTGTGGCATAGTGAAGCTACTGACCTTCTCTTCTCTAGCAAAAAAGTACCAAACCCAGAGCTTGGTACATCCAAATGTCCCTTGCCAACCCGTCCGTCAACTGGTTTATGCGGACCAACACATGTAGAATATCAGATAACCTCTCGCCAGGAACGCTCTGGAATAGGCTCTACGATGAACTGTAAAGGAGCGGCGTAGGTGTACCTTTGGCAAATCCGTCGAAGATTAGGCTGAAAGCCGAACCAAAGATGAAATAGGACAAGATATATGCATCGATGCTGGCAGATCTGTTAAGAGCAAACCATATCCTCAAGAGTTACGTTCCGCCGAAAGAAATACGAGATATCAGAGCTTTGTTAAGGCAGAGGGAGGTTGTGGTCAGAAGTAGGACGGTAGTGAAGAACAGTATACATGCCATACTTGACAAATACGATATGACCAAGTAATATTCCGACATATTCGGAGAGGCTGGTTTATGTAAGTTGGCTTCGAAGCTCGTCTCTGCCAGGTATAGATAGATTGCTGCTCGATAAGGAACTCTCAAACTTCAACAATATAATAGAGATGATAGATTTAGAAATTGCGTATGCTACTTCAAACGATTCCGGAGTTGAAATTTTAATAGGCTTTACAGGGATAGACTTCTACACCGCCATGGTTCTGATATATGAGACAGGCAGCATTACAAGGTTCGGGAACCCGAAGAAGCTGGTAGGATGGGTGTGTTTGCTCCATCCCTGCATCAATCGGGAAAGGTGAACTGGACAAGCTCGATAAGAAAACAGAGGAATAGATGGGTAAGGTGGATCCTTGTAGAGACCGCACATGGAGCATCTCACCACGATACGAAGATGAACAAGTTATTTAAAAGGGTAGAAAGTAGAAAGGGGACTCAAAAGGCAATCCTAGCCGTCGCCTGGAAGATGCTCGTCAGCATATATTATGTCCTATCAAGAATTGTTCCATGGAGACAGCTCAGACGTAAGGGGTGAAAGGCTTAAGAGGCTTCAGGAGAGAGCATCAGAAGGCCTTTATGCGTTAGGAGTTGTCAGCACACCTATCTGGCGATGAAGAGGCGTTTTGCATAGCCGAGCCTCCATCCATAAGGACCACGTGCTTGTTGACGCACGCATCTACAACCTTCCTGACAAATATCACTGCATTGATTGATTATCTCTGGTAAGAAGCGTATGTAGAGAGAAGCTCATTAGCATCTATATCAAACGCTGCTTATATGAAAATATCCCATCTTTGAAGTTTTGTCTCGTCCATAGCGATAAACCTCCTTTCCCTCTTCTTTACCTTCGACGCTATGCTCCTTAGGGAGCAGACCAAATAGTGTACAGCTACATAACTCTAGCCTATCAGCCCCGTCTGGTAGGTCATCCCCCTGTAAGAGAGTCCATTCATGTAGAGCAGGCAGGCAACTATCTTTGTCTCCAGAGGCTTTTTATTCCTCTTAAAGATGCGAAGAGCCTGAACGGCTTTCAGAAGCGTGTCGTATGCTAGCATAAACGTATGACATCTTCTGAGAGCCGTTCAATTTGCATCTCAAGAAGTATAGACCAACAGCTCAATTCCTTACCTTGAATAACGGTATCTTCCTTGGCACCCATCATACATATATATTCGGCCCGATAACGGTGTAGAACGTGTTTCCAAGGTTTTTGGAAGAAGTAAGCATAAGGAAGATACATAAGTCAAAGCATCAGCTTAGGAGTTCGCTTGACGGTATAGAAGAACTAGCTCTTTCGATTGAGCAAAAGGGCCTTTTACAACCCATCGTAGTGAGACCAGTAAAGGATGGGTTTGAGGTAGTGGCAGGTCACAGAAGACTCGAGGCATGTAAATTACTTGGATGGAGTAAGATTGCCTGCCATGTTGCCGAACTGGATGACCGGGAAGCCTACGAGGTGTCTATAGTGGAGAATGTCCAACACAGGACAATGGATCCTATAGAGGAGGCATTAGCCTTTAAGAGATATGTCGATACCTATGGCTACGGAAGCGTTTCAGATCTTGCAAAGAAAATAGGAAAGAGCCAAGAATATGTCAGTAAAAGAATAAAACTTTTGGATCTTCCTTCTGAGATAAAGCAGGAAGTTATGAGCCGGCGCATAACTCCAACCGTAGCTCAAGAGTTGGTTACTTTGAAGCCTGAAGATGCGATAAAGCTCAGTAAGATCATCACCCGTGATAAGCTCACTAGAAGAGAAGTCAGGCTGTTCAAGCGTAGAGCATCAAACTTTCTCCAGTCAATCGATAATCTACAGCCCAACTACTTCGATATAACGGTGGAAGGAAGAAGGCAGCACATTCATCGTGCATTGGGACAAAGCGTAGCGGCATTGAGGGTATGTCTGATGCGTGTGGACGATGTAATCGATTATCTGGATAACGAATGGATTGTTAAGGAGTCATTATTCGAATTGAGGAGAAGTCTTCATAAGTACATAGACGATCTGCTTGTTCTAAGAAAGAAATTTGAGGTCGCACTCCCCCCTCAGTGAATCAATCGAGAATATCCATGAAAGTGTGGAGGCTTGGCTATAGTGCGGCACCCGTAATTAACGCGGTCTCTTATTATGAATACATGTTCAATTTCCCGCAATTTTGGATATAAAATTATGTAAATAAAAGACACTCTCACTATGTCGTCACACCGAAAAATTAAATAAAGCCGGTATTATTAAAATAGATGAATTGAGCTCCGCCGAGGGTAAGATATTTGTAAGAGAAAGTACAGGGCTGGTCAAGAACGTTTCATTCATTGATTCTGTCATGCTTAATCTCAGTAATATGTCGTCTGGGACGGCCATTGCTTCAATAGGTTTCACGATGGTAGCCCTTTCTACGGTAGCGGGAGTTAATTTGGTTGGTACGGTTCTTATCGGATTTCTGTTATCCATACCTGAGATTTTTGTGTACACAATAATGTCGAGACGCATGCCGCGCACAGGAGGCGATTATGTCTGGATGTCACGCACGATAGGCCCAATATCTGCCCCGTTAACATTCGCGGAGTACATTTGGGGACAGTTTTCATTTATAGCGTTGATTGCGCTTTCAACTGTGTTCGCTATTGGCTCGGTACTACTTACGATGGGGAACCATAACGCACTGGGAATCGCAGTGCCAGGCATGGATCCAACTTCTCAATTTATTATAGCAGCTGTGGTTTTTTCTGCACTTATTGCTGTAAACATATTCAGACCCAAAGCTGGGTACAAAATCGTGTCTGTACTTGGAATACTGGGAATTGTGGCCTTGCTTGTTGGTGTTGTGATGCTTTTTGCAGCTGGAAGGGCAGGAGTAGAAAATTGGATTAACAATTTGGGAGCGAATTTGACATATTCCCAAGTAGCTGCTTCGTACACCGGTCCCACATTCAGCTTCGGTCCCACTGTGTTTATATTGCCACTGTTTGCGGCTTTTACATTCCCTTGGCTGAATGCAGGTCCAGCAGTCGCGTCTGAAATAAAGGGTAGGAGAGCTCTCCAATGGAATGTGCCGGTAGCCGCAATTCTTACATTCGGAATACTCTTACTCTCGTTTGGAACCATGTACATCGTTGGTGGATTTAATTTCATTAACGGTGCCTTTCACAATCCAACTTTGGTATTCGATTATTCATTCAACTTCTGGACTCTCGCGATGGGTGTTTCAACATCCCCTATAATCGCATGGTTCATAGGGCTTGGATGGATAATATGGAACATCTCAGTGCTTGCTTATGCAATAATAGTAGTGGCAAGATACATATTCGCCGAAGCGTTTGATAGGGTTCTTCCAGAGAGATTAGCCCATCTAAATAGATGGGGTTCGCCGGTCTATGCCCACCTACTTGATTTCATTATCACATTGGCAGTCATTGGAGGTGTTGCTTACTTTTATGGAACATTCACGAGTCTGTATGGCACTTGGGTTCTTGGGATGAGCTATTTTGCGTTGGTTGGATTAGTCGCTGTAATTTATGGCACAAAGAAGGAAAGAGGGACCACTAAGGTAGTGTTACAGATATCCGGGTTCCTCATGATTCTTGTGTTTTTGTATCTTGCATATGCATTTGCAGCGTCGCCAGCAATTTGGGGTGGTAATCTTCTGGCCTATGGCTACATCCTTTCGGGTTTAATTCTTGGGTTCATAATTTACGCTTGGTCCAGAAGCTACCACAGGAAGAAAGGGATAGATATCGCTATGGTTTTCAAAGAAATTCCTCCTGATTGATTAGCAACGACTTTTCCTCTGCAGTTGTTCCATCCTGAAATACGATACTCCATGGATCACAGAACGCACAAAATCCTCCGTTCATTAAGCCTTCGTACAAGCTTATAAAGTGGGGAGAAAGGTTTTACATCGGGTCAAACATATAATGCCTGTGGAAGAGAGCAAAGAACTAGGAAAAGCTGCAATTTTTCACGGAGTTGGAAAGCCATTCTCGTTTGCAAATTTCCCAATTCCACGCGATGATGAGGGTCTTTTAGTAAAAATCACTATGGCCACGATTTGTGGCTCTGACATACACCGGGTTCGGGGATTTGGCAAAACAGCGGTTCCTGCGATCATAGGCCACGAGTCGACAGGCAGGGTTCATTCGTTGCCTAGAGATGTTCAACAAGACTATGCGGGAAATCGCATCAAGGTAGGGGACAGAATTGTCTACCCATATTTCAAGTATTGTGGTAGGTGTCATGCATGTTTGAACAGAGAAATCATGATGGTTGAATGTGAAAATAGATTGGGATTAAGCGGAGGCATATCATGTGAGGAGCCTCCGCATTTTAATGGTGCATTTGCCGAGTATCTGTACCTTCGACCAGGTATGGCATTCTTCAAAGTTCCTGACGAACTTTCCGATGAAGTAGTCACCCCGCTGAATTGCGCACTCTCGGCTGTCTATCATGGAGTCGTGAAGCTGGGAGGTGTTCGTCACGGCGATTCGGTGGTGATACAAGGAGCAGGAGCATTGGGTGTTTACGCTGCAGCTCTTACAAAAAGAATGGGGGCGTCCAAGGTAATAGTAATTGACAAAATAGAAGAGAGACTGAAATTTATCGAACAATTCGGTGCGGATAGGACAGTAAACCTCGAAGAGTTTACCTCCACTGACTCGTTGGTAGAGGCCATCTTTGGTTTAACTGAAGGAAAAGGTGCAGATGTCGCGATTGAAGTCAGTGGGTCACCGAAGGCCTTTCCTGATGGCGTAAAGATGTTAAGAAAGGGTGGAAGATATCTTGAAATGGGTTCAATTACACAAGAAGCAAGATCGCAAGTAGACATATTTCTGATAGCTCTCAGGGAGCTTCACATTGTGGGCAATATGAATTATGATGCTTGGGTAATACCCAAAGCACTTGAATTTTTGAAGCAAACACAGGACACTTACCCTTATGGGAAGATCATAAGTCACAAATATCCGCTTGAACAGATAAATGAGGCTTTCAATGTTGCAATGCAAGGGCATTGTATTCGCGTCGCTCTGATACCTTGATCTGGAGGAATGAGATTGAAAATAACAGAAATACATACTTATTCTCTGAGCATACCCATGAAGACACCCAAAGCGATCTCTACAAGGCCGATCTATTCTAGGGATTTCGGAGTTGCAGAGGTTTTTACAGATGAAGGGATTGTCGGAGTTGGATACACATTCAATAAAACAGCCCCTATTATAGCTGATCAATTGAAGAGGCTGGTTATCGGACTTGACCCGTTTGACGTTGAATACATATGGCAGAAGATGTATGCTAATGAAGGTTCTAGTTACCAGAAGGGTCTGAGCGTCAGAGCTATCAGCATGATTGATATTGCCCTGTGGGATATCATCGGCAAGGCGACGAACAAGCCATTGTACAAAATTCTTGGCGGGTTTAGAGATAGGGTTCCTTGTTATACAAGCGCAGGTTATTACAGAGTCCCACCTACCTCTCAAAGTGTGAACGAACTGGTCGAAGAAATGTGTGGTTTGGCCAAGAAGGGTGCAAGATATCTAAAAATGAGAATAGGAGGACTTACTTTGGAACAAGACATCAAAAGGGTCCGGGCGGTTAAGGCCGCACTTGGAGACGGTGTCGGTTTGATGGTTGACGCTAACAATGCGTACAGTTTTATTGAGGCACTAAAGATGGGAAGATGGCTAGAGAAAGAGAATGTTTATTGGTTTGAGGAGCCATTGAAACCAGACGACTGGAGAGGTTACCGTCAACTTGTGCTACAACTTGAGATACCCGTTGTATCTGGCGAATTGGAATATACTAGGTTCGGATTCCGTGACATCATCATGAGGGGTGCTGCTGATATCATACAGCCAGACGCTTGTGTGTGTGGCGGAGTAACTGAATGGAAAAAGATTGTGGCATTCGCAGACACTTTCTGCGTGCCTGTTGCTCCACATGTCATAGGAGATGGCGGTGTGAACCTCCATCTTTCTGCCACCTGCAATAATCTCCTACTTATGGAGTATTTTGAAAAGGAATCTGAGATAAGCAAGGTCGAAGAATTATTCAATGAATATACGGAGGCTAAGGATGGATATGTAGAAGTTCCAAAAAAGCCTGGGCTTGGTTTATCATTAAATAGAAAGACCCTTGAAAGGTACGGTGGGAATGTGGTATGATTCTAGCTGAGCAGCTCATTAGGTCCTCTCTCAAGGCTAAGCCACTGATGTTTGTGGATGGACAATGGGTTAAAGCTTCTGATGAAAAGACATACGATGTGCATAGTCCTATTGACGCTACTTATTTAGCGGCAGTTCCGGAAGCTACACTGACAGATACTGATCATGCCATAGACGCAGCAAGGCAAAGCGCAGATAAATGGGCAAGCAAACCATCGGTGGAAAGGGCTAGATTTCTTCTTGAAATGGCACATATCATAAGCAAGATGGCTGATGATTTTGCAAACATAATCACTGCTGAAAACGGCAAAACCATTGAGAGTTCATCAGGTGAAGTCAAGAGGGGCGTAGGGATACTGACTGCCTGCGCCGAGGAGGCAAAAAGGATCTATGGAACTGTGTATCCTTCTGATGCCAGTATGAATGTTCAGTCTAAGACATCATTCGAAAGGTTGGTCTTTTCGATTAGGGAACCGTACGGAGTAGCTGTGGCTATTCCGCCATATTCCGATCCCTTAAGTAGCACAATGTACAAGGTCGCACCTGCCCTCGCAGCGGGTAATGCTGTGATAGTCAAGGCTCCTCCACAAACTCCATTAACCGTAATCCTCTTGGCCTTTGTTGCACATAAGGCCGGTATTCCTAATGGTGTCTTGAACGTCTTAACTTCAAGCGGACCAGAGCCAGGGATTCATCTGGTTTCTACCCCCAAGACTGATGTGGTTACCTTTACTGGCTCGACGAGTACGGGTCTTGAAATATATCGGTCTGCGTCGACCACTAACAAGAAGATTCTTCTGGAGATGAGTGGTTCAGACCCAATGATTGTTTTAGAAGATGCTGAAATTGATAGAGCCATACGTGATGCTATAAGGGCCAGATTCCATAATGCAGGACAAATATGTGCTGCCGCAAAGAGAATCTTGGTTAACAATCGTATTGCGCACCGGTTTATCGAAGGCTTCATTTCTGAAGCAAGAAGGATAGTAGTGGGCAACCCGTTGAAGGAAAATGTTACCATGGGTCCTCTGATAGACAGGAAATCAGTAGAACGTATTCACGGGTATGTTCAGAGGTCTCTAGCCCAGGGAGCACGGTTAACCCTGGGGGGGTCTCCCCTACGTGGTGACGAATACAAGTCCGGGTGTTATTATCCTCCTACTGTTCTGCAGAATGTTGATTCAGATATGGATGTCATGAGGAACGAACTGTTCGGACCTGTGGCTCCGATTGTATCATTCGAAAATGACGATGACGCCATCAATATTGCAAATTCGAGTGTTTACGGTCTCCAGGCAGCTATATACAGCACTGATATACGAAGGGCGCTCAGGATGTCAAAAGAACTTGTATGCGGGGGAGTAATGATTAACGAGCCACCTTTTGTTAGGTGGGAAAATATTCCGTTTGGAGGTGAAAAGCTAAGCGGTTTGGGAAGGGATGCCGCTCAAATTTCTATCAACGAACTAACCAAGCTCAAAGTCATCAACGTATACTTAGGGGCATAGCTTTGAAAATAAAGGACATCAGGGTATATTCGCTTTCCGTTCCGCGAAAAAGGAGGACACCACAGTTCATTCCGGTTTCGGCAGCGAAAAACATCATGAACTCAATACATGCTTGCTTCGTTGTAATCGAGACTCAAGAAGGTCTGATGGGAGTAGGCGAATGCACTGTTCGTGAGATACCTGATGCTCACGCTGCAATAATACAAACTCTATTCAGGCCGCTTCTGATAGGTTCAGACCCGATCGAAAACGAAGTGTTATGGAACTCGATGTTCGCAACATTGAGAACCAGAGGTCATAACAGTGGTGTATTTTTCGAGGCTCTGGCTGGTGTTGACTGCGCACTTTGGGACCTTCGTGGGAAGTACCTTCATATGCCGGTTTACAGATTGCTTGGAGGCTCTAGGACCAAGAAGATTAGAGCATATGCATCGTCGATCCTCTTCGGCGAGGACCCCAAAGGATTGGCGGTTAAACTCGTCGAGATGGGGCATAAGCAGATCAAAATCAAGGTGGGTCTGGGTTTGGAAAGAGACGTCAACAACATCAAAGCAATACGTGACATCCTAGGGTATAGTGTGGAGGTGATCGCAGACGCGAACTCCGCGTACAGTACATATGATGCAATAAGGCTTGGACGTCAGCTTGAGCGGTATGAGATAAAATGGTTCGAGGAACCTGTTGCACCTGATAACATAGACGGATACGTGGAGGTGGCGAGGAGCTTGGATGTCCCTATTGCAGCAGGAGAGTCTCATTTCAGCAAGTATACCTTTCTGGATATGATGAAAAGGCGAGCTGTGGATATCATCCAGCCTAATGTAGGTAGGTCGGGTGGTATAACTGAGTGCAAAAAGATCCTTGGAATGGCTGAGGCTTTCAACTTACAGTATGCGCCTCACACAGGTCTTTCAGGTATTGGCTGCAGGGCAGCTTCAATACATCTTGCATCAACAGTTCCTGATGATATATTTCTGACTTACGAATATGGCATATTTTCACATCCATTCGGCAATTATCTGTTAAAGTCCCCTGTTGAAATTTTCCAAAATGGGTACGTCGATGTTCCACAGAAAGACGGCCTAGGTCTTGAACTTGATGATTCGAAGCTGGACTATTTTCTCACAGGTGCGGTCAGAGAATGGGATGACACCAGGCTCGTTGAAAGCATTATTTGATTTAGCTAGTTTATGTAATTGTTTGGTTTAATACTAATGGATCGTGAGATGGGATGATTCTTCGTGTGTGGTTGGAAATGACCTTTATGCTTCGGTACCAGTTTTCAAGGCTTGTATGTATGCCAGGCGGGATCTTTTCAACTTCCTTTGGTGTACCGAACCTTGGATTTCTTGGTTCCCAATTGTGAAACATTGGTACAGTGTCCCCCGTAATTACCAAGCTCTGGCGGTCAGAATTGATTAAGACGACTTGAGAACCCGGCGTATGCCCTGGTGTAGGAATAAGACTTATACCATCTTCGAGATCGAAGGGGCCATTTAATTCATCATAATTGGCACGTGCCAACTGATCAAGTATTTTGGGGTCATAGTATAGTCGTTGCATGGGGTCTGGTTCGTATGCAAACGCTATCTCACTTTTCTGAACATAAATTTTTGCTTTAGGGAAATATGTCAAGAAAGATGAATGATCGTTATGAAGATGGGTCAATACAATAGATTCTACATTTTCAGGATTCAAAACGTTCGCAATCGAAGAAGCGAACAAATCTATGTTTCCCTTCAGCCTACGCGGATCCTTAAAGTTGGAATCGAAACCGGCGTCTACCAGTATTACCTTTTTGGGATATGCCGTAGATACAATCACAAATACATATACAGGTGCGAAAAACCATTTCTCGAAATCTACAAGATAAGTCAGCTCAGCTTTGCAAACCTTGATTTCTCCGACCTTTACCGGTATCACTTTGTACTGACCACAGGAATAGGCGGTTGACAAGGATGGGCACACACCTATACGACCATCATAATTTTGAGCAAAATCAGCCTACCGCTTTACAATTTTTTTAATTCTTTCGTAAACATTAGGCTCAAAATCAAAAGATTCATTCAATATTTCATCCTCGTCCATCGTGAGCACCGCGCGCTCTCTCATCACAATCTTTCCGTCAACAATCATATCAGAAACGTCATTGCCTGTAGCGAAAAGCGGAATCGCGTCCAGCTCCTTCATCGGCCTAAGGTGAGGAGCCCTAAGGTCTACGGAAATAATGTCGGCTAGCCTTCCACTTTCCAAGACCCCACCATCTTTCTGCATTATTGCCCTATATCCATTAATACATGCCATCCTCAAAAGGTCTAACGTAGATATCACATTGAAATCGAAGTATGGCGTTCCGAAGTACCCGATGTGGGACGCTAGAGCCACATTCATATCAACGAACATGTCCAACCCTCTGTAGCTGCCTCCATCAGTCCCTAAGGCTACATTCGCACCCATACGCAAAAGTCTGGGAACTTTTGGGAACGTCATATATGTCATTGCGGCCATGGGGCAGTGAGCAATACTCACTGAGTCTTGGACGATAATTTGGGTCTCGTAATCGGAAAGAAAAGCGCAGTGAGCTGCAATGACGCGGTGGCTTAACAATCCTTTCTCATGCAGATATTCAAATGGCCTCCTCCCCCATCTTGTAAGTGCATGGTCTACTTCAGCCACCTCTTCGTTTAGGTGGATATGAAGCCCTGTATCCTCCTTTCTCGCCTGTTCGAACGATTCGAAGATAAGTTGATCAGAAGATATCATTATCTGTCTAATGGAAAACCATCCAACAACCCTTCCTTTTTTCCACTTTTTCGCCAGTTGCAAGTTCGTTTTTATATCTCTGTTATAGCTCTCAGGACCACTATCGAAGGTCGAACTCGTGATTCGAGCCCTTAGTCCTGCTTTATCCGCCACTTTCGCCAATTGATCGGGATAAGGACCTCCCGCATCTGCAAACGCTGTTATACCCTTCTTTATCATGTTCAGACATGCCAGTTTCGCGCTTATCTCTCCCTCTTCTTTCTGCATATCAGCCTCGAATGGTATTAGAATCTTCAGCCAAAATGGATGGACGTTTAGTTCTTTTGAAGACAGCGCCCCCCTTAGAAAAATCTGAAAAGCATGGGTATGGGTGTCAACCAAACCTGGCATGAACATTTTGTAAGAACCATCGATTTCCTCTTTTGCGTCGTACCTGAGATTTGGCGCGATCTCTAGGATTTTACCATTTGTAATTGCGATGTCGACATGCCGCATTTCTGTTCGTTCTTTTGTCATGTTCAGAGTACTAGTGTTTTTGATTAGAATATCCACCTCCTCGGTCATACATTAAAAATCATCTTACAGGTTATTTAAGTGATTTTTTACATCTGATAGCTTCGATCGAAGTTCTTAACTATATCAGATTTAACAGAGGATAGAATCATTATGTAGTCTGGACGTTCGTCCATCAGTCCGCAGCTGTTGAAGAGAATAATACCCTAGCAACGACGGAGAGCACCCACACGAATAGAATACTCACATATCCTATAGAATTACTGCCCGAAGGATGACAGCTGAACCCGATAGGAAGACAAAAATTTTAACAACAGAATAGACAACGCATACTAGTCACTTCTTTATGGAGTTTGGCAACTAGTTTCCTACTCCTGTATTCTCCCAATGTAAGAAACCGCAATGTCTGTGTATGGAAAGAACGCAATTAGCCAAAAACCTCTAAAAGAAAAATACGATGCGCTGTGCAACAGCCCCGCGAAGATTATAAAAACGAATGAACAAAAGTAACTCCCTCGATTAGCAATCTTGGTGTTTTTGAACGGTCCTTGCGACCTTCTCTGGGGCTATTGCTGGGGCGCCTGAACGTCCCCTCATGATGTGCTCTAATGTGGCCTCCAAGTATCCTTGGCCGAGCGTCTCGACTTTACTGGTTCACTTCCTTGCCCTTCATTCGAAAAAGGGAGCGTCGTGTTCGTCCCCGTGGTGAACATCTTCAGTAGGAAAAAGCATTCTGCATATTTAAACAACCTCGCTCACTGGCCCTGTAGAAATCCTACGCTCGGAAATTTATCATAACAACCTTTTTGCTTCATATCGTCTGAAATTTTTCTAAGCTGTCTTTCGTTCTCCTCCTCTCACCCTTCCCGGTCAATGTTGGTTCCAAAAACCGAGAAGGATGAAGAGGAAGAATCTAAGTGTAGGGAAAGCAGGTATATAAGGATGGTCAAAGCTATATTCAAAGTCTGCAAAAGGCAGAATATACCCTTGTATTCAAGCAGGTATTCTAGAAAGGATTTCACTCTATGGCAGCATATTGCTCTGATGCAGAGAATAAGAAAATCATACAGAGAGTATACCTATGACTTTCTTACTATAGCAGATAAGCTGTTAGAAGCTATAGGACTAGCAAAGATACCACATTTTACAACCATAGAGAAATTTATGCTAAGAATTCCTTCTATGCTATTAGAAAGA
>Ga0080006_1214539_pt1 | contig 15695 bp, 11 predicted proteins | sample RS3BMetagenome_FD_69209 | JGI IMG/M metagenome (GOLD analysis project Ga0080006, IMG submission 69209) | Ferric oxide microbial mat and aquatic microbial communities from Rainbow Spring, Yellowstone National Park, USA - RS3B (SPADES... ... | reverse complement strand
AAGGCCCTCTCAGCCGCGACCATGTCCCTCAGTATCCCACCCTTCTGGGCCTGTATGACCGTCCCCAGGGGCGGGGTTGCGACACTGGTCCTGTACCCTTCAGACTGGAGCTGCTGCACTATCTGCTGGCTCAGGGAAGCAAGGTCCTTGTTCTTGTTCTGGAAGCGGAGTACCTTTTCAGACACCAAGTCGAATCGACGTGGCGTCCATGCGCCGTCGTATAAGTCTCGCGCTTTGACCGGAACGTCCGAAGGCGGGTCACAGGGGTTTATGGTCTGAGGACGGTGCGGGCGCGAGCCGGTCACGTGCTGATGCTTCCCGACCTGACGCGCGGCCAGGGGGCAACCGACTGCGCAACTGCCCGGGCCGCCGACCGCTGAGAGCCCGAAGCACTCCCGTCGTTATGTGCAGCGGAAAACTCTCCAGGAGTGCTTCTGGACACGCTGGGCGAGCTGAGCGGCCTCCTCTCGCTCGGCGCCATGTGGGTCCTCTTCGCTTCAGGGATGCCCTTCGGGGCGGGGTTCCAGCTAGTCCCGAGGAGGGCCGTAAGGAGGATGCTTGAGCTTTCGGAGCCCGAGGGCAAGGTGGTCTATGACTTGTTCTGGCTTTGGCAAGTTGCTGTTCGAAGTAGCGGGGTACCGCCCCGCCGTTTGCATCGGAATCGAAGTGGATCGGCTGAAGTGCTGGTGGACAAGAAGAGAAGCAAGGAGAAGGGGCCCACGGAGTACGGTCAGGGTCATTAGGGCAAACCTGCTGCGCGTCGACCTGTCGAAGGCTGATGTGGTCTTCGTCTTACTTTCACCGAGGCTCATGAGGGAACTGAAACGAAAAGCGCTCGAGGAGATGAGACCGGGCAGCATCGTAGCATCTTATGATCGCAGGTTCGAAGGATGGCAACCGGACTGTATCGACAGGGAGTCGAAGGTCTGCCTCTATCGTCTCCCGTTAAGGGAGATACCGGGTCAATCAAGAAGGTGAAACCGCTTGCACTTCCAAGGTGGAACGAAGAGGAGCGCCATCTCCGAGATAATCGCCACGATGCTCGTCGTCGCCATGACCATCCTTGCGGCCGGCGTCCTCTACAACTTCTTCACCTCCACCGCGACGAAGGCAGAAGTCACCGCACAAATCCAGGTCAGCGCCAACCTCGCGGTCCCGAACGGACAGGGACAGGGCACCATAGCAGTGACGGTCACGAACTCGGGCTCGGTGGCTTTGACCGGCCTGTCCGTTTCGGGCAGCGTCGTTCCTTCTGGCATCGTCTGGAATCCCGCACCCTCGCCCGGAAATCCCATCCCGCCCGGGGGAGGAACCAGCACCGCGGTCTTCCCGACGAAGACCTCGGTGACAGCCGGGGTCAGCTATGCGATGGTCGTGGTGGCAACCTTCGCCAACGGGGCCACGTCGAGCCAGGTAGTCACGGTGACCGCGACATCATGAATTGGAGCATCGGGCTATCTATCCTCATGCCACACTTCGATTTACGCAGCTTCGGGCTCGCCTCTCGTCCACCTCTACCGCAAATCATTCATAGGACCGGCTCGGCGCAGGGAACAACCAAGCATGCTTGTCTGTCTCAGGAATTCGAACCATTCATTTGGAATACGCATAATCTTATAGAGAGTTCTTGAGAGGGGCAGGAAAGGAAAGTGTGTTGACCCGCCATCCCGAAGCAGGGGTGCCAAAGAGGGACACAAATCTCAAGACAGCGCAGATGGTCAAGCTCATATCGGAAATAGGGCCGGACATACCGGAGATATCGAGGCGGCTCGGGCAGTTCAAGGAGTCGGTCAGGTACAGGTACAAGGTCAAGATTCTCGACAAGGGTTTTGCCGTTCAGGCGGCCGTTGATTATGAGAAACTGGGACTGAAGAGAGTAATGTTTGTCGCGGCCTTTCATAAGGCCTACAAACCGTATGCGAACACCATACTCTCCGCAATGAACGAACTGTGCTACGTTGTGTTCTTCGCCAAGACTCTCCCAAAGGGTGTGTACATAGTCGACGCGGTTGTCCCCGCCGAGTTCGTCGAATCTTATACCGAATTCATTCATGCTCTCAAGCAGAAAGGTCTTTTTTCTTCAGTAGAAGTGTCCACCTTCGAGTGGGCCAGGAACCCGCCGATGCGAGCCGAGTTCTACGATTTTGATGTCGGTAGGTGGGATTTCGATTGGTCTAGGCTGCCGGCACTCGCAGCTCAGCGAGCCTCCTATGAGCCTTCGAATCGCGAAAGGTTCGACATGGTCGATCTTCTGATTCTCAAGGAGCTTCAAATAGACGCCACGAAATCACTGACCGAAATATCCGCCAAGTTAGGAATCAACTACAAGAAGTTGGCTTGGCACTACACGACACATGTCACCGACAGGCAGCTTATCAGATCTTACAGGCTGAACTGGATGGGGACGCGGTATGATTACAAGCTGGAGAAGGCGCTCCACAGGAAGCATAGGTATATGTCGCTGGTGGTCCTTGTCAAGAACATAAGCGATTACGAAAGGATGGAATTGATGTCGAAATTGAATGGATTACCCTTCCTGTGGTTCGAAGCCACGGGTAAGAACTACTATGCCAACTTTGCTCTCCCAATCGACTCCATTACAGAGGCACTCGTCTACTTAGAATCATCCCTGGAGACTGTCGAGGACAGGTCGGAATACTACATGCTAGACAGCGCTAACGCGCTGACGTTCACCATGTCGTACCAGCTCTATGACCAAAATCAGAAGAAGTGGGTGTTCAATGGACCCGAGCTTCTTTCACGGTTTGAGAACCTTCTGATGAAAATAAAGGAGTGAGCTAGGGGGTGAATCCCCTAGCCCTGTGCGTTTCCGCCGATTATTTCCAGCGGACCGATGCGTAGGCCCAGCGAAGCAAAAACAATGCTTGCTCCGGTCAGGGCCAGCATGCCGAGTCGGACTTTTTCATCTAGGGTCATTGCGACGAGGCCAACGGACGCGGATGATTTAACCTGAGCGCTCGCATAGACTCGTATTCTTCTTTCCTATGTGTTTTCTGACACCTCAGACATGCTGACGCATCGCGCGACGCTCTCTGCTTTGACGTGCAACAAGGGAGAGCGTATGTGTTTAGCCATCCCAAATTTCAGGGTCAATTTCAGCTCTTCGAACGGCGTTTGACACCGTTTTCCCGAACGAAATCAAGCGATACCTAAACACATACGGGAGAGCGAGTCTGGCACCAGAGGGCCATGCTGATTCGCGAGTCTCTCGTGTCCTGGGTGGTCGACCTAAACTGCCAAGCCGTACTTCTTCACGTAGAACTTCTTGACGGCTTCGCCGACCTCCGTCAGAGTGAACAGCTTGTCGGTGACCATCCGCTCCACGTAGCTCGCCCTCTCTGCGAGCTCCCTCTCCAGGTCATTCTCGTCCCACCCGAAGAGGTGCATCACCTGCTGCAGCCTGGCCGACTTCTTCGTCCTGACGAGCTCCTCTGGCGCGGAAGGGGCGAACGTGTCGTCGACCATGTTGTAAGCGAACATCTCCTTCAGGTCGAACCCTCCAGACCTGGGCTCGAGCTCCGTTATCGACAGGACCCTCCTCACCACCTTCCCGTGCTCCCTCCTCACCCTGTTCATCACGGCGAAGGCCCAGATCAGCATCATGTTCCCGGGGGGGACCAGCATGGGAGGGGCGCTCATCCTGATCATCGCGTTCTGGACGCTGTCCGAGTGGAAAGACGTGAGGCTGCCGTGACCTGTCGCAGCGCTGTTCACGAGCGCCGCTATCTCCTCACCCCTCACCTCACCGACTATGACGAAGTCTGGCGTCAGCCTGAGCGAATGCTTCACAAGGTCCTGCAGGGTGATCTCGAGGCCCGTCCCCCCGATGCTGTAACTGTGCCTCGACATCAGCTGGTCCCAGATCTCGTGGGGGAGCCTGAGCTCAGGGTTGTCCTCTATCGTGCAGACAGCGGAGTTGGGGTTGATCAGGGAGGCGAGGGTGTTCATGAAGGTGGTCTTCCCTGCTGAGGTCGGGCCTACAACCATCAGGAACCCCTTCGCCTCGATGATGAGCCAGAGGTAGGCGACCATCAGAGGAGACATGGTGTTCAGCCTCACGAGGGCGGTTATCGGCATGGGCTCGGCCGGGAATTTCCTGATTGTGAACGATGTCCCTGTCATAGACACGTCCGTTGACCACCTCACCGCAACCCTGTCGTTGGTCGGGGTTCTCGCATCGACTATCGGGAGGGCGTTGGTAGCCATCGAACCGCACCTCTGCAGCATCTTCTGCGTCGTCTCCTGAGCGTCCTCCTCGGTCGGTAAGACCACGTTGGTCCTGAGCCAGCCGAGCTCGCTGTGGTTCTTGTGAAGGATTACGACTGGTCTGCCGTGGCCGGTGCACTTGATGTCCTCGATGCTCGGGTCGTTCATCAGAACGTCTAGCCTTCCGTAGCCCTTGAGCTCCCTCTTCACGTAGTACTCGTACTTCTGAAGAGACCGTGTCACTTCGTCGAGGAACCCGAGGCTCCTGGCCGCTTCGACCATGTTCGGGATGAGCCGCTTCGACGGGTCTGCCGCGTCCTCCGGGGAGATGCTCATGAAGAGGTGGTCGAGGAGCCTGCTCAGCCTCTCCTTCTCCCTCTCCGTGAGGGACGGCTCCACCGCTACGTACCTGCCGACGCCTCCTTCGTTGGCTATGACGACGGTGGATGGACCGACTTCGTACCGCTCAAGCTCCATGCCCGCGACTGCTATCGAGTCGCCCTGCCGGTGGTCATCACCCAGAACGAAAAGCGAAAAGCCGGAGAGAGCCCGCCTGATTGGGTCGTCGTGGTACGGCATCGCAATTTGGGCAGAGAGACGCTTAAAACATGCCGAGCAGAAAGATTCCGGTCATTTTCTCAGTCCGAGCTTTCGCCTTACGTAGTGCGTCCTGAGGTCAGGAGGGACTGATTTTGCGTCTATCAATTTCTCTCGCACCATCTCTTCAAGGTCGTCGGGCGAGAATGACGAGATGTTACGACGTATCTGTCTGATGGCGCAGTTGAGCTTTCGACGGAAGTATTCCACGCTGCCAAGCTCCGCGCTCATCGCAAGACAAGACGCGGCTAACTAATAACAAAGAAGGACGATCAGGAAGGTGGGATCCGCTTCCTCAACCTGAAGAAGAACAGTCCGATTGCTGCTGCCACGGCTATTGCGCCCCCGGTCAATACAAAGAGCAGGCTGTTGTCCGTGTTCCACCCTGCCGTGATGAGCTGGGGCGAGTCGATGACTGCCGAGCCTGCTGGCAAGTTTGCCGAGAAGCTCCCGGTCCAACCCGCGAACCTCTGGAAGACGAGTGGGCCGCCTGACGACGTCTCGCTTACAGAGTAAGAAGCCGTCGAACCGCTCCTGTACCACCCAGACCCGGTGGTGTTGCCTATGGGGCTGTCTACCTGGAAGCGGTAGTATGTCGCGTACCTGGCTGTGATGGTGACAGGAGCTGGAGCGGTGATGTTGAGCGCGTTCCTTGTCGAGTTCTGCATGCTCTGGAAGGCGTACTTGGTCTGTCCGGATGGCTGGAACAGCTCGGGCGCCGAAATCGTGAACGAGGACGAGTTGGGCAGAACAAAATCAGCCACACCCTTGCTGTTGGTTGTCACCGCGAAGTACTTCGAGAGTGCCCTGCTGCTGACGTTGAAGCGAATTCCAGCAACGGGTTCCTGCTGGTCTGAGACAGCCAGGAGGGTGTAGGTTGTGGGAACCACGCTCCTGAAGTACTGGGCAGTTATCGAGTAGGTAGAGGTTGAAGCAAGAAGGGAGATGTTCTCGCTCTTCAGACCGTTGCTCCACCCAGTAAAGAAGTACGTCCTGTTGTTCAGCGTTATGGACGACGGCGCAGTCGCGAAAATCGCGGTGTCGTTGTAAGCCGCGAAGGCGGCAGCCCCGGACGGGCCCGTGGCCACAGTAGAGCTCCTACCGCCGTAAGTGAAGTTGACCGGCATACCCGCGAGAGGCCCTGACTCCGATACCATGTTCACTGTGTACTTCACAGGCGCGACGACTGGCGCAAACACCGAAGTGACGGTTGTCGTTGTGGCAGCGACCCCCTCGAGGACGGCGGTGATGTTCGCGACGCCCGCGCTCTTGGCTGAGAGGGTCCCGATGGCATATCCCAGGGCCGAGGCTTCAACATTCCACGGGACGGCCACGCCAACATTCGAGGAGGACGTGTAGACGGCGGTCGGGCCGTAGGGTACTGGTTCGATTCCATCATAGAACCCCACTGAGAAGCTGTAAGCCTCGCCGGCCCTGACCTCCGGGGGGACGGATATCCTGAGAGCGGGCCTGAACGGCCCCACGACCTTGACTGTCAGGGGAAGGGTGGCCAGTCCGGGTGCTATCGCCGTGATCTGCGCCGCCCCAGTCGCGTTGGCATACACCGGGAAGGTCGCGCTGTCTGCGCCGTTTATCGAGACCTGCGAAACTAGCGGTTTCACCACGCTGGAGTTGCTCGAGAACAGGTCAAGGGTGAGGCTCCCAGCAGTCGGTACGAAACTGTTGTTGAAGAGCGAGACGGACAGGAACTCCTTGCTGCCTGCCGTGAGGTTGATTCGTGAAGGACCGACGAGAACCATCTGCGGGTTGGACCCTTCGGGCGACAGGCCGACCGCCGTCGTTGCGCTCGTGAAGCCAGGCGCAGCCGCTGTCACAGTCATGAACCGGGTCGCCTGGAGAGCGATGTTCGCCGGCACCTGAATGCTGGCGTACGCGCAGCAACCACCCGGCTGGACCTGGACCGTCTGCTGCGTGATGTCGGGGACAGAAGTCGTTATGGAGACCTGGACAGCGGTCGGGGTGTTGAATGGCTTGCCGGCAGCCATCAACCCGACGCGCAGCTCGAGAGAGTCTCCAGGGGAGACGGGGTTGTTCAGCGTGGAAAGTTGGAGCGCGAAGTCGCTGAAGACCGAGGTGGAGACTTTGGCTGAGCCTGAGAGAAAGCCGTTTGCTGTGGCGGTCACAACCGCTCGACCCTGTACTCCTGCTTTCACTTGAGCTTCGGCGTGGGACTTGCCGAAGGCTACGGTTGCCTGCTGAGCTACGCTTGCAATCGTCGGGTCGGAGGAGAAGAGGCTGACTGTGACTTCGGCCCTTGCAGGCGACGGGTTCCCGTTTGCGTCGACAAGCTGCACGATAATAACTCCAGACCCGCCGGGAGGGAGCTGATTCGGCACTGCTGTCAGTCTGACTGAGACGGGAGGAAGCAAGTTGTTCGGGGCCGGCGACTGTTGAGCGCGCACAACTGGTGCCCCAAAGGACTGTGATAGCATCAGCAGCAGGAGAACGACCGACGCAATCAGCAGACTTTGCTTCACACCCGCCGAGGGCCTCGGCGCTTTTAAGAGCCGGGAGCCCTCTTCATCGTGGCCGGAATATCTGCAGGCAGGCTGTACTTCGCCCTCCTTGGGGCCGCGGCTGTCGCGTCCTTCCTAATCGCCCTAAGAGGCATCGGCCCTCTCTCAGGCGCTTCCACAGGCCTTGCGCTGGGATTCTTGCTCGGCGAGGCTATAGCGCTCGTTGCATTCCCGGTGTTTCTCTCCTTGTTTCACGTGAGCATAGAGAGCAAGCTTCGCACGTCTGTCCTCTTGGGAATCCTGGCCAGGAAACGCATGCTCGGGGAGGTGAAGGAGATGAGGGAGGCAAGGTCGGTGAGGATCGTCAGGAGCGTCCCGCTACTCTCGAAGCTGGCCGAGGGGGTCGAGAGGAGCATCAGAAGCGACGTCGTCAAGGGGGGAATGCAGCTCGACCCCTACGCCTTTGCTGCCCGCTATTCGTTCTATTCAGTGGTCCTGGCAGGAATATTCGTCCCTGTCGCGCTGGTCCTTTCTGTCCTGGTCAACCCCACCCTTCTAGCGCTGATGGCCGTGCCGGCGGTAATCCTCTACACCCCCTCCATGACTGTGAAGAACAGGGTCTCAGAGAGGAGGGCCAACATCAGGGACGAGCTGCCCTTCTTCGCCCTCCTCGCCTCGATAATGCAGTCATCAGGCCGCTCCCTGTTCGACGCATTCAAGGAGACTGCAGGGAGGCAGATCCTCCCTGCGATGGAAGTCGAGGCGAAGCTCATCCAGAGAAGCGTTGGGTTCGGGAAGGAGGTCGTCCGGGCGCTGGACGACCTGGCGTCAACTCATCCCGACGACGCCTTCAAGCACTTCCTCTACGGCTACACCGGCGTCCTGAAGTCGGGAGGCGACGTGGTGCTCTACCTGAGCGACAGGACCAGGGAGTACCTCGCTTCCATGAGGTTCAGGTGGCAGAGCTACGCCGAGAGGGTCGGGACAATCGGGGAGATGCTGATCATAGTCTTCGTCCTTCTCCCCCTGCTCCTGGTGGTCGGGGCCGTTACCATGCCCCCGGAGACGGTAGCCACGCTCTCTTACGCTGGCGTTGCCGCGCTGCCTTTGATTGCGTTCGTCATGTATTTCTTGGTGAGGGCTGCGCAGCCGAGGACGTACGACATCCTGAGCGGGGACATGAGGTTGGGTTTCGTCGGCCTTGCGGCTGGCGCGCTCGCTGCATCGGTCACGACGCAGCTCTGGCTCGTAATCGCCGTGTCCGGAGCGGTCGGAGCGGCGCTGTACGGCCTTCCAGTCAGGGCGCAGATGAGGGAGGTGAGGATGACCGAGAACGCTCTCCCCGACTTCCTGAGGAGCATCGCGGAGTACAGGAAGATAGGCTACAACATGAGGAAGGCGGTGCTGGAGACTGCCGCGAATGCGAAGTTCAATCCCGTCTTCGATTCGATTCTTGCCAAGATAGCCGCGCAGATGAACCTCGGCGTGAAACTCGGTGAGGTCAGAATCGTGATGAGGAGCTGGCTGGGCAGGATGACCCTCTTCATACTCGACCAGATCACTGAGAGCGGGGGAGGGACGCCTGCGAACGTGGAGGACCTGTACAGCTTCATCTCGAGCTACAATCGCCTGAGAAGGGAGGCGACATCGTCGGTGAGCCTTTACAGGATGCTCGGGTACGCGGTCCCGGTCGCCATTCCAGCCGTCGTGAAGGTCATCAGCGGTGTGATAGGGAGCTTTGGTTCCTCAACTGCTGGGTTCTTCGGGGGAGGGACTGCGTCTCTCGCAATCGTCAATGGCGCGGTCTCCGTGATCACAGTCGTGGCAGCGGGTGCGATTGCCTTCACGATGACCAGGGCCACGGACTTCACGGCGAAGAACACACTCAACATGACGATACTCTTCGCTCTGGCGGTGCTGGCAATCATGTTCACTCAGTACCTACCAAGCATCTCTTTCGGCTTCTGACTTCGTTAAAAGCGGCTTCCGACCTCACTGTCGATGAAGACAGCACTTCAAAGGCAAAGGAGAAGAGCCATCTCTCCCATCATCGCAACGATACTCGTCGTCGCCATGACAATAGTCGCGGCCGGCGTCCTCTACACCTACTTCACCACCACCGCCACAAGGGCGCAGGTCACCACACAAATCCAAGTCAGCGCAGCATTGGTCGTCCCGAACGGCTCGGGCGCAGGCACCGGGACGGTAACAGTCACCAACTCCGGCTCCGTGGCACTTACTGGCCTGACGCTTACAGGGACGGGCTTCACCTTCGCGGCGTTCAACCCGGCTCCATCAAGCACCTCGCCCATCGCGCCAGGTGGAGGCACGAGCACCACGTTCACAGGGACCTCGGTTACGGCCGGAATCTCCTACCCAATAACAATCGTGGCGACATTCGCCAACGGCGCCACCTCCAGTCAAGTAATCACGGTAACTGCGACGTAACTCGTGGTGGACAGCAAGGCCTGTTAGGCAGGCAGGCCTCCCCTCTTTTTTCTCTCTTTTTAGCGACGACCCAGTCAGCTAAGGATGAAGACACAAGGTGCAAGAAGGAGAGCGCAAGCAGAGGTCATAGGCGCAATCTTCTTCGTAATCCTCGCGATGATCGTCTTCAGCCTCTTCACAGCCCTGACAGCCGCGCAGTACACGCTCGCGAGGCAGGCGTCGGAGGCCCAGCTCGTCGTTGGCTACAAGGCCGACGAGAGCCTTGCGGTGAGCCTGAGCCAGGGTACGGCGACTGTAAGGAACAACGGCCCGACAACGGCAGTGATGACTTACTACATCGGCGTGGATGAAGGAGGACAGCAGGGGATCTTTCTCCTCAGTCCTTCTGTCGTGGTAGCGCCAAGGGGGACAGCGACGATGTCCGTAAACCCTTCATTCCAGAGCGTGGGCGTGGTGACTTCCTACGGGAACGTCTGGTGGAGCGGCTCCGGTTGAGGAGGCATCTTCATAGCGACGATGGCTGCTCTTCCTTTATCTCCTTTGCACCGACATAGCCTGACTCTGCTTTCGCTGGCTTGACCTCTTGCTGCTTGAGCCAGCCCGCGTAGGAGTCGAGCAGGTCAAGCGACGGTCGTTTCTCCTTCTTCTTTCCCGTTTCCCTCTCCCTTCCCCTTGCTCCCCGCTGGCATGGCCGTCTGACGCCGGGCCGCGGATAAAGCCGTCACCCGCCCGCCCGGTCTGCCTCACCGGAGGGAAGGGTCCTCGTGGACGCGAGGACTTTGCAGTCAGTGATTCGTCACGCTTCCTTGGGAGCAGCCCCGCCGCCAGCGGAGGGCCTCTTCGATATCCTGGCCATCTCCATGTCCACTCCCCCTTCCCAGACCGACGAGTAGCCAAGGAAGTCCAGGACCTTGGTGGCGTTGTCCTCCCTGACGCCCGACGACTCGATTATGCGCAGGGCCTCCGTGAGCTTCTCCACCTCGCTCAGCTTCCCGTCTATCTCGCTGAGCTTCTCCCGGGAGACGAATAGGTCGCCGACCCTCTCATACCCCTCGGGCTTGAAGCCCTGAAGCGCGAGGCTGGCCGCCTCCCGCGACACGGCCTTCTCTCTCGCTATCTCCTCGATGCTCACCACGTCGCCCCTGAATGCTATCGAGCCCCTGTCGATTCGAGCCGCTTCCTCTGTCGTCATCGAGCCCTCCTTCTCCCTGAGGTGCTCGGCGACCTGTTTCACGGGGACCTCCTTCTTGTAGTAGACCACGCGGGCCTTCTCCTTCAGCCTCTGGAGCTTCGAGCAGGCCAGGCTCTCGTCCGCGGCCACGATCATGTCCACGCCCGCTATCGAGTTGAGCTTGGCTATTTTCCTCTCAAGGTATTCGGGCGTCCAGAACCCCACCACCTCGAGGTAGACCTTCGCGCCTTTCTTCTCGAAGCTGAAGTCCGGTATGAGGACGTGCCTGCCGGCCACGAGCGGCTCCGGTTCCCTCCTGAGGGTCCAGCCCATGGAGCCGTAGGAGGCGAGGAAAGAATTGGCGAACCTCTCTTCCACGGAGCTGTCGAAGGCCCTTGCTTTACCGACGGCAGCGATGCCTGCTGCTGCCCTTCCCTTTCCTCCCTCCTCCTCCTCGTCGTCGTCGGTGGTGGTAGCGATGATTTCGCGCACCTCGGCATCCTTCTCCTCGAAGGAGTAGACCCTCCCGCCCTTGCTCCTGGCGAGTATCTCCGCCTTCAGGCTCCACTTGTCGGCCGACGCTATCCAGGGGACGAGCTTGGCGATGGATGTCCCGTACCTCTCGGTGAACTTGAAGAGGGAGAGGGGGCCGTCCACGGAGACCAGGTAGGCTGCTGCTCCGCCCTCCCCCTCCTCCTTCTCCACCGAGTAGATCAGGCCGTTCCTCTTCACCTCCCTGAATATCTCCTTCCAGTTGCCTGAAGAGGTGAACTCGAACCTCAGCGACTTGAACAGGAGGGTCTGCATGAGCGAGAGGTTGTAGCGCCTGACGAGCAGGTCTGCCCCGATGGGCCTGAACTCCCTCATCACAAGCTCCTCCTCGAGGTCGCTGTAGAGCGTCTTCTCGAGCGCTTCGGGTGAGAGGCCGAGCTTCAGGGCGACCTTCCCGACGACAGCCTGCCTCTCCTCCGCGGTAGTCGCCCTCCTTTCCTTGCTCGCCTCCTCGAAGACCGCCATCCTCGCCGCCATGGGGCTCGTCTGGCTCTCAACTTCGAACGTGCACCTCCTTTCCAGGAGGGTGGAGAGACCTCGGACGAGCTTGAAGTCGGTGCCTTCTTCCTCGACCTCCCTCAGCCTCTCGAGGAGCTCTCCCTTCTTCCTGCCCCGCTCGTCCCTGAAGACGCCGACGAGCCTCTCCGAAAGCGCGAGGGTGTTTGCGTCGAGGCCAGCGTAGAGGGGGCGTATCTTCCCCTTGGAGATTTTCGCCCTGAGGAGGTTAGATGGGAGCATCGCTCGCGCAACCCTTTCTTTACTGCTGCTTCTTACTCGTTCCGCCAGTCAACGACCTCGCCTTCGTAGTAGGGCTTGGTCATCGTTGATTCCTCCTTGTCCTCGCCTGCTGTCGTGTCGTCAGCCTTGGTTTCCTCAACCTCCTTTGCGCTTTTCTTTCTCCTTCCTCTCTTCCTCCTGCTGCTCGTCCTCGTCTCCGACGTCTCCCTAGACACCAGCTCGATCAGCCTCGCCCTCCCCTTCCCCTCGCTTTTCCTCAACAATCGGCCGAGGCGCTGGATGAACTCCCTGGAGCTCCCTGTACCGCTCACTATCACTCCGATGGAAGCCTCGGGGACATCTATTCCTTCATCCAACACCTTTGACGTCACTATCGCACTGAACCTCCCCTCCCTGAATCCCTTCAGCACCTCGTACCTCTCCTCCTTTGCTGTGGTGTGCGTTATGAAAGGCAAAAGGAACCTCCTTGATATCCTGTAGACCAGGTCGTTGTGCTGGGTGAAGACGAGTATCCGCTCGTCTGGGTTCTGCCTGAGTATCTCTCCGAGCATGTCCACCTTCGCCACGGAGTTGAACGCTATCGACACCGCCCTGTTTCTGGCAAGAAGGGCCTTTCTCGCCTGCGGGTCCCTCGAAGTCCTCATTATGAATCGCTGGAATGCGACCGGCGAGGTGAGCCATATCCTGTTCCTCTCAAGGTATCCTGTGAACGTCCCGTATTCTCTGTCGTACTCTTCCTTCTCCTCGGGGGTTAGCTCTACGTTCACCTTCTCGAGAGTGTATGGAGAGAGGTACCTCCCGGCCAGGTCTTCTGGCCCCAGCCTGTAGACGACCCCTCCGATCAGCCTGGGCATCTCCAGGTGCAGCATGTCGTCCCTCTCGTATGTCGCCGTGAGCCCCATCCTGTACGGGGCTGTGAACATCTCGGCTATCTGCCTGAAGCTCTCCCCCGGCAAATGATGGACCTCGTCGACCAGCAGGAGCTGGAACCTGTTGCCGATCTCCCCGGCCCTCAGGAAGGCCGAGTCGTAGGTGCTCACGGTTATGGACTCGACCGTGTTCTCTCCGCCGCCGTAGACCCCTATCCTGGTGCCGAAGGCCTCCTCCGCCCTCCTCCTCCACTGCTCGAGGAGGTCGAGGGTGGGGACTATCACGATGGCGGGCTGGTTCACTAGCTCGATGGCCTTCATCCCTATCACGGTCTTGCCCGCCCCGGTCGGGAGGACGATCACGCCGCGCCTGCCCGCCTTGTCCCAGGCGTTGAGGGCCTTATTCTGGTACGGCCTCATCGTCAGGCTCCTGCACCTCAGCTCTGGGCAAGGTGGAAGGTCCTGGACCCCATCCTCAACAGCGGAGAGTTCGCTCCTGTTCAGGAAATCGAGTATCTCCCTGTAGTAGAGGCCCTGGGCTCTGAACGCCCTGACCCTCTCGTCCCAGGCCGAGTATGGGACCTTGGCGTCGCTCCTGATTAACAGAGTCCCTCTGTCGTAAGAGAGGTACGTTGGTTGCATGTATGTGCGCGCGTCGCAGACTGCGTGTGCTGCTCGATTTATCTCTTCAACAAGAGAGAGCGTATGCCATGGCCAAGAAAGAAAGAAAGAAGAACCGATAAGGCAGCAACTGCTGCTATCCGCCGACCAGCCACCCCGTCCCTGTGCTGGTCACGGTTGAAATGTAGACCGTGGTCGTCACTGGAAGAGTTTCCGTGACTGTGTACACATATGAGTTGTACATTGGCGTGCAGGCGTACTGCGACCCGGATGGGCATGAACTCTGCTGCCCAAGGGTTATAGTAGCAGCCGGGAAGTAGACGGCAGGATAGGAGTGCTCGCAAGTAGTTCCGCCCAGAGTGTCTCCGTTGCTACAGCTGTACGTGAAGTAGACCAGCGGGGTGGAAGTGTAGGTATTTGTGTAGTAGCACCCGAGCCCGAACTGGCCGTACTCAAGGGTCGCGCCCAGGTTTCCTGGGCAGCTGTAGGTGGTGACGGGTGGGTGCCAGGTCGCCGGAGTCGTGATTGTCTGGGTGTTTGCCTGATAGTATCCAGGATGCCAGACGCTCACCCACTCGGTCGTCCAGTAGCCCGGCACGTAGTACGAAGCCCAGTAACCCGAGACCCAGTACTGCCCCGTGGCCCAGTAGCCGGGGTGCCACACCTCGACGGTCACGTAGTGGACAACGACTTGGGTCACGGGCCAGCACCAGATGGCCCCAAAGTGGCAGCTCGGCATTGACCAGCATCCCAAACCGAAGTAAGCGCAGTAGTATCCCCACCAGACGGTCTGAGTGGTGGTGTAGCTGTAGGTGTACGAGGTCCAATATCCTGGGACCCAGTACTGATATGTGGCCCGGTAGCCGGGCACGTAGTATTGCGACCAGTACCCGGGCACGTGGTAGTTGACCTGCTGGTACGTATAGTATCCCGGCACCCAGGTGTAGTAGGTCTGCTGCTGAGAGCAGGTGGAGCCGCTCAGCGACCATCCTGAGGGGCACGTGTAGGAGCCCGGTGTGGTAGTGGCGGTCGGCGAGTAATACCCTATGCCCGTACCCTGGCAAACCCAGTCGCCGTTCTGCTGCTGAATGAGGGTCTCCCATGACGGGCAGCTGTACTGGGTGTGCTGCGTCGCAGAGTAGCTCGTATAGCAAAGCGAACTGCTGCTCACTACCCCGTTGCAGGAGTAGTAAGCGGCAGAAGTCATCGACACGTCGTAGCCCACCAGCTGCTGCCCCGTCTTCTGCACCTGCTGCTGTTGGTAGGTGGTGACCTGCTTCGACTGCTGCACCGTCTGCACTTGGGAGGTGATGTAGACGCCTTGTCCTGTCACAAGGGTAATGCTCGCGATGCTGGGGAGGTTCTTTCCGAACACAGACTGAGCCATCGAAGTAAGGTTCACACTGATCGTATTGCCGGGGTTAATCACGTAGTCAACTGGTTCGACGGTCGTCTGCCCGCCGCTGGTCTCGATCAATGCATAATTGATTGCCGTAGCGACCCCTGATCTCTGGGTAAGCTGGAGCATGCCGCTCCCCGACGATGTCGCTGAAAGCCCCGACAGCTGGGCCTGCCTGCCGGCGAGTATGCCTTCAGCGCCGAGCTGCTTGTTCGCGAGGGCGGACTGGCCAGACGCAATCATGCCCGCGGAGACCGCTGCTGCCGCCACGAGCGCGACGAAGAAAATCGCAACTGGGAGTGAGACTATCCCCTTCCTCCGGTGGGCTCCGGCGTTCATTGTGCATTGAACTGACGGCCCCTTTTAAGGCGGCGAAGACGCTTCAGCCGTTTCTCTAGACGTGTATTTTCGTGTACACGTCCGGATTCGGAGCGCTGGAAGGCTCGGTCCAACCTGCACCGATGACACCAGGCGTGCCATCAGTGTACAGATATTCATCCCTCAACGCCTTCCAGGAGGCGTCCGCACTCACGGCAAACGGTGGCTGGCCGCAGAGGCGCAGACCGCGGCAGAGAATCGCCAGAGAGGCGAGCCTG
>Ga0080006_1146619_pt1 | contig 15695 bp, 19 predicted proteins | sample RS3BMetagenome_FD_69209 | JGI IMG/M metagenome (GOLD analysis project Ga0080006, IMG submission 69209) | Ferric oxide microbial mat and aquatic microbial communities from Rainbow Spring, Yellowstone National Park, USA - RS3B (SPADES... ... | reverse complement strand
CCTGGCCGATCACATCTGGACGATGCGAGAGTGGATCACCATGCCAGGCGTTCAACGGCATTGAGACACCACCACGAATTGCACTTCTTCAAAAATGAGTCCGATCCAACAAGAGACGCGCCCTCGGCCCCAGTTTTGCCGTAAAATGGAAATGTTGGGTAACACAGAGAATGCTCAGGAGGTCATCGGATGCTCCCCAACTGGACTCCGCCGAGGGAGTGGGAACCGTCGTCGCACGCGTCGCATGGGGGAAGCTCAGAGGGTTAACGAATCGGGGACGTGTCATGAAAAAGGTTCGCCGGAACCGTCAGCACGCCAAGTTCGCCCGTCTTCGCCGCCACCTGGAGATCAGCACCGACCTGCTTCGACCACGGAGGATCAGGACCCGCTCGGCGCGATACGCCGCGGCCCTGGCCGAGCAACTCGGAATGATCGAGCGGCCCAGGTCCTGTTCCTGGTGCCGGCGACGTCGCCGGCTCGAACGACACCACTGGGACTATGACGAACCCTTGAACGTCACCTTCCTCTGCGGCGACTGCCACGACATCGCCGATTCGATGGATCACGAAGCAATCACTGCCTAGCGTGTAGGCAAGGCGCTGGCAACCTTCGAGCTGTTCGGCCGCTCGTCTTCGGGCGATGCCGGAATTTCCGAAACCGGGATCGTGACGACAAACGTCGTCCCGGTCCCGGGGTTCGACTGCCACCGCAGATCTCCCCCCGCCTGGGCGACGATCCTCGCGGCCCTGGGCAGGCCAAGGCCCAGACCTCGGCCGGCCGCCCGGCCACAGTAGAACGGGTCGAACAGGTGCAGACCTTCCTGAGGCCCGATCCCTCGGCCGTTGTCGTGGACCGTCCAGCGGACCACTCGCCCATCGTTCGAGGCGTGGAACTGGATCAAGCCGCCGCTCGAGGTCGCTTCGAGCGCGTTGCGGACGAGGATATCGGCGATCTGTCGGAGCGGTTCGGGGTCGGCCCAGACCCGTTGTCCGGGCTCTCGGGCGTCGGCGACGATCCGGACGCCTCGGGCCTCGGCGTCGGCCTGGAGGTCGCGGAGACACGACCGGACCACCTCTTCCGGGAGGCAGGGCCGGGGTCGAGGCTCCGCCGGCCGGGCGACGTACATCAGGTCCCGCAAGATCCGGGCGGCCCGTTGAGCCTGGGCGATGATCGCCCGGAGCGATCGGATGGCCTCGGGTTCCTCTTCCCTCGCCAGGAGAAGTTGAGCCCGACCGACAATCACGGCCAGAGGGTTATTGAGCTCGTGCCCGGCCCCGGCGGCGAACTCGGCCAGCGCCTCGAGCATCAACCGACGACGAGTCGGCTCCTCGCGACCCACCCGACTCCGGTGCGCCGAGACCACCTCGTCGAACTGTCGAACCAGTCGGGCTCGATCCGCGACCTGCTTGGCCCAGGTATTCCAGGCGGTCAGGGTGGCGGGGTTCGCGGGGAAGTCCAGGACGCCGGGCTGGCCCCAGAGTTCGACCTGGGCGGAAGGTCGGGCGGAGTCTCCCAGCGGGAGGATCAAGGCGGGGGGACGAGGGGATTCGTCAAGTTTCTGGGCCTGATCCGACCCGATCCAGACGACCCGGGCCGCGGCGACCCCGGGCTCACCGCACCAGGCCAGGCCCGCCCGATCGGCCCATTCCTCGGGGCTTTCGGAGGTCGGAGTCTCGACAAAGGCCCGGAGAAACCGCTCGGTCGAGGCTTGCTCGGCGATCCACCGAGCCTGCTCGAGCCGGAGTCGGGCGTTGTCCCGGGTGAGCCGCTCTTCCCGAGGCGACGAGTCCGCCTCGACAAACGACCCGCCGCAACGGGCCTGGACCTCGGCCGTGAGGACCCGGACCCAGGGGTCGATCGCCCCGGAATCGCGGGCCTGCTCGGCCCCGGGTGCCCAGGGCGTCTTGGAAGCCATCGCGTAAGCTTGCTGGATCAAGGTCAGCCGAACGGGCTGGTCCGAGCAGACATTCAGATCGGCGTCGAGGTCGGCATGGAGCCAGGCGGCCTCGACCACAAGGGACTCGCAGCCCCAGCGGACGGCGAGGGCTCGGCCCAGGCTCGACGCCTCGACGCCGAGCCATCTCCGCTCCAGGTCGCGACGGGTCGAAGCGTCCGGTGCCTCGGTCCAGGCAACAAGGGCCTCGGGCGAGACCGCCGCCAGCGCCCAGAGACCCAGCGAGTGCAACAATCCGGCTCGGGTCACGGCCTCGGGGTCGGGGTCGCCCGCATCTCTGGCCAGTCGTCGACTCGCGAACGAGACGGCCGTCGAGTGCCGCCAGAGCCGCGTGATCGCCGTGGCGATCGGGCCGCTCGACGCTGAAACCGGCCACCACCGATGCCCGGCCAACGTTGCGAGCGGGTCCGGACTCGAACCCTTCGATCGGCTCAGCTCGATGATCCAGGCTGGATCCGTCGTGGTTGACGGGGGGAGCTGAGGGATTGGCGAAGAAGATTCTGGATCGTCATCGAGAATCCCGGCGAGCACCTGTCGGGCCGAGGTTGGGCGCATCGGCAGACCTTCCAGCCGCTCGATGGTTCGGCGGAGGTCGATGGTCCCGGATTCTTTGGGAAACTGGGCAGGCACCGAGCCGGGCTCCTTCCCGTCGGCGACGATCGTCGAGGCGCAATCAACCGGTCGGGCCGGTCTCTATATCCAGGAGTCGGCAGACTCGGCGAATCAGTTCATCAATGTCCAGCGGCTTGGCGAGAAAATCGTCAGCTCCCGAGGTTTTCAGCTCCTCGATCTTGTCGTCCTCGATCAAGCCCGAGATACAGATGATCTTGATATCGGCCATGGTCGGGTCAGCTCGGATCAGCTCGCAGACCGCCTGCCCGTTGATGTCGGGCAGCATCACGTCGAGAATGATCAGGTCGGGATGATACTCCTTGGCGAGCATCCCGGCGCCGAAGCCATTGTTGACGTACTTGGTCTCGAACCTCGAATCGCTGACCAGGACATCGTTGATCAGGTCGACGACCGCCTGGTCGTCGTCCACGATCAGGACCCGGCGGCGACCGCTTTCCAGCGCGTCGGTCGGGATACTGTTTTCCTTCATGAAGCGGTAAAGCGCTTCGCGAGGTATGCGGCGAAACCGCGAGCCCGGTACACGAAAACCCTTGAGCTGCCCCGAGTCGAAGCAGCGGATAATCGTCTGCTGGCTCACCTTGCAGATCTTGGCGGCCTCACCGGTCGTGAACACGGTCTTCATGGTCAGGTACGCCTCATCCCATCGTCTGAGCGCCTGGGCCGTGGAACGCTCCCCCATGGCTCTCGAAAAGTCCCTATCCCTTGAGGAACTCCTCGTCCTTCGCCCATCATCCGTGCAGAAGCTTCGCGGTGAAACCCCCCGGTCCACCCAGGACCCGAAGATTTCCTCTAATCGTTCCGCGAGGTAAATTCAGAGTACCCGGTAAACCTTGCGAAATCTATCAAGTTTACCAGAATTGCCAACAGTCCCAATTATAGAATGCCTGCCTATCCTGTCAACCCTAATGCGGGACCCGCGGAATCGCCCAGAGTGCGATCCCTTCGGACTCACTATAAAGGCCCCAGGGTCTCGCCTGCCGGGGAGGTGTTGACTGATCAAATGCTTTCGCCTGGAATTGTTCGCGAGGTACCTTCTCTGGTCCAATAAAAGGTGAAGTGGGCTCACGTTTCGCTCAGGTCGTAAAGTTTTCGAGGCGTATCGTGGAGAATATGGCGGAGCAGGGGGGGGATCTCGTCTTCCTCGAAGAACCGGGCATCGACCAGTCGGGCCAGCGTAGCGGCCATGGCCTTGCGAACGACCTGGAGCTTGCCGTAACTCCACTCCACGCAGGAGGCGTCGGAAAGAAAACCGCAAACCTTGGTCATCGGGGCGACTTGCACCCGGAGCCCGACATTCCTCTCGATCGCGATCGGGAAAAAATCGCTCCCGAATTCGCCTGAGGCATGGACGTTGGGAATCTGTCCGGCCAGAACGGCGATCTCGGAGGACAGGACGCCGGAACTCGCCATCAGACCAAACCGCGCTCCCGAAAACCCCGAGCAGAGTCGAGCCATCTCCGAGGTCCAGGTCTCTCGATCTCCCGCCAGACTCGCGCGATCTCCGGATGAGGTTTCGGTGCCGACCGCGATCTGGAACGCCTTTTGATTCTCATGATGCCATTTCAGGACCGACCAGGCCACGAGATTCGCGAGCCGGGACTCCTCGGCACCGGAACTGTTCGGCTCCCGGCTCGCCTGGTTGAGAAGAAGTCGAGCCTGCGATTCATCAGGCGGCGCCAGACGGTCATCGACCGGCAGCAAGGCACTCGAGAATCGAACCCGACCGGTGACGGTCCGGTCGAGCCAGTCGAAGACGAGTCGTTCCAGATGCTCGATGGTTGTCGGCCGATCGCCCAGGATCGTTTCGAGAGCCTCCAGGTAACCACTCCTCTTGGGCTGTTCCAGGGAGAGTGGTTCGAAACCGGGACGTAGCCAGTGGCCCAGTTCGAGCCGGTACGAAAGAAAGTCGGAATTTCTCGACTCGTCAACGCTCCGGTTCTCCAGGCCGGTCACGACGGCCCGGATGTTCGAGCGATCCTGAAGCACCGACCGCACCCAGTCAGGATCTTTCGCGGTGCTCGCCACCTTGTCGAAGAGGTCTCGATAATTGGCGGCGGTCAGGTGGGGCTCGTCGAAGTCGTAGAGGTCGCGGAAGATCCGGAACAGGCACCAGGCCGCCGAGGTGTTCCGCATGCTCTTGAGGTAGGGGATCGACCGGCGGACCCGCTCATCCGAGGGAAGCGCCGGCTCGAGGTCGTCGAACGGCATTCCGGCGGCGATCAGTCCCGACGTCACTGACCGGTCGCTCATCAGAGCGGCGAGGTCGGCCGCGCCGGGCTGGTCGCAGAGGATCTGGCTATACGGGTCGACGACCGGTGTGTCGCTGATCATCCGCTCGATGCGCTGGGCGAGGCTCGGTTCGCTGGTGAACATGGTGATTCCGAAGAAAAAGATTTTCAGGGTGCGGTCGAGCGCAGCGAGGCCCACCATCTTCCATCGGCACACAATCGTGGGCCTCGCTTCGCTCGAACGGATCCTGCAGAACCGATCCGCTCGCCAGGCGATAGTCCGATGATGTTGAAATCGATTGCCTGATGTCAATGATCCCGATAACGGTTCACCGCCATCTGATCGCCAATCAAAGCCACCATCTGGAAAAACAAACCCACGGCATTTCAGGAGGAAGGCGCAAAGTTGGGTGAGTAAAATCGGCTGAAATCTCATCTTTGATGCCTGGTGGGGCTCACCTGAGGCTCGATCTAACTTACGTCGATTCACCATTCCCAAAATTGGTGAAGCAGACCTACCTCTCTTGCTGCCCTTCTGAAAAAACAAACCCACCGGTAACATGGGTGAACTGCATAGAAAAGGCAAAGTGCCGAGCTGTTCTGGAGGCATTGGTTGGAGGAGTTGAGGGGTCTGGTTCATGTCCGAGTTTTCTGAGCCTGGCGAGGTGATGGCCTGGGAACGGGACGGGGCGACGAATCGCGTCCGTTTCTATTTATGTTCGTTAAAGTTGGAGCCGGGTCAGTCCTGTTTTTTGGCGATCCTGCTCGGATTGGGATTCGGGGTCAACGGACGGGCTGTCTTTGTTTCTGGCAGGGACTTGCGATGGGTTCCTGGTGGACTCTGTTTGTTCTGCTATAATTCTTGATGCAGTCGAGTCGGATCGTAACGGTCGCGCCGATCTCGCAAGCCGGCTTCGGGAGTGGGACGATGCGCCGGGATATCGACGACGCCTTGCAAGGCTGGCCCTTCGACTCCAACGCGGACGGAGTGATCGCTCGCGAGGTCCGGGCTCGGGACGGCCGTAACGTCCTTCAGATCCGGATCGAGCTGGGGCTTTTGCAACTCGAAGTCGAAGGCCGCCCCGACGGCGTCCGACCGCACAGCTTCGCGACTTATCTCGACTACCTCCGGCACCGGTCGACGACCCGGATATCGGGTGGCAAAGGGCCCTGGACGATGTCGGCGGAGCACTGCGCCGAGGCCGACCGCGAGTTCGCCCAGTTCTACCACCGGCGGGTCGCCTGGCTGACCCTCCAGCGCTACGACAAGGCCCTGCAGGACGCCGACCACTCGCTCGCCCTGATGGACTTCGTCCGCAAGTTCGCCAGCGACACCGATTACATCGCCTCGCACGAGCGATACCGTGGCCTCGTCCTGTTCCACCGGACCCAGGCCGCCGCCGCGCTCGCCCTGGAACGTCGCAAGCCCGAGGAAGCGATCGACGCCGTCCGCGAGGGGATGGATCGCCTGGTCGATCATCAAGCGGCCGTCGCCACCGAATCCGACGACACCCCTAACGACGCCCTGATCGAACAACTTCGGATCCTCGAACGCGAGATCCGCAAGAACTTCGCGGTCGAGAAGACTCTCCGAGAGCAGCTCGACGAAGCGGTCGCCGACGAGGATTACGAGCTGGCCGCCCGACTCCGCGACCAGATCAAGGCCCAGGCCCGGCGGTGACCGGGTGGTCCCTCCGGATGATGGCCCGGCCATGGTCGGTCGCCCCTGGGCGAGCCGAACCCGGTGGATGTTGAAAATACGCACATCTCAGTTGCCCCTCTCCATTCACTCCGGTATGTTAATGGCCGCTTGCGATGCCGACGACGGTCCGACGCGTGATGAACGCCCCGGACCTCGGCCATCGCTGGAACGAGACCGACCGCCGCCGTTCATCCACACCCAAGGAACGTCGTCCATGAATCGTATTACGCGTTCGATCGGCTGCACGATGGGGGTGCTCCTGGCAATCTCGCTGTCCGGCCGAGCTCAGGCCGAGCTGATCACCTACAGCTTCACCGGGACGATCAATCAACCGTACACGGACAATGCCACCCTGCCGTCGAGCGTGACCTACGGCGCGGCGTTCACGGGCTTCGTGACCTACGATACGTCGGTCGCGAACGGATTTTCTACGAATCCAAATATCGGGGCGTACGACAATGCCCTGGTCGACCTCCAGATCACCGTCGGATCGTCCACGTTCACGCTCGCGCAGGTCCAGTCGGAATACTCGACGCGAAGCAATGGTATTTTCGTTTATTATAATTATGCCATCGGCACGAATAATTACGAGGACTCGATCCAGGCTGAAGGCGGCAGCAGCGATTCCAGCAACCCGAACGACATCAAGCAGTCCCAGCTCCAGTTCTCGCTGACCGACACCGGCGCGAACCCGACCGCTCTGACGTCCACGGCACTGCCGACCAGCCTGAGCCTCTCCTCATTCAATCAGGGGGGTGGGTTTAGCTACCAGGATAACAGCTACAACCAGAGCACGGGCGCGACGATTTCCGACGCTTCGTTCTCGGGGACGTTCACCTCGCTGACTCCGGTCGTTCCCGAACCTTCGAGCATCCTCCTTCTGGCGATCGGTGCCGGTTGCCTCCTCGCCGCCTCTCGTCGACGAATTTCGGGAAGGCCGGTCGCCTGAGCCTCCCGGGTTGGGTCACTTCTGCTTCGCGACCCAGGCCACATGCCGCGCCACACCTTCGTGGGCGAGCAGGTCTTCTTTGGTGTTGAACCGCTCGCCGAGTTCCTTCTCGTCGATCAGGTCATGGAGGCCCGAGTGACAGGGTCGGCAGAGGTAGAGCCCTCGGGTCCGCATCTCGGCCTTGGCGTATCGCTTGCGGAACCGCGTCTTGTTGTGGTTCTTGCGAGGAATCAGGTGGTGAAACGTCAGTGGCTTGTCGCGACCGCAAAGCTCGCAACGGTCGGGTGGTCGAGCCCTCGACGGTTGGTCCACGGCAGCGGTCCCAGCCATTTCCGCAGGAATCCGAACAACTCTCTGATTTTGTAGAAATTCAGGCCGTTCTGGCCATCCCTTTCTCGTGGGCCAGATCGATAATCCGACCATTTCGCCGATCGGCAACCAGGCAACCGGTCCGAGCCTGCAATCGCGCGGCGAACGCCTCGCCGCGATCGGCATCCTCTCGGCCGTGCCAGGGGACGATCAGATAACCGGATCGATGTTCGACCTTGAGCCCAGGAAACTCGGTCAGGATCTGCGCGACCACATTTTCCTCCAGTGGTCGGGAAGCCAAGGCGAGCCGGAGTGAAATCGCCTCGATATCGAGATAACCGATCGTCAATTCGTGGATCATGACCGGCGTTCCTTCGGTCGCATGGCCTGCAAGATCTGTCGAGCCCTTTGGTGGATCGGCAATTCGGTATCCGGTGCGTGTAACAGCGCCCCGATATGGTTCCCGCCTCTGCGGGCCTCCTCGAACTCGTGGGCGATGATCGCGTCGATCCTGTCGCGTAGCGGCGCCTCGGCCCATGCCTGACTCCCCGGGAGTGTACCCAATAGTTCCGGGTTGAACACGCCAGAATCAACGGTGAGCCCGCCGGCTGGATCATTTCCTCCGCCCGACCTCTCCTGCGGCATGAATGTGGCGTGACCTTGTCCTGGCACGCGCGAGCCAATCTGACCGACAGGGATGCCCAGCTCGATCATCCGAGAGCCGCACAGATAATCCATCTCCCAGGCGTAACGTCGCGAGAAATCCTCGGCGTGATCCGCAAGGTCGGATGGCGGTCCTTCGGCCATGATTTGTGCAATCAACCCTCTCCAAAGTAACGTCGGATCAGGGCGGGAAGCTCGGTGGTGAACCGGCTCCGGGGCATGACCGGGTCGCAACCGGCGGCCCTGGCATCGGCGAGAGCCTGGGTGTCGACGTGCGAGCCGAAAGCCACGTAGGGCGTTCCAGATGGGGTGATCTCTCGATAGGACGCGATCGCGGCGGGCGAGACGAGGTCTCCGGCCGAGAGGTCGACGAACACGACGGCGGGCGCCGCCTTGGCCAGATTCGCCTGGGCCGATGCCGGGCTCCCGGCCACGACCACCTTGTGGCCCAAGGCCGAGGCCGTGCCCGTGACCTTCGAGGTGAAAATCAGGTCGCGGCTCAGGAGCAGGCCGGTCGGCTTTTCGGCATCGGGGGTGCTCAATGGAGATTCCTCTGGTCGACCGCGCCGAACATCCGGTCGACCCACTCGGGGGTGAGCGGGATCAAATTACCGAGGATCGCGTCGGGGCCCGCCTCGACGAGTTCGGTCTCGCTGTAGGTCTGGGCGATCCCGACCGTTTTCATCCCGGCCCCTTTGGCCGAGAGGATTCCGGCCAGACTGTCTTCAAAAACCAGGCAATGCTCGGCGTGGAGGTCGGCGAAGCCCGGCTCCTTGCGGAGTTCGGCCAGGGCCAGGCGATAGCCCAGGGGGTCGGGCTTGCCGTGGCTGGTGTCCTCGGCCGAGACGATCGCCGCGACCCGGTCGCGGACGCCCATCTTGTTCAGCGAGAATTCGATCTCGGGCCGAAGCGCCCCCGAGTTGATCGCGATCGGCCAGCGATCGGCCATCGAGGCAATCACCTCGGCCGCTCTCGGGAAGAAGCGAAGCCCTTGCTCGGCGACCTCGAAATAGCGGACGGCCTTGCGGGCGATCATGCCGTCGATCAGGTCGCGGTCGATCATCTTGCCCGCGTCGAGCATGGCCGTCTCGAAGCATTCGCGATCGTCGAAGCCGAGATATTTCTCGTGATAGAGCCGCTCGTCCATCGCGACGCCTTGATCGGCGAGGACCTCGCGAAAGAGGGCACAGTGGACCGACTCGTCATCGACGAGCACGCCGTTGAAGTCGAAAATGACCGCGCGAATCATGATTCAAATGGCCTCGGGCCCGCGTTCGCCGGTCCTGATCCGGATACAGTCGTCCATCGGCAGGATGAAGATCTTACCGTCGCCGATCTTGCCGTCCGGGCCGCTCCGACCGGCCTGGATGATGGCGTTGACGGTCGGCTCGACAAAATCCTCGTTCACGGCGATCTGTAACTCGATCTTCCGGAGCAGATTCACCGTGATCTCATGCCCCCGGTAAACTTCCGTGTACCCCTTCTGCCGGCCGAACCCCTGAACGTCGGTCACGGTCAGGCGAAACACCTCGACCTGCGAGAGCGCTTCCTTGACCGCTTCGAGCTTGGTCGGCTGGATGATCGCGATGATCAGCTTCATGGGGTTGAAAAACCTTCCTCGAGCGTGACGACTCGCCCAGACCTGGCCGGCACAAGCCTCATTGTGACGGCTGGCGACCGGCCGTCAAGGAGGGACCCCGGGACCCGAAGGTCGAAACGAATCTATCCCTTGACGTCGTGATGCGGCTCGACCTGCTTCGCGACGTGGCTCAAGGCCCGGCGGAGATCCTCCATCGTCTCGTATCGCTCGCCGGCGTCCTTCTTCAAACAAGTCTGCACGATCTCGTCAATCGCCCCGGCTTCCCTGGCGAACTTCCGGGGGATCGACGCCTTGACCGACGGCGGCGCGTAAAGCGAATGAGCCCGGTCGAGGCGGGCAATCGTCCGGCCGTGGAAGGGAAGCTCGCCGGTGAGCATCTGAAACAAGACCACCCCGAAGGCATAAATATCGGCTCGGACGTCGACCGCCTTCGAGTCGCGAAACTGCTCGGGGGCCATGTACGGCAACGTGCCGAGCAACGAGCCGGTCTGGGTGATCCGGAGATTGTCGATCGGGAACAGGCCCGGAGACCGCGAGGTGGTTTCCAGGATCGCCTCGGGATCGGGGGGCTTTGCCACCGGTGGCGGACGGTCGATCGGGTCGGCGTACTGGATCAAGCCCGTGGGAGTGACGTCGGCCAGGGGAATCGATCCGTCGGCGGATCTCGGGTTGGTGGCGTGGAGCTCGTCGCGGATCACCGCGAGGCCGAAGTCAGTGATCTTGAGATGGCCCGCCTCGTCGATCATCAGGTTGCCCGGCTTGATGTCGCGATGGCATCGCAACCCCCGGCGAATCGCGTGCTCCATCCCCAGGCAAAACTGGACGCCGAGCCGCAAGGCTGTGGCGACATCCAACTCGGGCGTGCCGATCCGTTTGCGGAGGTCGCCCCCGTTGACCAGTTCGAGCAGGATATGCGGCTTGCCTTCGAACTCATCGACCGAGTACGCGTGAACGATATGCGGATGCGTTCCAAGCTCGACCCAGAGCTCCCCCTCGGCGGCGAACCGGGCCTTCCACTCGGGATCGGCGAGCCACTCATCGCGCAGGGTCTTGATCGCGACGACGCTCCGGCCGCGCTCGCCGAGCCGGTCGATGGCGACATAGACCACGCCCATCCCGCCGGGGTGGACAGCGAAGATCTCATAACGGCCGGCGATCCAGTCGCCGACCGGCCTGAGCTTCCCCATGCCTGGCCCCTTTTTGAATCAAACGCCTTTCCACTCAGGCGAAGATCGACTCGACAAACGCGTCCGCGTCGAACGGTTGCAGGTCGTCGATCCCCTCTCCAATACCCACGAACTTGACGGGAAGATTCAGGGTCTGCCGGACCGCCACGACCACACCACCCTTGGCGGTGCCGTCGAGCTTGGTCAGGATCACCCCGGTGCAGCCGATCGACTTGGTGAAGACCTCGGCCTGGCGGATCGCGTTTTGACCATTCGTCGCGTCGAGGACGAGCAAGACCTCATGCGGCGATCCGCTGATCTTGCGGGCGATCACCGACCGGACCTTTTCGAGCTCCCTCATCAGGTGAGACTGGGTATGCAAGCGGCCGGCCGTGTCGACGATCAGGACATCGACCCCTCGGGCCAGAGCCCGGTCGCAGGCGTCGTGAGCCACGCTGGCAGGATCGGCGTTGGGGGCCCCCTTGACGATGTCGGAGCCCGACCGCTCGGCCCAGATGGTCAACTGGTCGGCGGCGGCGGCCCGGAAGGTGTCACAGGCGGCCAGCAGGATCGTCTTTCCCTCATTCTTGAGCCGCTGGGCCAGCTTGGCAATTGAGGTTGTCTTGCCGGACCCGTTGATCCCTGCGACGAGATAGACCGTCGGCTTTGTCCGTGAAACGATCAGGGCACCCGGCCGAGGGTCGATCAGAAGCGCCTTGAGTTCCCCCTTGACCAGGTTGATCAACTCCTCGTCGGCCGTGCGGTCGGCATAGGCCTCCCGGACCCGGTCGATGATCGTGCCCGTGGCCTTGACGCCCATGTCGGCCTGGATCAAGGTTGCTTCGAGCTTGTCCAGGAAATCCTGGTCGACCTTGCGCCCGAGCCAGGACCGGACGTCGAAGAGCCGGGCCGTCCGGGACAACCCTTTCTTGAACTTGTCGTACAGATCCTTCAGAGCCATGGGAACCAGATGGGGTGAGGGGGATGCTCGTTGTCAGTGGCTAGTAGGGTGGGGCTCGCCCGAGGCTTGACCCATCCTACAAAATCCGGTGCAATGAACCGCGATCCATTGTCTTGGAGCGAAGCCGGATCAGGTCAGTCGGGGTCGTCGTGATTGCGCCGACCCATCGTCCCGGTCGGTCGGCGGCGTGAAAGTCAGTCCCGGCGATGGACGCGAGGTCAAGCTCATCGGCCCAGTTTCGCCAGCGGAGGCCACACCGGGGGTCGATTCCCGGCCCGGCAACCTCGACCGCGCCGAGGCCGGCGTCGGCCAACTCGCGGAGGAGGTCCCGGCGTAAATCATAGGGTGGATGGGCGAGTCCGGCAACCCCGCCCGCTTCTCGGATCAGGACGATCGCCTGCCGCCAGGGAAGTCTCGGCTTGGCGACGTGCGCCGGGCCGTCATCGCCGAGGAAGCGGGCGAACGCCTCGCGATGGCCGGCGACCTGGCCCGACCGGACCAGCCAGTCGGCCAGGTGCTTGCGTCCCAGGGTGGCCCTGGGGAACGTCTGGCGAAGCGTTTCCAGATCAATGGACAGGCCGAGTTCCTGGAGCCGACCCGCCATCTCGATGATCCGGCGGGCTCGCCCTTCGCGAAGATTCAAGCAGGCGGCGACGAGGTGGGGGTCATCGTCGCGAACGAAGTGGCCGAGAATGTGAACTTCTTGATCGTCTCGGAGGGCGGTCAGCTCGACCCCGCCGATCAGCTCGATCCCGAGTCGCTCCGCCTCGGGTCGCGCGACGGCCAGAGCCGAGAGCGTGTCGTGGTCGGTGATCGCCAGCGAGCCGAGCCCGACATTGGCGGCGGCCCGGACCACTTCGCCGGGAGAACAGCCGCCGTCGGAATGCGTGGTATGGACGTGGAGGTCAGCCCCTTCGAGCCGGATCGCCCGACGATCGGGCTTCGATCGCGATCGAGTTCGCCCCGGCGCTTTCAAGTCTCCGGGTCCGGAGTCGGGGGATGAACCGGCTGCTCGTGCGACGGAAACGGCTCGTGCGACGACGCCGGCTCGACCGCGAGGCCGCCGACCCCTTCGGTTTCTAGCTCCGTCGTGGCCCTGGCGATTTCCTCGGGAGTGGTCGGGGCTTCCGGCCCGGGGTTGGGACCGGCTCCGGCGGGTTCCTCGGCCCCTTCGCTTTTCAGGTCGGCGGCCTCCCTGGCCAACTGGGCCGATCCGGCGGCTTGAAGCCGGTCGAGGATCCCGTTGACGAATCGGCTCGACTGCGCGGTGCTGTATCGCTTGGCGAGTTCGAGCGCCTCGTTGATGGCGACCTTGGTCGGCACATCGTCGCAGTAGAGCAGCTCAAAAGCTCCCAGCCGCAGGATGTTACGATCAATCGCGGCCATCCGGTCGAGCCGCCAGTTCTCGGCGACTTCCGAGATCAGGGCGTCAATCCGGGGCTGATGCTCCAGGACGCCGCCGACAAGCTCGCGGGCGAACTCGCAGAGCTTGGGCTCGCGGAGGCGTCGGCGGATGAACCGGTCGATCTCGTCGGGCCCCTGGCCGGGGTTCTGTTCCAGTTGATAAAGGACCTGGAGGGCGATCTCGCGTCCTCGGGTGCGTCGAGTCATGGGTGCCTTGGGGCCTCGGGCCCGCGGGATCATGCCGGTCCTTGAATGCGCGGACCTCGGTCGGGAGCGTTCTACCATGACTATACGCAACCGCTGCACCGGTCGTGAAGGGGACTCGACGAAGGGGGAGCGAATCGGCCCCTATCCCCGCGAGTCGGCGACCAGTTGTTTGTAGGCAGCTACGGCCAGTCGGTCGCAGGCTTCGTTCTCGGGATGGCCGTTGTGGCCGAGGACGATGGTCACCTTGACGTTGTGCTCCGCCAGGAGTTCATCGAGCCGCTGCCAGAGGTCGAGATTGACGACCGGCTTGTAGCTTTGACCCTCTTTTCGACGCCAGCCATTCGCCTTCCACTTGGGCATCCATTCGCTCAGACCTTTGCCGACGTAGGTACTGTCCGTCACCAGTTCGACCTGGCATCGTTTCTTCAGGGTCGCCAGCCCTTCGATCGCCCCCATCAACTCCATCCGGTTGTTGGTTGTGGCGGGCACGGCCCCGGAGCCGTCGATGACTCGACCGCTGGCGGGATGCTGGAGGATGTAGGCCCAGCCACCCGGCCCGGGGTTGCCGCTACAGGCCCCGTCGGTGAAGAGTCGGATATAATCGCTGGGCGCGGTCGGATCGGGGTTCATCCTTGGGTCGATCCTCGAATGGCTGACGGATAACGAGGGCGGACGGCTGGTCCGCCCATCGGTCTGATTCGAGGGACAGGCTACTCGAAGAGGGTGGTCCGGCTCAATACTTCCGGACGACGCCGACGAGAACGCCGATGATGTCGACCTTGTCGCGATAGATCGGCTTCATCGTCTTGTTGGCCGGTTCGAGCCGGATCCGGTTCTTTTCCTTGAAGATCCGCTTGAGCGTCGCCTCGCCTTCCTCGTCACGGACGGCGACAATCTGGCCGTCTCGGGCGTGTTCCTGGCGGTGGATGATCACATAGTCGCCGTCGGCGATATGCTCCTCGATCATCGATTCGCCGGTCACGCGGAGGGCGAATTTGGAGTCGGTTCCTTCCCACTCGCTGAAAGCCAGTTCCTCGTCGACCTGCTCGATCGCCTCGATCGGCGAACCGGCGGCGATCCGGCCCATCAGCTTGATTCCGGTCGGGGCGGCAGGGGCGCTGGTCGGGTCGTCGAGAAGCTGGATCGCCCGCGACATGTTGGGCTCTCGGTGGATCAGGCCCTTCTTCTGGAGTGCCTTGAGGTGGCACATCACACCGTTGGGGCTCTTGATCTCGAACTGATTGCCAATCTCGCGAACGGTCGGGCCGTATCCCCGACCCTGGATCTTGCCACGGATAAACTGATAAATCTCGCGCTGTCGTGAGGTCAAAGCTTCCAGGTCGGCCATCGGTCGAATCTCCGGGTTCCATCTCAAAGGGGCAAGCAGCGACTCGCACCGGATGGACACCACCCGACGGGCGATCACCATCTGACCCTTTGACGGCTAATGTACACCGGTTGCCTAACGCTTGCCATCACTTTTTGAAAAAATGCAGGCCGACCCGAATTATTCGACCCTCCGACGAGGCAAAAATGCCCGACTCGCCGACGCCCCCTCCAAGAATCCTGGCGATCCACGCCCACCCCGACGACGTTGAGTTTCAGTGCGCCGGGACACTCGCCTTGCTGGCTCAGGCGGGTTGCCAGGTCACCATCGCCACGATGACCCCCGGCGACTGCGGGAGCATCGACCGTGACGCCGAGACCATCGCCGCCGTCCGGAGACTCGAAGCGAAGGCGGCGGCTGAACTGATCGGAGCGGATTACGTCTGCCTCGAATTCCGCGACCTGGCGATCTTTAACGACGACGAATCGCGTCGACGGGTCGTCGAGGCCCTTCGCCGAGCCCCACCCGACCTCGTCCTGACCGCCCCCCCGATCGACTATCTCTGCCACCCCGAGGCCCCGGCCGCACGCGC
>Ga0080006_1136390_pt1 | contig 15702 bp, 20 predicted proteins | sample RS3BMetagenome_FD_69209 | JGI IMG/M metagenome (GOLD analysis project Ga0080006, IMG submission 69209) | Ferric oxide microbial mat and aquatic microbial communities from Rainbow Spring, Yellowstone National Park, USA - RS3B (SPADES... ... | reverse complement strand
GTAGCCATCCGGCATGCCTGTCGTGCAACTCGGCCAGGGCGGCTTCGTCGCCGGCCGCCACGGCGCGCAGCAGCGCCGCATCAATGGCGTCCCGCCCGGCTGGGTTCACGGATAGATTGTCGTTGCCGGCCCGCTGCCCGGTTCACCATCTGACGGCGAATTCTCAAGTCGCCACCGCCCCATCCGGAACAACCCTCCAGCAACTCAGCTAGCAGTGCCCCATCCTGCTTGGCGCACCCGCATGCGGGACTAAGGCCGAGAGTCGCCAACGGTGGCAGCCGGCGGCTCACCGGTTTCGCCGGAGCTGGACTCGCCGGGGCTGGCCATTCCAGTGCCAGCAAGCCCGGTCTCGTCAAGCCCGATCCGGCCCGCGGCGGCCCGCGGCCGCAGCATCCGGTGCCGGACCGGCGGTTCCTGCCGCTGCAGCGACGCCCGCAGCCGCCGGCGGCGGGATCGGCGCCAACGCCGCGGTCTCCAAGACCAAGCTGGGTGGCGCGACCACCGTCAGCGTTGGGCAGGGCGACAACCTCGACGCGATGGGCACGCCACTGACCGGCGCGGGCGTGCTGATCAGCGCCTCAGAGGTCGCCACGACCGCCGACGACGTCACGCTGTCCACCGGCGGCGCGATCCAGGGCGCGCAGGAGCACCTCGGGGGGCTGGGCACCCGAGACCCCGAGGCGGCCCCCGATGGCGAAGAAGGGGACACCGGTGACGCCCAGCTCTGCCGCGGCGCGTTCGTCGGCGCGGACCGCGTCGGCGAACGCGTCGCCGTCCAGCATCGCCGCCACCTGGTCCCGGTCCAACCCGACCTGTTCCGCCTGTGCGATCAGGCTGTCCCGCTCCCCGATGGCCACCCCCTCGGTGAAGTAGGCCGCCATCAGTCGCTCTCCCATCGGGTCGGCCCGGCCGACGGAAGCGGCCAGGTGGATCAGCCGATGGGCATCGAAGGTGTTGCCCATCACCACGTCGTCGAGGTGGTAGTCGAGGCCGACCTCGGCGGCCAATCGGGTCAATCGCGCGTTCGCCGCCGCGGCCTGGTCCGCGGTCATCCCGTACTTGTGCGCGATCACCTCGGCCATGGACTGGTTCCGGCGGGGCGGGCCGTCCGGGTCGAGCTCGTAGCTCCGCCACACGACCGTCACCTCGTCGCGGAGCCGGAATGCGTCGATGGCCATCTCCAGGTGGCGCTTGCCGATGTAGCACCAGGGGCACACCACGTCCGACCAGACCTCGACCAGCACCGTCCCTCGCTCTTCCCGCGCCGCCATCGTTCCCGTTCCCGTTCCGGGGCGGACCGGTGGCGCATCGTACCCACCGCACCCTACGCGCCGGCGCAGCTCCCCGGGCGCGGCGGGACCGTGGGACGGTGTCGGCGGTCGGGAGGCATGCCGGTGGTACCGTCGAAGTGGGTGCGGTGGGTGCACCGCGGCGGTTCGATCGATCGAAAGGCGTCATCCATGGCACAACACGACGGCTGCCGGTTCCGGTGACCTTCTTCGGGCTCATCGTCCGGAACCTGTGGTCGAAGAAGGCGCGCTCCATCGGCATGGCCTTCGCGGTGGCGATCGCGGTGATGACCGTCGTGGCCCTGGCCGTTACCAGCAGCGGGCTCGAGCAGTCGGCCACCGCCATCATCACGGTGGGCAAGGCGGACTTCACCGTGACCCAGAAGGGCGCCTCCGACATCCTCTCGAGCACGATCGACACCCAGCAGCTGGCCCAGATCCGCCGGACCCCCGGCGTGGCCAGCGCAGTGGGCGTGCTGGTCGAGACGCAGAAGATCAACGCCGACAACCCGGTCTTCATCGAGATCGGGATCAATCCCGACGACCTGGCCGCATTCGGGGTCAGCGTGGTGGCCGGGCACCCCTACGCCGAGACCGCACCGAACCAGGTGATGCTGGGCTGGCGGGCGGCGGCCAACCTCGGCCTCGGCGTCGGTGACCAGTTCAAGGCCAACGGGACCACCAACACCGTGGTGGGCATCTACTCGACCGGGAACGCGTTCGGGGACGCAGGGGCGATGTTCCCACTTCCGGCTATCCAGGGGTACAACCGGGTCCCCGGGATCGTGACCCTCGCCTTCGTCAAGGTGACCCCCGGCGCCTCCCCGGCCGCGGTGGCGGCGCGGGTCGGCCACGATCTCCCGGAACTGACGACGATCCGGACCGCCGCCCAGTTCGGCCGGGCCGATCCCAGCCTGACCTACCTGCAGGCGGCGGTGAACGGCAGCACCGTCCTGGCGATCATCATCGGCGCGGTCATCGTCGGCAATACCATGCTGCTCTCCCTCTTCGAACGCACCCGCGAATTCGGGCTGATGCGGGCGGTCGGGTGGACCCGGCACCGCACGGTGGCCCTGCTCCTCGGGGAGAGCCTGCTGCTCGCCACCGTCGGGGCGGCGCTCGGGGTGCTGCTGTCGTTCGCGGTCACCGCCATCCTGGCCGACCTGCCCGCGCTCAAGGGGGTGCTCCACCCGAACTTCACCGAAGGGGCTTTCTGGCGGGCGCTGCTCACCGCCGCGGTGATGACCCTGCTCGGCAGCCTGTACCCGACCGTGCGGGCCGCGCGCCTGTCGCCGCTCAAGGCGCTCAGCTATGAGTGATCCCACCGGCTCCGGTCCCGTGATCGCGCTCCGGGGGGTGACCCGGCTCTACCCGGGTAGGGTGATCGCCCTCTCCGGGGTCGACCTGACGGTGGACGCCGGGGAGATGGTGGCCGTCACCGGCCCGTCCGGCTGCGGGAAGTCGACCCTGCTGCACCTGCTGGCCGGCATCGACTCCCCGACCTCGGGGACGGTGATGGTCGCCGGCAACGACCTGGCCCACCTACGCGACCCGAGCCGGTACCGGCGCGAGGAGGTCGGCCTGGTCTTCCAGTTCCACAACCTGCTGCCCCAGCTCTCTGCCGCGGCCAACGTGGAGCTCCCGATGTTCGGCACCGGTCGGTCGGCGGCCGAACGGAGCGCGCGGGCGAGCGAGCTGCTGGACGCGGTGGACCTCGGCGGGTGCGAGCACCGGCTCCCGACGGAGCTGTCGGGCGGCGAGCGCCAGCGGGTGGCGATCGCACGCGCCCTCGCCAACCAGCCGAAGATCCTTCTGGCCGACGAGCCCACCGGCAGTCTCGACTCGGTGTCGACGAAACGGTTTCTCGACCTCCTGGGTCGCCTGAACGGCGAGGGGACGACCGTCGTCATGGTCACCCATGACGCGGGGGTGGCGGCGCAGGCCCACCGGGAGATCCGGATGCGGGACGGCGCCGTGGTGGACGACACCACGGCGCGGGTGGTGGCGCCCTCCCCGGCCGAGTGACGGGTCCCAGCGGCGGGACACCGGGGGTCGGTGGTCGACCGGGGCGACGGCCGGACCGTCCAGCGGTTCTCGCCGACGGCTCAGCGGTTCCCTCCGAAGATCTGCAGGAAGAACAGGAAGACGTTGAGCACGTCGAGGAAGATCGACGCGGCGAGCGCGGGGGCCGAGGTGAGGTTCTGGGTCCGGCGGAGCCGCTGGAAGTCGAACAGGACGAGCCCGGCGAAGACCACCAGCCCGAGCACGGAGTAGAGCAGCTCGCCTCCGGGGATCCGGACGAAGATCATGATGATGCCGAACACGATCAGCGCCAGGAGCGCGCCGAACGAGATCCTCCCGACACGCGACAGGTCGAGCCGCGTGGTGTAGCCGGCAGCGCCGAAGCCGGCCATGAACAGGGCGGTCGCCCCGCCGGCCTGCCACAGGGCACGCGGGTTCGTCTGCGCGTAGTAGGCGGTGACCGGGGCGACCGCCAGGCCCAGGAGGACCCCGAAGGCGAAGAGGAGGGCGGTGGCCGCCACCTCCGACCGCCGGGCGGCGACCCGCAGGAGGAGCAGGCAGGTGAAGGCGGCGACGAACCAGACGAAGCCGAGCCGGTAGGAGAGGCCCCGACCCAGGTAGGCGCCCAGGGCGAAGAGCCCGGCGGTCGCCGCCACCAGACCCATGGTCTGCCCGAACAGGGTCCGGGTGCGGTCTCGCCGGACTGCGCGCCCGGCGCCCCAGGCGAGTGCGTCGCTCATGGCGTGGGTCCTCCTTCTCGACTGTTGCGATGCTACCGGGGGGGCGTGTCGCGCCGGAGGAGCCCGGGCGGCGGCCCGGTCCACCCCAGACCGACCCGGGCGGGGGGCTAACGTCGCCACCATGGTCCTCGAACAGGCGTTGATCACCGTCCGCCCCGGCACGGCCGGCGAGTTCGAGCGGGCGCTCGGTGCGGCCCGAGCGGTGATCGCGGGTGCCGAAGGGTTCGTGTCCCTGGAAGCGTGCCGGGGCATCGAGCATCCCGACGAGTACCTCCTGCTCATCCGGTGGAGGACGTTGGAGGACCACGTCGACGGGTTCCGGGGATCGGAGGCGTTCGGCCGGTGGCGCTCCCTGATCGGACCGTTCTTCGCCGCCCCGCCGTTGGTCACCCACTTCGCCCCGACGGCGGGCCCGTCCTGATGGGCCAGCTGGACGGGCACCGGGCCCTCGTCACCGGGGCCGCGTCCGGCATCGGGCGGGCGATCGCGTCCCGGCTCCGTGCCGAGGGCTCCGCCGTCACCTTGGTGGACATCGACCGGGAGGCGCTCGTGGCTGCGGCGGCCGAGGTGGGCGGGACCGCGGTGGTGGCGGACGTGGGCGACGGCGACCGGATGGGAGCGGCCGTGGAGGAGGCCGGCTCGGCGATGGGAGGACTCTCGCTGCTGGTGAACAACGCCGGCGTCGGGGCGGTCCGGCCCCTCCATCGGTATTCGGACCGGGAGTACGACCGGATCGTGGACGCCAGCATGCGCGGCACGTTCAACGGGATCCGGGCGGCGGCCCCGGTGATGGTCGAGGCGGGCCGGGGGGTGATCGTGAACGTGGCATCGGTCAGCGGCTTGCGCCCGACCCGGGGCGAGGCACCATATGCGGCTGCGAAAGCGGCGGTCATCGCGCTCACCCGGTCCGCCGCGCTCGAGTACGGCCCCACCCTCCGTGTCAACTGCGTCTCTCCGGGGCTGATCGAGACGCCCCTCACCGCGCCGTTGCTGGCGGACGCCGCCCGGCGAGCTGGGCTCGACCGCCGGACGCCGCTCGGACGGGTGGGGACCGCCGAGGAGGTGGCCGGGGTGGTCGCTTTCCTCTGCTCGGACCTGGCCTCCTACGTGACCGGGATCAACCTCCCGGTCGACGGGGGGAGCCTTCTGCCCAGCGCCCAGGTCGAGGGCGTGCTGTCGGCGTTGCTGGCGCAGACGGACTGACCCGGCACCCGGCACCCGCACGGCCCGGTGTCACCCGGCATCGGCCAGGGCGAGCGCAGCACCCAGATGATCGATCAGGGCGTCCAGGCTGCAACGCGCGTTGAGTCCGCTGGTCGAGGGCATCACGTAGACCGGCTGGCCGCCGAGGGACTCCCGTTGGCGGCCCGGGCGCGCCCCTGGGTGACCGCCGGCCCGCCAGCCGGCCAGGCCGACGAAGCAGACCGCCCGTGGGGCCAGCCAGGCGACCATCCGATCGAGGCGCTCGAGCCCGGTGCGGTACTCGCTCGGATCGAGCTCCGCTGCCGCTCGGGTGGCCCGCTTGACCTGGTCGGTCATCCCCAGTCCGTCGCGTTCGAGTGCGTGGAGCGGGTCGCATCCGGTCGTGACGGCCCCTGCGGCGACCGCCGCCCGCCAGAAGCGGTTGGTGGGCCCGGCGAACCCGTACCCGGCGTCGGCGGCGACCAGGCTCGGATTGAGCCCGCACACCAGCAGGCGCATGTCCGGGCCCACCGTGTCGGCCAGCGACCGGGCCGCCACGGCGGTAACCGTCAGGGTGCCGCGGCCCGGGTCGGCGGCGGGGCCCGCACCGACCGTGAACCCGGCGCCGACCACCACGTCGACCAGCCAGCGGTGGGGGGACGGTCGGCCGGCGGACGGTTCGCCTGCCGCCCACCTGCTCCCGGGAGCTGCGGCCACCGGCACGGTGATCGGCACGGAGGCACCCACCGCCGTGCGGGCGTGGAGGTCCCGCAGGTGCAGCGGCAGGCGTTCCGCCGGTCCTCCGGAGCGCTGCACCGCCTCACCGTCCCGGGTCGTCGGATGCGGCGAGGGTGGCGAGGGTGGATCCGTCGAGGCGGTGGACCGTCCACCCGTCCATGGGGCGGGAGCCGATGGACCGGTAGAAGCGGAGCGCCGGCTCGTTCCAGTCGAGCACCGACCACTCGACCCGGGTCCATCCGGCGTCGAGCGCGGTGCGGGCCAGCCGGGCTACCAGGGCCCGGCCCGCCCCCCGGCCGCGTGCCCCGGGCCGGACATAGAGGTCTTCGAGGTGGAGACCGTGCCGTCCCGTCCACGTGGAGAACGTGACGAACCAGATCGCCATCCCCACCACCTCCCCGTCGATCTCGGCGACATGGGCGAACACCGACGGCGCCGAGGTGAACAGGGCAGTGTGCAGCTGGGCGGGCCCGAGGCGGGCGCTCTCCGGCTCCCGCTCATAGGCGGCCAGCTCGCGCACCAGCGCGACCAGGATGTCGACGTCACCGGGACGGGCGGGGCGTACCACCACAGGTCCGTCAGGTCCGTCAGGGACACCAGGGGCAACGGTGTCGTCCGGGCCCGCCCGCACCGGTCCGCTCACCCGACGGGCGTGGCGCCGACGAGCACGAAGGCCACCCGCACCGGCCGGTCGGTCCGGTTCCGCCACCCGTGACGGGTCCCGCGCTGTACCACCACCGACCCGGCACCGACGGAGACGGTGGCGCCGTCGTCGAGCTCGAGGTCGATCTCCCCGTCCATGACCACCGCGTAGTCCACGGTGTCGGTGGTATGCATCCCCGGTGCGTCCGGTTCGAGCCGTTCGACGAGATCGGGCACCTTCGCGACCGCCTCGTCGAGCGCGGCGGTGAGGTCGAGGTCCGCGGCGGGGACCCCGGTGGCGTCGGGCGGGAACGTCACCACCCGGAACACGGTCCCGCCTGTGGGTGGGAAGTACCGGGGTGCACCCGGCTCGCCGAGGCGGTCCGGCATCGCCGGCGTGTCGTCGGTGTGCCACAGCTCGATGGTCTCGAACCCCGGCATCAGGGAGAGGGTCAGTGGCGGGACCGGCGCATCGCTGACCATGACTGCACGGCCTCGGTCGTCGTGACCGGTGACGATTCGACGGACGGGTTCCATGGAGGGCTCCTCTCGCGTGGTCGCCGTCCAGCTTGCCTCAACTGGCACGGATCGTGGGTCTTCGTGATGGTGGGCCGAGCCCGGTTCAGGCCACCCGGAAGGTGATGCCGGCACGTTCGAGGCGGTGGCGCAGGGTGGTCCCCATCGCCACCGCGGTGGTCACCTGTCCCGAGGTCGGAGGGAGATCGTCGAAGGCGAGGCTGAGCGCGGCCTCACTGATCATCTTGGAGGTCTCCGTGTACCCCGGGTCCCCGCCGGTGACCTCGGTGGTCACCCGCACTCCGTCCCCCTCGCCGACGAAGCGGACCGCGAAGGACGACCGCTCCCGCTGGGCCGGCGTCGGGCCGCTTCCCGCGGGTCGCAGTCGGAGGAGGGCGCGGCGGGCGGGTGGCAGCTGGGCCAGCCCGAAGATCATCCCGATGCCGGACGCGGTGGCGATGGTGCGTCCGGTCCCGCCGGCCGCCAGCTGATGGCAGTAGGTGAAGTCGGGACCGTACCGGGGGAGCGCCCTTGCTGAGGCGGTGACGACGAGGGGATCGATGGTGGGCATAGGGAGGAGCCACGACCGCAATCCCGGATCCCAGCGGATCCCTCCCGGGATGGCACGGGCCACACGGCCGCTCCGGGGAGGCTCCACCCGGGAACGGAGGGCGTGGACCGCCGCCGCCTGGCGTTGGCGCGCCATGATCTCGAGGGCGGAGGCGGCCGTTCCGCCCGAGACCGTCCCCCGGACCCGGACCGCCGCCCGGACCGTGAGGGGGACGCCTTCAGGGAGGTGATCGACGGTGAACTGCACCCCCAGGTCGTGGGGCATGGAGTCGAACCCGCAGGCGTGCACCAGCCGTGCCCCGCTCCTCACCGCGACATCGTGGTACTTGAGGTACATGAGGTCGAGGAACTCGGGCTCCCCGGTGAGGTCCAGATAGTCGGTGCCCGCGACGGCGCAGGCGGAGACCACCGGCTCCCCGGACTCGAGGTAGGGACCCACCGTGGTGACGAGCACCCGGGTGGACCGGGCGAGCGACTCCACCGAGGTCGGGTCCCCGACGTCGAGCTCGACCGCTCCTACCGGGCGGGCGAGCCCCGCTCCCACCCCCTCGACCCTGGTGAGGTTCCGCCCGGCGAGGGCGAGGCGGGCGGCCGGGGGGGCGTGCGAGGCCAGATACGCCGCAATCAGCCTGCCGGTGAACCCGGTGGCGCCCAGCACGGCGATGTCGTAGGTCCGCTCCGGCCGGTCCATGGGCCGAGCCTAGGCCGGGACGTCGCCTCCGGTGACGCCCGGAAACGGCGTGCGACCGGGCGCCTCCGATCGGCGGATCAGCGGTTCAGCGGTTCAGCGGTTCAGCGGTTCAGCGGTTCAGCGGTTCAGCGGTTCAGCGGTTCAGCGGTTCAGCGGGTGTGGCCGGAAGCTGAACCGCCCGAGGGAGAGGGAGTGCCGCCGGCCTGGGACGGGAGCGACGGCTCGGTGGTGCCCGAGGGAGTGCCGCCGGCCTGGGACGGGAGCGACGGCTCGGTGGTGCCCGAGGGCGCCTTCACGCCGGCACAGAACTGCTGGATGGACTCGCCGTGCGACTTCGCCAGGGCGGCGAGCCGCTCGAACGCCACACCGTTGGCGGAGCCCTGAGATGACGATGAACCGGCCGTTGAACTGGCAAAGGCGTTGCAGAGCCCGAACGTGCTCTCCGAGGTCGCGGGCCGTGTGGACCCGCCCGCAGTGGTACCCCCGTCGTGCCCCAACGCCGTCCCGACGGCCTTGGCCCGGGCTGATGCATGGGTGTTCGGAGCGGGAACCGACAGCCCCACGTCGGAGAGACCGTGTGAGACGGTCGACTGGACCGGCGCGGGGAGCACTCCAGCGGCAGCGGCGACCCCGCCTCCGAGCAGCAGGGCGGCAGCGGCCGCAAGTGCAGCGACTTTCGCAGACAGCAGGTTGGCAAGCATCGATCGTCTCCTCGTCGTCTCCGATGAGGGCGAAATCGACACCCGGATCGCGGCTGCCATCGCCGCTACCACCTCGGCCTCGCGACCGAAGTCGCCGACAGGAGCGTTCCCCCTGGCCGATTCGACCAACCGGGCGACTCCCCGGAGAGCGGGTGGCGAATCGTCCGGATGCACCGCACCGCCCCAGAAGGCATCGGCTTCGTCGTACCCGAGTGGAAAATTTCGCATCTCACCGAGGAGATCGTCCGGCGGGATCATTGCGTTACATCGTCGAGCGACCAGACCCGGGCCAGGTGGCGCAGGGCCCGATGCTGGAGCACGCGTACGGAGCCAGGGCTGCGGTGCATGACGGCGGCGACCTGGTTGACACTGAGGTCGGCGACGACCCGGAGCAGGACGACCTCCGCCTGGTCGGGCGTGAGGTCGTCGACGAGCTTGGCGAGGGCGGCCTCCGAGGAGAGGGCGTCGATCACTGCGTCGCTGAGCGATCCCGCGGCGACCGGGTCGTTGCCCTCGAGCTCCACCGTCGGGAGATGCCGGGCCTCGCTGCGGTAGTAGTCGACGACCCTCCTGCGGGCCACGGTGAAGAGCCAGGCGCGGAAGTCTGAGGCATCTCCTTCGAACCCGAGCAGACCCCGTGCCGCGGCGAGCCAGGTCTCCGAGGCAAGGTCCTCGGCCACCCCGGGTGCCCGTTGGCGCAGATAGCGGAGGAGTTGCGGCTGGAAGGCCCTGAACAGGCACGTGATCGCCGCTTCGTCCGCCCCGCGCGCGGCCTCCAACGCCGCGTCGAGATCGTGCGGATCCATGTCGCCCATCCTGCACCGTTCGGCGTCGTGAGGAAAGGGCCGGATCTTTTTCTCCCGCTCCTTTTCTCCCGTTCTCCTACTCCTTCGTCCGGCCCCACGGGGCACGTCCGTCCCGGCCCCTTCATCGGGGCCCCGTGGGGCCGGAACGGTCGGCGGCGAGCGAGGCGCCCACCTGGTCCGCGAGCGCCACGGCGACCTGCAACCGTTCGCGGGAGACCGGCCGGCCCGGCGACGGGGTGAGGAGGAAGTGGCCGAGGAGTCATCCCCCGCCCCGCACGGGGAGATCGACCGCGCGGGTGGGGAGGCCGATCCGTCCGGTCGGCCACGGTTCGGCTCCCACCTGCACCACGCCCTGGGCGGTGATGCGGGTGACGACGGGGTCCGCCAGGGACCCGACGAACAGGCAGTCGTCGAGGAAGAGCAGGTCGCGGAGCTCGAGCCCGGCGGCGGAGATCACCTCCCGGGGCGTGTGGCCGGACGCGCTCAGCTCGGTGACCGCGTACAGGACGGCGAGCTCCCCGACGGTCAGCCCGACGACCAGCAGGAGCACCTCGGTGACTAGGTCCTGCTCCCGCTCGATCCGGAACGACTGGTAGGGGCGGGTCAGGAAGAAGTCGAACGCCAGCGCGGCGACCAGTGCCGCCACGGCTGCCGCGGCGCGGCGTCCAGTGCTGGCGACGGCGACGATGACCACGACCAGGACCAGCGCGTCGTCGGCGCCGTCGAGGTGCGCCCGCCAGGGAACGAGTGCTACCGCTACCGCCACCGGACCGAGGACTGCCGCCAGCGCCACCCAGGATGTCGAGATCCGGGAGCGGTGCGCCGGGCCGGCCGCCCGGCCCTGCCCCTCGCCTCCGCCGACCCGACCGACCGCTTCCACCCGTCCAACGTGCCACGGCCCCCCGTCCGGTGGAAGGTCCCTTTACGGCCTCTTCACGTCCAACTTCCCGATCTTCGCGCCGCTGTCACGCGCCCGGCCGGGGGAGGTCCCCGTCACCGCAGGTGGAGCCCGCCGTCGACGAGGACGACCTCGCCGGTCACGTAGCGTGCCCGGACCAGGCCGAGGATGACCTCGGCCACGTCCTCGGGGGTCGCCGATCGGCCGAGCGGAGCCTGGGAGCTGACGAATGCCCGGACGGTGTCCCAGTCGGCGGTCCATGGCGTGTCCACCAGCCCCGGTGCCACCGCGTTCACCCGGAGGTCGGGCCCGAGCGTGTTCGCCAGCAACCGGGTCATGTGCGACAGCGCCGCCTTCGAGCACGCGTAGGGGATGGAGCTCCCGGTGGGGCGTTCGCCCGCCAGCGACGACACGTTGACCACCTGGCCGTGGCCGGATGCCCGCAGATGGGGCACGGCGGCCACGGTGACCTGCCAGGTGCCGATCACGTTGACGTCGAAGATCCTCCGCCACACGTCGGGGGTGGCCGCCTCGAGGTCGCCGTGGGGGATGACCTGGGTGGTGCCCGCGTTGTTGACCAGCAGGTCGAGCCGGCCGTGGCGACCGACCACCTGGTCGACCAACGCGGCCGCCTGTGCCTCGTCGGCCACGTCGGCCTGCACATAGCTGGAGCGGGGGAGCGCGTCGGCCACCGCCTGGCCCGCCTCGACCGACCGCACCGAGTTGACCACCACCGTGGCCCCAGCGTCGGCCAACATCCGGGCGGTGGCCGCCCCGATGCCGGACGCCGATCCGGTGACCAGCGCCACCCGGCCGTCGAGGGTAGACGGGTCGGGGCGGTCGGCCATCTACCCAGTCTAGGACGGCGGTGGCCTACGGTTCGAGGTGTGCGACGGGTGAGTTCAAGCGGCCGGCCGAGCCGGTGACGGGGCCGGGGCCGGTGTCGGACACCGAACGCATCCGGGTCACCTCGTCGCTGTCGATCCCGGTGTCGGAGCTCCGATTCCGGTTCACCGCCAGCGGAGGCCCCGGCGGTCAGCACGCCAACAAGGTGGCCACCCGGGCCGAACTGCGTTTCGACATCGTCGGCTCGCCCTCGCTCGGCCCCCGCCAGCGGGCCCGGCTGCTCGAGCGGCTTGGTCCGGAGGTCCGGATCGTGGCCGACGGGGAGCGGTCGCAGCTCCGGAACCGGCAGGTGGCAGTGGAGCGGCTCCGCTCCCGTCTCGCCGACGCGCTCCATGTGGAGACGCCCCGGCGCCCCACCCGACCTTCGAAGGGAGCCAAGGAGCGGCGCCTGGCCGCCAAGCACCAGCAGTCGGAGCGGAAGCGGGCGCGACGCCCTGATCTCGACGAGTGAGCCGGCGCGCCCGCCCCGTCGCTCAGCCGACGCGGTGGTGGGCCTGTGCTCCGGGCCTCCAGGCCTCGTCGAGCAGGTCGGCGATCTCCCCGGTCAGCCGCTCGGGGTGCACTCGCAGCTCCAGCACCGACTGGGCCTGGACCAGCCGGGCACCGGGGATGCGCCGGGCGAGCTGCTCGGCGTCGTGGAAGGGGTGGATGCGGTCGGAGCGGTGCCCGAGGACCAGGGTCGGGACGGTCACCGCCGCCCGCTGGTCGACGGTGGGGGCGATCGGCCCCGCCAGGATCCCGTGCAGCACGGCCGCCGTCTCCTTCGGGTCGTTGGACAGGGAGGTCATCACGCTGTCGACCGCCCCCAACCCGGGACGCGGGAGGCGGCGGAACACGTTGGCAGCGATCCGGACGGCGGGGCGGGCGAAGTGTACGGCGAGCAGCATGGGAAGGAACGTCACCGCCGCGGCGGGCACCGCCCACTCGAGAACCGGCATCTCGATCACCAGTCCCTGCACCCGGTCGGGAGACTGGGCCGCTACCAGCAGGCTGACGTTCCCGCCGAGCGAGACGCCCCCGATCACGGCGCGGTCGACACCCAGGTGGTCGAGCAGGTTCACCACGTGGTGGGCGTAGGTGTCCATGCGGTGGAACGACGCCCGTCGGGGCTTCTCGGAGTGGCCGTGACCGGGGAGGTCCAAGAGGACGACCCGGTTGCCCCGGACCGCCAGGTCGGCCGCCAGACGGCGGTTCATGTCCGAGTCCATGAGGATCCCATGCATGAACACGAAGACCCGCGGGCCCTGGCCGTGGACCTCGTAGTAGAGCTCCACGCCGTCGGACTCGAACGTCCCGATCGCGAAGGGAACCGGAACGGTGCGCGGCACTGCCGGGTCGGCACTCCCCCCGGTGGTGTAATGCCTACGGGGAGTGTCTGGCCTCGCGCCCTCTGTCGTCACCAGGCCAACGGTAGGCCTCGGGACGCCGGTTTGCCAGCACCGGTAGCTCGCGGCGGATCCGGTCCTGAGCGGGAAAGTCGAGGTCGGCGACGACGATCCCCGGGATCGGCTCCTTGTGCTCCGCCAGGATGGTCCCCCAGGGGTCGACGATCATCGAGTGGCCGTGGCAAGGCGGCATCCCCGCCGGCAGGGTCCCGACCTGCCCGGCCGCGATCACGAAGACCTGGCCGTCGAGGGCCCGGGCCCGCACCAGGAGCTCCCAGTGGGCGGCACCGGTCACCGCGGTGAAAGCGGCGGGAACGGCCACGACGGTGGCACCCGAGCGGGCGAGGACCCCGAAGAGCTCGGGGAAGCGCAGGTCGTAGCAGAGGGCCAGGCCGAGCACCGGAGCAGGTCCGGCACCCGCTCCCAGCGGGGCCAGAGACGGTGCGGCCCCGGGGGCGAGGTCGGTGGATTCGCGGTGGGTGGCCCCGGGGACGGTGACGTCGAACAGGTGGATCTTCCGGTAGGTCGCCACCAGGCTGCCGTCCGGGCCGAGCAGGCAGCTCGTGTTGTGGACCCGTCTGTCCGTCCCGTCCCCCGGTTCGGGTGGGGGCAGTTCGGGGATCGAACCCGCCACCAGCCATACGGCATGGCGACGGGCGACCTCGGCCGCCCAGGTCAGGGTCGGGCCGCCGAGTGGTTCGGCCATCCGGCGCAGGGCTGGACCGTCGCCCGCCACGGAGAAGTGCTCGGGCAGGACCACCAGGGTGGCGCCATCCGCCGCGGCCCCGGCGACCAGGGTGGCCGCCGACCGCAGGTTGGCCGCACGGTCGCCGGTGGCGGTGGTCTGGACGGCAGCGACGCGCATGACGCCAGGCTAGGCGGCAGGTCCGCCACGACGAGGTTCCGGCCGGGCGCCAGCCGGCGCGGCTGCCGGTGGGGCTGCCGGTGGGGCTGCCGGTGGGCCATCGGCCCTTGTCTGCGGGACCGGGCCGGGCCACGATGGCCCGATGGGAGGAGCCGGCACCGGGGCGCGCGTGGCGGATGGGCCTACGGGGTCCGACGTGACGACCGGTGGCCCCGGCGGGTCGTCGACGGAGCACCCCAACCTGGCCCTGCTGCTGGTGGTGGTGGTGGGCGTGCTCATCGCCGCGGTGGACACGACGATCGTGGTGCTGGCCCTCCCGGAGATCCAGCGGTCGCTCCACATCGGCCTCTCGTCGGTCATCTGGGTGATCATCGGGTACCTCCTGGTGATCACCCTCTTGTCCACCCAGGTCGGCCGCCTGGGGGACCTGTTCGGCCGGGTGAGGATGTACGAAGCGGGCTTCGTCGTGTTCGTCGTCGGGTCCCTGGCGTGCGGGCTGTCGTGGAACAAGCTCTCCCTCGTCCTGTTCCGGCTCCTCCAGGGGGTCGGCGGTGCCCTGATCAGCGCCAACTCCGGCGCGGTCATCGCCGACACCTTTCCGAAGGAGCAGCAGGGCAGGGCCTACGGCTTCAACGCCATCGGATTCAATACCGGTGCTGTGCTCGGTGGCGTCATCGTCACCTACGTCTCGTGGCGCTGGATCTTCTGGATCAACGTCCCGATCGGCACCGCCGCGGTGGTCGTGGCCAGGCGGGTGCTCCACGACGCGGCCGCCCGGGAGCGTCGCCGGCTGGAATGGTGGGGCATGGTGACCCCCGGGTTCGGGCTCGTCGGACTGCTGCGGGCGATGGTCAAGCTGACCTCGGAGTCGCTCGACCCCTCGATCGTGGGGTTCCGGTCGGCGGGGTGGTGATGCTGGTCGCCTTCTGGCACATCGAGGGCGTCGTGGCGGAGTCCATGCTCGACCTCGAGCTCTTCGGCATCCCCACCATGGCCCCGTCGCTGCTCGCCGCCCCCTTCCAGAGCCTGGCCAACTTCGCCGTGCTCGTCCTCCTGCTCATGCACCTCCAGGGCTTCGGTCACCTGAGCCCGATCCACGCCTCGCTCCTGCTCGTGCCGGGCTACGTCGTGGGCGGGGTGGTCGGTCCGTTCGCCGGGCGGTTCGCCGACCGCCACGGGGCGGTGCTCCCCGCCACCGCCGGCCTCGGGATCCAGATGCTCGCCCTCCTCGTCTACGCGCTGCTGGGGCTCGCCACCCCGGAGTGGGTGGTGGTGGTCGCCTCTATGGTGAGGCCTTCGGCGGCTGCTTCTTCCCGTCGAACAGCTCGGCGGTGATGAAGCTCGCCCCCGGTGAGCGGTTCGGGATCGCCCCGGGGCTGCTGCGGACGTTCGCCAACGTGGGGATGGTCTTCTCCTTCGCCCTGGCCATCCTGGTGGCTTCGGCAGCCATCTCGAAGCACGAGGCGTTCGCCATCTTCGTCGGGACCTCCACCTTGGCGCCCGCGACCGCCGCCTTCACCCGCGGGATCCGCGCCGCGTGCCACGCGTCGACCTCGCTGATGGTCCTGGCCGCCGGGCTCTCGGCGACCCGGTTCCTCTCTCCGGCCGGCCACCGCCCGGGCGTCCCGGTTCGCGCCGGCTGAGCCGCCGCCGACCGCGTGCGGCGCCCGAGGGCCTCAGACCCTGATATTGCAGAACGCGCTGGTCACAGGGGTGCGATTGACGCGGAAAGTGCTCCTCTACCTGGGATG
>Ga0080006_1160998_pt1 | contig 15704 bp, 18 predicted proteins | sample RS3BMetagenome_FD_69209 | JGI IMG/M metagenome (GOLD analysis project Ga0080006, IMG submission 69209) | Ferric oxide microbial mat and aquatic microbial communities from Rainbow Spring, Yellowstone National Park, USA - RS3B (SPADES... ... | reverse complement strand
ATACGATAAGAAAGGAGTACCTGCGTTATGACAGGTCGCTTCTTGTGGCAGACCCGAGAAGGGTAGAACCCAAGAAGTTCAAGGGTCCAAAGGCAAGGGCAAGGTTCCAGACCTCTTACAGGTAAACTACCCCACCCTTACGGATGGGACTTTCCATCAGGTTGATAAGCATGTTGCACAGCAACATTGAGCAAACCAACTTCATCGGACATAACTTTGTGGGCGTTTACAAGACCACTCCTATTGGAAATCTGGAAGATTTTATGGTTAGTAATATGCTTCCGCTCCAACAGGCATTTCAATGCAATATTCTTACTTGCATTTCTATCGGAATTGACTACAACCCCGCATTTCTTACATCTGAACAGGGCATAGTTTCCACTGTCATGTCCCTTACCAACAGCACCGCAGTGGGAACAGAACTTGGATGTATGCCACGCATCAACAATATCAAGCCTTATATTTTTATCAAAGCATCTCTGATCAAGAGTCTTCTTGAAAGTAAAGAAAGGAATACGCATAACTTCACGGTTAAACTTTTTACCTTTAGAACTAAACCTGTGAAGATTTTCTATCGCAATATCTGCATTATATTGCAAAGCCATATCAGTAATGTCTCTTACAACCTCGCCAATCCTATTCTTAACGAAATTATGCTCTTTTCTTTTGATTCTTTTAAGAGCCTTTTTAGCGTAGTCACTCCCCTCCTTAACGTAGGATTGAAGTTTAGATCTGTGTTCAAAAATATGTTTTCTCTTAACCCAAATATCCTTTCCAAAGTAGTCTTGATGTAGAACCTTTCCTTCTGGCGAAAGCACAGTTACAGCAAAGCATTTGCTATTAACATCTACTCCAAGAACATTAGGTCTTATAGGAACATTGGTATCTTCTTTAGAAAGGTATGCAACAATTTGCAGATCGGGAGTAAGTCCATATGTCTTGCAAGTCCAGCCGTTTTCAAGAAGACTTTTATACCTTTGCCAGTTATGATTCTTTTTGATAGGGACAGCAATTTTAGTTCCAGAATAAGGTCTGAGTTCAATAAAGTCAAAAGACTTGGTAGAGAAAGTCTTGCAATTACGATGAAGAAGAAATTTAACCGTAATTCCTTTTGCTTTGCCTTTGCTTCGCCAGACTAGCCTTTCAATATCGCAAATAATATCAGCATGAAAAGACGTGTTCTTTTTAATAGAAAAATATACTTTCTTATGGAAATCCGTAAACTTATTACAGAAGTCTCTCTCATCCCAGAGGCGATTAAATTCATATGTCGCTTTTATGGAAAAATCTCTGATTATTTTGTATTTCTTAACAGTAATATCATCTATTTGTAAAAGAATAGCACGATTCATATTACCAACCATATATTTATAAAGTATATAATTTAATCGGTTTAAATATGCCACTTTTTCCATGATTTTGGAAGATTTTAATAAATATGTTTTAAAATGAAAAAAGATTTAGGAAACACAAATCGCTTAAATTTCGCTCTTAATCATCTTTTATTCTTTGATGGATTAATATACTATTAAATCTAGATCTGCTCTAAAAACGCAAATAAACGCAAAAGAAAGGCATTTGCATAAGGAATTAGATTTTTAATGACAAAGTGGTTTTCCCAGGTAGAAGAAATTACATCAAAGTCTTTTTATAAAACCTAATTTCAAAAAAGCCTATTATAAAAAAGCAATTAAATGCGATTTACGAACTTTTAGTAACTATCGTACCTATTTTTTCTGTGAACACTGCTGGTTCCTCTGGAGACTGGCTGAAATTCATCCAAATAGTGCCTACAAATGAAGTTCCTACAGGTGATCCGTTCAAAGAAGGAATCTGGCAGATTAAATTTATCGCTTGCCCAGAAATCAAATTTACATCTGAAGGATAGCATTTATATACTGTTGTAGGAAAGCCAACTGGATTAAATCCTGTGTTTTGTGGTGTCACATAAAAAATTGCATTACTTGTTACTGGACTCGTTGCCTCGGAAATAGATAGAGTTAAGTTTCCATCTGTCGCCAAAGCAACATTGTGGCAGAAAAATCCTGGTTGCATGGAGCAAGAAAGATTGAAAATCCCTAAAGAATATAAAGCAAAAATTATTCCTATCACTATTCCTATCATTATAATTGGAAAACCATATACTACTAAATGATCCATTAAAGTTGGACGCTCATTTTTCTTTTGCACAATATCACCTAATATTATTATGATGGTAAAATATAAAAATCTTGCGATTTAACTTAAACTTATATATATTCTAAACCCAAGATTTTTAGTGTTGTTTTATAAGCTGAATGATATGCGACACCAAACGCAACATATCCTACAAACCACACCAATCCGCCGATTATTTTTAAGGCAAATGGAGCGTGGCTTGTAACAATTATAAATGTCATCATAATTCCAAGCAACGCATAAGAGATAATTAACCCAATTAACAAAAACAATGAGACAAGGTCTATCTCTCGTTTTTTATTTTTCTTTTTATTAGTCATATTTTATTACCAAAATATATTATATACCATAAAATATAAAAAGGTTTCGGTCTGTTCAGATCCATATGCTCTCTCGCCTTTCGTTTTCTTCAATACTTTTATATACCTTTCAATTGCTCTAATTCGTCTTGCGGTATATCCTTACCTATTAGAAAAGTAGGAAATGTCTTTATCGTTCCGTTTTTCAGATGCTTTCTTATTAACAAAGCCCAGTACATATCATTCGCAAGAACCAACTTATACTTATATACTATTTTTAAATGACTAACACTAGAAATTCGTGAAAATCCAAAATTATCTATAAGGAATTGCGCAACTCTGTTTTTGCTTGAAGTTTGTGTTCTAAGAAGTGCTATTTTTATCATAGAAGCGATCGAATAAGCTGTTAACGCATTATTAGAGTAAGCAGGTAGCATAGTTAACATAATCGGGTTTTCATCATCTAATGTCTTGCAGATCTTTAATACGCATCTACAATCCATAATATCACCAATATAAAACTAAAACTCCGTAGCACCAATTAAATCTTGTTGTTCCAACGCTATAATGCGTTCTATGGTATCTTCTGTTAATTTCTTAACTGGAATATCTAAAAGATGCCTGATTTTTCCAGCACTAGATATTCCTATTGTCATGAGCCAGCCATCATAATTTTTTGTTATATCTAATTCGCAAAAATATTTTATGTTTTTGTATAATATCTTATTAACAGGTTTGAATGTAGAGGTTTCAATTATAAATGAAGCAACATCGTTTATTTCTCCTTTCATTCTCAATAAACGAGCTTCTCTAAATAGTAGAGCTACGAATGCAGGACCAAAGCCTGATTCCTTATAAAACCTAATCGGCTTTTCACCTGGTTCACGAATTTCTATTTCACATCCATTCTTCATATAAATCAATATATTATAAAATATATATATTTAAATAAGTTTTGTATTCGGCAACTCAAAAACAATTTAAAATAAAAGAATATAAAATAATCAATGAATAAAGAAAAAACAGTAGAAATAACCTCTATAACTTCAGGACTTATTTTATTTATCGCAGTCATTGGAATTATGATATATTCAAACATAAAATATTATTATCCTAATTATTCAACTAATTTTTTAATTAAACTTTCTTTGGAACTTATTGTGTTGGTATTTGTTTTATTTATATATATTAAAAGAATAAAAAGATTGAACACGATAAATAAAGATGTTAAAAAATTAAATTTAACAAACACCACTTAATTACATACGAATTTAAACCATTATATTTTTAAAATTCAAACGATATATTAAGAATAGAATGAAAGGTCAAGCAACGTTAGAACGTGGGATATTATATGCAGTCGTATTAGCGTTAGCCGTAATTGTAGTTGCTGGTTTATATTTCTTTTTTTCGCAGACAAATTTAAACGGAAGTTTTTCTATAACAGACATTAGAATAAACCATTTGACTTCAAATACTTTGAATTTTAGTGTTGTTTTAGGCAATAAAATATCAAATCCTTCAAGTTTAAAGTTTTATATAAATAGTATCAATAATTATTTTTCTGTTGCAGGAATGCAAATGAATATCACTTTAATGCCAAATGGAGAGTATCAATATTCATTTAAAGGTAATATAAATTCTTCAACTTACAATTTGTTAAACAACACATCAAACAAATTTGTTCTTGCTTCTTATCAAAACACTTTTAACAAAGAAATTTTCAGTGATATTGCTTATCCGATTTCATCGGTTTCAAACACAACTGCAAATGTAAATCAAATAACGTTTTATATATTTCCTGCTACTACTGACTTTGGAATATCTATAAATGGATATCAAACTTTAATAGAAAATGGACAAACTGAAGATTTAGGAAATGGAAATTATCAAATTACAGCAGTCCAGACAAATCCAAATTCTGATTATTTCTTTGATAACTGGGAAAGTGGCGTATATTCAGGTTATATTAGCATATCTAATTCAAATAATATTACAGCAAATTTAAACGTTAGAAATGCTAATGGTTATGTTATTTTATTTTTGGGTCAGTATGGTCCAATTAACTTTACCTCAAATGAAAACAATTTAATTAATTCGCAAAATATCTTCCAATGTGGAATGCCTGAAAGTAGGTTTTGCATTGATAACTCTGTAAGAAATCTTTATTATGTTTTTCAAGAAAATAAATCATCTTTCAGCTTTGCGTATCCTCCATATTTTCCGACATCAAATCCTTATGAAAGACTTGGCTTTGTAGGATTTAATAAAAACTTATACTCTTGCTCTCTTCCAAGTCAAAACAACGTTCAAACTGATCAAGGAATATCTGCATTTTGTACAGTAAATGCTACATATGAACCAGAATATTATATCACTGCTAAGTCTTCAAACGCTAGCTATGGTCTTGTGGCAATACAATTATTTAACGGAACTACAACTCCATATGGTGCAGAAGAAAGTGGTTGGTCTGAAGTAAATAGTACTAACGTATTTTACGCTAAGCCATCTCCTTACAACTTAACATCAATGAAAGGTTATGAATTTGTATCTTGGAATGGAACATATAATTCAACTGAAAATCCTTTCTATGCGACAATAAAAGGAGTTACTAATGAAACAGCAACGTTCAAACAATGCCAACTTTATAGCTTATCTGTTAGTTCTTCTAATGTTAGTATGGGAAGTGTGTCTCCGAGTGGAACTTCTTACTATTGTGCAGGTTCAACTGTCGAATTAAAAGCTTTTACTAACAGCGGATACGAATTTACAGGATGGAGTGGAACTTATAGCAGTGTTGATAATCCATTCAATATTGTTATAAGTGGTAACACAGTTGAGACTGGGAATTTTGCAACTCAACCGCCTCCCCCACCGCCACCACCGTCATCGGGGATATATTATATTTATGGATGCGTTGTTAATGCCGCAGATGATTGCATAGCATCTATGAACGGAACAACTTATAATATTGCTGTTGGAAATTATAACACAACAACATCGTCTTCAACAAATGTACAAGAAAGTACTTTTCCATTTCCACAGAACGGAAAGTCAAATTCCACAGGAGTTTATTTCAATGTTGCTAATAAATTAGTAGATTCTAACTCAGATACGTATACGTTACAAGGTATTGTCGGCGTAGGACTTTGCGGAAGTGGCGGTCTAACTTGTAGTGGAAGTTATACATCATATCAGGAATGGTTTGGCGGAAGTTCAAGGACAGCAGAATATTTATGTACAGGAGCTGGATGCCCCACAGGAAGCGGAAGCGGTGGAGGTGGAAGTGCACCGCGTAATTGGACTTATAAACTAATTTTTAATAGTGTTAAAAGTTCAACTGGATCGCAAATTTCTGGTTCTTCAGATATATCACAAGAACCAGGAGCATACAGTGCTAGTGATATAAATTCTAATCATCCTTCATTATATCCATCGACATCAAGTGATTTAGTGTTTAATGAATTTTATCCATATTCATCTTCTTATCAATATCAATTTGTTAAAGATTCACAAAAAGTTGTTTATGGATATTTCAATGGATCAAGTTCAAGCGCAGTAATTACATACAAATATTGTTGGCTTAATTCTACAATTGGTGAAAATATAACATCTATTCCAGATGGCTCTGCTTATCCAAAAGAACTTGTAAATGATACTCCTTGTGCAAACAGTTCTACCCAAACTCCATATGCTTTTGGAGTTCAAAATGATACTGTTAATGCCATATATAAATTAGTTCCTAAATCTTCATTTATCACAATAGAAACAATACCAGTAACTTCAAAAGAAGTTTTAGAAATGAATTTAAACGGGGCGACCAAAACTAAATTGGGCAATTCTTCTTATTATAATGGAGTGAACACAACAATTTATAAGATAAATTATAATAAAAATGGTACACAAAAATTCAATATTACTTTCATTCCAAATAACCCGTCTGCTCTCGGTTATTATTATTTAAGCGGGATGTCTTCTGATGGTTCATCTTTAACCAATGGAGGATGGGAAAACCATACTAATGTACCATCATATACTTTTAGTAATCTCAACGCAAATGATAGTTACACTTTCTATGTTTCATTCCCAATTCCAGTAAACATAACAACAGATTTTATGGAAGGAACAACTTCATTTGGTTCTTACTTTCACTGGTCGACAGTTCCGTACAATACTAATTTAACAGGGTTTAATAAATATGATACAAACGCAACACAAACTGTATATGCGTTTGCTCCGCTACCATCGGGTTTCCCGTCTGGAGGATCTGTTTATCCGAATACAACATATTATATAGATGAGGGTGTTTGGAGCGGATCAGGAATTTTTAATGGAACTGGTGGTGTTATAGGAAATGGAGGAGATCCCACTACATGCTTTGAAGAGGATCCAACATTATCATATTGTCTTGCAACGGCAGGTTCAGGATATCCAAATGCGACATATTCTAATAACAACTCATATGTTTCACCATATTATCGTAATTATTCTCATGCATCACTAGGAGTTAATACGACAGAAGGTTTTTATTTTCCTAATATAGAAGAGGCACTTTTACACGACATCCAGGCTCATTATACATCTGTTACAACAGATTTCAAAAATTTGAACATATATAAAAGTCAAACATTTTATCTTAACTACGGATTTTATATACCAGATTTCATCGTATATAACGATAATTACTCAGGAGCTACAGGACAAGTAGGCAATTGCCCTTATTTTGGAACACATTATACTCCATATACTAACATAGAAGAATTTTTGTATAATATGACGCATATTAATCATGTATGCACTTCTTCTGTTGCAGTTGAAACTCCAAGCTCTATTTTATATGACGGCGGATTTCTAGTTACTAAACCAGGTCAAAGTTTAACAATAAATCTTCCTAATTCAGAACAAACACTTTATTCTATTGATGGAATATATAGTGAGAACCCTTCATATTTAAGTGGGTTTGAAACCACACCGACTTTATTTATAGAAAATGATACAACATTGAGTCCACAACCATATACGATAACTGTTACAGGAATTCCTTCTCTTAATGAAGCGAATGCTTATGGTTTTTTTGCAACTATAAAATAATTATGTTTGAGTTATATATTCTATTCCATTATAGAAAAATCCAAGTGCTCCATTTGTCCTGTTATATGATTGCGCGAGTGTTTCATTTTCTATATTAGATAAAATAGTGTTGGTAGATGCAAAGTCCTGAGTAAAATTATAATAAAATTCGTCTCCTTTTGAATAAACTTTTGTTATTAAATACGGCAAACTTACGTATCTTCGTGGAGGATTCCAGCTATGTGTTGTCATGTTCCAACCAACTACACCAACAGGAAACTGCACATAAACAATCTTACCTTGTAGCCACGGCATATAGTTTGTAAATGTTCCGTTATTATAAATAAGTCCAGTTGAAAATAATCCAGATGGCGCATATGTCCCATTATAATAAACAAATGTATTGTTAGTATTCGCAAAAACAAAATTATTATAAGATTGTAACTGGCTTTCAGCGTTTGTTGTTGTGTTTATAAAAACTCTTACTCCTGTTATTTCGTTAGCAGGTATTACTTTTTCTATTCCAGCCAGATCTTGCTTTACAGTTGCGTTTTCATAATAAGGAGCAACTGTCGTAGTTAAGTTGGATGTTGTGGTATGATTAGAAGTTGTTGCTGATTGTTTACCAACGGAAGAATATATAGAAGACAATATATTTAAAAACAATGGTCTGTCATAAGCATATAACAATATTGCTCCTATTACTAATATGATGAAAATAAATCCCAATTTTGCTAATATACCCATACTTATCAATAATATTATATAGCAAAAAGTATTTAAATGTTTTCTTTAAATGACAAATCCGTTTTGCCCCCTGCTCTCTTCCACTCGCTCCCGCCCACCTTCGCAAAAGGACGATTGTATCGCTTTATAAACTATAATGGATTACTGCCGTATAACTCTCACTCAAACCTTTCTTAACTTTCATTCCTGCTTTTCAATAACTCTCCAAGCGTCTCATTGCTATTGCAAAGCGTTGAATTCATATTCGGCGTTCCGTTCCAATCCTTCAACGCAATTGCCTGCAAAGGCGGTTTGCCACCATAAGCAAAGCTTCCATAGTAAAACACTCTGCAATTTCCATCTTCAAGGTTTTTCAAATCCTCAATCTGGGTTAGGTTCATTTTATGTTCGAAGCACACATCTCTTATATTATTGTTTTCCAAAGGTATAAATCTGCAAATAGGATTGTTTGTATTATTGAAAGTAAAAAATGAATAGTAATAACCGCTCCAGTTTAAACTTTCAAAAGTGCTATTTGTGAAGTTTCCAGAAAGGCTTTGAAGAGTTGCATTTAAGCCGTAAAGTCCAAGCAGTCCTGTATTCACACCATAAAAACTCCATTGATGTATTTCAGTACTCATAGAGGAGTTATTAGAAATAACTCCAAAACTTTTATTTTTAGGTAGTGAAACATTTATATATTCTGTTTTTCCATTGTTTGTTTCATACACAACATAACTATTATTTTTAACAACCAGTTTTAGATAGAAAGTTTGGTTTTTATAAATTGATGCGTTTGGAATCATCTCTCCTGTATTTAAAATAAACTTATAAGTTTGATTTAATATAATTGCTGTTTGAAGGCTATAATCTTGTGAATTCGAAAAGATACTATAGTAAGGACTATAACTAATGCAATCTTGTATCCAGTAGTCATCTGTTTGTGCGTTTAAACAATAAGCTCTAAAACTATTTTCATAACTAATATTATCTGCTTCTACTATATGAATAATTCCTTTGATTGTTGTTGTATTTACAGGGTTGAAATGGTTAGAAATTAGAAACGTGTCATTAAAATTTTTTACCATCTGAGGATATAGTAAAGGCGTAGAAGAATAAGTAATAGGTATTGTTGTCGGATTATACAATTGAATAAACTTATTGGACACCAGAAAAATATAAATAAAAAATAGTGTGAAAAATAGATCAATTAAAAAAAGACCCCAGTATGCTGTATAAATTAAAAGTTTAGCAATAAATCTTTGTTTTTTAGCAAAATCTTTTATCTCATCTCCAAATATACCACTTCCAACAAGAATAAAAAGAAAAAAAAAATAATAAAATAAGCAAATTTGAGAATATTATCAAAAGAAAAACCGGAAACACTGCATAGGCAATTAGAAAATATCTTGTTTCTGGATTGTATTTCTTATTAAAATAATAAGAAAGTCCGAACACTGCTCCAAGCACTATTAAAAAAGGAATATAAGCAACACTTTTCACCAAAATAGAGTACGCACCAACGCTAAAGAGTAAAGATATAGACCAAATGAAAGCGAAGCCAATTGTAAAGTTGCGTATAATATTTTTATTTTTCATACTTAATCAATAATAAATAATTAAAAGCAAAATATTTAAATTATCGCTTTATAAAAAAGATTACTGCTCTTGCAAAAATTTATACATTGTAATCGAATCAACAAATCCTCTGTCTTCAAAGTAAGCATACTTTGGGATAGTTCCTGCTTTTATAAACCCAAATTTCTCATAAAGATGTATCGCCTGTAAATTATCCGCATAAACGCTTAATATTACCATTCTATATCCTGCTTCTTTTGCTTTTTCAAGAAGTATTTTCATCATTTCAGTGCCAAGCCCAATATCTTTATAACCTTCTATTATGGACGTGCCAAGTGTTCCTGTTGTAAAACTTCTTCCTGGATTTCTAACTATTTCTGCATCGCCAATCAGTTTGTCGTTTAGAAAAGCAGACACAGAAATTTCATTTCCAGAAGCAATATTCTCTAGCTTTTCTTTTAAATATTCTCCTTCTTTTTCATATGTCTTCTCCTCATTTTGTTCAATCTCAGCGCCTTCTCTAACTAATTCATTTATAAAGTCAAGATATGTACTTTGATCATTCATAGTAGGAACTCGCAATATAAATTTTCTGCCATCTTTCGCTGTAAATTCTTCTGTTATATCTCCAGCCTGCATGCGATCACTCTACTTAAAAGGCTTAACTTGAAAATGACTATTAAACGCCTCATACACATCATTTGTTGCCTCATCACTTTCATATAAAGTTTTTCCTTTATATTTTAATTGCGAAGGTACTTGATCTATTTCGCTATATGCGATTTTTTCGGCATCTTCTAAACTTTCAGCCTCTATCGTATCTATTAAAGTAGTATTAAAATAAACTTCGAATTTCATTTTCTTTGCCATATTATTACCTCAGCTTATCAACGTAAAACCTTCCACCATAAAGATCGTCTTCCGCGTAATCGCTTAGACTGCTATCTTCAAATAAAAACTTTCCTTTATACATTATTTTTAAAGGAATCCTTTCTATTCTATCATACGCTATATGCTCCGCTTCTTCTATGTCGCCTGCTTCTATTGTATCGATTAGCTTGTGATCGAAATACACACCAAACTTTTCTTTCGTTTCCATATTATCACCTTTCTTTCAACATCTTCACATGAAATCCATTGTAAAAAGCTTCGTCAAGTTCATCGTTCTCATGCACACTACTTTCATCTAAAATTATTTCTTTATATTTTAATTGTGCAGGTACTTGTTTTACTTCGCTATTGGCTATTTCTCTTGCTTCATCTATGCTCGTTGCTTCTATTGTATCTATTAGTTTATTAAAATAATACACACCAAACTTCTTTTTTCCTTCCATATTATCACATTGTATTAATAATAATTAGATTTAAATATGTTATCATATAATTGTTATTACTGAAAAAGGTGATTTAGTTGTCACAAAATGTAGAGGTGGAAGCAAAATTTAAAGTTAGCAACCTCAAAAAGATAATAAAAAAGTTGAAGGTTGCTGGGGCAAAGCAGAACTGGGTAGACACCATAGAGGATTACAATTTCACTCTTAAGCAAAGAGATTTTTGGAAGACAGTTGAAGCACTAAGGGTACGCATAATAGCAAACAAAAAGGGTGGTATACTTACGTATAAACCATCTGGTAGGAAGGTAGAAAAAATAATGGCAGTTAAAGAGTATGAAACATATATAGAAAATCCCAAACAGATTATGAAAATCTTTCCATATTTAAACATAGTTCCTTTACCAGGTCTTCCTTATGTTAAAAAAACAAGGTATGATTACACTTGTGGCGAATTTAACATTATAATAGATAAGTATCCATTGGTCGGAACGTTCCTAGAAATAGAAAAGATAGTAAATAGTGAGTCAGAAGTTAAAAATGCAAAGAAGAAAATAAATGAATTTAGCGCAAAATTAGGGTTCTCTGAAAAAGACAGGCAAAAAATATCTGTTGGGTTCTTACTCAAAGACGCATATCTAAAAAAGGATAAGCACAAATAAATCTTACTTTGTGATAGATAATCAAGATGCTTTTCTTTTCATTATAAATTATATCTTTGCTACTTTCCAACGTTTTTAATCAATTCATTGTGTTCCTTTTCTATAAGTTTTATTATCGGGTGCTTTCTTTTAGATGCGCCTCTTTCTTGCTTACCTTTATATGTATATACTATCATGCCTGATGGCAAAGTTCCGGTTATATTAGCATATTTATAATTTAGTCCATCTAAATATTCGTATAATGATGTTCCTAATACTTTTCTATTATATTTTTCTTCTTCTTGAAAATGGGAAGATTTATCGCTCGGATCTATAACAGAAATAATAAATGATTTTACAACACTCAAATCTGCAACCAATTCATCATCATTCTTTTCAATTGCTTCTTTAATTGACTCGATCGCTTCTCTTAGCTTTGGACTCATTTTGGCTTTGCTTAATATTTTATCTAATTCGTCTGGTGTATAATTATATTCTGCCATGCTTTCATCATTTAATCTATTTTTCATATTTCATATAGATGTCTTTTATTTTAGGCACGATGTCTGGAAACTTCGTAGCAATTTTAGTCAGCACTTCTTTTCTGGTTTCAGGACTTAATTCTTCTATTTCCTTTTTCATTCTTCCTACGACTGTACTATTTAAGTTTGGTTTTCCAACAAATGCATCATACCCAACATGACCTTTGTCTCTTCTTAGAAAGGATCCGTCACTTGTTTCAATGTAATCGTTCAGCATTAGGTCGTGCAACAAATCAAAACCAGTCTTTTTTGCTTGTGTTTTTAACTCTTCTGTTGCCATGTGTGATAGCACATAAGGTTCGATATATTCACTTTCATTTTCCATAATACCACCATATTTTAATATTATTTTAGCATTTAAAACCAATTTTGTATTTCGTTCCCCTTTCCATTATCAATTTTTTCAACAGTTTCCATAAGTGTATTTAAAGCAACTTTCAAACTTGTTGGTACATCTACTGTTTTAAATTCGTTTGTTTTGCTATCTTCGAAATTTATTTCAAACCAATTATTATCCTCCCATTCTCCACGCTTTACAAGATCTTCTGTTAATTCTCCATCAGGTTTTCCACCTTCTTTACATATAAAATAAACGTACTCATAAATTTCGTCATAAATAGATATATCGCCACGAACTTCTATACTTAATGTTTTTGTTCCTTTGCTAGCAGAAAATATTGTTTCTCCACCAAGCTCATACCACCATACAGAATCATCTTTTCTGATAGCATTTAGCATATTCACCTTAATCTTCCAGCCATCTTTTTCCAATTCTTTAATTATTTCTTTTTTCGATTTAAAGTCCTTTTTACTCATATTATCACTACTATAATTATAAGCAAAAGTATTTAAACGTTTTTCTAATAGACTACTCAATTTTTAAACCTTTCTAATAAATAAATAAGTATATGGCAAACGAACAAGAAAACGTTTTTAAAGAATTTAGGAAATCAAACATTACCCAGTTTTTCGCACAAAATAGGTCAATGCTTGGTTATTCGTATCCGTCTAAAAGTTTAGTTGTTGCAGTTCATGAATTAGTAACAAATTCAATTGATAACTGCATTATGGCAGGAATAAAGCCAGAGATTTTAGTTAAGTTAGAATATGACCCTAAATATGTCGGCAAAGAAGACCAGAAAAATCATCTTATTTTAAGCGTTCAAGATAATGGAACCGGAATACCTAAAAAACTTATTCCGACAATTTTTTCAACGTTTCTACAAGGAACAAAGTTCAGAATAAATAGAGAAACTATGGGAGAACAAGGAATAGGTGCCACAGGAGTTGTTCTTTTTAGCCTTATAGAAACTGGTCAGTCTATATTTTTAAAAACTGGCGATGGCAAGGAAACCGTAGAAGCATCTATAAGAATGAATTTGGAAACAGGAGAGAGTGAAAACAAAATAGAAAAAACATATAAAAATACATTTAGAGGAACTTTATTAAAAGTTCATCTTGGAAACGTTCTTTATGGAACAGGGCAAACAAGTGTGGATGAATATCTGCGTGAAATCTATTTGGCAAACCCTTTTACAACTATAACATTTATAAATCCAGATGGAGTTAAAACTGAATATAAAGCAATTGCAAATAATCCTCCAATTCCAGTAATAGAAAAATATCATCCACTTGGTTTAAGCACTCACGACTTTTTAAGATTATTAAATCAGTCAAGACAAAAAACAGTTGGAGATTTTATTGCTCGCGATTTGCAAAGAAGTGGTCCAGATAAAGTCAAAGAATTAAACGGATTATTAAAAAAAGATTTATTTAAAATTAAGAAAGAAAACGCAGATAGAAATTTAGTTGAAAGCATCATAAAGGCAATTCATCAGGTAAAATGGAAGTCTCCAAAAATAGATTCTTTAATACCAATCGGAGAGGAAGAGTTGTCAAAAGCAATAGATGAGTTATTCAAACCTGAATTTAAAATAGTCATAACAAGACCACCAAAGGTTTATCGTGGTGGAGTCCCATTTATAGTTGAAATAGGTTTAGCATGGGGAGAAAATTGCGGTCATAGAACGGACTCAACAATAGAGCCTTTGCTTTTAAGATTCGCTAATAGAACTCCTTTGCTTTTTGACCAAAGCTCAGATATTTTGTACAAGGCTCTTAAGGAAATCGATTTGAGACATTATATAAAAGATATGACTAACTATCCTCTTAGTATAATTGCAAATGTAAATTCAACTTATATTCCATATAATAATACGGGCAAACTTGCAATAGATGATGATGAAGATATAAAATTAGAATTCAAAAATGCAATGTTTGACGGATTGAGAAAAATCAGCACATATATAAATAAGAAGCGTGCTAGGGAAATATTAGAACACCACAAATCTAAAATGAAAGAATATGAGGAGCAGTTGGCAATGATTTTGAATGAAGGGTCTGATGAATATAAACCTCTAAAACAAATAAAGAATTATATTGACGGAATAATAAATAAATTGGGGAGTGATATAGATGAATAATGAAAATGCTAAAAAAATAAAGGACTTGATGATTCAACAGATAAAGCAGATGGAAAAAGGAAAGTATCCAGAGTTGGACTTAATAATGCGTGGAAAGGCGAACACTTATTTTGATAAAAAGAAAAGAACAATAGAGATAGGAGATAAGAAAGAGATAAGGTCATATAAAAGCATATCACAGATTAAGAAATATTTGCAAACAATGGCTGTGCTAAACGAACTTAAAAAGAATATAAACGCCGGGCACACGATGTCTATTAGAAATTTATTCTATAAATTAAAGTTCTCACTAGGCGACAACGTTGATGAACAACTTTTTGATGAACAAAATGAAAGCAACAATATAGCGGTCGATTCAGAACTAATGCTTGGAACTACAAGGGAAAGGCTTAATTTGATAACAGATCCTAAAGGCGAAATTGCAGGAAAAATTATTATAGAAGATTATGTTGATAAAAATCATAAAGATAAAATAGACGCAAGTAAGATGGGGTCAAGCGGTTGGAACACACCAAGCAATGTTGACTTGCCAAAATTGAACATAAAAAGTGTTGATGCAGATTATGTTATAGTTGTTGAAAAGCACGCTATTTGGAACTCTCTTAATGAAATGAGGTTTTGGGAAAAGAATCACTGTATAATAGCAAGTGGTAAAGGAAGTCCAAGCAGAGGATTTAGGAGATTCTTAAATAGGCTTCATAACGAATTTCATTTACCAGTTTATATTTTGGTTGATGGCGATCCTTATGGAGTTCAGATAGCTTTAACATATAAATATGGAAGCTTTAACATAGCACACGTTAGCAAGGATCTTGCTATTCCAGATGCTAGATATATAGGAATGTTTCTAACTGAT
>Ga0080006_1105367_pt1 | contig 15723 bp, 13 predicted proteins | sample RS3BMetagenome_FD_69209 | JGI IMG/M metagenome (GOLD analysis project Ga0080006, IMG submission 69209) | Ferric oxide microbial mat and aquatic microbial communities from Rainbow Spring, Yellowstone National Park, USA - RS3B (SPADES... ... | reverse complement strand
CGCCGCAGCGACGGTCCTCCGGGCTGGCAAACTATCTGGCGTGGATGGCAGCGACTGCTGCTTTTGGTCGAAGGATTCCGCCTCGCCGCTGACGGGTAAAAAGATGTGGGTAAAGTTAAGGCCGATAGAGCCGGATAGCGCGGCAATATCCAGATCGCCGCCGACAGTGGCGGCGCCGGCGTTGATCGTCAGCGTGCCGTTACCGCCGTAACCCACCGCTAATGCCCCGGAGAGTTGCAGTGCATTGGTGCCGTACGTATTGCCCGCGGTGCCGATGGTAAGAGTGCCCACGCTGCCGTTCACTTCGCCAATTGTGGCGTTCACACCTGATACCGGCGGATAGCTCGTGCCGAGCGTGAGATTGGCCGCAGTGTCGCCTGAGCCATTACCGACAATCAGCGATTCGCTGCCTGAGCCGATGGTGCCAGTTGAGCTAAGCGTGTAGGCATTTCCACCATTAGCCAAAGTGAGCGCGTTGTTATCCACAATCATCTGGCTGGAGTATGAACCGACACTGAGCGTGACGGTGTAGGTGTTTGCCGCACCCAGATCAAACATGGCTATGTCTGATGCCGTCGGTACTGCTCCAGTGCTCCAGTTACCGGCGGTACTGAATTTTCCGTCGCCGGCGTTGCCGTTCCAATTATCCGTGGTGGGCGAGGCTACCGCCGTGGCCATCACCGGCGCGGCTGTGGCCATCGCGGCGGCGATAGCCAGCAAACTGATGCGGCGGGAAAACCGATTCGGTGCAATTTTACTTCTCATGGCAATTCTCCTGATAAAAATTTATATTGACCAAGCCGACGACCATCGCGGCCTGGGAAACAATCACCTTCATGCGGCTTTCATGGCAGTTCTCCCTAAAAAGTGCTTGGAACATGAAAGCTCCGGTTCCCGCACGCGCATGCTGCGGGAGAGCGCGGCCTTTGCTTTTGAGATGTGCTCTTCTCGCCATCTCGCATGGCCGGTCGGCTTGCCCGGCCAAGGCCCGGAAACTCTCATGACTATTCTGGCGCGTCCAAGAAGCCTTTGCAATTCCCCTAACTAGGGGGGCGAAGCCGCTAGCGCAGATGTTCTCTGGTTTGTACAGCGAGAATTTTCATTTTTGCGTTCACGGCCTTACTCCATAAAAAGTAACGGTTCACGGCCTTTCGGCCTGTCAAGCTCGCCACGAGCCTGACCATGGATAAAGTGTACCCCCCCAGAATAAAAGCAAATAAATTCCTGCGGAAAGGTTTGGGATAAAATTTGAGCGTTGCGCACAATCCGTCCGATAAAATAATCGGATCAAAGGATTGGTCGAAAAGACATGGATGTACTTACCTGACCGAACATTAATTGTTGGCGACAACGGGCGGGGCGGCGGCGGGGACACGCGGAAATCCGGGGATGTCCAGAATCAGTTCGCCATGCGGCTGGACCGGATTTGACTTTGCCAGCAGTTCGGTGCGTGAGCAAACACCGAGTCGGCAGTATAGCATCTTGATATATTGATGCACGGTGTGGCGGCTTAGTGACAGTTGCAGCGCGATGGTTCTTTCTGAATGGCCGGACAACACGAGGCATAGCGTTTGCCGCAGTCGCGGGCTTAGTCCCGCCAATCGCGGGTCGGTGCGGGAGTTTTGTGCATCACGTTCCAGCATGATCGAAAATTCATCGTGAAACAGTTCAAGAATTCGCCCGTGGCGGGCTGTTATTGGTTTGTCATTCCAGGCGCGAAGGATATAAATCAGATGGTCTCGCTTAATCCACGGCAGGGGCCGCTGGGACATAATGAAGCTGTCCACGCCGCTGGCCCGGCGATAGCGCTGAACGTGTTCGCTGCGATACCATTGGGCTGTCGACATAAATTGGTCGCGGAAGCGGGTCAATGGGCGGCCGGAATGTGGATAGATATCCTTCCATGTTGGATCATCGGAGATATCTAAATTTGCGAAATACGCGCGCCAGACGTTGCGTTCGCGATCTCCGGACCAGCCAAAATCAATGGGATTTGCCGGCCGCATACGCTTGAGCGTATAAGGAAGTTCGTTTTCACCCGTCAGGCCCACTTGCGATTCCAGCAGGGCGGTCAAGCCTTGAAGCATGTGCAATCGCCACGCCACGGGATCGCCGCCAAGTTCGCGTATTTCCCCTAACAGGCGAAATACACCCACAGCATCGGAGATTCGCAGTGCCTGTGATTTACTCATCGCCTCTGTCCTTGAAGGTTTCATTTGCGCTGACACGTTGCGTCCCTATCAAAGTTGGAGAATCGGTTGCGTCAGCCGACGCTGGCGCTCCACCTTCAGTAGCAATTCCACGCGGGAGTTGACGTTCAGCCGTCTGTGTAATTCCTTTACATATCCATGAATGGTGTGGTTGCTGCAGGACAAGTTCCGCGCCACCTGTTTTTCGCTAAAACCGCAGGCCAGGAGATTTAGCGTCTCCCGTAACCGAGGCGAGAGTTGGTTCAGTGGACAAAACGCCGCTGATCGAACGGCATCTTTCTCCAGGATTCGGCCTAATTCATCGTGGAACAACCGCACCATGCGACGCTGTCGGGCCGCGAAGGGGCGGCTGCTCCAAGGGCGCAGAAGATAGAGCCAGTGGTGGCGTTGCGGTTTAAGCAGCCGCCGATATGAAAATATGAAACTGTCAACGTCCGATTCTTTGCGCGTGATCTGAACATGATCGTTGACGTACCAGCATTGATCCGAACATAACTGCTCCCGCTGCCGGACAAATGGTCGGCCAATTGCCATTAATCGCATAATCTCCGCCCGACTTGGGGCGACACTAAGATCGTTGAGGCGGCAATAGTTAATCCAATTTCTCCGTTCCTTTTCACCGGCCCAGCCAAGATCAGTTATGACAGATGTCACCAGGTCCACCGCAAGGGTATCCGCAGTTTGAACACTGATGCCGACCTGTCCGCCTATGAGCCGACACAGACCGCAGAGCATATGTTGCTTCCATATTTGCGGTTGCGCGCCCAGATCGCGCAATTCATTGAGCAGATAAAATACCGCCCGAACATCCGCAATGCTCAATTCCTGAGACTTTCCCATGACCTGACTCCCCGGTGGCCCGACCTATGCCCTTATGCGGCCTTATACTCAACCCGGCTTGCCGTGATACCTTTACGCTGATGACTTTTGCAAAAAAAGAAGCCTTTTATTGCAAAAGTCATCCGTCACAATGTATCATCCCTCAACAAACAGAGTATAACGGCGTAAACATCCCGAGCACGAACCACGCGGCACACGCCTGCAAATTCCCCGAACGGGCGGAATTGCCTAAACGGCTATTATACAGTTCCCGAACATAAATCAAATATATGGCCAAATATTCAGTTTTTAGATAATCCCAGCACATCACGCATGGTGTAGCGGCCAGGTGCTTTACCGGCGATATATTCAGCCGCTCGTAATGCGCCCCGCGCGAATGTATCGCGGTTGGTTGCCGTGTGTTTGACTTCAATGCGTTCACCCGATGTTGCGAAATAGACGGTATGTTCTCCAACCACATCACCCATGCGAACGGCATGCATGCCAATGGTTCCGGCTCTACGCAACGTATCGGCACCGTCCCGGCCATGGACAAGCGCTTGATCGATATTGCGGCCTGTGGCCTGACAGATGGCCTCGGCCAGCGACAGCGCGGTTCCGGACGGAGAATCCTTTTTCTGATTGTGGTGTGCCTCGACAATTTCAATGTCATAGGCGCTGCCAAGTTGTTGTGCGGTTTGGGCGACAATCGCCAGTAACACATTGACGCCTAAGCTCGTGTTGGTAGCCTGCAAAATCGGAATTGTTTTTGCGGCTTCGTCAATAATTACGTGGTCCGAGGCGGTCAGGCCAGTAGTACCGATAACCATAGCGGTTTTATGTTTTACGCATGAGTCTATCATCGCGCGCGTGGCTGCCGGAGCGGAAAAATCAATCAGCACATTCACACCGGGGGGTAAATCAGATACGACACTGCGTGCCATTTCTGAATCATTGGAAGCCACGCGGTCGATGGCGGCAACAATCGTGAATGTTTCCGGCGATTGTTGTGCGAGGTCTGAAATTCTGGCACCCATCCGGCCTAAAGCACCGCAAATAGCCAATGTGATAGGTTTATTTGTCATGATGATTCCCAAAACAAGTCTTAATAGTTACCTTTTCTTTACCGGCAGAAAGTGTATCAGGCTCGTTGCCGCTTGAAAACCGTGACAAATCCGCCGTCACATCGCTCGGTTGGCGCACCGGCTGTAGGCAGTTGAAATTCCCTTCGCATATTAACCCATTTTTCGCCCGGTCGGGCACGCAGAAAATCTTCAACGGCAACCGCATTTTCATTGGGGTCAATACTGCAGGTGCTGTATACCAGAAGGCCGTCTGCCTTGAGGTGTTCCGCCGCATCATCCATGAGCCGGGTTTGCAATTCGCGCACGCTTGCAGGTTCAAAAAGTGGCCAGCGCCAGCGCACCTGCAGCCGCCGGGCCATTACGCCGGTATTCGAGCATGGCGCATCAACCAGCACGGCATCAAACAGCGGCGGCTTTTGTGCGCGAAAAGTGAGCATTTCCATGGTGGCAATATTGGCTGTGCGGGCATCAGCAGCTCGACGTTCGATGGCCGCTAATTTATCGTCTGCAATATCGCATGCGGTAATCCGGGCTTGGGGTAAAGCGCGGGCCAGTTGAATGGTTTTGGTGCCCAATCCGGCGCATAAGTCCAAAATTGTATACGACGGCGAGTTGGGCTTTTGTTTTAGTAATATCGCCACCAGGGCTTTTGCGGCCCGTGCGGCCGTTGGATCCTGAGGCGAAAGTTTTCCGCTGGAAATAAGTGACTCAATGCTTGAATTCCAGCCATTGGCGGCCACAAAAAAGTTCGGGGATTTGTGCGGCAGAAGTCCCGCTTCCGGCGGAGTAATAAAATCCGGTTGGTCGCAACGCAGAGTTACCGAGGGGGGTATATTGTTGGAAATCAGCACGGCCCGAACTTTCTCAACGCCAAGCCATTGAATCATCGCGGAGACCAGTTCTCGAGGATGGCTGGTGGTCACCGCCAGATGATCGACGAATTGCCGTTGCGGTTCCGGAAAAATCGCCCGGCAGAATTTCACCTGCCGTTCGCTGTCAAGTGGAAACGCCAGTGCATTCGGAGGCTGCAGCGGTTCCACAACGCCTCCGAGCCGCTGAATATTGCGCAGCACCGCATTGACAAATGACGCCGCCCTGACGGCACCAAGTTGCCGGACAAGTTCCACGCTGGTATCGATTGCCGCATGATCAGCGATGCCCTGTGCTATCACGAGTTGATAAGCGCCCATTCGCAGCACGGCCATGACGTCGGGTTCAATATTGTCCAACGGCGTTTTAGATACGGCATGAATCATCGCATCAAGCGTAAGGCGTCGGCGAATAACGCCGCAGATCAGATCAAAGGCCAGCGCTCGATCGCGCGATGCCAGTGCCTGCCATTCCGGAGAATCACGAGATTCAATCCGCGGAGGATCATGTATTTGAGTCCAGGTGGAGAGAATATGTGCCGCCAATAATCTTGGGTCATGGTTCATCTCCCTGATGATAGCAGAACCGCGAATTTTGCCGAGTGGCTCGCAGTAGCGTGTCAGGCAGTCGCGTATCGGCACGCCCCTTGGCCACGGCCCGGATTTTGAACGCAGGCCGGAAATATCTTCGGCAGATATTGATTTTCAAGTTCGGCCTTGGCTGTATCCCCGTCGGGACATCCGTGCTATATAATAACCGGTATGATTTATCTGGATAACAATGCGACGACAAAAATAGCGCCGGAAGTTCTGCGCGCGATGATGCCATATCTTGAAAATATTTATGGCAATCCTTCAAGCGTTCATCAGGCCGGGCAGGAAGCGCGACATGCCGTTGAGGAAGCGCGTTATCAGGTGGCGGAATTCATTGGATGCCGGGCCGCGGAAGTGATTTTCACCAGCGGCGGAACAGAATCTGATAATGCCGCCCTGATGGGCGTACTGGCGGGGCGTGCGGATAAAAAGACAATTGTTACATCCAAGGTGGAACACAGTGCCGTGCGCGAGCCGGTGTTATATATGGCGAAGCACGGCTATCGTGTCATTGAGCTTGGCGTTGACACGTTGGGCCGATTGGATATGGGGGCCTTGCACACCGCCCTTGCTGATCCGGACGTGGCGTTGCTAAGTCTGATATGGGCGAACAATGAAACCGGCGTGATATTTGACATTGATGCAGTCGGTGCGCTGGCCCGGGAGCGCCGGGTTGTATTTCATGTTGATGCGGTGCAGGCCGCGGGAAAAATTCCCTTGCGTTTTTCCAGCCGCGCTGTGGATTTGTTTTCCATCAGTGCGCATAAATTTCATGGCCCGAAGGGGGTGGGGGCATTGGCGATTCGGCGGGGCGTGGCCTTTCATCCCTTCATTCGGGGTGGGCCGCAGGAACGAGACCGGCGGGGCGGCACGGAAAACGTCGCCGCGATTGTCGGCATGGGCGCGGCGGCGGCCAGAGCCTCGGTCAAGGTGTCTGAACCTGCAAATATGCAATGCATTTCAGCGTTGCGGGACAAGTTGGAAACCGGGATTCTGGATGTTGTGCCGGAAAGTTTTGTAAATGGCGATAAGGCCAATCGAACCGCCAATACAACCAACATCGGCTTTGCCTCACTGGAAGCCGAAGCGATTTTAATACTTCTGAATCAACACGACATTTGCGCCAGTGCCGGCGCGGCGTGTTCGAGCGGTTCGCTTGAGCCGTCGCATGTTCTAAAGGCCATGGGAATCGCAGAAAAAATTGCACATGGAGCAGTGCGATTTTCTCTCTCGGAATTTACAACGGAAGCGGAAATTGATCAGACATTGCATGTTGTTCCACAGGTTATTTCCCGCCTTCGGCAAGTGTTACCGGTAGGATAAACCATGGTGCGACCCTTAAACTGCTGGCGGAACGGATTGTACATTGCCCGGTCTGCAACATGGCAGGCATAACGGCTTCTCATGCTGCCCACGATGTACCATCCCGTTTTTAACTCTGGACGCGAAGTTGGACAATTAACAATGATCAAGCAATCTGAAATTCAGGACACGTCCTATTGCACCATGCCCGCCGGCTTACCAGACAATCTGGTGTATGCTGGACGTATTACATCTGTGGCTGCCGGGGCTATTGCAGTCATTGCCGTTGTGGGTGTTGCAGCGCGGCATAGTGTGGCAGAAGTCTGCAGCCGGGCAAAGAATATTCCGGTTAAAGGTATTACGCGGGCAACGCTGATGTTTCAAGGACAGGCAATTGATGATGCGTTAATCGTGTGCCGCGATGAACAGCACTTTGAAATACATGCCCATGGCGGCACGGCGGTGGTGGAACAGATTTTAGCGGCGCTGCAATCAACCGGGGCAACAGTGCGTGATCCGCTTGATATGATCCCGCCATATCAGGCTATTGGAAGACATCAACACATCAGCCCGGCACCAGCCATATTAAACGAGGTGCTGGCGGCGTTACCCGGCGTGGATAACATATATGCCGTGCGACTTTTGGCAGGTCAGCATGAACAAGGCCTTGCGGCGTGGGCCGCGCGCGGCGTTAAACGCTTAAAAGCCGCCTCTGATTCCGAGTCGCTCTGGCGCGTGCAGACGCAGGCCCAATGGATTATGGAACGTTCACGCTTTTTTCAACACTTCCTCAAACCGCCGCGGATAGCTTTGATTGGCCAACCCAATGCGGGAAAGTCAACATTACTTAATGCTCTGGCGGGTCGCCCCGCAAGTATCACCAGCGAGGTTGCTGGAACCACACGCGATTGGGTCGATGTTACCATCCGTCTGACCGCTGAGGATATATCATTAAACGCCATCGTAGTGGATACGGCCGGGACGCGTGAAACGGACGATCCGCTGGAAATTGAGTCTATCTTGCGCTCGCACCAACAGACATCAAACGCTGATGTTGTGGTTGTTGTCATGGATGGTAAGAGAGATTCTTGGCATGTTACGGATTCTATGGGGCTAACTGCGGGCCATCGCATGGTTTATGCCGTTAATAAAACAGATTTGCCAATTCAATCAAATATTGCCTTCAAACACGCGGAAGAGTCAACGGTATACATAAGTGCTTTAACCGGTGATGGCATGGGGGCATTGCATTCGGCGATTTTAAAGGCATTAGGCGTATGGCATGCTTTCGTTGGCGCGCCGATAGTTTGGACACGGCGTCAAGGCACTATATTGGAAATGCTGGCCCGTGCGCAAAGCAGTGCTGAGGCATCCATACTCCTGGAACAATTATGCGGTGCTGAAATACCGCTTTGAGTGCACTTTTTCAGAAGGGCACAGCCACGGTGGCTTTATGCACTTTCCCGCGGCACCACCCGCTGCAAAATTCGCGGACCGAGCAACAAGGCCCCAGCTATAAGTGCAATGGCCAGAATCAACCCCTCGCCCGGCTCCGGTGCATCAACAAGGTTCAACGTGCTGACGCTGTACGCCGGCATGGTATAGGTAAAAAACGTGGGGCTGGTGATCGCTATATCGCCTGCGGAGACCGGGTTGGAACTGCTGCCGGTAAGCTGATACACTTGCGCTAAGTCGAAGGCTTTCGTGTGATCCAGGTTAATGGTTACCGTGATGGCAGCGGAGGTTTTATTAATGGCGATCACCACCATGTGCGATGGATCTTTTGAATCCAAACTGGCATAAACTGAAGTGCCAGCCACATCACTGGTGCCGGCGGATATGGACGTATCGCCAAATGTTGCTCCCTTGCCGTTATAGTTGCGGTACATGGCAAAAGCGGCCTGAATAAACGGCTCGCTGGATGCGCCGGGCCATTCGTTGGCGGAATAGACGCCGTACTTGCCGAAGATCCCCAAGACATCGGCTTCGGCAATTGCGCCGGAAATATCTGAACCTCCGCCGTAGTTATATTCGCTGAAGGAAAGCTTGGTTCCGGAATAATTGGCGTTAATTTCGCTTTGTAATGTCGGCAACAGGTCAATAGCTTTGCCGCCAAGACTTTGCGTAATCCAACTTGTTTCAACATAATTTGGATCCCACAGCGAGCGCGGCGCCTGCAAACGGGCTGCTACCACTGCGGGATCAGTTGAGCTTTCAGTGGTAATGCGTGTGCCATCACCCGTGGCTTCCGGATACCAATGCAGATCCAGAACATTCAATAGCCGATTTCCGGCGGCGTTGCTGGCTTGGTGCATGTGCGCCAGATAATAGGATAGAAAATTGCCGTAGGGCTTTCCTGTATAAGGATCAATGGCGGCATTATCGGCGGTGGAATCGCTGGCATTTTGTAACGTCTGATAGCCTTCCCAGCCGTAGCTCACAGGGCCGTATACCAGACTGTTGGGCACAATACTTTTAATCATGGACGAATACTGAATTGTTTTTTGCAGCAACTCCGAATACGTCAATTGCGCGGGGTGTACTTCCGGATGGGTGCTGGACCACAAATCCGGTTCGTTGTCGAGTTCAAAATTAATCGGCGTGTTGCTGCCGGAGGTAAAATCCTGCGGATAATTGGTTTTAACCCAATTAACAAACTGACTTTCATATACCGGATTTGTGGACATGGTCGTGACGGATGTGGGGGCCGTGGCATACTCGGGCACAAAATAAGGTGAAGTTGCCGGATTGGCGGTGGGGCTGGCATAGCCGGATTTCGCGGCAGAAACGTAGCCATTCATGGGGACGGTCAGCAACAGGCCCGCATTATTAGTGGCCGCATTATTAATCCCCGGAATCATGGCACCGCCGGGCGTTGATCCGCCGCCCAGGAAGGTGTCGTTGGAATAGTGATAATCACTTCCGGCATTCGAATAATTGTTCGTCCAATTGTAGGCGGTCCAGCGGTTTCCCCCGAGGCGGTCATATGTGAGATTGGAGCCCGTGGCAATCGGCTGGTTAATACCGTAAATGTACCGGGAAATGGCTTGGACATTTTGAGATGCGTCAATGGTAAACGTCACGCCGCTTTGGGCCAGCGCCGGGCGCACTGAAAGCGTTACCGCCAATAGCGCGCAAGCGCATAGAGCTTGTCGGTTGATTTTCATAGGGGAAACTCTCCGCCGCTGCCACGAATTGGCGTATCGGTGTGATCGTGGCAAAATCACATCAGCGCCAAGTGGCCGCGGGATAAGCGGTTTTAAGGAGTCGCACTTACCGCAATGTTGCCAGCGTAACACGCCGGACGAGGCGGATCAATAAAATATTTCCCGTTTTTTCTCAAACAGGGACTGATAATGTTATTTAAGAGCCCTTTGGGAGGCGGTGCCATGGGGTTGTGAATGGTGGAAAGACCTTTCAGTAATGCCTTGCTTTTACCGCCGCGATTGGTTCGGGATCTGTCTATCAGAAAAAAAACACGAAAAAGGCAAAGCGGCGATTTTGCCGGTTCCTGAATCCGGCGGGATAGATGCTCAGTGAATTTTTGCCGATCACAGGGATAAAATGAGTTGATTTGGCCGAATTTTATCACAAGTAGCGCCTTTTTCGGGCGCAAGAGCGATCCCGCGATGGCCTGCCCGATGGGAATTTAGACCGGGCTATCCGAGATTTTGGATATTTTTCGCTTGACCCAATCGCCATTAGCGGTGATAGTTTTACTACAGCGCCGAAGCTGTCGTGGCCCGGTGTTCGATTATTGGATGGTCGATGGCGTCACGAGGCTGCGGCATGCCGGTCAGGATGTTTGGCTACGGAGGCTTTCACCTATGGCAACAGTTCGCACACAGCGCAGCGCGCCACCTTACGCACTTATTGTTTTCATCGGTCTGTTCCTTGTGGCGACAATTGTCGCCATTCTGCTATACCTCAAGTTGGGTAAGGCAGAACAAACGGCCTCGGCGGATCAGCAGAATCTTTCGCTGATTGCATCAACTGCGGATCAGAACCTGCCGATGATTGCGGATCTCAAGGCCAATGCGTCCACCAGCAATACAGTGGTGCGGCAATTGGTTGCGCAGATAAATCAGTTGGAAATGAAGATCAGCGGCAACAGCGGAGGCCGGGTATCGCAACTTATTGGCCCGTCCGGCCCGGTAAATCGCGTGCTGGTCCAAGCCGGTATGAGCGGCAAATCACTGGTGCTGGCATTATCGGAAGTTGATTCAGCGCTGGTGACCGCCCAAAAGGAAATTAAACAATACCACATTCACTTAGCCAATTATCAGCGGCGTTTTGCATCGACTCGATCGTCATTCAAGGATGATATTCATGCCATTAATGACAAGCTTTCGTCTGCGCAGAATCGTATCGATGCGTTGACCACCAAGCTCAACGCGGCTAACAGCCAGGTTTCAACCGAGGCTGGTACCCTGCAACAGCAAATCACCGCTGAACAGTCGAAGTATATAACTGAACTGCGCGGGCAGGTGATTCAGATACAACAGCTCAAACAGGAACTCCAAGCGCGAATCGCGGTAGTTCAGGATTTGCGCAATCAGATTGCGGCATATCGTGCTCCAAACACGGGTGCCAACGCCATACTTAGCCAGGCTGACGGCAAAGTGCTGCGGGTTTCACCGGTGACGCAGCATGTCTATATCAACCTCGGAAGCGCCGAACATATAACCGTTGGTCTCTCATTTGCGGTCTATAACCCGAATTTGGGTGTCAATACCGGTCAGAATGGCGGCGGTGCGGGTTCCATTGCGGTTATCCGCGTTGGAAAGTTCGCGTCGGTCTGCCGCATTACGCATCTGCAACCCAATGCGCAGATTTTTGCCGGCGACCTCATCGCCAATCCGGTTTTCCATAAAGATCAGAACCGTCAGTTCCATTTTGTTATCTATGGCAATTTTGATGTCAACGGGAACGGCATTCCAACTGCCGCCGGTCGCCGACAAATTGTACGGCTCGTTGAATCATGGGGTGGCGTGGTTGATAACCACCTTTCCACCCAGACAGATTTCCTGGTGTTGGGTTCGCGGCCAAGCAACTCGTTACTGAATTTCAACGGCGTGCAGACGGCTCAAACCGCCGCCCTGAAGTCCGAACGTGTTACGCAGCAACAGCGGTATGAGCACCTGCAGCAAAAAGCACAGAACTTGTCCGTGCCGATTCTCAATGCCAATCGCTTCCTCGCGATGATTGGCTACTACGCTCATCCGTTGGTGCGGCAGTAATATGACCGACAGGCTCTCAGCCGCGTTTGCCGCACCGGGGCAAAATCACCGGGCAATATTATGCCCATTTGTCACCGCCGGTTATCCGAGCGTTGATTTGCTCGGCCCCATGCTGGAATCCCTTCAACACGCGGGCGCTGGCTGCATCGAATTGGGTATCCCGTTTTCTGATCCAATTGCTGATGGGCCGACCATTCAGGAAAGCTATCGTCTCGCATTGGAAAGCGGTGCCACCGTCGAGCGTATCTTGCAGGCGGTTGAAATAATCCGCAGCAATGGTTTTGCCCTGCCGATCATGGCGATGGCGAGTTTCAGTATTATTTTCAAACATGGTGCCGATGCGTTTGGCTCCGCTTGCGCACAGGCCGGCATTGATGGACTGATTCTACCGGATGTACCGCTGGAGGAAGCGCCCGCTGTGGTCGCCGCGCTAAGTAAATACAACCTCAAAAGCAGTCTTTTAATAGCGCCCACCACACCTCCGGATCGACGGGCGAAAATCGCCGCGCTATGCAATGGATTTATTTATTATTTATCCGTGACGGGTATAACCGGCGAACGGCAATCCTTGCCGGCGGATGTGCCGCTGAATCTTAAAACGCTCCGGGCGCTCACGCCCCATCCCATTTGTGTCGGATTTGGAATATCGCGCCCGGAACAGGTTGCGGAACTTGCGCCGCTGGCCGATGGCGTAATTGTCGGTTCGGCTATCATCAAGACCATCACACGTGAGCTTGCCACGGCATCCCCCGATGTTCCATCTGCGGTGGGCCGTTTTGCTGCACAACTTGCCGCCGGATTGAAATAGGAATCGTCGATCATTCATTCATCGGTTTATAAACGCAGCGAATAATTGATCGCAGTCCACCGCGCGGCGTCCATTCGCTGATGATGGTCATGTGTCGGGGCTTAAGCCGCTGCACCAAATCATCTAGTATGACATTGGTAACATCTTCATAAAATATCCCGCGGTTGCGAAAGCTCTGCAGATACATTTTATAGCTTTTAAGCTCCACGCATAATTGATCAGGAATATACAGTAAACGAATTGTTCCAAAATCCGGTTGTCCGGTCTGTGGGCATACGGAGGTAAATTCGGGAGCTATGTGTTCGATTTCATAATCCCTTTTGGGATGAGGATTGACAAATGTTTCCAGAAGTTGCGACTGACTTTTCCTGCGCTTCATTGTGTTTTCCTTTTATTTTAAACAGGCCTTCAAATCATTTTTCAGTTTATTGCCATGATTCGCGCCTTACGTACTGCGCGTGTTGCCGTAAAGTAGAATATGCAAACGCATTCCAAAACGAAAGCCTCGCTGCCGACATATTTCCGCCAGCCACCCGCCACGCGTTTGTATGGCTTCGGATGTAATGCCCTCCGGCATCAGGATGACATCAGTTGCTTGGACGGGGGCCACATCGGAAATTCGGGCGAGGATGGCATCTACCTCCCGCATATCTTCCGGCTTGCAAATTACAAATTTCCATTGCCGCTCGGCCACCAATTGTGATCGGGCGAATGTTGCCAAAACGTCCCAGTTCAATCGCCGCTGCTGATGGGTTTGCGACCAGGTGACATCGTCGGATGGCGTGGAATTTGATAATTTCGGGCTGATACTGGCAAGATCCATCGGCACATCCTGCCACAGCGTTCCAGCGGTTTCCACCGTTATGTGTCGTCCCATCGTTCGCAGGCCGGCAATGAGTTCCGGCAGTTGAGGTTGCATCATCGGTTCGCCTCCGGTGACTACCACATGTTGCGTATCTTGCGTTTGGGCCTTGTTTAATATTTCCGCAACCGTCATTGTTTCACCGATGGGCTGCCAGGAACTGTACGGAGTGTCGCACCACACGCAGCGTAAATTGCATCCGCTGGTGCGTATAAAAAGCGATGGAACGCCCGTAAGTTTTCCTTCGCCTTGAATGCTGTAGAATATCTCCGATATTTTCATTTCTGGCCGCCGGTGTTCTGTTCGTAAGCGGTTGGATCGGTTATGCCCAGTTGCGCAAACGCCGCAAGACGCATTTGACAGGCATCACAATGGCCGCACGCATGGCCAGAAACGCCGGGGTCGTAACATGTCCAGGTGTGGCCATAATTAACTCCCAGTGAAAGCCCCAGTTTGATGATATCGGTCTTTTGCAGGCGCATCAGCGGCGAATGGATGACAAACTTTCCCCGGCCCTCAATTCCCGCCCGGGTGGCCAGATTGGCCATGGTTTCAAACGCAGTAATGTAGTCGGGGCGGCAATCCGGGTATCCCGAGTAGTCCACGGCATTAACGCCAATGAAAATGTCAAAACATTCCAGCACTTCCGCCCAGGCCAAAGCACAGGATAAAAATACCGTATTGCGCGCTGGCACATACGTTACAGGAATGCCGTGGGCCATATCCGCGGTGGGGCGATCTTTGGGAACAGCAATATCGGCGGTAAGAGCCGATCCGCCAAATTGCCGGAGATTCAAGGTCAGAACAACATGCTCAATGGCACCAACTTCTTTGGCCAATTCTGCAGCCGCATGGAGTTCCTGCCGATGGCGCTGGCCATAATCAAAACTCAGTGCGTAGCACGCAAAGCCTTTATCTTTGGCCACGGCCAATACCGTGGCGGAATCCAGCCCGCCGCTTAAGAGTACCACCGCCTTTTTCGTTTTTATATCTGCATTCATCATGCCGAGAGTTTAACGGACAGGCCGTTGTAATCCCAGTGTCTCGCGCGTAAAGTTTCACGCACCCGTCACAGGCCCTTATCCGTATTGGCTTATCCGTATTGGCAGTTGGTTTTTTGGGGTTTATGGCCTATTATTCTGGTTATGAAAATACATACCAATACCGGTGGCTTGGCGGCTACCAATGCTTATCTTATTGCCGATGAAACAACCGGTGATGCGGCCATTATTGATGCGCCGCAAAATACGGTGCAGGCTTTGCTTAATGTGGCGCAGCATAACCATTGGAATATCCGATATCTTCTGCTGACCCATGGCCATTGGGATCATACCAGTGACCATAAAGTTGTAACGGATGCATTTCCGGATGCAAAGGTCCTGATTCATAAGCTTGATGAGCCGAAACTTATTAAACCCGGCAGCCTGATTTTTACGCTGCCATATAAAATTCCACCGCGCCAAGCGGATGGTTATCTGGAAGATGGCAACACCATTCACATTGGCAATCTGGAATTTCAGATACTTTTTACACCGGGCCATTCACCGGGGCATGTGGTGCTTTACTGCCGGAGTCAATCTCTGTTGATGGCCGGTGATCTGCTATTTGCCGGTGCGGTTGGCCGGACCGATTTACCGGATTCCGATCCGGCGGCCATGGAAAAATCATTGTTGCGTGTGGCAGAGCTGCCGGAGAATACCGCGGTGCGCCCCGGGCACGGGCCGCCTACTACCATTGGGCAGGAGAAACGGTCGAATCCGTTTTTGACAGGCGGGGCTTAGCTCGACTTTTGCCATTTTTTGAGGCTCACGCGGGACGACACAGGTAGTCCAGCAGCGTAAAGCGAAAAAGCCTCGGTAGTTTTTCAACACCCGTGGCAAAAGGCGGGTGTTTAAAAACCTCCTGCCAGCATACTCGGCGTACCGCCGTGATGG
>Ga0080006_1235458_pt1 | contig 15727 bp, 15 predicted proteins | sample RS3BMetagenome_FD_69209 | JGI IMG/M metagenome (GOLD analysis project Ga0080006, IMG submission 69209) | Ferric oxide microbial mat and aquatic microbial communities from Rainbow Spring, Yellowstone National Park, USA - RS3B (SPADES... ... | reverse complement strand
CCCTCTCTCTGTGCAAGAAAGAATGTCTTGTGTCTCTTCCCGGCCCTTGAGTACACAGGATAACGGTTTTTTTTTTCTTGCTGTTCCCCTTGTTTTTTTTTTTTTGTTGGACGAGGGGGGGGGGGGGGGGGGAGAACTTCACATGGGGTGCTTCTATTTTGGTAGTTCTCAACGAACATATGGAATAGAATGGAATATCGGGGAGGCCGTCGTGCAGAGAGAATCTGACAGGTTCTGCGTGGGTGCAAGAGCATCAGCATACGGACGGCGGAAAGCGTGGATCATCCACTTGCTTATCTAAGACTAACAAAATTATTGAAGTAGGGCAGTTTATTACAAGATAGCTGGTACCGCATAAAACCTTTCCCCAACCTTTCCTCAATCTGCATGACGTCTTCCAGATGTTGAACACCTGCGAGCAAACAAACACACACGAAAGCGTTATGGGCGTGCAGGTGTTGCGGGCTGTACTGCTCTGGGTATAGCTTGAGCAGCTCTGGTCCAATAGACCGTGAAAGGTCCATGTATCCTCTTTATTAGGGCCTGAATGGCCACCAGCAAGGCGTTTCTTTCAAGTGCCCCGCTCCACAGTGCGATGGTGCGAAGCGCGCGCGCCCCATTGGCCAAACGGCCAACTTCTTGGCCCTCATGAGCCCCGAGCACGTGTAACCAGTAGAGACTGCGTTTTCAACGTGAAACTACAAGTATTTGTCGGTAGAGCGATCGTTGTCGTACTTGTTGATCAGCGCCCGTCTTCTGGAAGCGAGCCCGCACGTGCTCATGAGTACCGACCTGGAAGAGCTGTCAGCAGCGTGGCAACATCGGCTCCTAGAAGAGTTCACTGTTGTCGACGCTGTTTTCAGTCAAGTCGTTGTTTTGGTCCAGGCGGGTGTCCCGGTTGGCTCGCCCGTGTTTCGCCGCCTCATCGGTCACATACTAACGACGCTAGACGAAAATGTCGCACGAAGCCGTGCTTTGCTTTGGAGAGAGGCTGTTTTGAGTGCCCGTCTGAGAGAGCGTGCAAGGAAACCTGTTGTGAGAAGAGAACGCCTGCGACAGCAGTTGATATCGGAAGCTTTCAAGAGAGCTCCGAGCACCGATCACGGCCAGCAGCACAGTGTCTCGCTAGAGTCGTCCTTAAAGTTTGGTTTGAGCCTGCTAGGCTGGCCAGCGGCTGCGGACCACGAAGACGAAGAGAACCGCAAACTGAGCGAACGCTGTACATACGAACGGAGTACCTACGGAACGCGTTTTTTCGTCTCGCTCCTTCGGGCGCTGCTCAATTTGGGTTTGGGAATAGAGCGTCTCAGTGAAAATACGGATGCCCTCTCCTTTTATTTAGCAGATGTGCCGGTTGAGCCGACGGAGCTCGGCTGGTCGCCGCCATCGACCTCTTCACCAGAACGATCACCGATGCTTTCGATATCACCACGACGATTCAATGACGGACATACCGCTGCTCAGTTGGCAGAGCGCAGCCCCGTTAAGGCTAGAAATGTTTGTAATGGGGCGGTACGGAGTTGCAAGACTCGCTCTGAAAATACAGAGCACCCAGCTATCTTAGGCGCGAATCGGCTAACGAAAGAGCCTATGGATCCGTTGCAGTGGATCGATATTTGTGCGAGTGGTTCCTCCTGGAAGCAGCTCATAGAGCAGGAGATGGTGGTGGTAGAACATATACCACGGAACGCATCCATATTTCTGGAATGCTTGCTTGGTCTCATCGCGAGAGGTGGCGAACACCAAGAGACATCAGATGCCCATGCTTCGGAAACAGAAGCTTCCAAGCAATGCGCTAGCTTGTCGAGAACGCTGACCGGCGTAACGTCGTTACAGATTCTTTTCGCTGAATCTGTCCGCATGGAGTGTTCGCGGAAAATGCGCTCTGGTTTCTTCCAAGCGCTCCCATCACTCCTTCTGCGCGCTTTGGAGCGCAACACCGTCTCGCCTGTTGTGGTGGATTATGAGCTGGAGCCGCAGGCCGTTCCCCTGGTAGCGCATCATGGCGAAGAAGAAGCGCCTAGCAATGGCGCTGAGCAGCTGGACGGGTACGAGAAACGACAATCATATCAGGTCGCTGCGCACTCGCTCTCTAAGCAACTGGACGATGAGCTTAGCGGCTTGTCGGCGCTTCTCGCTGGGGTCCTGGACCTCTGCCTGGCGTTTACGGATACGCTGGCGACTCAGCACTTGCGCCTTTCTGGGAAGAAAGGTCTGCGCACCTCGTTCTTTGACGAATCAGCGGCGCTCTTGATGGAGCGTGGGCACAGCTTTGAAAGTGTCGCGGAGCGTTTCCAGGACGACGTTTCCGCTGCGAAAGACTTCCCAGAAAGCGCCCCAGTGGTGCTCGTACCGCGTTCAGCATTCGCGGTGCTGATTTTGTATCCGGGGAGCGCCTCGCTGAAACTGCACATTTGTGATCGTATCTTGGATACGTTTTTTGCAGTGGGTACTGCGAAGATGACCGCAGACTCTTGGCGTTTCAAAGAGCCCTCGATCGAGAAACTCATCTGGCATTCAATGCGAATTCGACCAAGGGATCACGAGGGCCCCATTCGGAACTCAGACTTTGGAATGACAGCGACCATCATCGCCGATGCGGGCTCGTCGACACAGGCGGAGACGTCACACACCGACACACTGTGCGTTGGTATCGTTCCAGATTCACCAATTTCGTCAGCCCCGAAACTGTTGGAAGAGTATCTGCTGAGCATGATTGGTCTGCTCAACGGTTATTTGGGAAGCGTTCTTTCCGAACGGGAGGCGAATAGCGCTTCCCCAAACATCCGCAACGCTTTTCTGGAGACATCCTCTTCTTTGGCAGCCTTTCTAGAAGGGTTAACATTTAATCCAATTTATGCATCCTGGAGATGGCATATCACTGATTTACTTGAGAGTCTGGAGCGCGAACTGTGAGTGTGCTATCGATGTGGATGGCATTTTCGGAGAATACGTAATTCGCCGTGTTCGATGACGAATTACCGGGAGTCGATCCTCATTTTGCGATCGCTCCACAGTGATGCTGGTGAGCGACACAGTAGCTCCCGGCAATATTATTGATTCGGGTCGAGCGCCAGTCTTTTCAGAAATGTACAGGGCGCTATCCTGATGTTGCCAAAATCTGCTGCTGCTAGATTTATATACATGTGCTTTGGCACGGAGCGATTTTCGCATCGAATTGCGGATTTCAGCCTATGAAGACGGTTCAGCTCGCTTGTGCCAACTCGACACAAATTTGGTCACTGCTGTGGGGCATACTTTTACGGCATTTGTGTAAAGGGCGAGGTCTCGCCACAATAGCTCTGCTGGGATCACAGTCAATGCTTTGATGCTAAACGGGCACCAGCGTCAGCACGGGCTGGAAACGTGTATACCCTGGTACGCGGAACACAAGCGCACTGGGCGGGCTTCTCGCAAGTGCGAGTTTTCGCAGTCGCGGCCCTAGGTATCGAGATTTAGTTCGCCTTTGGCACCCGCCTCAGTTTGGCTGCGAGCCTTCGCCACCAATCCATGCTAGAAAGTCGGCGCTGCGGAGCCTGGCAATACTTGCAGCTGCAACTCTGGCCGAATCTGCGCCGCACGAGGACGCTAGAAAGTTCGTTGATTGGGCGACGCAGGCAGCAGACTCTTCCAGATGCAACTGTCGTGTGCCCGGAAACCTGCTAAAATGTTGTGGAAGCTCTGCTCGGGCGTTTTCAAGAAATATTTCCATGCTTGGTGCATCTCCAACCGCGACATCGCATCATGTGAGCTTGTCATGTTCGGGCTCAGTAAGAGGAAAAGCCTCAACAAGAGAACCTCCTTGATGCCAGCTGGGAGGCAAGCAGCGCTTAGTGCTCGATGAACTTTGCGCCCAGAGCAAGCGCATAGGGTACACACACAGACGCCCAGTGAAACAAAAATATTCCACGACCATGTAGGGGTAATGAATACCCATGGGCAGACGCCTCCGGGCGTTTGTCGGCCCCTCCCCTGCTCCTGGCTTCAGCTTCTCTTTGTGCACTTCGACCATGACACACTGCCCTGCAAATTTGAGTAGTGTAAGCTCCTCGGGTCTCGTCCTCAGCACCGCATATCTTATGATATTGATGGCGTTGTTGAAGTCTCGGTTCACAAAGTCCATGCGCTTGTCGCTTCTGGTGGAACTTTGCAATGCAGGGAGTCTTCGAAATCGCGACCTCTATGCCGTTCGCGGCTTTGTCAGCTCGCCGTGCTTTTGTATCCTCAAAACGATCCGTTGGCTTTTCTCTGTCACGACTTTCTGGAGTGTCCACCTCAGCCCAATCTTTATATTTTGAAAATGAATGCACTTTTTTATGCAATTTGATGAGTACCTTTCCGAAGGGAGAAGAACTTGCGGAAGAAAGACCACATATGCCCTGGTGCCACCGTGTGCTGAACGCTTCAGTGGTTCGCCCAGTGGAGTGATCATAGCGTTTCACGACAGAAAACATTCCTTCCATGGTGTTGAGCCACGAAGTGTGCCGAGGAATCAAAAGCAGCGCTATCCCGATAGAATCGGCAAAAGGTCGAATGCAAGGCGATGGTGAAATGCCGCGTTGTCCGGTAGAAAGACGTCGCCGGACGTCAGAGAACAGTCTTCAATGGTTCCACAATGTGAATGCAGCTGTGCGAGCCTTCTCTAAGAGCGAAGCTGAGGCGGCCAAATGAATCCGCTGCATCTAGAGGAGATGATGGTATCCTCGTTCTCTACGAGTTCCATCGTTTTTAGAACGGGTTCCCTTCACCCCGAATATTCATGCACACTCCGCCGGCATCCTCTGAAGGAATTCCGGGCGACTGAAGAAATAAAGCCACGTCACTGTGTATTATACCCATCAAGACGTTCCAGGAACGCTTTAGTTGCGATTTCGGTGGAAGATGGCTGCGCGTGGACGAGGACTCGTTTTTTCGACCATATCTTAGTGTTTCCAGGACCACTCGAACAATATGTTGGGCAACAGAGACACCTGTAGTTCCTACTATCGCTGCTTTTGCTTTCCTTATGGTGATAAACAGGTCGTTTTCTACCATTGATCGCAGGCAGTCTTCGAGAATATCGGTTTTTAACGCGGATCGCGAATCCTCCTTTGTTTCCGTATTCCTCAATCATCTGCCTACTGTGGTAGACTGACCTGAATGAGGAATGCAGGCCTCCTTGCAATGTTCAGTAAACAACGTATATCCGTCAGGCAACTCATCAACGATCTATACAGTCCAATGCATGGTGATGTGGATCGCCTCTTATCCACTTCAAAAAAGCATTCAACGGCACGCAGCAGAGGTGGAACAGAATTGAGTTCAAGGTACGCTTCGTATGCGCGCCCTGCCTTTACAGCGTCGAGGATCGAACGCCCTACTTTTTTACTATTTTGTCGTTTTCTGTGTGTGTTCGAGGCAACGCTTGCTGGAGTTGAACTGAACGCTCAGATATGGCCCTTGGTCGTTTTCCAAGCTCGTACACAACGAGCGCCGGCACCTCTAGAGGTAGCGGCGGGGCTGGCTTACTACCGTTCTCTCAAGAGCCGTTGGTTGAACCGCGCGTCCTACAGCGGGCGATTCAGAACCGAATAACACGAAGGCGAATTCGTTTGGTTGGAGATTCACTCGTGCTTGTGTGCTCTGTTGCTGTAGCCGCTTCAATACTTGGGAGGACTTACCAACTGTACTCAGAAAGTAGTAATAGGTCGGCAAAGTAGAAAGTCGACGCCTCGCCTAGATCAGCATTTGCTGCAAAACTTTCGTTCTTGATGCGCGGCAGGTTGTTGCTGCTTTCATCCTGCTGTGGCTAGGCAACTCAACGGCTAAAGTATGTTGAACTATACGCGTTTATGTTTTTGTTGCTCGCGAGCTGGTTTTGCGAACAAACCTGGTTTTTTCAGAATAGTTGAAGGATCGTTTGGAAGTAACACTCGTTCGTATCCATTCGAAGCAGATTCCGGTGCAGGGTGCCCACATGAAACAATTCGTTCGCTTCGCATATTCCTGCTTCAGATGGAGTTCTGCCACGCCTCGACACAGAGGCGCGTTTCGAGTTCGGCAGAACTGGTCTGCGTTGCGACAGTACACCCTGGAGTCGCAACTGGCATCGGAGGCATCTCGTGGGCGGTTGTTTTTCTGCCCGCGAAGTGAACGCTTCTGCTCCAAAGTCTTGGGTACCCAGATTTCGACTGGAGTGTGAGCACTTCTCAGCGAGAGCGACATTTGGCCCCTGGTTCTCCATGAACTCGAGTAATCGTAGCTGATAGACATGTAAGTGCGGCGCTGGCTGTCTGGCGAGCGGAAAGCTGATGTATAGAGCGCGAGCCGTCTCTGTCAGTTAGCACTGACTTGGCATCTCTGCGTTCAGCCGATTCTCTTCTTCAACTTTCACGAATGTCAGACTTAAATAGAATGATTCCGCACAGGGCACTTCAGCGCTTACACTAAAGTTTGGGTGTCCTCCTGCAATGACCTGCACCAGCCATTGCGGTTATTTCTGCGACTGCCTCATTGCCCTCCCTCCTGTCTCTATAGCTCCGTTGCCAGCGGTCGAGGAATCCTGATCGCAGCGCCAAAGCTCCTATTTCGAGGCTTCCGACTGTTGTCGATGCATTTTATAGGCGGACGGAGGTGGCGTTCTGCGCTTCGCTTGCCAATTTCATTTTCTTCGTGTATAGCCTCTGTGCGCCGTTCGCGGCGGTGACTCATGAGGCCGGCATCGTGTCCACAGCTGTCCGCGACACTTGCACCTTCGAGGACTTGCCTGCAGCGCGCGAACGCTTGTTTCATCGCTCGGCACATGCCCGATACTAGTTCAAGAGGTTCCCATAAATGCACGCTGTCGTTTCCGCATACAGTTTCTACTCTACGATCACCGGCCTCGTCGGGGCGATCCCGTCAGCGGCTGCGTCGTTCGATGAACACGCAGACGCACATTGTCTCGCACGATGAAGAGATTTGTGGAACGCGACGTAGTTCACGTTGTAACAGGTGCTCAGATGAAAACCTGGGCAGGAGAACAACTCGAAAACCTGCGACCTGTCTCTGCTCCCTTCGTGCACATTGATGACGCACTGCCCACCGAGCGCAATCGCTGTCACGACTGACGTCAGAGTCCACAGCGCTGTTCCATGCAAGACGGTGGCGACGGACGCCTCCGAGAGCACATCCCGTGAGAGGAATCACGGTGGCGTCGACTGCCTTCTCATCGACGGCGACGAAGAGAGGGCCATTTGCTTTTCGAAGGGAATCGATGATTTGACGTGACAATTGCAGTGAACTTTCGGCATGAACTTTTTGTGAACAGGTCGTCAACGGCCGACGTCGAGTGATTCTCCACGCCAATGCCGCAGCGCGCATCGCTGCACCACAAGGTGGTATGGTACAGTCGATCGAAACCTCTAACCATGCGCGATGTGAATATGCTTCACATGAGAAAATGCGAAGCGCCGATGTTGATGCGTACAAGTTGGATGATGATATCGGGTAAGGCACGAATCCGTGCTCGAGGGCGTCGCGAATGATGTCAATGACGATGACGTGACGAATACGAGCGGCAAAGCATCGAAAGAGCTACTCCGAGGACACGATCCAGAATTCTGAAACTCTATATGAGTACGTAGTGCTTTATTGCTTCACTGTGAACGCCGAGGCTGTAAAGCGAAAGCGTCCAGACGGAATGAGAGAGAAAGGCGGGAACAGGGCAAACATTTCAGTATTCCATTTTACTCTGCACGCGTTCGGCGTTTCAATCACGTCCGTTGTGACTAACGAAGTACAGAAACGACTAGCATCATACCATTTACGTACGGCTCGAGCGCATCGACATTTCTCGCGCGTGCGCAGCGACGGAGTTGAGCAGGCCAACAAATAACCGCCACGGGTTTAAGCAACGCTTACCGCAAACGCCTCGAGCGAGAAAGACGCACCATCGAACGGAACCATGGCAAATGAACTACAAGTACGTCAGCGCAGAGCGCCACAAGATACGCAAGTCGTCGAAGCAAAACCAAGAGCTGCCGCTGTTTCGACTCAGAGGACGCCTGGTGCGAAACGACACGGCCTGAAGCTCGGGCCGACCGCAGTGCTCGCAATTAGCCTCGGTTTTGTCGGGACAGTCATAACGCTACATATCATCGGAAAACTTGCCGGAATCTAAGACCCAATCACTAGGTCTTGGTGCTTGCACAGCGTATGACCAACCAGAAGCCTGGCAGATCTGATCAACGTTCGGAACCGGAGCTGTACGCGTTCCTCGCGCATCCGGAAGACTGCTGGTGGGGAGCAACTGTTCGCTCCCCTACATCCATGTCGCTTTCGGCTTGTGTGGTACGACGCTTGATCGGTACGCCTGCCGAATCGTAAGGCGCGTCGCGCTCAGGGCAGCACATGTTGCCGATGCGTACGAAACACACGAGTGCTTCCGAGCGATTTTCTGTTTCCTGAGCAGTGATGCGGATGACGAGCGGCTCCACCCCGGTAAAAGGACTTTGCGAGACTTACCTGTACGAGTGAATCTCTCAGGTTGGTACGTGATTTCGGCGAGTCCCATCGGCTGCCAGCACCATGTGAACACTTTCCCAGCGAACACCGAGTTCCGACTGAAATCAAATGGTTTCTCTGGGCTAACTCGGGCGTCTACTCTAAAGTTTTGGTCTCTTCACACTATCGTCAACATCAACCTTTCCCGGATTTTTATGTGACTGTTTCCATTTTGGTCTATACTTCCTCTGGCTTTATACATGCTGGTCCTATCCTTTACTTCAACTCCGTTGTCTACATTCAAAGCACGTTGGTGGAAGCATTCAAGCCCCATTTTCGTCGGTGTCAGTTGTTCCTCACGCATTTCATGCAGAGGCGGAAGTTCCCATACACATGTCGCTTGCCATATTTATCTTCTCTGTAGATAGACTCGATGCATCCTTTGCAACCGTCAAAGCTGACTATGGGCAGGTGCGCTCATATGTCCAAAACACAATTTTCTCCAAGGGCCGCTCTGACGCGTAAGAACGCATGCCTCACAGCTCGATACACGTACATGACGCGGACAGAGCGCTCCACTCAATGCCCTGATCCGTTTACGCATCCGGTGCTGTACGCTACTAACACGAGATTCCGTTGGTACATTCCCTCAGCGAGTATACAGTCTGCTGCATACGCAATCGAACGCTTTTCTATTCGATTGTGTATTTATGGAACGCGATTATGTTCATAATGAAACAAATACCGGAAGGAAGATTCAGACTGGAGAACAAGTCGAGAATTCTCAGTCCGTCTGCGCTCCATTTATGCAAAGCTATGGCGTAATCTCCACTTGTAGCGGTCGCTGCATTGGCTCAAGCCCGAGTCCAAGACTCATTCCCGTAGACAGAGAAGGCTTGGGAGCCTCTGGGAATACTTCTTGCGAGACATATCATGTTGCTGTAGAGTGCCATTTGGTCGATAACAGCAAATAGGGGAGGATTTGCGTTTCTCATGAAACCGATCATTTGACATGTCAAAATCTCTAAACTTTCGGAATGGCTTGCGAGCAAGTCGTTTCAGGACGACGCCAGGTTTCATTCTTCATCTATCCAGCAATGCGAATTACTGCACAAGTGAACGGTCGTGAAAAGGGAAGATCGAGATTTTGAAGAATGTTTGATTTGAGCGAGGGACACGGAAGAGAAGGGGAACACTAGAGGCCTGTGGATACGAGTTGCAGAAACATGAATCTTCATTTACGAATCCGCTTTCGGGGGCGACGGGAATCATCTTAATTTCGCTAACGCAACGACTTCCAGCGGCAAGGAGTCGAAGAAGCCACTCCGAAAATATAACTCATAATCCTAAACTGTGCATCAATTCTTGATGCCCTCATTGGCGTGATTCGTAGTTCGAAGCTGTGTATCCATATGAATTTAGAAAAAAAATCGATACGCAGGAAGACAGCGGTTATTCAGTGCTCCGATTTAAGCCGGCACTAACCGAGAATACGCGTTTCTACCCGGGATATTCACGACTCACGAGTGGATATTTTGGCTCCGGGGAATCATAGAGTCTGATGAATCGAAGGGCGCTTGGCAAATGTAATCGCATCTCGATATCGCAACTCCTGGTCAAGAGATGCATCCTAAATGGCCCGAAGAATCGCACTTGGGAGGCGCATGCACGCGAGAGCCTCTTCCCTGACGAACGCCTACAGCAATGAGCGATCGAGACAGTTGAGCGTCAATGCCGGAAATTCCAGATACGAACGATTCCTGTCAGTAAACTCATAAACACGTGCACAGAAGAGAAATGAGAACGGTAAGGATTTTACTAATTTATGCTGCACGCGGGGAAGACAACAAATGACCCTGAGTGCACTGGGCACCTGGAGATGCTCATGTTTCCGAGCGGCTTCGTCTCTTTTCGAGACGTTTTCGTAACAGCAGCACATTGGCCTCTTTGGATCTGGAGAAGCGCGGATTTGTGGGATCAATAGCGAACTCGTGATCCTCGTAGATTGCCCGAAAGCGCTCATCATCAGGGTTGAAGGGAAGCATTTCCAAGTTCGTGGCAACATCAGTCGATGCCTTTGAGCGCTTCTCTTTCCGGCGACGTCTGCGCTGCCCCGCATTAGCATGTGCGGAATCGTACTCCATGGAGAGCGCTGCTTTCGGCGGTTCCGTAGAAGCGTCTCGTTGCTTTGATCGTCCCGGATGCTGAGACGAGAGACCGGAAGCTGCGCTAGAAAGCAGGTCGCTCCTCGTTGCTGGTTGCGTTTCTGTATCAGAAGCCGCGTCCTCACGGGAGGAATACGCTACGAGCAGTGGATCTCGGCTAACGTTACGATTCATAAGGTGCTCGTTGCTCTCCGTTCCAGACGCACCTTCGTTCGAGTTGCGCTCGTTCTGCTCGGATACTTCAGTTGTTGTACCTGGTACTGCTCTCCGCCAGGCTCGCCGCGACCGCTTGTTCTCGCGCGCTAGCAATCGTGTTTCTTCATGCTGCAATTCTCGCTTCTCCCTTTCAGTAATGATTCGCTGGCCAAGCCTCTCCAATGACGGGATATAGGTCACCTCCATATCCACGTCCGAGTTTCCATCGGATACGTCCCTGTCCGTTTTCGAGCTTTCGAATTCCGCCACCGAGCCGGCAGATTCCCCCAGCTCGTCGCTGCCTAGCAAACGTTTTCGATAGGCATCAATCCACGCTGCGTCGCGGTCATGATCGCCTTCGGAATCTGTCGAGCTCGCCAAGTATGCTTTGAAGTCTTCATCTTTTAGTTCGTCCTCGGTGAATCGCCTTTTCTGCAGTTTCTTCAATCGCCGCTGATCATCTGCATCCCACGTGAGTTGTACGTTAGAATGTTGGAGTGCGCGAGTGGCGAAGGGCTGCGGCGCGTAGTCGAAAGGTACTGTATCCGCCGTATCGCGCGGTGATCTGCTTTCAAACTCATGCGACAGGTCTGGAATGAATCGCAAATCTATGAAGTTAGAACTTCTTTCGAATTCGATGCCGTCAGCTGCGTCATAGAGCGCGCTGGCCGTCACCACCGAATCGCATTCAATCACAGCGAAAAAGTACCGCATGCGCAGCTTTTCATATCGTCGAATGAGCTCAATCTCTCGCTTCTGCTTTTCTTCCAGCTCGTGAGTAGTTTTAGGCATAAGATCGTCGTCAGAAGAGGGATTCTCAGCGTCGTAGTCAAACTGTGGTCCATACTTGGCTTCCTTCTCGGCCCTGCTCAAATACAAAGCCGTCGGATACACGCTGACGCGGAGCACCTTACCACCAGCTGGCGCCAGGGAGCGCATGACTGCCAGTATATCCACAGCACTGATATGGTTCCAGTCCATGTTCACTAGAGCGAGCCTCCTTGTTGGTTCGCCCCGCGGAACGGCTTCCCCCGAGTCGTCCGACGCCGACGCCGACACGGCGAAGGCGTCAACACGTGCGTCTGCTCGCTCAAAGGACACTTCCTCACTACCTGTGGAGTCCCAAATGTCGACTTCAGTGTAAAGCACCCGCTCAGCGTCCTCTTCGCCAGGACGTTGTGAAGGGTGCCGTGGCGCCGCCGCCGGTGCACGAACTGGCCCCGCTGGCTCAACCTCGAAGGGTACTCGAAAGCGCGGATCCGCGTCCGGAACCGTTCCATAGTCCGTATGTTTTATCCTTCGAAATCTTCGGTCTGTTACGACTTTCGAAAAGCGAGGATCTAGGTTCCGCATTGCACGAACGCTGACTTTGAGCAATGAATACCAGTGCAGGCAAGTGCTATGCTGAAGAAGCCTCGCTGATTGCGGCGCACGAATCCAGCAGCAGGTGCTTCGATGGTCAACGATTAATGCGTTGAACTGGAAAAATCAGTAGAGCTATCATCACATAGGAACCGTATCCTATACTGAAAATTCCCCGAGAAGCGACCATCTCAGTGGAACTGTGAAGATCACCAAATGCTTCAGAGTAAGTCCATGCTGCGCTCCGAAAGACTTGTTCCGACTGTGTGCAAGTGCAATCGAAATCTTGCACAAACGTTGAGGACACCCACACGCCGATGCCGCTTGATCTGAGCGCGTCAGCGATAGAGCTCTGTCATCCATCTATTGGGCAGGCTTGTTCTCCATGTTGCTGCTTGCTTGTGCTCCTAGAAAAGTTGACTCGGGAAGTACCCTGCGCAGAGATGCGACGATAGGCGGGGGCCCTGAATCACTTGTGTCACTCTGTCCGAATTGTTGTTTTATCCTGTCGTTGTATGCTTGCGCTCCTGCATGCATAGATGCAAGGTTGTACTCTGGAAAGCTACACCAAAAAATTAGCTTGAATTTCGGAATATAGGTAGTGGTCATTGTCTACGTCAAACGCATCTTGCCCAAATCAAAATGCGTCATCAACGAGAGGATCGGTCCGCGATGATTTGAGGGTACTCGTTCATGGGCAAAAAGGTGTGGTGTTCGATACCCACCAGCCACGAGCACCTGGCGAGGGTGTCTCACCAGATGCGAAGTCGGCCATGATTGCTTGAATGATTTGCGTTCGTGGTAGCTCCACAGAGAAGCTGGAGCATCTTCATCGTGCGCTGCTGTATAGCGCTCATCGTCAGCCCCTTTCGTGACGGCTACCGATGCAGATGCGCGGCGTTATGAAGGTTGCTGCCCCGTGCTGCACAGAAACCGCTCCGTCCTGTTTTCGGCGGCAGCAGGTACCCTGTGGAACAAGAATCCTAAAGCGCGGAGAACTGAGGATAGCGAAGTATACGTGTATCGCTGACTCCTACTAGCTTGCTGCGCGGCGTGACCTCTTCGATCCGTGGCTAGAATATCGACGCTGCGGAGCGTCCATGAGTCTACTCCGTCCATTTTCTCTCACGCTGCTCAGCCTGCTTTTGACGAATGCGCTCCCCAACGACGGTCTTGAGACGCGCCATGCCTTTGCGGAGTTTCCACAAATCACTCGAGCCTTTCCAAGGGAGCTGATTTCGACGGCAAAAATCTCGTTCGCTCAGCAGGGCCAGCTTTTCTTTCATCATCACGAACCACAATCGATGCAGATCATCCGTGGACTTTAGTCGTAGCTCAGAAGCCTTCCACGCTCGTGCATTCGTGCTCGGTCGCATGCCTCGCGTACTTTGTGTCCATTCTTGCCCGAAAACACGTGCGGTAGCCAGTTCAGCTACCGCATCGTGGGATGCTTTGGATACTGCGGGTCCATCGGAAGCACTAGCGCTTGACTCTGCCGCGGGCGACTCAAGGTTGCCGCTTTTTTTCGAGAAATAGAAAACAGACCCGTATCGGTTCCAGGGACTCTTGGTAGCAAGTGACGTGCCGCTGCTGCATAGTCCCGGGAGGCGTGTAATGCTGCTGCGGCACGCACAAAGCATCAAAGAAAGCGTCATTCCAGCAGGTTCCAACGCGAGGTCAGCGCTGACGCCTGTACGACCAAAGTTTCTGCTCTACACCAATGAATCCGGCGTCCCGGAAAACCAGTGAACGCACTCGAGTCCCAGTGAACAACGATCACGACTTAAGTTGTCTCCGAGGTACACTACTTTGCTCGGGAAGCGTCTCTACACTCAGAGCTTATTTGAAAAGATAACCGAACGTTGCGCCTGCGTGCGCTTCCGATAGCAGTAAAGTCACAAACTCACCCACAACCTGTGCGCTCTTGTTATCCAGCGTTTGGTTTTCTCTAGTCCGCAGGCGCGCTGCAAAGTTTCCTTCAAGGGCACTGAGGCGTCGACCAAAACGCGTGTGCTGGACTCGGGCGGTCTCGCACGCGTCGCAAAGACGTTCCAGTAGGCGGCAACTCCGGTTCGAAACCGTGCCTAAGAACACGATAGAGTGCTCGCTAAAACGAACCCGGACAGCCCCTCGTCAGCAATGGAGCAGTACACACCTGGAACAGCGGCAGATATTGCTTCCAAGTCGTGAGAAACGACAGACAACGTTCGACGATGTTGTCCCACAGACACGGCGCATTGGTTGCGAAACACTACCCACCGAATCGACTATGCAAGTAGTTCCGATCCAAACACGATTTCAATGTGAAACGTAATTCCACGGAGGCATCAACATACATCCTAACACTTGCGTGCATGTCAAGCGGTGCTGCAATACTGTGGTATTTAGACTGATCGAAGCAGTAGCTGCACTCTTTAAAGGAGCCACAGTATGCTCGAAGATGTCTCTATGTTCTCTGAGGGAACCTCGCTACGTTCGACTTCTCCAGGCTTACCAGGTACCCCGAGAGCATTGCAAATCGAATACAGCGGTGCCCGTGTTTCAATGAATTTTTTGTGACACATGATCGCTGCATGATCACTGGAAGCTCAGATTCTTCTATGGACGCATATTCGAGAGCACATTGGCTCTCGTGCCTGGTCTCCGCAGATTTTGTTCCGCCTCCTTGTGTGCACGGAGTAAATCTCTACATATCTAGTCCAGAACGTTCTCTGGACTTTGTCTTTTGCCTCAAACGACGGGAAACCCTTGCCCTTGCGGCAGCGAGTCGATTCCCACGCAAAGATACTGCGCGAACTCGGAAGCAGGAATGGTTCAGCCGTTCTGTGCATATATTCTTTTTCGTCGTAACTACTTTGCATGTAGGGGCATTTAGTTTGGCGCACTTAGCTTCGGAATCGTCTCTATGCAGCGAAATGAGCCTCGCTGCGGAATATGGCGCTAGCGGCGGCTCAGGAGCGATCGCTGAGACTTATAGACCCTGGACGCCACCAGCTAGGGTGCGCAGCCATGGACGATAGCCATGTACAGGCTCATGGTTGGTTACGGGCCCATGACTAGACGCTGCTGCAGATGTGTCGTGAGCCATCATTCAGAAAGAATTTGATCAATATGTTTTCTCCAGGATTGCAGCGTGACGATGTATCTGTTATCCGCGCGTAGCGATTTCGGCGTGCGATGTGTCCTCAGATGCCTTGCGACATCAAAATGAATTGAGGCGAAAGAAGCGGTGAGAGTGTCCCACTCGTACGTCCCATAGCGAAAACAGCGACGCGGCTGGCAGTTTGAGGCCCTTTTTCGGAGACTCCGAGGCACCCATACCATTCGTATCTAGAAGGCAGCTACTGCAGGCCTGCAGAGGTACTCCATTTTCGGCAAGTCGTTGAGCAGGGTTCTAAACAACGCGACAAGCTTGAATTCTTTCCGAACTGTGTACGCAGGTTTCTCAAACAATGGAACACCCTTATTGCTCGCAGACTGTGCACCGAAATCGTTCCCAATATGTGTCCAGAGGTCGATCCCGCCATCAAACTTTGTCATCC
>Ga0080006_1187773_pt1 | contig 15727 bp, 16 predicted proteins | sample RS3BMetagenome_FD_69209 | JGI IMG/M metagenome (GOLD analysis project Ga0080006, IMG submission 69209) | Ferric oxide microbial mat and aquatic microbial communities from Rainbow Spring, Yellowstone National Park, USA - RS3B (SPADES... ... | reverse complement strand
GGTTCCCGGCGTCTTCGCGGTGGGTGACTGCGCGTCATTCTGGTCCGGCCGGTATCAGCGGCAATTGCGATTCGAGCACTGGGACATCGCGCTGCATGCTCCGGAGGTAGCCGCCGCGAACATCCTCGGCGAGAGCGCGGAGTACAACCCCGTTCCCTATTTCTGGTCGGAGCAGTTCGGCCGGATGGTTCAGTACGTCGGGTGGCACGGGGCGGCCGAGCGGCTGATCTGGCGGGGTGACCCGGCCGGTGCCAAGTGGGCCGCCTGCTGGCTGGCCGGCGACAGGCTGGTCGCTGCGCTGACCGTCGGGCTGCCGAGGGACCTGCTTCAGGCGCGGCGGCTGATCGAGGCGGGCAGCCTGGTGGACCCTGGCAAGCTGGCCGATCCCGGTCTGGCGCTGCGGGACAGCGCGATGCACGGCTGATACCGGCCCGTTGCGCTGGCACGGGCGCCGGTTGGCCGCCGGATTACCCAGGGCGCCGGACTTGACACCGATAGCGTAGGTTTCGGCGGTCGCGGTATGTGGGAAGCTGCAGGCGTGGCACAGATCGACCCCTCTACCGACGCTATCGTCGGCGCCTGGCTTTCGATTCCCGATGTGGCCGGCCGGCTAGGCCTGCCGGTCAGCCGCGTCAAGCAGCTGCTGCGTGATCGCAAGCTGCTGGCGGTGCAGCGGCCGGGCGGCGAGTACGCAATTCCGGCCGGGTTCCTGGACGGCGACCAGGTCCTGCACGGCCTCGGCGGCACGCTGACGCTGCTCTTCGACTGCGGGTTTTCCGACGCCGAGGCTCTGAGCTGGCTGTTCACGGCGGACGAGACGCTGCCGGGGACGCCGGTCCAGGCGCTGGCCGCCCGCCGGCGCACCGAGGTGAACAGGCGGGCTCAGGCGCTAGCCTTCTGAGCGTGTCGCATCGCTCGGAGCGCCTGCAGTCGCGGCTTGCCGCGTCGAAGCTCTACCTGTGCACCGACGCCAGGGAGCGCCAGGGTGACCTGGCGCGGTTCCTTGACCAGGTGCTGAGTTCCGGCGTGGATATCGTCCAGCTCCGGCACAAGGGCCTGGAAGCCGGCCAGGAGCTGCGGTACCTGGAGGTGTTCAGGCGAGCGTGCGCTGCCCATGGGGCGCTCCTGGCCGTCAACGACCGGGCCGACGTCGCCTGCGCCTGCGGTGCTGACGTGCTGCACCTGGGCCAGGACGACCTGCCAGCCGGGATCGCCCGGACGATACTCGGGCCAGGCCCGCTGATCGGGCTTTCCTCGCATGCGGTCTCGGAGACTGCCGCGGCCGCCGCCGAGCCGGCCGCCGACTACTTCTGCACCGGGCCGGTGTGGCCGACGCCGACCAAGCCCGGCCGCCCGGCGCCCGGCCTGGACCTGGTCCGGTACGCCGCGGCGCTGCGGACGGCGCGGCCCTGGTTCGCCATCGGCGGCATCGACCAGGGAAATCTCCGCCAGGTGCTGGATGCTGGCGCCACCCGGGTCGTGGTAGTCCGGGCGATCACCGACGCCGACGATCCGGGCGCCGCCGCTGCACGGCTTGCCGCCCGGCTGAGCTGAGCCGGGCTCCCGCGGGGCCCCCGGCGCGGCCGGCAGGGCGGCGGGGGGAGAGCAGGGGCCGGGGTGAGCAGCCCGGATCGGCGCCCGGCCGGGCGCGGCTGGCCGGGAATTCCCCGTTCCCGGTATGTTGCCGGTCTTTCGCGGTGGCCGGCTGCCGGTCATTCCTGCCGGTCGGTGGCCGTGACCGCGAGCGCTGCCAGCGCCGACTTCGCCTCATCAGGGATGGGCGCGGCGTCCAGCGCGGCCACCGCCTCGCTGACGCTGGCCGCGATGAGCGACTCGCACTCCGCGACAGCGCCGGTGTCGGTGAGCACCGCCTTGACCTCCGCCGCGCCGGCCGGCGTCAGCGCCTGGTCGCCGAGGCGCAGGTCAAGCAGCCTGGCCTGGCTCGCGCTGGCCCGGTCCCTGGCCAGGGCCATCAGCACCGTCCGCTTTCCCTCTGAGATGTCGCCGCTGGTTGGCTTGCCCGTCTTAGCCGGGTCGCCGAAAACGCCGAGAATGTCGTCGCGCAGCTGGAAGGCGACGCCGAGCGGAATTCCGTACTGAGTGCAGGCGGCGGTGACCGCGTCGGCCGTTGCCGGTGAGCTCGCCGCGAGCAGAGCGCCGAGCTGGAGCGGGCGCTCGATCGTGTACTTCGCGGTCTTGAAGATGATCACCTGCATCGCCTCGGCGACCGAGGTGCTTCCCCCGGCCTGGCTGAGCAGGTCGAGGAGGGGGCGGTCGCCCTCGTCGAATGGGGCGATGCTGCCGCCCCGGTGCTGGGCGACGAGCTGCTGACGGTCACCCTCGAGCGACCGGCGGGCGGCGCGGCGACCAGCGGCGCGGCGACCGGCGGCGCGGCGACCGGCACCGCGGCGGAGGGTGCCGGCACCGGGGCGGAGGGTGCCGGCACCGGGGCGGAGACCGGCGCGGCCGGAGACGAGCGGCGGGCGGTGCGGATCACCGGGCGCGGGCCGAGCTGGGCGGGCCGCCGCCAGGCGGTGGCCGAGGCGGTGGCGGCGGCATGAGGCTGCTCGGTATCGAGACGGCCACCGACCTAGTGGGAGCGGCGGTCGGCGACGGCGACGACGTGCTCGCGGCCACGTGGTCACTCGGGCGACGGCGGCACGCCGAGGCGTTGGGGCCGGCGGTCGAGCAGGTGCTGGAGGCGGCCGGACTCGAGCTCGGTGGGCTCGAGGCGGTGGCGGTCGACGTCGGACCGGGCCTGTTCACCGGGCTCCGGGTCGGTGTGGCCACCGCCCAGGGGCTGGCCGAGGGGCTCGGGGTGGGGGTGGTCGCCGCCACCAGCCTCGAGATCCTGGCGTGGGCGGCCGGCTCGTCGGGCCACCGGGGTCCGGTGGTGGCGGTGGTCGACGCCCGCCGGGGCGAGGTTTTCGCCGGCCGGTTCGACCTGCGGGCCGGGGAGGCGCCCGAGGCGGTGGCCGAGCCGGCGCTCTGCACCCCCGGGGGGCTGGTGGCGCTGCTGAGCGAGGCGGCGGCCGGGGCAGGCGGGGCACCGGTGCTGGTGGTGGGTGACGGCGCCGTCCGCTACGCGGAGGTGGTGGACGGGGTCGCCGGCGTCGTCCGGGCCGGCGCCGCCCTGGCCCACCCGTCGCCGGCGGCCCTGGTGGCGCTGGCGGCCCGGCGGCTGGCGGCCGGTGAGGCGGGGGTCGGGCCGGACGAGGTGCGCCCGCGCTACCTCCGCCAGGCGGACGCCCGGATCAACTGGGCGGAGCGACGGCTGGCCGGACCGGTCGACCCCGGGGGCGGCGCCGGGTGCGGGCCGTGAGGGCGGACCGTTGAGCCGCCGGCCGGCCGAGGCCGGGCTGGCCGAGCGGCTGGAGCTGGCGCCGATGCGCCGTCGTGACCTGCGCCAGGTGATGGTGATCGAGCGGGTGGCCTTCCCCGAGCCGTGGAGCCAGGCGGTGTTCACCTCCGAGCTCTCGCTGCGCAGCGGCCGCGCCTACCGGGTGGCCCGGCTGGGGCGCGAGATCGTCGGCTACTACGGCCTGATGTTCGCCGTCGACGAGGCCCACGTCACGACGATCGCGGTGGCGCCGGGCAGCCGGCGGCTCGGCATCGCCACGGTCCTCCTGCTCGACGCCGCCCGGGTGGCGGTGGCGCAAGGGGGCCGCCACCTCTCGCTCGAGGTGGCGGCCGGCAACCTCGGCGCCCAAGCCCTCTACCGACGCTTCGGGTTCGCCCCGGTCGGCGTCCGCAAGGGCTACTACCCGGTCACCGGGGAGGACGCCTACGTGATGTGGGCCTACGACGTCGACGGCGCCGACTACGCAGCCCGGCTCGCCCGGATCGAGGCGAAGGTACGCTCCCGCCGGTGATCCCGCACCTCGTGCTCGGCATCGAGACCTCCTGCGACGAGACGGCGGCGGCGGTGGTCGAGGCCGGGACGACGGTGCGCGCCTCGGTGGTGTCGAGCCAGGTCGACCTGCACGCCCGCTACGGCGGCGTCGTGCCCGAGCTGGCCGGGCGGGCCCACGTCGAGCGACTGCTGCCGGTGGTGCGCGAGGCGCTCGAGCGCGCCGGCCTGACCGGCCGCCCGCCGGGGGTCGACGCAGTGGCGGTCACCTGCGGACCGGGTCTGGTCGGCTCGCTGCTCGTCGGGGTGAGCGGGGCCAAGGGTCTCGCCATGAGCTGGGGGGTGCCGCTCGTCGGGGTGAACCACCTCGAGGCCCACCTCTTCGCCTCGCTGCTCGAGCAGCCCGACCTCGGATGGCCGCTGGTGGTGCTGCTCGTCTCGGGGGGCCACAGCGTCCTCGTCCAGATGGAGGGGCCCGGGCGCTACCGGCTCCTCGGCCAGACCCTCGACGACGCCGCCGGCGAGGCCTACGACAAGGTGGCCCGCTACCTCGGCCTCGGCTACCCCGGCGGTCCGGCCATCGACCGGGTGGCGCCGGCGGGCGATCCGGCGGCGTTCGCCTTTCCCCGCGCCCTGCTCGACTCCGGCTTCGACTTCTCGTTCTCGGGCCTCAAGACCGCCGTCGTACGGACGGTCGAGGCTCACCCCGAGGCCCGGACCGAGGACGTGGCCGCCTCGTTCCAAGAGGCGGTGGTCGACGTGCTCATGACCAAGGCGCGCCGGGCGGTGGCAGCCGTCGGCGCCCGCGGGCTCTGCCTCGCCGGTGGGGTGGCCGCCAACTCGCTGCTCCGGGCCAGGGCGGCCGCTGCCGGCGAGGAGGACGGCGTCCCCGTCTATCTGCCGAGCCGGGCGATGTGCACCGACAACGCCGCCATGGTGGCGGCCGCCGGCGCGTGGCGGCTCGACCACGACGGCCCGAGCGGGCTCGACCTCGGGGCCGAACCGGACCTCTTCCTGCCGCTCGGCGCCTGACGGCCCACCGTGATCGCCGACCAGTCCCCGCCGAGGACCGGTCGCCTGCGCCTGCGCCTGCGCCTGCGCCGGCGCCTGCGCCGGGGCGACCTGACGTTCGGGACGCCGCGGCCCGGCGCCGGCCTGGCGGCCATGGTGGCGCTCGGTGCGGTGACCGGCGTCGGCCAGTCGGCGGCGGTGCTCGTCGTCGGCCACGTGCTGTCGGCCCGGGTGGCAGATGCCGCCCGGGGACCTGCCTGGCCTGATGTCGACGATCGTCGACAGGCAGTGGTTACCAACGTACGTCGACATGGCAGTACTATGGACGTACGTCGACAACACTGAGATGTCGACGATCGTCGACAGGCGAGACAGATGAAGCTCAACTCCGTGCAGGACGTGGCCGCCGCGGTGAGAGGCCGGCGCCTGGCCCTGGGCCTCAGCCAGGGCAACCTGGCTTCGCGAGCCGGCGTGTCGCGCGACTGGATCAACTATTTCGAGGGTGGCAAGACCACCGTCGAGCTCGCCCACGTGCTCCGCGTCCTCGACGCCCTCGGCCTGCGCCTCGACCTCGACGAGGGTGGCCCCGGTCGGGATGCCCCCGCATCGGGGCCTGTCGATCTGGATGACCTCCTGCAGGAGTACCGCGACCGATGACCGAGGCCCTGGTCGTCGTCCTCGACGACGCCGTCGCCGGGACCCTGACCCGGCTGCCGCAAGGGCGGCTGCGGTTCGACTACGACGACGACTACCGCCGCCGGCCCGAGCCAACGCCTCTGTCGTTGTCCATGCCGACCCAGGTGGCGTCCCATCCCGCCAACGTCGTGACCCCGTGGCTCTGGGGTCTGCTCCCCGACAACGAAGCCGTTCTCACCCGCTGGGGCCGTCAGTTCCACGTCTCGGCCTCGTCGCCGTTCGCACTGTTGGGGTCACCGATCGGCGAGGACTGTGCCGGGGCCGTCCGGTTCGCGCGGCCCGACGATGTCGACCGGATCCTCGACCGACCGGGTGATGTCACCTGGTTGACCGACGAGGGGGTTGCAGAGCGCCTACGGGACCTCCGCGAAGACTCCACGTCGTGGCTGGGCCGATCGTTCACGAGCCAGTTCAGCCTCGCCGGCGCGCAGGCCAAGACGGCCCTCTTGCGGAGAGACGGGAAGTGGGGTGTTCCCTCAGGATCGGTTCCGACGACGCACATCCTCAAGCCTGCGGTGTCGGGGTTTGACGATCACGACCTCAACGAGCACCTCTGTCTCGATGCGGCTCGCCGGGCCGGCCTCCTCGCCGTCCGCACGACGGTGGACCGCTTCGGTGACGAGTCCGCCGTCGTCGTCGACCGCTATGACCGGGTCGCCCGCGGTGATCGGATCCTTCGGGTGCACCAAGAGGATCTGTGCCAGGCGCTCGGTGTGCCGCCGACTCGGAAATATCAGAACGAAGGTGGCCCGTCCCCGCGCGACATCGCCGGCCTCTTTCGGCGCGCCATGCCTCCTCGGGTTGCCGACGACGCGGTGTGGCGATTCGCTGACGCTCTCGTCTGGAATTGGTTCGTTGCCGGAACGGACGCCCACGCCAAGAATTACTCGGTCCTGCTCGCCGACAACCAGGTCCGGCTGGCGCCGATGTACGACATCGCGTCCGTGCTCCCCTACGGGACTCATGAGAAGAAGCTGCGCCTTGCCATGAAGATCGGCGGGGACTACCGGGTCTTCCCGGAGCGCACTACCTGGCCGGCGGCGGCGAGGGATCTCGGAGTCGATCCCGAGCGTCTCACTGCCAGGGTTCGGGAGATCGGGTCTGTCATTGTCGACTGCTTCGCGGAGGCAGCCACGGCATCGGCGGTACGCGCGCTCGAGCGGCCGCTGCCTTCGACTCTCGTGGATCTCATCTCGGAGCGCGTCGCGCGATGTTTGCGAGTCGTCGACGACAAGTCCGAGACCATGTAGTGGATCCAACCCGCGAGCGAACGGACTGATTCACGCGACGCCTCATGTCGCTGATCTGTGGCCCTGATGATGCCCCGGCTCTCTTGGGGGAGCCGCCGTGGGTCAGCCGTAGGAGAAGGAGACCGCGTTCGAAGTGCCGGCGTCGGTCGTCACGGTGACGGCGACGGTGGCGGCCGAGGGTCCGAGGTCGGGGACCTCGACCAGGCAGGAGGTCTGGGAGCTGCAGTAGGTCGGGGCGACGGTCCCACCGAAGGAGGCGAGCACGTCACCGCCGGTCGGGCTGTAGAGCCCGGACCCGCTGATCGAGATCAGCTGACCGGCGGTGCCGCCGTCGGGGACGATCGACGACAGCTGTGGACCACCAGGGCTGCCGCCGGTCGGCGCGGTGGTGGTGCTCGACGGCGTCGTGGTGCTGGTGGGCGAGGTGGTGCTCGGCGAGGTGGTGCTCGGCGAGGTGGTGCTCGGCGAGGTGGTGCTGGGCGCGGCGGTCGTGGCGGTCGTCGTGGGCGACGAGCCGGCCGGGGGGGGCACGGCGTTGGCCCGGGTGGACGGCGTCGGCCCCGAAGGCGTACCGCCGGTACCGAAGACCAGTCCGAGCACCAGTCCGGCAGCCGCCAGCGCGGCCAGCGCCGAGAGGAGCACCGGCCTGCTCGGCCGCCACCCTCCGGTGGGCGGGCGGGCACCGGGTGTCCCGGACTGGCGCGCACGAGCGGCGGCCTGTGCCATGGCGTCGAGCGCCCGGTCGGGCGGCTTCCACGGACCGCTCGACCCGCTGGCGGGTCGCATCCGGTCGTCGTCGTCCTGGTCGAAGGGTTGGCGCACGTTCGAGCTCCGTCGCGATGCTGTGGCAACCCAGTCTGGCGGGGCCGCGCCGGAGGGTAAAGGACCCGGCGGCGGCCGCCGGCGGGGCGCCGGTCACGGTCACCGCAAAGCGCCCCGGCTCGGGCCTGCTGCACAAGAACCTTGCGTTCGCCAGCGTCCAGGTCGGCCTGCCCGCAGCGGTTCCCGCCCTACCCTTGAGCTGGTGACCGGGCCCTACGATCTCGACCGCGCCGGGCTGGCGAGGCTGCTAGAGGGTGAGCCCCCCTACCGCGTCCGGCAGGTGTGGGAAGGCCTGCACCGGCGGGCCCGGCGGCCCGAGGAGATGACCGAGCTGCCGGCGGCGCTGCGGGAGCGCCTGGGTGCCGCCCTGCCGCCGGCGTTGCGCGAGGTCACCCGTCGCTCGTCCGACGGCGGGGCGACCACGAAATTCCTCTGGGCGCTCGACGACGGTGCCCGGGTCGAGACAGTGGCCATGGACTACCCCGACCGGCGTACCGTCTGCGTGTCGACCCAGGCGGGATGCGCGATGGGGTGCCAGTTCTGCGCCACCGGCCAGGGGGGGTTCACCCGGCAGCTGCGGGCCGGCGAGATCGTCGAGCAGGTGGTGGCCGCCCAGCGCGACGGCGCACCGCGGCGGGTCACCCACGTCGTGTTCATGGGGATGGGCGAGCCGCTGGCGAACTTCGACCAGGTCTGGTCGGCGGTCGAGCGGCTCCACGGGGAGGTCGGGATCTCCGCCCGCCGCCTCACCCTGTCGACGGTCGGCATCGTGCCCGGGATCCGCCGGCTGGCCCGGGCGACCCTGCCGGTCAACCTGGCGGTCTCGCTCCATGCGGCCAACGACGGGCTGCGCGACCAGCTGGTGCCGGTCAACCGGCGCTACCCGCTGGCGGCGCTGGCCGAGGCCTGTGCCGGCTACGTGGCGGCCAGCGGGCGCCGGCTCTCGATCGAGTGGGCGCTGATCGACGGGGTGAACGACCGGCCCGGTGATGTCGTCGAGCTGGCTGCCTTCGCCCGCCCGCTCGGCGCCCACGTCAACCTGATCCCGCTCAACCCGACCCCCGGCTTCGCCGTCCGGGGGACGCCTCCGGGGCGGGTCCGGCGCTTCCACCAGGCGCTGGCCGACGCCGGCGTGGTGACGACGGTGCGGCGAACCCGCGGCGTGGAGATCGGGGCCGCCTGCGGTCAGCTGGCGGCCCCGAAGAGTGCCCGATCGCCGTCGCCGCGGATCACGACGGCCCCCTCCCAGGGACCGAGCCGGAGCCTCCCGGCCACGGCCTCCCCGTCGCGCGAGCGGTCGGTGGCGACCGCCACGGTGCCGGTGATGGTGCCGGTGACCGCTCCGGCGGCACCGCCGACGACGACGGGGGCGTCGGAGAGGTTGAGCGCCACCGTCGTCGTCGAGCCCCGCCGGTAGACCCAGGCGCCCTCCGGTGCCGGCAGCGCCTCGTAGTCGCCGTCGACGAGGTCGGGGGTTCGGCGGCGGAGGGCGACGACGTCGTGGACCAGCCAGAGCAACGAGCCACGGTCGGCCCGCTGGTCCTCGACGTTGCAGGCGTCGGGATCGGTCATCGGCAGCCAGGTGACCACGCCCGCCGGGCTGAACCCGCCCCCCGGCCCTGGGCGCCACGGCATCGGCGTCCGGGCAGGGTCGCGCCCTCGGTAGGCGGGCCAGAAGCGGACGCCGACGGGGTCGAGGAGCTGCTGGGGCTCGACCGTGCCGTCGGTCAGGCCGATCTCGTCACCCTGGTACAGCACCGGGGTGCCGCGAAGGGTGAGGAGCATGAGCAGCGCCAGGCGCGTCGTCGACGGATCGCCGCCGGCCCACCGGGTGGCGAGGCGGGAGACGTCGTGGTTGGAGGCGGTCCAGACCGGCCAGGCGCCGGGCGGCAGCAGCTCTTCGGTCCGTTCGACCACCGACGCCAGCGCGGCCGCCTCGAAGGGCGACTCGACGAAGCAGAAGTTGAAGGCGAGGTCGAGCTCGTCGCGACCGTTGCCGTAGTAGGGGGCGAGCGCCTCGACGGTGTCGACGTTGGTCTCGCCGAGGAGGAGGCGGGGTGGGTCGTAGCGGTCGGCCACGGTGCGCCAGTGGCGGAGGACGTCGTGGACCTCGGGGCGGTCGGCGTTGTAGAGCCACCGCTGGCCGAACATCTGCCAGAGGAACGGGTCGCCGGGCTCGGCCGGCGGGTTGTCGCGCAGCTCTGCGTCCTTCACGATCATGTGGCACACGTCGATCCGGAAGCCGGCCACGTTGCGGTCGAACCAGAAGGCGAGGATCTCGTCGAACGCCCGTCGCACGTCGGGGCACCACCAGTCGAGGTCCGGCTGCTGCGGAAGGAAGTTGTGCAGGTAGTACTGGCCGGTCGCCTCGTCGAGGGTCCACGCCGGTCCGCCGAAGGTGGAAACCCAGTTGTTCGGCGGCCCGCCGTCGGCGTCCGGGTCGGCCCACACGTACCAGCTCCGGTGGGCCGCTTGTGGCGACGATCGGGCGTCGACGAACCACCGGTGCCGGTCGCTGGTGTGGTTCGGCACCAGGTCGAGCAGCACCCTGATGCCGCGGCGGCCGGCCAGCTCGACCAACCGGTCGAGCTCGGCGAGCGTCCCGTAGTCGGGGTCGACGTCGCAGTAGTCGGCGACGTCGTAGCCCCAGTCGGCCTTCGGCGACACCGTCACCGGGGACAGCCAGATCCCGTCGACGCCGAGCCACTCGAGGTGGTCGAGGTGCGCGAGCAGGCCGGCCAGGTCCCCGACGCCATCGCCGTTCCCGTCGGCGAACGAGCGCGGGTACACCTGGTAGAGCAGGCCCGTTCGCCACCAGGGCGTGGCGGGGGCCGTCGACACGGGCCGGATGATACCGACGGTCAAGATCGGCCGTCCGGCGGTCGATATCTCAAGTGGACCCGCCGGGGTCCGACGACGGGCGCGAGGTGGACGATGGCCACTGACGGTGAAGGGCCGGCGGCAGCTGCCGAGACGGGGGGCGGGGTGGGCACCCCCCGCCGGACGGTGCTGTGCTCGGCCGGGGTCGGCCCGCACGCCGCCCTGCTCGAGCTCGCACGGCCGTCGCTCGAGCGGCTGGCGGGGCGGCACGGCTGGGCGCTCGACCTCCACTTCCGATCGTTCCCCCACGATCGGCCGCCGGCGTGGAACAAGGTGGTGGCGATCCGCTCGCTGCTCGAGCGGTACGACACGGTTGTCTGGATCGACGCCGACGCCATGGTGATGGACCCGGCGCCGGACATCACGGCGGTGGCCACCCCGGACCGCTTCCTCTGGATGACCAAGCACCATTACCGGGGAGAGGACCAACCCAACACCGGCGTGATGGTCGTCCACGCCGGCGACGAGGCCCGGCGGTTCCTCGACGCCACCTGGTCGGCCACCAACCTGGTGGAGCACCCGTGGTGGGAGCAGGCGGCGATGCTGCAGCTGCTGGGCTTCGACGTCACCGACCCCGGGCACGCTCGCCTGGTCGAGCCGACCGAGTGGTACGACCGGATCGGCTGGCTCGACAACCGCTGGAACTCGATCCCCGACGACTGGCACCCGGCGGCCTACGTCCGCCACTACGCCGGCATGGCGCAGCACGAGCGGGTGGCCAGGATGTCGAAGGACCTGCGCGAGTTGGTCGGCCCTCCGGTGGCCACCGGCCACGGATCGCTGTCGGTGGTGTTCCCGCTGCGTGGCGGCAGTGCCGAGACCGCCCTCGTCTCGCTGGCCGAGCTGGCGGCGGCGGCCGCCGACATCGAGCTGGTCCTGGTCGATGACGGGTCGGACCTGCGGAGCGTCCGGGCGGCACTGAGCGGAAGCGTCCGGGTGATCCGCCACGAGCGCCCGATCGGGCTGCCGGCCTGCTGGGAGACCGGGGTGAGGGCGGCCAGCGGCGACATGGTGGCGCTGCTGACCGGGCCGGTCCGGCTCTGGCCGGACTCGCTCGAAGCCCTGGCGGCCGCGCTGGTCGGCGGGGCGTCGGCCGCCACCGCCACCGCCCCCGGCGACGCCCACCTCCCGCCGGCCCGCGGCGAGGTGGTCGCCGCCCGGCGGGCCGATGTCCTCTCGGCGGGCGTCCCGCTCGGGGCGACCGACGGTGCCCTGGTCGGCGAGCTGTGCCTCCGCCTGGCGGCGTCGGGTCCGGTGGTCCGCGTCGTCACGGCGGTCGCCGAGGACCCGCTGGAGGTGCCGGCGCCGGCCGTCGCCTCCGGGCTGCCGGACTGGGCGCTGCGAATGCTGCGGTCGCGCTACGCCGTCGACCTGCGCAACGTCCCGTCGCGCCTGGAGCTGCCGTGGGTCCTCGAGGCGAGGGGCCTCGGCGGCACCGGAGCGGAGATCGGTGTCCAAGAGGGCCTGTTCTCCCACCACCTCCTCACCTACTGGGGTGGGCGCAGGCTGATCTCGATCGATTCCTGGGAGCACGACCCGGCCGGCGACTACGTCGACATCGCCAACGTCGGCCAGCTCGAGCAGGACGCCCGCCACCGCGCCACCTGCGAACGGCTCGCCGTCTTCGGCGACCGGAGCGAGGTGTGGCGGCTGCGATCGGACGAGGCGGCTACCAAGGTGCCCGACGGCAGCCTCGACTTCGTCTACGTCGACGCCCGCCACGACTTCGACGCGGTGCTCGAGGACCTCGAGGCGTGGGTCCCCAAGGTGCGCCCCGGCGGGATCGTGGCCGGTCACGACTACCTCGACGGCGACCTCCCCGAGGGGAGGTTCGGGGTGAAGAGCGCCGTCGACCGATTCTTCGCCGCGTTCGGCGTCGAGGTCGGGGTGACCACTCTCGACCCGCCGTGGTCGACCTGGCTGGTCGACGTGCCAGCCGCCGGCTGGCGGGTGCCGGAGCCAGCGGTACCGGCGGGCTCGACCGTCGCCGCCGGGGCCTGAATTCGGTCAGCGCCGGCGCCGGCCGGTACGTTGAGGCGCAGGCGGCGCCGACCGCCGGTCAGCCACACCGTCGGCGTCGTCCGGACGGCCGGTGCCCGTCTCGGCGCCCGCCCGATGGTCGAAGGACCCGAGGATCGAAGGGCCCGAGGATCGAAGGGCCCGAGGATCGAAGGGCCCGAGGGTCGAAGGGCCCGAGGGTCGAAGGGAAGGACGGGGCGAGTGCGTCACACGGGAGCGGTGCGGCGATCGACGGCGTGGCGGGGGTGGTTGGCCACCCTGGCGGCGGCGGCGGGGCTGCTGGCCGCACCCGCCGGGCCGGCGGCCGCCTCGACCGGGGGGTCACCACGAGACCACTCGGTGACGATCAGGACCGACGCCGACGGCGTGGTCCACGTGACGGCGGCCAACTTCACCGACCTCGGCTACGGCGAGGCCTGGGCGTTCTCGCAGGACAACTTCTGCACCCTGGCCAACGACTTCGTCACCCTCGAGGGTGACCGCTCCCGGTACTTCGGCCCGTCCGGGCTGACGCTCAACTACTCGGCCGGCACCGAGTCGACCAATCTCGACTCGGACTTCTTCTGGAAGTGGGTGGCGGCCAGCGGGATCGTCGACCGGACGCTGCACGCCGCCCCGCCGGTCGGCCCCCTGCCCCAGGTGCTCGAGGTCTACCGGGGCTTCGTCGCCGGCTACAACGCCTACCTGACCTCCGGAAAGCTCCACGACCCCACCTGCGCGCACAAGCGGTGGGTCCACCCGATCACCCTCACCGACCTCCTGCTCCGCGGCGTGCAGATCACCACCGAGGCGTCGAGCGCCCAGTTCGTCACCGACGAGGTGGCGGCGGCACCGCCGTCGGCGGGCGCCGGCTCGACCACCACCACCGGCCACCGGGGCGGGGTCGACCGGGCCGCCCTGGTGGCCGAGCTCGGGGCCCATGCCAACGACGGCACGATGGGATCGAACGGGATCGGGCTCGGCTCGCAGGACACCGCCAACGGCGACGGGATGGTGCTGGCGAACCCGCACTTCCCCTGGCGGGGGACCGAACGGTTCTGGATGGCCCAGCTCGACGTGCCTGGCCGCTACGACGTCGAGGGCGGCACGCTCGAGGGCTTCCCGCTGATCGGCATCGGGTTCAACCGGCACCTGGCGTGGACCCACACGGTCTCGACCGACTTCCGCTTCACCTTCTACCAGCTGCACCTGGTGCCGGGGCACCCGACGAGCTACCTGGTCGACGGCAAGGCATACCCGATGACCCGGCGAACGGTCGTGGTCGACACCGGGCACGGGACGCGGTCCCACACCTTCTACTCGACCCGCTGGGGCAACGTCCTCGACGTGCCGCAGGCCGGCTACCGCTGGACCGACACGACCGCCTACGCGGTGGACGACTCGACGATGACCGACCTGACGAGGGCGGCCGACCAGTACCTGCGGATGGGCCAGGCCACCTCGGTGGCCCAGCTCCTCAAGGTCGAGTCCACCTACCTCGCCATCCCGACCTTCAACACGATCGCCGCCGACGACACCGGCCACGCGCTGTACGCCGACGTGGGCAACACCCCGAACGTGCCGCTCTCGCTGATCGACAGCTGCACCCCTCAGGGGGCCCCCAAGCTGGTGTACGCCGCGGCCGGCGTCGTGACCCTCGACGGGTCGCGGTCGGCCTGCGCCTGGCGCGACGACCCCGGCACCCCGGTACCGGGGATCTTCGACGCCGCCCACGAGCCCCACGTCATCCGGACCGACTACGTCGAGAACTCGAACGACTCCTATTGGCTGGCGAACCCGAGCGCGCCCTTCCCGGCCTACTCACCGATCATCGGGCCGACCGGGGTGGCCCAGGACCTCCGCACCCGGATCGGGAACCAGATGATCGCCGCCCGGGTGGCCGGCACCGACGGCCTCGGGCCCCCGAAGTTCACCATCCCGACCCTCCAGGCGATGTGGGAGGGCGACCAGTCGATGGAGGCCCAGCTGGTCCTCGAGCCGCTGGTCGCCGCGTGTCGGGCCACCCCGCAGGTCAAGGCCAGCAACGGGCAGACGGTGGACCTGACCGCCGCCTGCAACGCCCTGGCCGGCTACGACGGGACCGGCCGGCTCGCCGCCGCCGGCGGATGGCTGTTCTCGGAGTGGGTCGCCAGGGCGCCGAGCAGCAACTTCTGGGCGACCCCGTTCGACGCAGCCCAGCCGCTGACCACGCCGTCGGGCCTCGACACCGCCAACCCGGCCATCCTGTCGGCGCTGGCCGACGCCGTGCTCAGCCTGCAGGCCCACCACGTCCCGCTCGACGCCAGCTACGGCCAGGTCCAGTTCAAGCCGACCGCCTCCGGAGCGAGGATCCCGGTGCCCGGCTGCGACACCGGCTGCTTCAACGCCATCTACGCCGCCGACGGCAGCGGCGGCGCCCTCGCTGCCGACCCCTATGGCGAGGTCTACGACGGCTCGTCGCTCGTGATGACGACCGAGCTCACCCCGTCGGGACCGGTCGCCCAGGGGATCCTCACCTACTCGCAGGCGACCGACCCGACGTCGCCGTTCTTCTCCAACATGACCCGGCTCTACTCCGAGGGGCGATGGGTCTCCCTGCCCTACACCGCCGCCCAGCTGGCGGCCGACCACAAGGCGACCGTCACCTCCCTGCGGGCCCCCTGAGCCGACCCCACACCGGGCGGTGATCGGCTCGGCGGCCCGGCCGCCGCCCGCCGGCGGGCCGGCGCGGTTGCCGACCTCCTCCAGGCCCGCTATCGTTGGCACTCGCAAGGTTCGAGTGCTAATCAGTGCCAAGGAGGCCCGTTCCGATGAAGCTGCACCCGCTCGAAGACCGGATCGTCGTCCGGCCCGGCGAGTCCGAGGAGACCACGGCGTCCGGGCTCGTCATCCCCGACACGGCGAAGGAGAAGCCGCAGCAGGGTGAGGTGCTGGCGGTCGGCCCGGGCCGTCGGGCCGAGAACACCGGCGAGCTCATCCCGCTCGATGTCAAGGTCGGCGACACCGTCGTCTACTCGAAGTACGGCGGCACCGAGATCACGGTCGACGGTGAGGACCTGCTGATCCTCTCCGGTCGCGACGTCCTCGCCAAGCTGGAGAAGAAGTAGCCGACCGGCTCGGCAGTCCCCTGGGGCCGGCGGGGGCGTCCCCCCCCCCCCGCCCCCCCCCGCCCCCCCTCAAGCGCCGGAGGGGGCCCGCATCAACGACGCCCCAAATCACG
>Ga0080006_1130408_pt1 | contig 15727 bp, 20 predicted proteins | sample RS3BMetagenome_FD_69209 | JGI IMG/M metagenome (GOLD analysis project Ga0080006, IMG submission 69209) | Ferric oxide microbial mat and aquatic microbial communities from Rainbow Spring, Yellowstone National Park, USA - RS3B (SPADES... ... | reverse complement strand
CCACGAACGGCATGCAGCTTGGCGAGGTACCTCTCGTTGGGCAAATAGTGCCAACTCCAAGTGGCTTACAGACGGTAGTGGTTTACCCACCAAACCTAGCAACAGGTAAGGCAATATATCCAGCACCTGGTTAATGCCTTCCTTTTTTTTTAAAAAAAATATTTTTGCAACGGGAATCTCGATTACCACGATAAAACAATAATCCTCAAACCCTTTAGGAGACCAAGTGGATTTCTCTTGCATTATATTAAGATGTCTTGATAAAAAGGAAGGGCAAGCCTATTTATGGTTGGGAGGGGGTCAGCAATTATGAAGAGGCATGTTTTTATAGCATGCAATACTAATGCTGATAAGCCCCCAGGCGTGGAATCCATGAGCGAGGAATATCCTCCCGGTGATTGGGTTTCCTCCGAGAGGGGCCACATCATAAATATCCTATGATGGAATAACGGCAAGCTTTCCCCTTTGGAGGCGGGTAATTGGCGCCTCGCCCCCTTGCTCTCCGGATCGATCTCGGGGGAACGAGTTGCCGGAGATGCTCAAGGAAGGGGAGCGCGCCCCTAAGGATGTAACCTCCAGTCAAGGAACTCCTCAAGTCGGGAGGAGATCAGCTACTTTTCCAAAACCTATGCAGAAAAAATAAAAACTAAACAAAAAATAAAAACTGCTTATTATCTATCAAGTTATGTCGATAATTAATTGGGCTAATATATATGAGAAGGTCCATGGCTCTGTTAATTTCGATGAATCGCGGGGCCGTTTAACCTTTGGGAATGGGCAGCCGTTGATGATGATGCCCACTAAATTAATAGAAATAGCTTGGCAGGATCTAATGAGGTACGTCGAGGGAGCTGCGGACATACTGATAAAGAGCATGGGTAGATCATTCGGCGAGCTACACAAGGGCAATACATCCATTGATTACATGGATCTCCACTTCATTGCCCACGGCTTCGGCCGAGTATCCGGCACATTAAGCAATATAATGGTTTCCAATCCCCCGATTCCCAGCGGTGGGGATCCAAGACCCATTGCATTATTCATTGCAGGTTTCTTGGAGGGAATTACTGGAAATACTTATGATGGTGAGTGCACCCCAGATAGGTGCGTCTTTAAGCAATTAGCTTAAAGCTTTAAGGGGTGGGTTTAAGCATTCTCGGCGTGGTCACAATTAGGGAAGTATTGAATAAGTTGAAGTGGACCGGCTCCGCTCATGATTACTATGTTACTTATGTATCGAGGGGTGCGCCGAATGATGAGGTAACCATACCTGCATCATCCATATTGGAATTGCTTCATGATGGTTTCCTAATTAGCGTTGATGGGAGGGAGACCTATATACCATACCATAGGGTAACCCTAATACAGTCGAGGACAGGCACCATTTTATTGGATAGGCGAAGGCATTAGGCGAGCAAATCGTTCTCCACCACTTAATTGCTTGCGGTTCCAAGTGGAAAAACTTAAAATGCAGAAAATGCACCCAATAGGATATATGTCAAAACCCAGTCCCAAGGTATTCGATATAATAACCATTGGGGATAGGTGCAAGGAGTGCGAAATATGCGTCACGGTTTGCCCAACTAAGGTCCTCGTGATAAGCGATGTAATGAATAGAAATGGATATAAGGTATCCTACGCAGCTCACCCCGAGAAATGCATTGGATGCAAGCTATGCGAGTGGTCCTGTCCCGACTTCGCCATATTCGTTAAGCCCGGCGAAGGCAAGTCCAGGGGATTAATTACATGGAGTAGTCCAGAGAAGGCGCCGGAGCCAGCGGTGGCGAGGTGATGGGGATGGCCAGCATTGGTTACTTAACGGGCAATCAAGCAGTGGCCGAGGGAGCCATGGCTGCTGGGCTACGGTTCTACGCGGGTTACCCAATAACCCCCGCCTCAGACCTATTTGAGTACTTGTCGGAGAAGCTCCCAAAGAGGGGTGGAGTGGTTTACCAGGGAGAGGATGAAATAGCCAGCATAGTTGCGGTTATTGGCGCCTCCTGGAGCGGCGCAAAGGCGATGACGGCCACATCGGGTCCCGGCTTCAGTCTAATGGCTGAATCAATAGGCTTAGCGGCCATGACCGAGACGCCCCTCGTCGTCGCAGTCAATATGAGGACAGGCCCCTCCACCGGAATAGCAACGACCCCGGGCCAGGGAGATGTAATGCAATCCAGGTGGTTGAGCCACGGTCATTACCCCATAGTAGTGTATGCGCCCACAGGCGTTCAGGACAGCTTCGACTTAGCCATTAAGGCATTCAACGTGGCGGAGGCGCTTCGCGTGCCCGTGATAATACTCAGCGATGCGGCCATCGCACATGGGCGAGAGAAGGTCATAATGAAGAGCGATGTGCCGATCATTAATAGGAAGAAGCCAGCCCCCGGCTCCAAGTACTTGCCTTACGAGGCCGGGAATGACTTGGTGCCACCCATGGCATCCTTCGGAGAGGGATTCAATGTGTTAGTGGAGTCCCTTCAACACGATGAGCGGGGCTACTACGTGCCCACCAGCCAAGTATTTGAGAAGCTCGTGACCAGGCTAAACAGGAAGACGGAGGTTCATAAAAAGATGATAGTGGAATCCCGCATATATGGGGACAATGACGCCGACACCCTCCTAATTGCGTTTGGTTCCTACGCCAGGGTCGCGCGAGGAATGGCTAGGAGAGCTAAGGATCTCGGGTTAAGGATTAAGGTGTTCGTGCCCATCTCGATTTGGCCCCTCGACGAGGAGACATTGATTAGGGAGGCATCCAGGGTTAAGAACATAGTGGTTATGGAGAATAATTTAGGGCAGTTATATAGGGAGGTGCAGCGCATCGTAAGGAACCGCGACGTCTCATTCCTGCCCCTACTCCGCGTCGAGCTCCCAACCCCCACGGAGGCTCTCGACGAGCTTAGGAGGATAATCAAGTCGTGACAAAACGAATGATAAGCCTCGTCCCTTAGGGCCGGGGAGGAGGTCAGAACGCTTGCCCATTAAGGTGGGGGAATATTGGTTCACGTGGGCTTTGTTCGGTAAAACTTAAATAGATAAAAGTAAAATAGTAACCCATGGAGGCTATCCAGGTAAGCGTTCCGCGGCTTCATCCATTGGATGATTACCTTAGAACCGATAGGCTTCCCCACACGCTTTGCCCGGGCTGCGGCATAGGCATAGCCCTCAATGCCTTCCTGAGGGCGGTTAATGAGTTGAGCAGTGAGGGCAAGCTTGATAGGAGGAACATATTATTCATTGGGGGCATTGGATGCACGGCCAGGATGAGCATGTACACAATGTTCGACAGCGCCCACGTCACTCATGGACGCGCAATACCATTCGCCACGGGCGCGAGGCTTGCCAATCCCAATATTATCCCAGTGGTGTTCAGTGGGGACGGCGATTTAGCCGGCATTGGCGGTAATCACTTGATTCATGCGGCTAGGCGAAACATGGATTTGCTCGTCGTAGTCATTAATAACATGACGTATGGATTAACGGGGGGTCAATTATCCCCAACCACTCCAACGGGTCACTACACGACCACTACTCCATACGGTAATCCAGAGAGGCCCTTTAACTTAGTGCCCCTAATAGCCGCCGCGGGCGGCAACTACGTGGCCCGCGCATCAATTACCCAGCCGGAGGTCATGAAGTCCTACTTCAAGAAGGCATTAATTAAGGAGGGCTTCCGCTTCATTGAGGTCGTCTCCACGTGCCCCGAGAATTACGGTAGGCACCTCGGCTATAAGTCCCCCGCCGACTTCTACCTGAAGATAAAGGAAGTGGTTAAGATGAGGAGCGGCATAAAGCCTTGGGATGCCAAGTATGATTGGAGCAGCGAGATAACGATTGGCGAATTCATTGATAGGAATGAGCCGGGCTTCTCCAAGTCACTATATGAGCAAATAAGTAAGGTGAGGAACAGTGAGAACTGAGATAATCCTAGCCGGGAAGGGTGGGCAGGGAATACTATTGGCCGGGTACTTGATAGGGTACTCAGTCGCCAAATTCACCGATTACCAAGTATCATCAACGGAGGAGTACGGAGCGGAGACGAGGGGAACGGACAGCAAGATGGATATAGTTATCGCTGATGAGGAGATAGACTTCATTGGAGCCGAGCGAGCGGACATAGCCATATTCATGTTTAAGGACCAGGCAGCCAAGTACGCGAAGTACGTGAAGGACGGCGCCACGGTAATAATAGACTCCACGCTTGTGAATGCTGGTTCACTGCCTCGGTCGTGGAGAGTAATGGGGCTACCCTTCACTGAATTAGCCGAGAAGAACTTGGGGACGCCCAGGGTCGCTAATATGATTATGCTTGGCGCATTCTCATCGCTGGGCTTAGTGCCCATAAACGCGTTGGAGAATGCCGTCAAGGAAGTAGTTAATCCTAGATGGGTTGAGCTCAACATAAAGGCCCTGCATCTAGGCCTTGAGGAAGGCAGGAAACTGGCGGTGACGCAAGCCGCTCACTAAAAATTAAATAATTAGGCAACAAGCCCTTAAAATATTAATGTTAATGTCGCCTCAATATGTTTCCACCAGCAATGCTTAATATTCGTGTTGCGGTTATGTTTTTATGGATGTGATGAGGGAATTAGAGGAGTTGGAGAGCATCGAGGAGGCCGGAGTAGTCGAGTTAAGTAAGGCATTGGGCAAGGTGAGCGGCCGAGACAGGGAGACGCTTCTTGGAATGCTGCTTGACGCCATGATTCACCTAGAACTAGTTAGGGGAATTAGGAGGGCTTTGATCGAGCACAGGAAAATAAGCGAGACCAAAAATAATGGTCGTGGCAGCGTGATTGGCATCATTGATGCCCACAACAAGATAGAGGCTAGATCAATTGAGCTCTACACGGATCTGATAAATGCAAACGTGAGCGAATTGGCTTCTCGATTATTCGAGGTGATTCGGAGAAACGAGGAGGAGCACCTAGTTATAGAGTACACATTATTGAGTTCCCATAGGCGCGCCGCTAATTCAAGGCATGTAAGGTAGTTACCCATTAATTTGATTAATGGCTTCCCTCAATGCATCGTTGACCCGGGTCCCCTCCTTAACCATTATAACCCTTAACCCGGAGTCCCTGGCTCTCTTCTCGCATTCTGCCCCCATTCGGGTCACCATTATCGCATTTACGCCCATGTCCATGACTTTCTGGAGAGCCATAATCCCCTTTAGGGACGTCGATATTGCAGAGAGTGCTGGATTTGGAATTGCCTGTATCTGCTTGGCCTCGCCGTTCCCCGCCTCGTAGAGAACTATTTGCCGCGCGCTTTCCAGGCTCGCCACGTATATTGCTGATTGGAATACGGCCACCTTCATGAAACTAGGAGTAACTCCAATCATTTTGAGGTTAACTAATGTTAGAATTAATGAGAGAGTGATTAGAGTCTCGCTTTATAGGTTTAATTTTTCTCCCTGAAGAGGTAGGCGCTCGTCTCCGTTAGTCTACGCTTATAAAGTGGTTGATACAATGGTCCAGGCTTATCGGAGAACCGTAAGTACTTCCTAGCATCTGGTAACCCAGTTAATTCAAAGAACTTGTCCCACCCAATCCTAGCCACCCAATCCCCTAAGCGTTCCCCCTTCTCGGCGTGATTCACCCACGTATCCACTATCCTCTTAACCACCTTGACTAGGGTGGGCCAACGCGGCGGTTCATTAGGTAAGTACGGAACCACTATCTTGCTCATGATTTGCCCAAGCCTACCCGTGTTGGATGCCTTGCCCCCCACCAACACCATTACGCCCGCCTTCTCCGGGTTGTAAGCCATTGCGTCAGTGGTGTCCCTGCATCGTCCACACGCTATGCAAAGCTCCTGCCTAACTGCCACGCTATAGGCCTTCCCGCTCCCATCCTTCTTGGCGGTTATAGCGCCAACAGGGCAAGCCGCAATCACGTCGCTGGGGGAGGATACTTGGGAGAACCATTTATCATCAGCAACAGGCGCTTGGGCTGGGTAACCCACCACTGCTATATCGGACGCGTTAATGGCGCCGCCGCAGGCATTGGGGCAACCGGATACCTTTATTGATAAGTGGGCCGGCGTTTCCTTCTCGTAAACATACTCGTGCAGCGCATCGCCTATGGCCTTCGCCATGCTTGGCGCATCGGTAACCGCGGTGGTGCAGGTCAGGTAGGCAGTGCAGGGCTGAATGTTCCATAAGTGATTCCCCCACCCCCCAATTAGGAATCCAAGCCTCCGTAATTCATCCTCCAACCTATGCGCGTTCTCCTCCCTATCCGTTATTATCTCTATGTTGCCCTGCGGCGTTGGCCTAATCAATCCGATTCCATACGTGTCCGCTAAGTCGCATAGCTTCTCCAATGTATCTGCGCTGTACCTAGCGTTGGGCGGCCCAATCACCTTAACCGTGAATATCCTATCCCCGCTCTCGGAGACGTGCTCCATTATGGCCGGCGTAATCATTCTCCTATTGATCCACTTCCCCATGTTGCTTCTCAGGACTGAGGGCAAGTAATTAGTGTACGGTATCGGGGGAAGCTTCTCGGGATGATTCATGGGAGTAACGTCCCCCGTCCTAACCACGATTGAGTATTGCCTATCCCTAACATGTGGCTCAGAGCTCATGATTCCCGTTGTTGCTTCCCAATTTATATGCCGTATTTCACATTGATGTGGAATATGGCTTTTATATCGTGAATCCACGTGAATAGGCATGACTGAGCTACCCATAGATGAATCGCTGTGGCCCACTCCTCCAAGCAGGGAGGAGGCCGAGAAGGCGCTTAAGGCATTGGAGGAGGGCCCATGGCCAAGCCACGTAGCAGAACTGCGTAGAAGCAAGTACCCAATTCACTTATATGGAATGGGGCTGGTCGCCAAGGCAACGCCCTGGGCCTCAAGCGTCGCTAATGCTCCGGGAATATTTGCAGGAGTCCTGTCCAGGGTTTCGCATCCCTGGACTAGGATGGATCCTCCCATTTCCGAGGATCACGAGAGAATAATAATCCCCTCCGCCCAAGTCGTGAGCACCATCGTCATGAGAGAATTAATACGAATATCGCGGCAATATGGTTGGGCCCTCTTCCAATTAATAGGTGGAACCGGCGATATAGTTATGAATGTGGAGAGGGATAAGATAATTGATGCCGCCAAGGAGGTTAGGAGAATAGGGCTGGAGGTGGGTGGATCGGGGGACGTAATGAGGAACTCAGTGGCATGCCCCGGCCCACTTCTATGCGAGTACGCCATATATGATACATTGAGGGCCCGTGACATGACTTATGAATGCTTCCTGGATTGGGCGTCTTACCCACAGTTCCCCTACAAGATAAAATTCAAGTTCTCCGGCTGCCCAATTGATTGCCTCAAGGCGCAGGCCAGGGCCGATTACGTCTTCATTGGGACCTGGAGAGGAGCCCCTGATGTTAATGAGGAGGCGCTCAATAAATGGATGGAGGAGGGGGGAAGCATCGATGAGTTGGTTAAGGCCTGCCCAACGGGAGCCATTGAGTTCAGGAACGGCAAGTTAAGCATAGATGGCGGCAAGTGCGTTCAATGCATGGAGTGTATCAAGCGGGCTTACCCCGCTATATCCCCGGGCAGGGAGAGGGGAATAAGGGTGTTGCTGGGGGGAACAATAAAGAGCCGGAACGGCCCTAAGTTGGCCAAGGTTCTGATTCCATTCATTCCGCTGAGGGATTCCATGCATCCGGATGACGAGGTAATGAAGGTGTTCGAGTTATTGAAGGATAAGGTTGTGCCGAAGTGGGATGAGATTGGTTGGCGCAGGGAGCGCATAGGGGATGTCGCCATTAGGCTTGGATGGAGGAGATTCGTGACGGAGGTGGCTAATCTGGATCCTAAGGACATAGTTAAGGATGGGGGAGGCAGGGAGCCATATTATATGAATGGCATTCCATTCTTCATAATGAGCGATGAAGACAAGAAGGCATACCTAAACGAGTTGGGTGAATCAATGAAGGACTGGGATTAATATGGATCCCATTCTTTTCGCATTATTCATTGTCTTGCCCTACATCTCGCTTATGGTTCTCATAATAGGCGTGGCCTATAGGATATACGCCTGGGCCTCTACGGCGAAGGGCGCTAATGGCCTTTACCTGGGCCTCTATAGACTAGTCAACAGGGCGGGGCAACATAGTTACGCGGGGGCGGTTGGCTACATTCTCTCCAGGATGTTCATCTTCAACTCCATAATTAAGAGGAGCTATGGAAGGGATTACGGGACTTGGCTAGGGGTCTTCCTGTTTCATTGGGGCATCTTCCTATTAATAATATTCCACCTACACCTCTGGATGCCTTGGATAACCGTCAGCGAAGAGGTAATGTACGTCATGGGAATGAGCACTGGCGCCGTGGCCCTCGCGGCGGGTTTATTCCTACTCATTCGCAGAATCAACATGCGAAGGATTTATGGGCTAGCCATGAATGCATTGGATGATTACGTGGCTATTTCCTGGGTGATCCTCATCCTAATCATGGGCCTATTATTGAGGGCAACTTCGCCCCCTCAATTATTCAGTGAGGCCACTGATTGGGCCATTGGATTAGCATCGCTTCACCCAGTTCCGCCCCCCGCCTACATGCTTTTCTATATACATGTCCTCTTAGTCGAGCTATTCATGATATACGTGCCCTTCTCCAAGATGGTTCATCCATTCACGTTCCCAGTTAATCCAATTCTCTACGGCAAGTTCGAGGATATTGATGAAGTGGAGAAGAGCGTTGAGAGGAAGTTGGGGTGGTGAGTCATGAGGCGAGCATCATATGATGGCAAGAGGGATATATTGGAGGAGAGCCCCAAGTATGTGGAGTGGAGGAAGGAGTTCGAGGGTCGGGGGAGCATTCATGTCAGGATAAAGGAGGAAACGGATGATGAAACCCTTAAATCAATAGGCATGCCGAGCATTCAGAAAATAGGGAGGAATGCCCCGCTCCAGGAGAAGAAGAAATTCTTCGCCTCAAGCATAATGCGGGCCGCCGAGGAGAATAGGGCATTCAAGCACCACATGGATGCATGCACTCATTGCGGCCTCTGCATAGATAAGTGCCCAGAGTACTTGGGAACCAGGGATCCCGTGAATAGTCCGGTGGGTCGCGGCGACTTGGTGAGAAGCATCTATAGGAGGCTCAATAAGTTGAGCAATGGCTTGCTGGGGAAGGAGGCCGATGAAGAGACCTTGCTGCGAGCCATGGAGGACGTGGATCTGGATAAGATATGGACTTATTATTACCAGTGCACGGAGTGTAGGCGCTGCTCAGTGTATTGCCCCATGGGGATCGATCAAGGCGAGGTAACTAGAACCGTTAGGCAAATATTTGTGGAGATGGGAATGATTCCGGAATTCAACGCCAGGACAATTAGGGGCATCTATGAGACTGGGAATAACATGTACATAAAGAAGGAGGCCGCGCAGAACGTGTTGGATTTCGTGATTGATGAAATGAGGGAAGAGACGGGGAAGGAGGTGCGGGGAGTAATGGATGCCGAGAAGGCCGATGTGCTTCTCCTCCCCTCATCAACCGACTTCTTCTCCAATATAGGGACACTGAAGGGCGAGATAGCCATAATGAATGAGCTTGGACTTAATTGGACATTTGACTCCAGGGCGCTTGAGGTGGCTAACTTCGGTTTATTCGAGGATGAGGCCCACCTGAGGTATATTGGGGATAATTACATAAATGCGGCTCTGAGAAGGAAGGCTAAGCTAGTCGTGTTTGGGGAGTGCGGTCATGGCTGGAGGGCATTCAAGAATTACGTGGCGCCACGGCTCGAGGCAATGGGGATAGATGCCATATCCATAACTCAATTAACGGCATGGGCACTCAAGAAGGGGAGGTTACGGGTCGATAAGAAGGTCGACGCCGTGGTGACCTATCATGATCCCTGCAACCTAGCTCGGGCCGGGGACCTCCTGGAGGAGCCTAGGCTAGTGCTTAAGGGCGTGGTGAAGGAATTCAGGGAGAGGGTTCATAATAGGGAGAAGACCTTGTGCTGCGGCGCCGGCGGCGGCTTACTAACCGATGAATTAATGCCGTTAAGGGTATGGGCTGGATGGCCATCCGTCTATGACTCGCTGAAGACGGGGGCTCAGTACATGATTGCGCCTTGCTCAATAGACAAGGCCCAGTTCCCGGTCGTGATTAATTATCATAAGGCCCCCATAAAATTCAAGGGAGTCTCGGACTTCGTGTATGCCGCCCTCTATGGATTGGACGTGGATAAGATAGCGTGATCCTCCTTTATAAATGCAGGCAATATGACTCCCCCTCATGAAACTAACGCGAATTAAACAAATAGAGTTTTTGATTGGCTCTACCCTAGATGGGTAAGGTCTATATAATAGGCGCGGGTCCCGGGAGCCATGACTTGCTCACCATTAGGGCAATCAATACATTGGCCGTCTGCGACGTATTGATCGCTGGCGCCGCTACCTTAACGCCCAGCCTATCCTCATTTATTAGGGAGCACTACCCGAGGCTCAAGATAATAACGCTTGATAAACGACATAGGAAGGATGGGGATGAGTTGGCGATCAGGTACGCTCGGCTAGGCCTTAATGTGGCCCATCTAAAGAATGGGGACCCCGCCATATTTGGGGGGCTGGAGGATGAGGTAAGTAAATTAAGTAGCCTCGGCATAAGTTATGAGGTTGTGCCGGGAGTATCATCTATATCAGCCGCATGCGCCGCCCTAGGCATATTCCCCACATCGAAGAACAATGATTACATGGGATTCATCATAATCAATGGGCATGATGCGCCGCTGGATGCTCAGATAAAGGCGTTGAGGCTAGTGGGTCGAGGATTCATATTAATGCCCCGCAGCGATTACTTGACTGAGTTGTGTCGTGAATTTAAGTGCAAGGAGGTAGTGAACGTAGAGAGGGGGAAAGGCAGAACCCTTCGCCTCGTATTCGTCGAGCGCCCCACTGCATAGATCGGCGGGCATCAGCCTAGTGGTTCACGTCACTTCATCGGTGGGCTTTAGGAGTCATCACGGCCTCCACGAGTTTTGCATAGAATTTAATAGTTAACTCCAGGGACTTGATGTCCACATACTCGTCGGGTCCATGTATATTGCCGCCCCTCGGCCCAAAATCTATGGCATCAATGCCAAGGGGCGAGAAGTACCTACTGTCCGATGCCCCATTCATCTCAACCACCTGCGGAGCAACCCCTATCTTCCTCAATGCATCCATCGCCGCCTTAACTAGGTTAGAGGATTGCGAGGTGAACAGGTAGCCGCCGCCACCATGTAACTGAACCTCCGCCTCGAGATCGCCCAACTGCTCCTCAATTGCCCTCCGCACCTCCGCCTCATCATCGGTCATAGCCCTTATATCAAGCACCAATTCATGCGACTCGCCTCGCCGCCTATAGTAATTAGGAGTTGCATTAATGCCGTACTCGCTGGGGGCCTTCCCCCTGATCACTGGCCTAGTTAATGGAACCACGGCCTTAATCAGCGCCGTTAATCCCTCATCGACGGGAACAAAATCCCCAGTTGGATCCTCTATCACTACATTTCCCCAAACAATGGATGGAATCACATTGGTTTTAAGCCAAGAACCCCCCAACTCGCTTACGTGAGCATCATTAACCCTCACGAATTGGGACAACGCTATTAAGGGATGGGAATCAACGCCGGGCAAGAAATAAGCCGCATGATGGGGAGGCCTAACCTTATAGTCAAGCCTAAACTCAACTCGCCTAGTTACTCCCCTAATCATGGACACAGCGCTCGGCACGCTTATGTACGCCTCAAATACTCCCCTCCTCCTATTAATTATAACCATGCCATTGCCATCCGCGTTCACAACCATTGCCGGCATCCTGGACTCCTCCGCTAAGCGATCCCTGATAAGCTTGGCTCCGCGTCCCCCCGCCTCCTCATCCATGGTTATCGCCAACATTATCGTTCCCTCCCCATCCCCAGCCTCCCCAAGCGCAGAGAGAATTGCAGCCACATTCCCCTTATCATCAAGTGCGCCCCTGCCGTACGCCTTTTCCCCCTCCACAGTGAGCTTCAGGGGGTCATGGCTCCACTCATCCCTATTAAAGGGAACCGTGTCTAGGTGAGCCATTAAGAGAAGCCTGGGCTCCCCCTCACCCCTATGGGCAAGCATGTGGTTAAGGCCCCCATCCCGAATCAATTCGCACGTGAAGCCCAGCGACTCGGCTTCCTCCCTAACTATGCTGAGGGCCGCCGCGTCCGGGTACTTCCCCTCCGCTGGATTTATCACTGTATCAATCTCAACTAGTTCCCTCAATAATTTAAGCGCATCCATAGTTATGAGGGGCAACGATGGATAAAAACATTACTCTAGTACGAGTAGACGCGCGTCCTCCAGAGGGGTTGTGAAGCTAATTGCCTAACTATCTCGAGAACCTTTTTCCCAACCTTCACATTATACTCGTAAGTGCCCTCTGCCGTGTCTATGGATATGGACATAACGCCGTCATTGGGATACCCGATTACCCTAACGAATCTATAGCTAGTCTCATAATCAGGCACGGAGTAATCTATGTTTGGTCTCCTAGATAATGTGTAGAACACTAGGAACGCCAAGACCCCCACGGACCCCAGGAGCGGTCCCTCCTCCATATATGCAGGCGGCGGCGTTGGTCCATGCATGAAGGCGTAGAGGATCACTGCATACGCCGATGCAGCTATCACGAGAATTAATCCAATCACTATGCTCATCAATAGCCGCCTCTTGAACCTCCTCTCCTCCGTTATGTCCTTCATCATGAATGACGATGATGAGAACACGAATAGGTAGAGCCTATCCTCAACCAGTCCCTCGAAGTAGACACTCATTAAAGGGGTTTTACGTGATTCCCTTTTTTATTTATTGTCGATAAATAAATGAGGCCTAGAGGCACTTAAGGGGGTCCCCCAGGTACTTTAATATGCGGCGCACGGTCCTTATATTGCTCCTAATGGTTCCCAGCCTACGCATGGCTTTATCCACATGAGGCTTAGTGAGGCCCCTCAGCTTCACCTCATTAACTATCTCCATGTAGCGCTTCTCCTCCAGCCTCAATGCATCGAGCTCCGCGCAGAGCCTCCTTGCATCCCCAAAATCCTCCCTAGGAGCCTCCCTTATTGGGTAACCCAGCAATCTCTCCTCCACTAATCTCAATCTCTCCTCCTCCTCATTAATGTGGCTTAGTATTGAGGCGTAATCTATTCCCCCCAGGTACTTACCATACTTGGTCGCTATGTAAGTGACCTCATCCTTATCCATGCCTAAACCACCTCTGAATCACTTTTTCACCAATGTAGTGCTCCATAACCACCTCCTCATTGTTATGAACCCTCACTATCGATTCCCTGACCCGCTCCTCCTCATTATCGACTTTCTCCTCCCCATCCTCTACCTGTGCGTAACGGGATGGATTATCCATGCTGCTCAGCTCTATGCCTAGGTTGCGGATCATGGATATCGCTGCATCCCTTGGAATTACTCCATCAATTGCGAGCCTGATTATCCTTCGCGCCAGGAGGGCCGCGCTTGACCTAGCCTTATGGTCAAGCAGTATTATATCGTTCCCCAGCCCCTTCTCCTGACGCAGAGACATAGGAGAGCCGCTGGGCCTAATTAAAAATAAGTAGTGGATAAAAAAGAAATATACAGCTCAGCAAAATTTTCTCCCCCTCATTCCTGGCCCCACTCCATGAATGATGTGATGGGTTGATTCTTGAGCGCCGCTATCAATGCATCGAGCGGGATGCCGGCCTCCATTATTGTCGCCGGCCTAACCACCACATTACCCTCTCCCGTCTCCTCAAGCTTCTCCGCCGGCATTACCCTCCACTTATCGCTGCCGTACTTGACCGCCACGTACGCGGATCCACTGGCTCTCCTCGCGAACTCCAGTAATTTTTGATACTTATCTTTCTCGATATAGATGGGGCCCTCCTTTGCCCTATACTTGACCTCTATCACCAAGATCTTTCCATTAATTGATGCAACTATGTCAGGCACATACCTCCTCCGCACTCCCCCACCGCTGGAGCAGCCGCGTAGAACCGCGAACCCCTCCTCCCAGAGGTGATTAGCTATCTTCCTCTCATATGAGGAGCCCTTGGCCTTGTGCGACACATCCCTAAAAACCAAGTCAAGGTTTTAAATTTGCCGTAATGGTTCCGGGAAGCAATTAGAACTCGAACTTGAGTTTACCGCCCATGAGTAACTTATAGAGAACCATTTGCTGCACTTCATTAGTGCCCTCCCCTATCTCCAGTATCTTTGCATCCCTATAAATCCTCTCGACCACGCTGTCCTTACTGTAGCCGTAGCCGCCATGTATTTGAACGGCGTCCTTAGCTATCTCAACAGCCGTGGGTCCCGAGTACAGCTTCGCCACGTGAGTCATGACTAGGAAATGGGGATCCATCGAGTCATATAGATACGCCGAGTAATATATTAAGGTCCTCATAGCCTCAAGCCTCTCGTACATTGAGGCTAACTTGAATTGCGTGACTTGATGCTCAATAATGGGCTTCCCAAACGCCTGTCTCTGCTTGGCCCAATTAATGGATTCCTCCACGGCTCTTTGACTGAGGCCTAACGCGACGGCCGATACTGCTGTTCTACCGACATCCAGGGTGTAATTTATGATGCTCCAACCATTATTGAGGCCGCCCACCACATCATCCTCCCCAGCCCTACAATCATTAATGAATACCTCGGCATCCCCTATGCCCCTCACCCCCATTAAATCAATTTGATTAGTCTCTATGCATTTGCTCCTCCGTATTAGGAACGCGGTCAACGCCTTATGCCGCTCCTCCCTGCTCCCGGTCCTGGCGAATATTAGGAAGTAATCGGCGTAGTGACCATTCGTGATCCACATCTTGTGCCCATTAATTGACCACTCGCCTCCAGATCTAGTGGCCGTCGTCTCCAGGGCCCCCGCATCGCTTCCGCAGCATGGCTCGCTGAGACCGAATGCGCCGATTAATTCCCCGCTAGCTACCTTGCTCAGTATCTCCCTCTGATGATCAGTGCCGAACCTGTAAATCGTGTGAGCGAAAAGCACGCCTAGCGCCTCGGTTAATAAGCCAAAGGACCCGCTTGATCTGGATAATTCCTCCAGCACAATCACGCCGGCCCTCAAATCATAACCTGGGCCCCCATACTCCTGCGGTATAGTTGGCGTCAGTATTCCCTGCTTTCCGGCATCTCGTATTAAGTCTCGTGGGTAATTATCTTGATCAATTAGTTTAGCTTCCTTCTCCACCCTGGTTTCCGCGAATTCACGAGTAACTTTCCTTATTAAATCATGCTCACTTGTAGTTATTCCCATATATGCTTTACTTAGTAAAGAATTAATAACTTTTACTTAAAGTAGGATATAAATCGAAAAATCAATACGGCCTAGGCAATGAGGAGAGAAATAGTTGAAGATAATGGATAATTTTTATGAAACATTTCATCTGACCTCCTCCCCGCCTTGAGGGCGAGGGCTCCCCGAGGTCTAGAGGGTTACGCCCCATTACGGGCGCTACTCGATTATGATCCACGATAAAGGAGAGAGGCCTCTTTATCGCTGAGATCACTATGCCGGTAGCCTTCTTCAAGATATTCAATGCACCGTTTAGATCACTGTGTAGTTTATGCCCCTTAGGACAATTAACTACTCCCCTCGGCCCCCTCTCGACTTGAACACCATGATAAGCACAATACTTGGACGTATTGTACTCAATGACCTCAAACACACGAATACCATA
>Ga0080006_1146900_pt1 | contig 15741 bp, 22 predicted proteins | sample RS3BMetagenome_FD_69209 | JGI IMG/M metagenome (GOLD analysis project Ga0080006, IMG submission 69209) | Ferric oxide microbial mat and aquatic microbial communities from Rainbow Spring, Yellowstone National Park, USA - RS3B (SPADES... ... | reverse complement strand
CGCCCGGCCAGGGCGGCGGCGGCACGAAGCCCCCGTCGAACCCACTCGGCTCGCTGCCGGAGTGGGCCAAGGTCGGACTCGTAGCGGTCGGCGGAGCGGCGGTCGGCGGGGCGGCGTTTCTCGGCGCCCGCGCCATCGAAACACGTTATCTGTCGCGTGAGGAGGGCTAGGATGCGCACGCTCCTAACCGTGAACCCGCCTCCCAGCCCGCCATGCGAAGTCTGCACGGCGCAGCCGGGCCAACAGGTTACGACGAGAGTTGGGCCGCTGCTGGTCGTGACCACCGCGCCCTGCTATGTGGCGTACCGCATCGGCGGACTGGCCTTCGCGGTCACATGCAGCGCCAGCATCACGAACACGGCCGAGCACCCGATCGTGCTCGCTGCCGAGAACCAGCAGATCATCGGGACTCCGCACCTCCCGAGGGTTTTACCGCAGGCAAAGGCACGGGGCCTCAAGGGCGCCATCGGCCGTCTGCCGAGCACCATGACCGAGACCCGCTTCACGATCGACATGATTGGTCCGATGCGCCTTGACCCCGGCCAAACCGTCACGCTACCGCCGCCGCCTGCCGATACCGTCTGGGTCGTGGTCGATATCGACCCGGAGGCCATCCAGCGCGCCTCATGGATCGCGGGTGGCGTCGCGGTTGTCGTGGCGGGCGCCGCCGCCTATGGGGTCGTGCGTGGTGCTCAGGCCATCGCCCGACGCGCAAGGCGTCGATAGGGCAGAGGAGGTTAGCAGATGCTGGATCGCATCGAGCGGGCGTTCGAGGAGCTGCGGCGCGAGCTGGAACCCATCGCGCCGGACCTGGGCGTACCCACCAACATCCGAATCGCAAACACGCAGTTCGCAGATCCGGACCATGCAGTCATCACGGTCGTATGGGACCCCCCCGAGGGCGCGGACGGTGCCGACGTTGAGCACGAATTCTGGCCGGCCGCGCCTGTTCCGGGCGGTCCAAGCCCCTACGAGCCGGCCATGCGGCTCATCCGGCACGTCACGGCGCCAAGGATCGTGATTGGCGGCGCCGCGCCGTTCCTCCTCGCGCCCGGGAGCCAGTACACGCTCGCGATCTACGCGACGCAGGCTGGAAAGCGCGCGCCCGTGCCTGGTGTCGCGACGCTCCAGATCCCGCCCTACGAGCCGCCGGGCCGCTTCCCCGAGCCCTACGCGTGGGCGCAGGGCCAGATCGTGAACGACGCCCTGGTGGTGCCGGTCCTGATCGGTCCCCCGGGCGGGGCCACCGCGCAGGTGCAGTTCCGCCACACCCAGGACCCCGACATCGCGGACAGCGGCGCGTTCGAGCTGACGATCGACTCCCAGACGGCCGATGCCCTGAACCTTCCCAACCTCGGGGCGGCCGACGTGTCGGGCGTGGGCGGCGGCGCGACCGGCTACTACACGCAGGTCGACATCGAGTTCCCGGGCAACGGCCGGCGCGAGAACAACGTGAACGCCGTCGTGATCTCGGGCTTCGGGGCATGCCTGATCGGCCTCAGGTTTGCGGTGAACCGACGGCTCATCATGGCGGAGGACACCGTGCAGGCGCGACTCATCTACTGGCAGGCATAGCGTGTCGGCACTCGTCGGCCTATCGGTCAGGGGGATGTCTGAAATGGTCATGGATCGGACCCTCACGCCCGCCCAGCAGCGCCATCGCCGCGAGGAGCACGCCCTGCTCGGCATGGGGGCCGCGGCCGCCGGCCTGGGGCTTGGGGCGCTGGCGGTCTATCAGGGGAGCGCGGCGCGGCTGCGCAAGCTGGCTGCGACCCGGACATGGGTCGCGAACGACTCCACGCTTTCGGCGCTCCTCACGATCCCCGGTGCCGAGACGGCGGTCCAAAAGCGTTTCAACCAGCCGGCGGCGATCGTCGCCCTGACGCAGCAGCCCGTGACGCCCGCCCTGGAACTGAGTCCGGCCGCGCAGGTTGCGATCATCTACCGCGACGAGCAGGCGCTGGCCGCGGCCGTCCAGGGCGGCACCCTGAACCGCGCCGTGACGACCATCATCTACGACTACGAGCACTGGTCCTACACGCCGCTCGACCAGCAGCAGAACAGCGCGGCGTACGTCGAGGCCGCTGCCGCCGTCTGCCATGCGGCGAACCTGAAGCTCGTCGCGGCGCCCAGCCCGAACATCGTCCAAGCGCTCGGCCAGCCGGCGGGTGTCGGCGTCTACAGCGCGTTCCTGGCCCTGGGGTTGGCGGGGGCCGCGGCGCGCTACGCGGACGCCGTCGTGGCACAGGCGCAGAACCTGGAGGGCGACCCAGCCACATACGGTGCCTGGACCCGGGCATTCGCCCGTCAGGCGAAGGTCGCGAACCCGTACTGCAAGATATGGGTGACGCTCTCGGGTGCGCCCAACGGCGCCCCGCTCCCGAGCGAAACCCTCTATGGGCTCATGCTGAGCGTGGCGGATGCCGTCGACGGCTACTGGCTCTACGTGCCCCTGAGGGCCGAGCAGCCGCCATCGGCGACGTCCGCGGTCAGCGCCGCCCAGGCCGCGCAGGAGCAGAGCGAGTTCAACATCATCGGCCTCCTGCAGAGCGTCTAGCGGAGGAGGGATTCGGCCGTGTCGATCGCCCAGGCGGCCGAGGCGGCCGTTTCTGTGTTCGGATCGGCTACGGTCGAGACAACCGCTGGGCACCTGCCGCTCAGTGTGGCCATGGTGGCGATCGCCGGCGCCGAGACCGGGGGCACATACGACCCGCAGGCCCGCGGCGACTATGGGCTCGACCCGAGCTACGGGCTTTGCGATGGCTACTCAAGCTGGGGCCTGTGGCAGATTCACAACGTCCACCGCGCCTACCTTATCCGGGTCACAGGCTCGTCCGAACCATGCGCGTGGGCGTCGTGGTTGGGCGATCCAGCGAACTGCGCCCGCGCCGCGCTGGCGGTCTATGAGGGCCAGGGCCTCGGAGCCTGGACCACGTACACGGATGGCGCGTGGCGGCGTTATCTGGCCGACGCCCAGCCGGCCGTCTCCCAGGCCATCGGCCAGGGCTCGGGCCCCACCGCCCCCAAGACTCCCGCGCTGCGCCAGCCGAGCGACGCCCTCCTGCTGGCCGGAGTCGGGGCAGCGGCGGCGGCTGTGGCGGCCGGCTTTCTGGCCTTCGGCCCGGAGCTGCGCCAAGACGCCAGGGGGATTCTCGCGGACCTGGGGGAGCTTCTGCGCCGGCCAATCGCCTGAGCGCGGGAACGCGTCGGGCCGCTCGCGCTTGGCCTTACGCTTGGCGCGGAGGTGAACGGTCTCATGCTGCACTTCGTCCTGCCCGCGGCGGCCCTTACCCTGTTCTGGTGGGTCGTCCTGGGCGCAGCCGTCGATGCCGGGGTCGGGATCCTGACGAGCCTGGTCAAGAGCACCTTCGACGCCCGGAAGGTCGCCGGCTGGCTCATCACGAACATCGTCTCCGTTGCCCTGCCGGTGTTCGCGGTGGGGATCCTGTTCGGTGCTGGCATGGTGCCCGCCTACGTATACTATGGGGCGGCCGCGACCGCGCTGGCCACCTTCCTAGGCGGTATCAGCAGCAAGCTCGGAGTGCCCCTTAGGCTCAGTCCGAACATCATTCCCGACCAGCCTCCAGCCGCCCCCGGCGGCAGTTCTGCGACCGGATCGGGCTAGAGGCAGCGGCAATCTCCAGGCGCCCCCCTCCGACGCGCTACCCTTGGTGCGGAAGGGGGCGTCTGCGTGTCCCTGACATGGAAGCAGGGCCTGGCGATCGGGGGAGGAGTCATGCTTGCGGGTGGGGCGGCCTACGGGCTATGGCGTTACCTTTTGCCGAGGGTGGCGCGGATCAATCAGCCGCCAGCGCCGACAAACGTGACGGCACGTCCGCGTATCGTGAGTGCGCGAAACGCGACGCTTGCCGTCAGCGCAACCTCGGCGGTCGCGTCGGCGGCCGGCGGCCCTCCCGTGGTGGCGAAGTGGTATCACTACTACCTCCAGAACGGCCAGCTCTTCCCGCGGCTTATCGCGACGACGCCGGCCGTGGGCAGCGACTTGGCGTTCACGTTCGGGGTCACGTCCCAGGCCGGAAGGATCATCGACCCCGTCACGCCGGGCCGTCCCTACACCTGGGGCGTTCAGGTGTGCGTGGGCGGCTCCTGCTCGCCGATCGTCCGCGTCCAGACCCAGATTCCCGCCTACAAGGCGGCCTAGGAGGCAGGCAGGTGGACCACTACGTGCGGATGGGGCTCATTGTCGGCGGCGGCGCGGTGGTGCTCGGCGCAGGCTATTGGGCGGTTCGGCGCTACCTAGTGCCCCCGATCGCGTTCGCGCCGTCGGGACAGGTGACGACCGTCGCATCCTCGTCTGGCGCCTCGTCGATGCCGGCGACGTTCCGGCTGCCGAGTGAGATGTCGGGCGAGCAGGTCGCCGCGTATCTCAAGGTGCCGTTCTCGGCCCTCGTCGCGGCGAATCCCGGCGACCTCTACATGCGCAACCATAAATACGCCCTGCTCAAGGCCGGCACGACGCTCATCGTCCCGGCCTCCGCGGCGTCTGTGCCGTCGTCTGCGCAGCATGTGGCGTGAAAGGAGCCGGACGACGTGGCGACTGATGGACGGAGCCGACTTTGGCTGTACGGAGCTGCGGCAGGCGGCGCCGCGGCAGCGGGTGTGGCGATCGCCGTCGTGGCCTCAAGGCGGCGCAACCAGCAGGGTGGTGGCGGATCTGTCACGACGGCCGGCCAGACCACGGCCCAGCCCGTGGCGATTCCCGTTCAGCCGCTAGGCGCGCTGCAGGTGGGGAAGACTTTCGCCCACCAGTGGACGGCAACCGGCGGTAGCGGTACCTATGCCTGGACGGTCTCCGGGTCCCTTCCTCCGGGCCTTGCCCTCGCCCAGAACGGACTTATGGCCGGTACCCCGACCCAGGCCGGCTCCTTCACGTTCACCGTCCAGGCGGCGGATGCAACAAACCCGCAGATCGTCGCGAGGCGAAGCGTCGCCGTGACCGTGGCGCCGGCCGAGTCGACGCTCGCGATCCCCGTCCAGTCGCTCGGGACGCTCCAGGTAGGGGTGGCGTTCAGCCACCAGTGGGCCGCCACCGGGGGCGTGCCGCCGATCACCTGGCAGGCAGCAGGGAATGTTCCGCAGGGCCTTGTGCTCTCGACGGGCGGACTCATGGCGGGCACGCCGCAGGCGGCCGGGGACTACCTGTTCACCGTGTACGCCACCGACTCCACCGGGGCGCGCGTGGGCCGGCAGACGACGGTTTCGGTGCTGCCGGCCGCCCAGGTCCAGGCCCCACAGACGAGCCTCGGCGGGCCCACGAGCACGCCTCCCGGCACGGTCCTGTATTCGAGCGGCGGCACGCCCGGCACGCCCGGAAGCACGACCATCACCGACCTGAGCGGCGGCACCGTCGGGACATCGGGCTCGGTCGACCTCCAGGTGACCAAGACCGCGCCCTCCGGCCAGACCACCACCCAGGTATACAACGTCCAGACCAACCCCTCGACCGGGCAGACGGCGATCAACCTGCGGTACAGCCACGTGTTGCCCCAGCCGATCTTCATCAACCCCGTGACCGACCTGATCCACACGACCGCGTCCACAAGTTCCGAGCCCGCGCCCTCGGCTTCGACATCCGCCTCGACGGCGAAGACGACGGCGAAGACGACGCCAAAGACGACGGCGAAGACGACGCCAAAGACGACCACGACGACTTCCAGCACCAGAACCCTCGTCCGCCATCCATACGCCGTGAACGCCACGACCGGAGAGGCGTACATCCGCCTTTGAACGCCGTCCTGGGCCGCCACCTGACGATCCTGGACCCTGGGCCATACCGACGCCGCCTGATCCGCATGGCGGTGTTCCGGCGCCGCGGCCGTCTGCCGCCGGGAGAGAAGCGCCTGGTCCTTGCGTTCGACCAGACGCCAAGGCGAGTCGTCCTGCCGCGCGGCCTCGTCCGAGCCGCAAGCCGCATCGTGCCGCTTCGTGTCGTGGACCGGCGCCTCACGCTCACGCCGGTCGATTTCCGGTGGCGCGGCACCCTTTACCCGTACCAGGTATCGGCGGCCCGGGCCGTCATCAAGAACGAGGGCGGCGTCCTGGTGGCGCCGCCCGGCGCGGGGAAGACGGTCATGGGCCTCGCGGCCGCGGCGGCGTGGCGCCAGCCGGCGCTTTGGCTCGTCCACACACTGGAGCTGCAGCAACAGGCCCTTGAGCGGGCCCACGCGCTCTACGGGCTCCCGGACGGCGCCTACGCGACGATCGGGGAGGGTGCCCGACCCGAAGGACTAGAGGGCCGGGCGCTTTACGTGGCCATGATCCAGACGATGGCCCAGGTCGCAGGCTGGACCGAGTGGATGGCGACGCGGGTCGGCACAGTGATTGTCGACGAATGCCACCACACGCCCGCGAGCACCTACCGGCTCGTGATCGGGCAGATGCCTGCCCGCTTCCGCCTGGGGCTGTCCGCCACGCCCCAGCGGACGGATGGCCTGGGTCCTCTCATGCGGGCGGTCCTCGGCCCGCAGGTGCAGGTGCCGCTTCGACTGCTCGTCGACGTGGGGCGGATCGTCTTGCCAACCATCCGCCTCGTCGAGACCGACTTTCGGCTTGAGGACGACGCGCTTGCCTGGGACGCGATGGAGAAGGCCCGGGCCGAGGACCCGGGTCGCAACCGCATCGTCCTCAGCCTCGCCTTCAGGGCGTACCGCGCCCATCGCAAGGTCATGATCCTGGTGGCCCGAAAGCAGCATGCCAGGATGCTGGCGGCGGCCCTGGAGCGGGCGGGAGTGCCCGCTGCGGCGATAACAGGAGACGCGACCACGGAGCGTCGAAATAGGGCGTTTGAGCGGCTGGAGCGCGGCCGCATGGTCGTGGTGGCGACCCGGGTGGCGAACGAGGGCCTGGACCTGCCGCTTCTCGACACCCTGATCCTGGCCAGCGCCGCCCGAAGCCCCGTCACGCTGGAGCAACAGCTCGGTCGGCTCATGCGCACCGCGAGGGGGAAGGGGACGCCCGTGGCGTTTGACGTGATCGACAGCCATGTGCCGGCGCTGGCCGAGCAGGCCCGCGCACGGCGGCAGTATTACGCCGAAGTCGGCTACCAGGTGGCGCGCTACGGATGGCGCTGAGCGCGGGGGACGAGCACTACATGTATCCGCCTACAGGTAGCCGCGGCCAACGTCGGCGAGACCGTCGAGAATGGGCGAGGCGCTATCGGGCGACCCGCACCACGGTCAGCGCCACGCTCTCGCGCCAGGAGGCCGAGCGCCTGCTACGGCTCGAACGCCGCTACGAGGTAGGGTTCACCGGCCTTCTCCGGTTGGGCATGGAGGCGCTCGAACGCCAGCGGCCAAGCGAGGCCCGCGACAAGGTCCGGATCGTCGTGCCGGATTGGGTCGCCCGCTACAGCGCGCGGGCCCTCATGGCCGAGGCCGAAGCCCTCCTGGATCTGGCGAGGCGGCAATCGCCGACGCGTGACGGCCGGCTGAGGGCGCAGGAGTTCAGGCAGGAGGCGGGCGGCTACCTGGACGCCGCCGCCTGGCATTCCGACGTCGTCAGGCAGTACGACCGCCTTGCGGAGACGCCGCCTCCTCCGGCGGCTCAACCAGATCCTGCCACCATGTGGCGAACGCTTCCCCGAACGACTGCCCGGCCAACCACTGTCGGAGATAGCTAGCCGCAATGCGGTGCTCGCGCACCCATGTGCGGTAGAACCCGACGTCGAGCCGCTCTTGGCGGCCTTCGGCGAAGGCGTTCTCCAGCTCTTCGAGCAGCCGCCCAAGTTCGACGGCCTCCAGGAAGGGCAGCGGACTCACGTTCCTCGGCTGGGGCTGGGTATCGCGGCGCTTTGCCTGCCAGTACGTGCGCATCGCCCGCACCAGCCATTCGGCGGTCGTGACGCCTTCGGCCCGCGCTTCGTCGCGCGCTCGATCGAAGTCGGCCATCAGCGATTGCGGCACCCGGAAGTTCACGATCGGCTTCCTGTGGTGATCCGCCTGGGATCGCCTGTTTTCCACGCTGCCCGCCCGCTTGGCCAAGACTTCTTCCTCCTTGGTGGTTCCGCCTCCGGCGTTTCGCGCCACAGCAGGCAAACGTCCTCGCATTGTGCGCCGCCGGCCGTTTCCTCGCCGTGTTTTCCACCATCACGGCAAGTGTACCTGCGGCACTCGTGGCGGGCTAGGCTCGGCGTGTAGACCGCAGGGGGAGGCGAGGCGATGGCGGGCATGGACGCGGAGTTGCCGGGTGCGGGATCGGACCTGGACCTCCTCGTTGAGGAACCGGACGAGACAGCCGGAGGCGGGCGCGACCCGTTCGGGCCGGACGTGCGGGGCGACCTGCTCGGGGCGGACGACGAGGAGCATGGCGGGCGCGGCGCGAGGGGCACGAGGGGCGGCGGGCCGCGGGATCTGGGGCGGGTGCAGGACCGGATCTTCGACCTGCCGCCGGGAGTCGTGCAGGCGGTCGACCCATGGCTCGCGGCCCGTAGGCCGGGGAGGGAAGAGCTGCGCCGGGAGGAGTTCGGCGCGCAGTTCTGGGCGTTTCTCGAGGACGTTGTGGCGCGTGACATGTACGCCGACCGCAGCCGGCCGGTGGACGAGCGGCAGTACGACTTCAGCGAGTGGATCGGCGCGGAGTTCAGCGACTTCGTAGACGAGCAGGCCGCGCGGCGTCTTGAGCGCGAGCGCCAGGCGATCGTGCGCGGCATAGCCGAGCGACTTAGGCTTCAGCATCCCGAAATGGCCGACGCCGAAATCCAAGCCATCGTAGGGGAGGAGATCTGAGTGCGGCGCGTTCCGTACACCCGAAACTTCGCCGCAGATCCGGTAAGCCAGGACATCGCCAGGTACGCGCGGGATATGCGCAACCTGGGCCTGCTCCGCACGCTCACCCGCGACAAGGACGATACACCGGAGGCGGAGATCGGGAGGAGTGTGGTGGCGAAGGTGGGCGAGAAGGTCGCCGAGAGAGTGCTGCAGGCAGTGGAGGCCCCGCGCGGCGGCTCGGATCCCGTGAAGGCCAAGCTGGAGGAGGCTCTCGACACGCTGGTGACAACGAACGCCATCCGGTCCCTGGGCGCCGGCGAAAACCCGCAGGCGCTGCCGCAGTCCGCGACCGACGTCATCCGCATCGCAGAGAGCGCCACGAACATCCACAAGGGCGCCGCTGAAACCGCGATGTCGCTCGCCGACGCCGAGCGCGACCGGCGGCTTGAGGCCGAGGCCCGGGCCGAGAGCGCCTTCGAGGCGGGTGCCAAGGAGGCGGGCGATCGCTGGAGCAGCATCATGGAGATCGTGCGGAGTCAGAACGAGACAGCTTTGGAGATGATGAGGGCCCTGTCGGACGCACGGCTTCAGGCCGAGCAGGCACGCCATGAGGCGACTGTGAACGCCATCCTGCAGCGGCTCGAACGCCTCGAGGCGAGCGTCGAGGGCCGGGTCGCGCAGGTGAAGGCGGAAGCCGATAAGGAGCTTGCGATCGAGCGCGAGCGCCACCAGCATGCGCTCGACCGCTTGGCTCTTGAGCAGCAGTTGGAGCGGAAGGCGGCGGGCATCCGGTCGCCCGAGGAGATTGTCCAGACGGCCTGGGCCGAGAGCTATGCCGAAAGCGTGAAGGCCAAGGTGAACGCCGAGAAGGCGCTCGCGAACGAGCAGGTGGAACTCGTGCGCGATCTGCGCGGGCAGGTGCCGAAGCTGCCGCAGCTCGTGGACCGCGCCCTCACGATATTCGGAGCACCCCCGCAGGGGGAGGCCCTGATCCCGGACCAGCCGCCGGACCTACCGCCGCCCGAAGGCGAGGAGGGCGTGAAGATTGCCTGATGGCATCGGGGCGAAGGCCAAGGCCGTCGCCCTCACGGCGGCCCAGCGGGCCGCGCTGCTCCAGGCGGGCGACGCGCTCGCGGATTGGCTTCGGCGGATGCGGCTCGACGCGCAGGCGCTCAGGGCCGGTCTCGATGCGGGCACCATTACCCTCACGGCGGCGCTCGCCGGCGTGCAGGAACGAGACGTAGCCCCGTTCAGGGCGCGGTTTCGCGGTCTCGTGGAGGGCATCGCGCCGGAGCGCTATGTCCTGGTGCTTCAGCAGCTCGCGACGCATCCCGACATGCGCGAGCAGGCGAAACTCCTCTACGAGTCGCGCTACTACCACCGCCACTTTCTGCCCGCCATGCAGCGGATACGGAGCTGGTTTCTCCACGGCGGACCGCTGGCCTGACTGGCCGATGGCGCGGCAACGGCCCAGGGGGACGCCCCTGGGCCGTACGCTTGGCGAGGAGGGATGGCGGTGGCCGTGACCTACAGGACCGTCGCGAACCTGGCGTCCGACGGCCCGCTTCTCCTGGGGCCGAACCCCGCGGCGGACTTCAACCAGGCCGTCCTGCGGGCGGAGTCCGGCCTGCGGGAGGGGGCCTACGTGGTCCTGCAAATCGACTCCGTTCAGCTGGCGTCCCGCGTGATTGCGAGCCTGAACAGTCAGTACCAGCAGGGGCAGATCCGCTACCCGAACACGGGGGAGCTGATTCGCGGCTGGCCCGAATACCCTGGCAGGATCGCGTTCCCATTCAACGCCGGCAACGGGATCGAACTGCGCTGGATCAAGGGCCAACCCTGGGTGTTCGTGCTGGTGCTGGCGATGGTGGTCGTGGCGGCGCTGGTGGTCCTGAGCCTTCAGCGCAGTCCGTATCGGATGCAGACGCCCGCGCAGGGCCAGGGCGCCGGTGGCGGAGGCGGGGTGGGGCTCAAAACGGGCCCGTTCATCTGGTTCGGCGTTGGACCTGATGGCACGTTCCGGGTCCTGGATCTGCCGTGGTATTGGGCCGTGGCCGGAGGGGCGGGTCTCGCGGTGGCGCCGCTCGCGATCGAGTCGGTCGCGCGGCTCGACCGCAGCCGCGCGGACCTGATCGAAGGCGAACGGCGGCTCAGAACCGTCGAGGGGGAATAGGGGTGCCGGCCGCACAGCAGCGCAGCGTGGTTGCCCGCAAGCGCAGCCAAGCAGGGCAGCCATCGGGCCGTTCGGTTCAGCCCGCCCGCCAGGGCGTGGTGTCGAGCCCCGAGATCGGCCGCAGCTATCTGTTTGTGCGTCCGTCGGCCGCGCCGCGGGTGATCGATGGCCTGCTCGGATTCGGCGGGGCGACGGCCACCACCCTGTGGAGCGTGACACGCGCCCCCGAGGGGGCGAGGCTCGCCTGGATGCTGGGGATCGCGCTCATCGGCGGGGTCGTCGGCATCGAGGCGGCCGGCACGGAGGTTGGGTCGTTCGCGCAGGGAGCCGCGTACAGCAACGGGGCCGTGGCCCTGCTTTCCCTGGTTCACCCGAACCTCACCAAGTAGAGCCGCGCGAAACGGGAAGGCCGGGGCCTTGACGGCGCCGGCCTTACGCTATCCGTGGCTCCACCACGCGGAGGAGGCGACGCGCGTGCAGACCCAGATCATCCAAAGGACCCTCGGCAACATCGTCGTGGGCGGCGCGAGCCAAATGGCGGTCGACCGGGCGAAGAATCCGCTCGGCGTCAAGACCGTGGTGGCGGCGGCCGCCTTGGGCGTTGGGCTCGGGGCCAAGGCCGTCCAGATTTTCGGCTATCGCGGTCAGCGACGGCCGTGGCTGGACCTCATCGGCGACACGCTCGCCTCCTCGGGCGGGACACTCGGCGGCGAGGTCTTGGGCTATCAGGTGGACGGCAAGCTCTTGGCACCACCCCACCAGACGACCACGACCACGACGACCACCACGACCACGGCAACCACGCCAGCGGCATCGGCTTCCACCGGAGCCAACACCAGCATGGTGGTTGACACCTACGACGCGGACAACGACCTGGAGAACGCGCTCGACCAGGACTGATCCGCCGCACCCGGGCCAATGAGCCCAGCTAGGAGGATGCCTGTGGCTACCCCGATCAGCCGCTACAGCTACGCGGGGCCGCATGTCCTGATGGACGTGACGGTGACGCAGATGAAGCCCGGCAGCACGCACATGACCGCGATCACCGGATCGGTGACCGACCCTGCGGGGAACAAGTCGCAGATCACGAACATCGGCAGCCTGCAGGCGATGGTCTCGACCGCGCTCTCCGGGACGTTCGCAGATGCGACCGAAGTGATCCTGATTTCGCCGGTCGACGCCGGCGGCGTGATCCCCGACTGCCTCGTGTACCCGGTTCCCGACTCGAAGCCGCTCGGGGACGTCATGCTGTTCGATGCGTCCCTTCCTGGCAACATGGCCCCGAACCCGGCGCAGATCGTCGGGCCCGGCGCCGGCAAGGCGTTCAGTCTCGGCGTGCCGGTCCGCAAGGCGCTCCAGCAGGCTGCCCGCGACCAGGCGAACGGCAAGACCCCCAACCTGCCGCTGGTCGCGACAGGCATCAAGTACGCCCAGCAGCTCCAGTTCGCCGTGTACTCCACGGCCGGTTGGGGCAACAGCGGGGCAGCGGAGGTCCCCCTGCGGATCATCGTCCTGGGCGAGAAGCTCGACCGCCAGAACCTCGACGACCTCGCCCGGTACGGCTGGCCGGGCGCCTTCCGGGATCAGGCCCGCGGGTTCAACGGCATCTCGGGCACCCACACGATTCCCGGCGGCGTCGTCTCGGCGAGCAGCTGGACGGCGCTCTCGGGCGGCATCGCCCAGGGCAGCGTGAAGACGTTCCGGGCCGTGCGTGTGGCCTACAACGCCACCGCAACGCCTCAGACGGGCCTCTTCGTGTTGTCGAATCAGAACAGCGTGCAGGGCGCCCAGGGCAACGTACAGTCGCAGACCGGGTCGAGCGACCTCGGCTTCGACTACACGTCCGAGCAGAAGTACCTGCGGATCACGCACCTGGGCATTCGGCCGGGCCCCAACTCCGGTTTCTGGGGCTGGAAGATCGATGACACGGTCCTGCCGGACGAGCCGAACGGCCAGATCGTGAGCCAGGGCGTGAACCCGTGGCCGTACGGCAACGTGCAGCCGCAGCGCAGCGCCAGCGGCGAGTTCTACGGACTCCCCAAGACGGCATGGCCGCTCGCCGCCGAGCCCGGGCACAAGCTCGCGTTCTTCATCCAGGCGGACGGCACCGCCATTGCCGCCAACACCGAGAGCGTCGCGCTCGCCGGCGTCCTGGTCGAGCAGGGCCAGGGCGCGTCGGTAGGCGCCTAAGGAGGGTCGGGCATGCAGATCGTGACCAAGACCGTAGTGGTCGACGCGGCCGCCGCGACGGCCCAGACCCTCCCGTACCCGGTCGCCGAAGTGGTCGCCGCTTGGAGCGGCGGCGCGCTTGGCACCGCCGGCTCGACGCTCACTGCGCTCCCCGTCGTGAGCGGCGCTCCAGCGGCGGGCCAGGTCCAGTTCACCGGCAGCCCCGCGGCTCCGTCGGCGAACGTGACCCTCGGCACGGCGGCAGCGGCTGGGCAGCTGCTGCTATTCGAGGTTGTGCCGGTCGGCGAGATCCCGTCGACCCTGTAATCGTCCAGGCCCCTTCGGGGGCCGGGAGTTTGACCGATTTGGCCCGCCAGTAGCCCGCAGAGGGGCGTGACGAGATGGCCCAGGCATTCACGAAGACGCAGGCCCAGCTTGCACAGTACCTGTACGAGGAACTGGTGTACACGGCGGGGCCGCTGCCGAGCCCCGGCCTGGCGGCCGGCGCGACACCGCTCTTCAGCGCCGACAACTGGAACCAGCGCGGCCGGCCGACCTGGCAGGCAGCGATCACGATGCTGCAGGCGACACAGAACCCCGCCGTCACCCTGACCTGGCAGGCCGACCAGCAGGCGCTGCTGAACCAGGGCCAGCCCGGCTATACGCAGGCCCTGCGCGCCGGGCTGCGCCAGACGCCGACCTACGTGCCTGCCGTGTCGAAGCTGGCCCTCACGTTGTCGAACGCGACGGGCGCGGCGATCGCGAACTGGCAGACGAACTACGCGATCGCCATGCGCCGGCTCACGGCCGCCGAGAAGCTCCTGGCCCAGGAGGCCGGCCTGACGGACAGCGCCTACGGTCTTACGGCCGAGGAGAGCCAGGCGCTCACGCAGCTCGACATGATCGACCAGCAGGGCCGCGTCACCAAGACCGGGCTCCAGCAGCTCGACGAACTGCTCGGCAAGGGCACGCTGCCGCGGTCGCTCGCGCGCCTGCTCGATGGCATCGAGCAGAACCGGATGACGCAGTCGCCCGCCGACCTCTGGGGCGTCCCGGTCACGTCCGCCGACAACCCCTGGACCAGCTACGTGGCCCAGATGGACCCCCTCGACCCGACGAAGGGCCGGTTCCTGGTGCTGCGCGAGATCGCAGTTGAGGGTGCGTCGTCCGTCATCATCAACGTCGACCGCGACGGCCAGCTCGGGTACGTGACCCTGAACGGGGCCGCCTTCGCCCAGCAGGACGACGAACCCTGGCGTCTATGGGTGCCGGCGCTCGATCACCTGACGTTCCACATTACCCTGGCCCCGGGTGCCGCGCCCACCACGGCGTATGTGCGGCTGCGCGTCGAGGCCGTCGAGATGTCCGACGTGCTGGCCGTCCTGTTCGGGCGCGTCACCCATCCCGACCAGGTCGGGAGCCCGAAGACCTACTACCGCGCTCTGGCGGGGCTTGTGTGATGGCGCTCACGCGGGCGGAGATCGAAAAGGCGCAGCGGCTTCGGCTTGCGGCCGGCCTCGTGGGTCGGGAAGTCGAGGCTGGGGTCAGGACGCGCCTGGAGCGGGCGGAGGAGGCCGTAAGGCGGATCGAACGGCCCCGCACGCCGCTCCCGAGCCTGGGGCGCAGGATTCCGGGCATAGGGACGAGCGCCGTGGTCGTGGCGCCACCCCCCGGGATACAGGTAGCCGGCTCCATGGAGCCGCCCCGGGCCGGACTGCCGGGCCTGGTGACGGCCCCTGCCAGCGTCAACGTCGGCGGTCTGCCGTTCGGGTTCACGCTCCCGATGCAGCCGCAGGTGCTGTCGGAACTGCTGTACGCGGTGGCGCCGCCGGGCCTGGCGATCAAGGGCGTGTTCAAGTTCCAGGTCGTGGTCGCCGCAAACGGCCAGACGACGGTGACGGTGCCGGTCGAGCCGGGGACCGTGACGCTGTTCACGGCACCGCTTGGCGTGACCGCCACCTACTACGACAGCGGCATCGTGGCCGACGTGTTCCTCGGGGCCGATCAGGGCGAGGTCGAGATCACGCCGCCGCCGTACTACTTCCCCATCTCCGAGGCGGATCACGTCGACAGCGTGCAGTTCACCTACATCACCCAGTACCTCCAGGGGATCATCACCAACAACACAGCAACGCCCACGACGCTCACGTTCAAGGTGGAGGTCCTGGCGGTTGAGCGGACGCTGTTCCTGGACCAGTTCTGGGTACCGCTGCTGAGCAAGATGCTCGACCTGGCAGAGGCCAGCGCGAGCCAGTACTCGCGCGGACGCTAGGCGGGGCGGGGGAGGCGAGGCACCATGGCCGCGGATACCCGGTACTGCCACACGCACGCCGTCACGGTGGCGGTCGACCCCGATGGGTCGCGCCACATCGTGCTGCCGCCCATCGGCCTCGGGCGCGCGCATCCTGCCGACCGGCGCTCCGGTATGGCATGCGTGCTACTCCAGGCGGACGCCGAGTTGCCGGCGGCCGGCGAACATCATGCGCGTGACGGCATGGGTCGGAAGATGGTGGGGATCTGTCGCGTTGCGGCAGAGGTTCCGCACGGCTGGCAGGCGCCGCGGGCGCCGCGTCTTGCGGACTTCGCGCGCGAGGCGGTGCCGGCGCTGGGCGGCCCGGGCCAGGGGGCGTAGCGCATGGGCGAGCAGATCGGACCGGAGAACCTCAGGCAGAT
>Ga0080006_1139459_pt1 | contig 15761 bp, 15 predicted proteins | sample RS3BMetagenome_FD_69209 | JGI IMG/M metagenome (GOLD analysis project Ga0080006, IMG submission 69209) | Ferric oxide microbial mat and aquatic microbial communities from Rainbow Spring, Yellowstone National Park, USA - RS3B (SPADES... ... | reverse complement strand
GTCCGGGATCAGCCCCGGGTTTTCCACCAGAAGCCGCCGCTGGTCGGGCCGCCGGTGCAGCAACGGCATCGACCCGCCCAGCATCCCGGTGGTCGTGTCGTTGCCGCCGGTGACCATCGTGAACGTGAACGCCAGCACCGACAGGGTGCCGTCGATGTCTCCGTCGGCGCCTACTCCGGCGGCCACCAGGTGCGAGACGGTGTCATCCCCGGGTTCGATGCGCCGCCGCTCGATCAGCGCGGCGAAGTAGGCCATCATCGAGCCGATGGCGTCGCCGTGCACGCCGCCTTCGGCGCCGCCTTCGACGGTGTTGCCCGCGACGATGGCGTCGGTCCATCCGTCGAACTGCGCCCGATCCTCCTCCGGCACGCCCAGATAGTGCGCCACCACCATCGACGGCAGCGGCTTGAACAGCTCGGCGACGATGTCGCCGCCCCCGGCGGCGCGCAACGCCTCGATGCGCTGCACCACGAAGGCGCGGACCTTGGGCTCCACGGCCTCCACCTGGCGCGGCGTGAAACCGCGCGACACCAGTTTGCGGAACTCGGTGTGCACCGGCGGATCCTGCATGACGAAGGGCGGATTATCTTGCAGCCCAATCATTTCCAGCTCGCCGTAGTTGACGGTCAGCCCCTGCGCCGAGGAGAACGTCTCATGGTCGCGGGCCGCCGCCCAGACGTCGGCGTGCCGGGACAGCACGTAGTAGTCGTGCGCGGGCCGGCCATGCGGCACGACATGGTGCACCGGGTCGTGATCGCGCAGCGCCCGGTACATCGGCCAGGGGTCCGCCCAGGTATCGGCGGTGGCGAGCTCGAACCGGGCCGGGGCGTGGTGAGACACATCTACCGACATGTCTTATAACTATGACAGTCTGGGGGCCCTGTCAACCGCCGAGGGCGCCGGCAGCAGCGGCCCCTCAGATCGCCGCGCCGGGGTTCAAAATCCCCAACGGGTCCAGCGCCGTCTTGATGCGCTGGTTGAGTTCCATCACCTCGGGCCCCAGGTACTCCGAAAGCCACGGCCGCTTCAAGCGGCCCACCCCGTGCTCGCCGGTGATCGTGCCGCCCAGGCTGAGCGCGAGGTCCATGATCTCGCCGAACGCCAGGTGGGCGCGCTCGGTCATCGCGGCGTCGTCGGGGTCGTAGACGATCAGCGGGTGGGTGTTGCCGTCGCCGGCGTGGGCGATCACCGAGATCATCAACTCGCGCTCGGCGGCGATGCGCTCGATCCCGGTGACCAGCCGGCCCAGCGCCGGAAGCGGCACCCCGACGTCTTCGAGCAGCAGCGGCCCCTTGGCCTCGACCGCGGGGATGGCGAACCGGCGCGCGGCGACGAACGCCTCGCCTTCGTCCGGGTCGTCGGTCGCAAAGACCTCGACGGCGCCGTTTTCGGCGAACACCGCCGCCATCACCGCGGCGTCGTCGGAAGCGCTCACCCCCCGTTCGTCGGAGGCGGCCACCAGCATGGCGGCCGCCGAACGGTCCAGGTCCATGCGCAGCAAGTCCTCGACGGCGTTGATCGCCACCGAATCCATGAACTCCAGCATCGAGGGGCGAAGCCGCGCGGTGACCCCGAGCACCGCGTCGACCGCCGCCTGCAGCGACGCGAAGCTGGCCACTACGACGCTGGAGGTGTTCTGCGCGGGCAGCAGCCGCAGCGTCACCTCGGTGATGACCCCGAGGGTGCCCTCGCTGCCGACGAAGAGCTTCGTCAGTGACAGCCCCGCGACGTCCTTCAACCGGGGGCCGCCCAGCCGCACGGCGGTGCCGTCGGCCAGCACCACCTGCATGCCCAGCACGTAGTCGGTCGTCACGCCGTACTTCACGCAGCACAGCCCGCCGGCGTTGGTGGCGACATTGCCGCCGATGCTGCAAATCTCGTACGACGACGGATCGGGTGGATACCACAGACCATGATCGGCGGCGGCCTTCTTCACCTCGGCGTTGAACAACCCGGGCTGGCAGACCGCGGTGCGGGTGACCGGGTCGATGCTCAGGTCGCGCATCTTCTCCGTCGACAGCACGATCCCGTCGTCCAGCGCGGTCGCCCCGCCCGACAGGCCGCTGCCGGCGCCGCGGGTCACCACGGGCACCTGATGCGCCGACGCCCAGCGCAGCACCGTCTGCACCTCGTCGGTGCGCCGCGGCCGCACCACGGCCATCGGTTTGCCCGCCGACGGGTCGAAGGCGCGGTCCTGCCGGTAGCCCTCGGTCACCGTCGGGTCGGTGACGACCATCCCGTCGGGTAGGCCGGCGACCAGCTCCGCCAGCGCGTCACCATTCACGCTCCGATCCTACGGCCTATCAGGCGGCGACGACCGTGACATCGTAGGCGGACAACTGCGCGTCGGCTGTGATGATGCTCAGGTCGAGCAGCTGCGCCTGAGCGATGAGGACACGGTCGAACGGATCGCGATGGTGATCGGGAAGATCAGCGGTCCTCAGCATGTGCGCGTGGTCGACGGGCAGCGCAGACGTGCCCGAGCGTCGCATGCGATCGGGGACGTAGGAGGCCGGCGGTTCGGGCAAGCGCAGTTTGCCGAGCCGGTACTTGATCGCGATCTCCCAGGCACTGGCGGCCGAGAAGAGCAGGGTGTTGCCGACGTCTTGGACGATCGCCCGTGTCTGGTCGCCTAACCGGTCGGGATCTGACTGCATCCACAGCCACACATGGGTGTCGACGAGGTAGCGCTTCACCGATCGAAGCTTTCGAGGACATCGTCGGTCAACGGAGCGTCGAAATCGTCAGGTACGGAATACACGCCGCGGTCTATGCCCAGGCGGCGGGTGTGCTGCAAGTGGTAGGGCACGAGTTTTGCAACAGGTTCACCTCCGCGGGCGATCTCAACCTCCTGCCCGGCGTCGACGAGCCGCAACAGCTCCGACAGGCGGGTCTTCGCCTCGTGGACGCCAACCCGGACCGCGGTGAACTTAGTCATGGACTTAGTTTAGTTGTCGCCGTCACGTCTCCGGCGGCGACGCCGCGTCACGTTCCGGCGTCAGGTCCAGTTCGCGCAGCGACGACAGCCGGGGCGCGATCAGCCCGATCAGCAGGATCGGCACCGCCAGCGCCAAAAACGTCCACCCCAGACCGGCGGCGTCGGTCAACGGACCGGCCACCAGCAAACCCAGCGGGCCCGCGGCATAGGTCAACCCCGTCATCACCCCGACGACCCGGCCGCGCAGCCGATGCGGCGTCCGCGTCTGCATCACGTAGTTGTAGATCGGCGCGATCGGCCCATAAACCAGGCCGATCACCGCGCACAGCAGCAGGATCACCGGTAGCGGCGGCAGCAGGGCGATCCCGGCCGTCGCCGCGCCGAGGGTGAGGGTCGCCGTCAGCACCGCGGTGCGCCGCCGCACATGCCCCGACAGCACGGCATAGCCCAGCGCGCCGACCACCCCGCCCAACGCCAGCGCCATCAACGCCCAACCCAACTGGCCGGGCTGGTGCCGGTCGGCGAAGTACTTCGGGAAGAGCACGCTTTCCGTCGGCAGGTACAGCGCGGTGACGGCCAGGTCGATCAATCCCAGCGTCCGAAGCACCCGCAGGTTCCACACGAAACGCAGGCCCTCGGCAATCCCGGACTTCAGCCCGCCGGTGCGTGCGGCATGATCCGGCCGCCCGGCGCCCTCGAGCCGCAGCGCGGCCATGGCAACGAAGGACAGCCCGAAGGCGCCCGCGGTGACCCACATCGTGGTGACCCCGCCGACCACGGCGATCATCAGACCACCGATGCCGGGACCGACGATGTAGGCCACGTTGAGGATCGCCTCGTAGGCGCTGTTGGTCCGATCGAGCGACCACCCCGCGCGGGCGGCGGCCTCGGGCAGCATCGACTGACGCGCCGTGGTGCCGGCCGGGTCGAAGCCGGCCGAGAGGAAGGCCAACGCGGCCAGGACCGCGACACCGAGCGCCCGGTCACCGGCCAGCCACGCGGTCAGCGGGACGGTGGCCACCGCGCTCGCCGACAGCGCATCGGAAACCAGGGACACGCGGCGACGTCCGAAAAAGTCGACCGCGGTGCCGGCCAGCAGCGTGGACAACACCAGCGGCAGCGTCGCCGCGGCCGCCACGGCTGACGCGTCGGTGGCGCGGTCGTCGTGCTGCAACGCCAGCCACGGGAAGGCGACCAGCGAGATGCCGGTACCCGCTGTCGCCGACAGCGTGGCGAACAAGATCAGCAAGACGGGGCGCCTCATGGCGTATCGCGGCTGAATCTATCCGCAAGCGGCCGCGAGAGCCACCGATGGCACGGCCGGATGCTTCGATGGTCATGTGCTCGCCCATCCACGAACCGGCCAGATGTTCGCCTCCCCGGTCGGCCCCGGCACCGGCTGGCCCGGCGATCCGGCGACACCGCACACCCCGGTGGCCGCCGACGCCTCCCAGGTGGTCGCCTTGAGCGCCCACGCCGGTTCGCTACCCGAACTCGACGCGACGGTCAGCGTCTGCCGGGCGTGCCCGCGGCTGGTCGGCTGGCGCGAGCAGGTCGCCGTGGCCAAGCGGCGCGCCTTCGCCGACCAGCCGTACTGGGGGCGGCCCGTCCCGGGCTGGGGCTCGGAGCGGCCCCGGCTGCTGATCGTGGGGTTGGCGCCCGCCGCGCACGGCGGCAACCGAACGGGGCGGATGTTCACCGGCGACCGCTCCGGCGACCAGTTGTACGCGGCGCTGTACCGGGCCGGCCTGGTCAACCAGCCGATCAGCGTCGACGCCGCGGACGGTTTGGCCGCCAACCAGATTCGCGTCGTCGCGCCGGTGCGGTGCGCGCCCCCGGCCAACAGGCCGACCCCGGCCGAGCGGGACACCTGCCGGCCCTGGCTCGCCGCCGAATGGCGTCTGGTGTCCGGCCATGTCCGGGTGGTCGTGGCCCTGGGCGGGTTCGCCTGGCAGGAGGCGCTGCGCCTGCCGGGCGCGTCCGGGCTGCCCAAGCCGCGGTTCGGGCACGGCGCCGTCGCGGAACTGGGATCCGGTGCGCGGCTGCTCGGCTGCTACCACCCCAGCCAGCAGAACATGTTCACCGGTAGGTTGACCCCGGTGATGCTCGACGACGTCTTGGGAAACGCGAAAAAGCTGGCAGGGATCACATGACTGACGTATCGGTGTCCGGCGCCAGTGTGGCCGGCATCACGGTGGCGTACTGGCTTGAGCGGCATGGCTATTCGGTCACCGTGGTGGAACCCCACCCCGGCTTGCATCGGGGCGGGCAGGTGGTCGGCGTGCGGGGCCCGGCGCTGGACGTGCTGCAGCGCATGTCATTGCGCGCGGCGGCCGACCACCTGCGGACACGCGTCCGCGGTTCCTCCGTCGTGGACCGCGACGGAAACGAGCTGTCCCGCGACACCGAGCCCGCCGGCGGGCTCACCGCGGAACCCGACATCGATCTGCTGCGCGACGACCTCCTCGAATTGCTCTACGACTCAACGAAATTGAACGTCGAGTTCATGTTCGGCGACAGCATCGCCGCGCTCAGCGACAACGGCACGTCGGTCGCGGTCACCTTCGAGCGGGCCGGCGAGCGCAGCTTCGACCTCGTCATCGGCGCCGACGGGCTGCACTCCAACGTGCGCCGGCTGGTCTTCGGCCCAGAGGAGAACTTCATCGAGCCGCTGGGCACCTACGCGGCGATCTTCACCGTTCCCAACTTCTTGGACCTCGACTACCGGCAGGTCTGGCATTACGGCGACGCCACCATGGCGGGCGTCTACAGCGTGCGCAACAACACCGAGGCCCGGGCAATGGTCGGCTTCGCGGACCCCGACCTGCACATCGACCACCGCGACACCGCGGCCCAGCTCGCCGAGTTGGAGAACCGGATGGCCGACGACGGCTGGGTACGCCCACAGCTGATCGAGTACATGCGCGCCGCGCCGGACTTCTATTTCGACGAGATGGCGCAGGTCAAGATGGATCGCTGGTCGAAGGGCCGGGTGGCGCTGGTCGGCGACGCCGCCTACTGCTGCTCGCCGTTGTCGGGGCAGGGCACCGGCGTGGCCCTGCTGGGCGCCTACATCCTGGCCGGCGAGCTGAAAGCCGCGGGCGACGATTATGAACTCGGCTTCGCCAACTACCACACGGAGTTCGCCGACTACGTCAAGCGCAACCAGTGGCTGGTCGTCGACAACATCCCGGGTGGTGCGCCGATACCGCAGGAGGTGTTCGACCGCATCGTCAATTCCCTCACCCTGACGTACTACTGACCCGTTCGCCATACGACCGGGGAACGTTCCCGCCACCGAAAGCGTTGACGCCGGCGTGCGTCTTTCCGTCCTCGACCTCGTGCCGGTGCGCACCGACCAGACGACCAGGGATGCGCTGGCGGCCACCGTGGAGCTCGCGCAGACCGCCGACCGGCTGGGCTTTACCCGCTACTGGGTCGCCGAGCACCACAACATGCCGTCGGTAGGCGCCACCAGCCCGCCGGTGTTGATTGCCTATTTGGCCGCCCAGACCTCGCAGCTGCGCCTCGGTTCGGGCGGGGTGATGCTGCCCAATCATGCGCCGCTGGCGGTCGCCGAGCAGTTCGCGCTGCTGGAAGCCGCCGCGCCCGGCCGCGTCGACCTGGGCATCGGCCGGGCGCCGGGCTCCGACCCGGTCACGTCCTACGCCCTGCGCGGCGAACGTGACGAGCGCGACATCGAGAACTTCCCGGAATACCTCGACGACGTGGCCGCGCTGATGAGCCCCCGCGGCGTCCAGGTGCCGCTGCGCTCGGGCGACTACATCCTCAAAGCCACCCCGGCCGCCGCGAGCGAACCCCGGCTGTGGCTGCTGGGCTCGTCGATGTACTCGGCGCACCTGGCCGCCGCCAAGGGGCTGCCGTACGTCTTCGCCCATCACTTCTCCGGCCGGGGCACCGAGGAGGCGCTCGACGTCTACCGCTCCCGCTTCCGCCCCAGCCACCTGGCCGCCGAGCCCCAGACGTTCCTGACGGTCAACGCCGCGGTGGCCGAAACCCGCGACGAGGCAACCGCATTGATGTTGCCCAACCTGCAGGCGATGGCGCGGCTGCGCACCGGTCAGCCGCTGGGGCCCCTGGCGCTGGTCGAAGACGCGGAAGCCGAACGGGTCAGCCCGGAGCAGCAGCGCCTGGTCGACAGCGGCCGGCGACGGGCCGTCCTCGGCGCGCCGCAGGAGGCCGCCGAGCAGCTGCGCGCCCTGGCCGCACGGTTCGGCGTCGACGAGGTGATGGTCAATCCGGTGGCATCTGCCCGCCGCGGCACCGACCGCGCCAGCGCACCGGCCCGCGTGAAGACCCTGGAACTGCTGGCCAAAGAGCTGTTCTAGGCGATCCGGGCCAACGCCTCCCGCAGAATCCGCCCGGTGCCTTCCCGGTCCGGATCCTTGCGCAGCAGCATCCCCTTGGCGACCGACAGCTTGTCGCCGTCGCGCCGCGGCAACACGTGCAGGTGGATGTGAAAGACCGTCTGGAAGGCGGCCCGGCCGTCGTTGATGGCGATGTTGGTCGCATCGGCCAGGTCCGTCGCGCGGGCGGCCCGGGCGATGCGCTGCCCGACGGTGATCATCCCGGCCAGGGTTTCCGGCGGGGTGTCGGTGAGGTCCACGGAATGCCGTTTGGGCAGCACCAGGGTGTGGCCGCGGGTGAACGGGCGGATGTCGAGGATCGCCAGGTAGCCGTCGTCTTCGTAGACCTGGATGGCGGGGGCTTCCCCGGCGACGATCGCGCAGAACACGCAGGGCATGTCGCCTACGCTACTGGCTGACCTGCTCGCGGGATACGCTGCCGCAGTGGACCCTCGCGACGTCGCCTTCGCCGGCGCGGCCGCCCAGGTGCAGATGCTGACCGACGGTGAACTGACCGCACCCGAGTTGCTCGAAGTCTACCTGGACCGGATCGCGCGCTTCGACAACGAGCTGCGCTGCTACCGCGTGGTGCTGTCGGACAGCGCCCGCTACGAGGCCGCCGTCGCGCAGGAGCGCCTCGAGGCCGGCGAGCGGTTGCCCCTGCTGGGCGTCCCGGTTGCGGTCAAAGACGACACCGACGTCGCGGGTGAGGTGACGACGTGCGGCAGCGCCGGCCACGGCCCCGCGGCGACCGATGACGCGGAGGTGATCCGCCGGTTGCGGGCCGCGGGCTCGGTCATCATCGGCAAGACCCACGTGCCTGAGCTGATGATGTTTCCCTACACCGAGTCGCTGACCTTCGGGGCCACCCGCAACCCGTGGGACCTGCGGCGCACCCCGGGGGGCAGCAGCGGCGGCAGCGCCGCCGCGGTGGCGGCCGGGCTGGCTGCGCTGGCGCTGGGATCCGATGGCGGCGGCTCCATCCGCATCCCCGCCACGTGGTGCGGTCTGTTCGGCGTGAAGCCGCAACGCGGCCGGGTGTCGCTGCAGCCGCACGACGACGTGTGGTACGGGCTGAGCGTCAGCGGCCCGCTCGCCCGGTCGGTGCGCGACGCTGCCCTGTTTCTGGATGCCACCTCGACGGCGCCGGGGCCCGAGGGGGAGTTCGTCGCCGCGGCGGCGCGCGCACCGGGCAAGCTGCGGATCGCGCTGAGCACCAAGTCACCGACGCCGCTGCCCATCCGGGTCGGCAAGGCCCAACTGGCGGCCGTCGACCAGGCCGGCGCGCTGTTGCGGGACCTGGGCCACGAGGTCGTCGGGGCCGACCCCGACTACCCGGCCCCGGCCATCCTCGCGAACTACCTGCCCCGGTATCTGCGCGGCATCAGCGACGAGGCGGACGCGCAGGCTCATCCGGAGCGTCTCGAGTCGCGCACCCGCAATATCGCCCGCCTGGGGTCCTTCTTCTCGGACCGGCGGATGGCCGCCATCCTCGCCGCGGAAGCCGGGGTGAGCAACCGGATTCAGGCGATCTTCGACGACGTCGACGTCGTCGTCACCCCCGGCACGGCGTCCGGGCCCTCCCGCATCGGCGCTTATCAGCACCGCGGCGCGGTGTCGACGCTGCTGCGGGTGGCCCAGCAGGTGCCCTACCAGCAGATCTGGAATCTGACCGGCCAGCCGGTTGCGTCCGTGCCCTGGGACCTCGACGGCGACGGTCTGCCTTTGTCGGTGCAACTGGTCGGCCGGCCCTACGACGAAGCGACGCTGCTGTCGTTGTCTGCGCAGATCGAGGCCGCACGACCGTGGGCCGGCCGGCGACCGCCGGTGTCGTAGCCGGGGTCGACTGCCCGAAACGCGTGCCGCGGCGAAGGGCAGGCCCGGGCGACTCTGGGGGCGTACGACCCCGTCATACGCGTGTCGCACGCGGCCGGATTTCTGCCCGTTTCCGGCACTTGGAATGGGTCGCGGCCGGGCCTGCTTCGTCTCCAAAAATACAACGTTGAGCTGCACATATCAATGGATCGTCCCGAGCGGGCGGGTGGAGAGGCCGAGTCCGTCGGGTTCGCCCGCGGCGAACAGGGTGTTATTACACTCCAAACGCTGTAATCATGTAATCATGAAGCAACACCACACGCACGGCCGGCGGTACGGCCGTCCCGGGGGCTGGCAGCAAGCCCGGCAACCCGACGCGAGCGGCGCCGCCGAATGGTTCGCCGGACGCCTGCCCGACGGCTGGTTCGAGGGCGACCCCACGGTGATCGTCGACAGGGAGGAAATCACCGTCATCGGAAAGCTGGCCGAGCCGGAGGGCGTCGAGGAAGAGAGCGGCGCCCGCGCGCAGGGCCGAGCCGCGCGCTTCCGCGAGGAAACACGCGCGGAACGCATGCGCATCGCCGACGAAGCGCAGGACCGCTACGGACGCAAGGTCTCCTGGGGCGTCGAGGTTGCCGGCGATCGAATCCTGTTCACCCACATCGCGGTACCGGTGATGACGCGCCTGAAGCAACCGGAACGGCAGGTGCTCGACACGTTGGTCGACGCCGGGGTCGCGCGGTCTCGCGCCGACGCGCTGGTCTGGACGGTCAAGCTGGTCGGCGAACACACCGAGGAATGGCTGGCCAAGTTGCGCGACGCCATGTCGGCGGTCGACGACCTGCGCGCACAGGGCCCGGATCTGCAGCCCTAGGTGGACCGAAGCCGCAGCTATCCCCGGGTCATCGCGTAGTAGGCGCCCCGCCGGGCCAGCAGCTCGGCGTGGTCGCCTTGCTCCACGATCCGGCCCCCCTCCAGCACGAGAATGCGGTCGGCATCCCGGATCGTCGAAAGCCGATGGGCGATGATGAAACTCGTCCGGTCCCGGCGGAGTTCGCACATGGCGCGCTGGATCAGGATCTCGGTGCGGGTGTCCACCGAACTGGTCGCCTCGTCCAGGATCAGCAGCTGCGGGCGGGCCAGGAATGCGCGCGCGATGGTGATGAGTTGTTTCTCGCCGGCGCTGATGGTGCCGCCGTCGCCCCGGACGCGCGTCTGGTAGCCGGCGGGCAGGGTGTGGATGAACCGGTCGACGTGGGCGGCCCTGGCGGCCTCGTGCACCTCGTCCGCGCCGGCGTCCGGCCGCCCGTAGGCGATGTTCTCCGCGATCGTCCCGTCGAAGAGCCAGGTGTCTTGCAGCACCATGCCGATCCGCGACCGCAGCGACTCCCTGCCCACCGTGGTGATGTCGACACCGTCGATGAGGATCCGGCCGGAATCGACGTCGTAGAACCGCATCAGCAGGTTCACCAGCGTGGTTTTGCCGGCCCCCGTCGGCCCGACGATCGCGACCGTGCTGCCCGGTTCGGCCACCAGCGACAGGTCGTGGATCACCGGCGTGCCCGGGCGGTAGGAGAAGCTCACCCGCTCGAACTCCACCCGTCCGCCGGCGCGCCGGCCGCCCTGGCCATCCGGGCCGTACCGCGGCGGCAGCCGCAGCTCGGAGTCCGGCGACTCCTCGGGCTCGTCGAGCAGGCCGAAAACCCGTTCCGCGCTGGCCACCCCGGACTGCAGGGTGTTGTACATCCCGGCTACTTGGCTCAGCGGCGAGTTGAACTGCCGCACATACTGGATGAACGCCTGGATGTTGCCCAGGGTGATGCGCCCGGCGGCCACCTGCAGGCCCCCGACCACGGCAACCGCGACGTAGCCGAGGTTGCCGATGAACGCCGTCGCCGGCCCCACCAGCCCGGAGACGAACTGGGCGCCGAAACTGGCGCGGTAGACGTCGTCGTTCAAGCCACGGAACTGCTCGCGCGCGGCCGCCTGGTGGCCGAACGTCTTGACCACCGTGAACCCGCTGTAGGTCTCCTCGATGTGGGCGTTTAGGCGTCCGATGCTCGTCCACTGCGCGAGGAAAAGCCGTTGCGAACGCCGCGCGATCGCGCGGGTCGCCAGCAGCGAGAGCGGCACCGTGGCAACGGTGATCAGGGTCAGCAGCGGCGAGATCGACAGCATCATCGCCAGTACCGTCACGACCGTCAGCAGCGAGGTCAGCAGCTGACTGATCGTCATCGACAGCGACGACTGGACGTTGTCGATGTCGTTGGTGACCCGGCTGAGCAACTCGCCGCGTTGCCGCCCGTCGAAGTACGACAGCGGCAGCCGGTGAATCTTGTCCTCGACAGCGGTGCGCAGCGCGACCACGGTGCGCTGCACGGTGACGTTGAGCAGGCGTGCCTGGCCCCACAGCAGCAGTGCCGCAAGCGCATACAGCGCCAGCGCGACCGCCAGCGTTCGCGCCACCGCGGCGAAGTCCACGCCCCTGCCCGGCACCACGTTCATCCCGGACAGCAGGTCGGCGAAGGAGTTGTCGCCGCGGGCCCGGGCCGCGGCGACGGCCTGCGCCTTGCTGAGTCCCGCGGGCAGCCGCCGCCCGACGACGCCGTTGAACAGCAGATCGGTGGCGTGGCCCAGGATTCGCGGCACGACGGCGCCGATCACCGTGCCGGTGACGCCCAGCGCCAGGACTGAGACGGCCAGCTTTCGTTGTGGCGCAAGATGTTTGATCAGCCGGGCCGCCGACGCCCAGAAGTCGGGCGACCGGCCGGCAGGGGGCGGGGCCGACCCGCGGGTGGCGGTCACGGCACGCCCCCGACCTGGCCCGAATGCACGGCGCTGCGCGACTGCGAGTCGGCGAACTCGGCATAGGTGGGGCACTCGGCCAGCAGCGATTCATGGGTGCCGCAACCGACCAGTCTGCCGTTGTCGACGACGATCACCTGGTCGGCCTGGGCGGCGGTCGAAATGCGTTGCGTGACGATGATTGTCGTGGCGTCGCCGGACACCTCGCGCAGCGCCCTGCGGACGCGGGCTTCGGTGTGCACGTCGAGCGCGGCGAACGCGTCGTCGAAGAGGTAGACGGCCGGACGGCGGATCACCGCGCGCGCGATCGCCAGGCGTTGCCGTTGCCCCCCGGAGAAGTTGATCCCGCCCTGTGTGACGCGCATGCTCAGGCCGCTGCCTGTCGAGCCGTGTGCCCGCACGAACGCCTCGGCGTCGGCCACCCGCAGCGCTTCCCACATCTGCTTGTCGGTCACCGCGTGTCCTGGTGCCGCGCCGTAGCGGAGGTTGTCCGCAACGGTGCCCGAGAACAGGTAGCCGCGCTGGGGGACCAGCCCGATCGCCGACCAGAGCCGCTCGGTGTCGTAATCGCGGACGTCGATGTCGTCGATCAGGACGGCGCCGCCGGTCACGTCGTAGAGTCGGCAGATCAGCGCCACCAGCGTCGACTTGCCCGAACCGGTGCTGCCGACGATCGCGGTGGTGGTTCCGGGCAGCGCGGTCAGCGAGATGTCCTGCAGGACAGGGCGATCAGCCCCAGGGTAGGTGAACGACGCGTGGTCCAGGCGCACCACGCCGGCGATGCCGCCCGGCGGGGAGATCGGGTTCGCGGGGTTCTCGACCGCGGCGCGGGTGGACAGCACCTCGGTGATGCGCTCGGCGCACACCGACGCGCGCGGCAGCACCACCAGCGTCATCGTCGCCATCAGCACCGCCATCAGGATCTGGGTGAAGTACGCGAGAAACGCGGTCAGCGAGCCGACCTGCATCTGGCCGTGATCGATGAGCAGTCCGCCGAACCAGATCAGCGCGACGCTGGACACGTTGACGGTCAGCGTGGTCACCGGCAGCAGCAGCGCCTGTAGATTGCCCGTGCTGAGGGCGGTGTGGGACAAGGCCTGGTTGGCACGCGCGAAGCGGTCGCGCTCGAAGCGCTCACGCGCGAACGCCCGCACCACCCGGACGCCGGACAGTTGGTCGCGCAGCACCCGGTTGATGCCGTCGATCAGCCCCTGCATGCGGCGCAGCAGCGGCATCATGCGCGACATGATCAAGTAGTTGGCCACGGCCATGATCGGCACGCTGACCAGCAGCAGCCACGTCAGCGCGGCCTCCTGGTGGATGGCCATCACGATGCCGCCGACGCACATGATCGGCGCCGCCACCAGGACGGTGCCCGCAATCTGGACCAGGTACTGGATCTGCCGGACGTCGTTGGTGCTGCGCGTCAGCAAGGTGGGTGCACCGAACCGGGCGGTCTCGTGCTCGGAGAAGGTGGTGACGTGTTCGAACACCGCCCAGCGCAGGTCGCGGCCGAAGCCCATCCCGGCCCGCGAGCCGACGTAGGTCGCCCCGACCGCGCACAGCACCTGCAGTCCGGTGACGGAGAGCATCACCATGCCCAGCCTGACGATGGTGGCGGTGTCGCCGGTGGCGACGCCGTCATCGATGATCGCGGCGTTGACCGTCGGTAGGTACAGCGACGCCATCGTGGCGACCAGCTGAAGCGCCAGCAGTGCCCCCACCAGCCGGCGGTACGGCCGGATGTACTGGCGCAGCAGTGCCAGGAGCATTGGCTAACTGTCGCATATCGCCGGCCGCCCGGCCGTCACCACCGGGCATGGCTGCCCGGCTGCACCGCCGGATCGAAATGCCTGCTCAGGCGGCGCGCCGGTGGTTGACCCCCGGGGCTGCCGCTACAGTGCATCGTGTGACGAGCGGTAGGAGAGACATCGGTGCGGTGTAGCGTGCGGGCGCTGGCTCTGGCCGCAGTGCGGTTGTCGCTGGCTTTGGCGATCCTGACCCCGGCGGTCGCCGGATGCTCCGGCGGGGGCGACAACAAGCCGGGTGCGACGGCCTCGTCGACGCCGGGGAGCGCCGAGGGTCACCACGGGCCGATGTTCCCGCAGTGCGGCGGCATCGGTGATCAGACGGTGTCGGAGCTGACCAGAGTCAGCGGGCTGATCAACACCGCCCGCAACTCCGTGGGTTGTCAGTGGCTGGCGGGCGGCGGCATTCTGGGCCCGCACTTCTCTTTTTCCTGGTACCGGGGCAGCCCCATCGGACGTGAGCGCAAGACCGAGGAGCTGTCGCGCCAGAGCGTCGACGACATCAACATCGACGGCCACAGCGGTTTTATCGCCATCGGAAACGAGCCGAATCTGGGTGACTCGCTGTGCGAGGTCGGCATCCAGTTCCAGGACGACTTCATCGAATGGTCGGTGAGCTTCAGCCAGAAGCCGTTCCCGCCGCCCTGCGACATTGCCAAAGAACTGACCCGTCAATCGATTGCGAACTCCAAATGACGGCTGGATTCGGTCCGCGTGCCAAGGCCGCCGCGACCATGGTGATCCTCGCGCTGCTGGTGCTGACCGGCTGCTCGAAGTCGATCGGCGGGACCGCCGTCAGGGCCGGGTCGGGCAGCACGCCCCGCAACAACAACTCCCAGCAGCAGTATCCGAACCTGCTCAAGGAATGCGAGGTGCTGACCAGCGACATCCTCGCCAAGACCGTCGGCGCCGATCCGCTGGACATTCAGAGCACGTTCGTCGGGGCGATCTGCCGGTGGCAGGCGGCCAACCCGGCCGGCCTGATCGACATCACCCGGTTCTGGTTCGAGCAGGGCAGCCTGTCCGAGGAGCGCAAGGTCGCCGACTTTCTCAAATACAAAGTGGAGAACCGCAATATCGCCGGGATCGAGTCGATCGTGATGCGCACCGACGACCCGAACGGCGCGTGCGGAGTGGCCAGCGACGCGGCCGGGGTGGTCGGCTGGTGGGTCAATCCTCAGGCGCCGGGGATCGACGCGTGTGGTCAGGCCATCAAGCTCATGGAGCTGACGCTGGCGACGAACTCCTAACGCGGTACTTCGAAGCCGACCAGCGCGGCTCCGCAAGGTTTCAGGGCCTTCCACGGGCAGGGAACTGTGAGCACCGCGACGGCCGATGTCGGGAATTTTGTCGAAATACGTTGCACGACAGCGTTGTCCGAGCCGCCGCCGGCCAGGGTGAGCGCCACCCCGGACATCGTCGGCTCGTGGCCGACGACGAGCAGGGTGGCGACGGCGTCGGCGGTCTGGCCGATCTCGTCGATCATGATCGCGGGCGTGGCGCCGTAGAGCCGCTCGCTGTAGCGCACGGGCGCCTCGACGGCGGTGCGTTCCAGGGTTTGCCGCGCCCGCGTCGCCGTCGAGCACAGCACCTCGTCGACCCCCGGCGCGTTGGCGCGCAGCCAGTCACCGGCCAGGCCCGCTTCCCGGATGCCGCGGGCCACCAGCGGCCGGTCGTGGTCGGCCACGCCCTCCGGGTAGCCGGATTTCGCGTGCCGCATCAGCAGCAGGGTGCGCCGACGGCCCACCGGACGTGCGTTAATCAGTCGGTGACACCGGCAGGACGACCCCGGTGGCCGGGCCCAGGATGATCTGCTGGCCGCCGGGGGCGACGTAGCCGGTGGGGGTCCCGTAGAGGCCGTAGAGCGGATCGGTCGGGCCGTGTCCGGTGTAGATGTCGTTGATCCAGCCCGTGGACAGGGTGTACACGGCCTGGGTGTCGCCGCCCGGAGAGTACTTGGTGAACAGCTGGGCTATGAGGTCGATGACGGGTTTGTTGCCGAGCAGGGAGTCCACGTGAGAGCCGTTA
>Ga0080006_1143950_pt1 | contig 15770 bp, 15 predicted proteins | sample RS3BMetagenome_FD_69209 | JGI IMG/M metagenome (GOLD analysis project Ga0080006, IMG submission 69209) | Ferric oxide microbial mat and aquatic microbial communities from Rainbow Spring, Yellowstone National Park, USA - RS3B (SPADES... ... | reverse complement strand
GCGGGTCGAGCCTCGGGCGAGCCCTACCACGCATGATCGGTGGGGCTCGCCCGAGGCTCGACCCGCCCGACAAATTCACTTTTTCACTTCATCGAACGGGACGGCGAAGATTTTTCGCCCGTCCTCCTATATTCCCAAGGAAACAGGGGCGGCCATCACAGTTTTGCAAAAAATCCGCGGGGCCGGCTCAAGAAAGTCGGTTCGCGGAGGACCGGCCGGGCTGAATATGTAAAGACGAAGGTGCCCGTGGTCCTTCATGACTCATCGAGTCCGAATGACTTTGGGGCACCCTCAAAAATGGCTTCGTCTTTTCCCGAGCGACCGATCAGGAAGGGGGCGACGATCCGACCCGATACTGAGCCTGGATCTCTGAAAGCATCCAGCAACCCCCAAATGGGTTCGTCTTTTCTAAACGATCATCGCCTCACGCCGACCCGGCCATCTGGGTTCGTTTTTCCCAGGTCAGATCGGCCGGGAGCCGAGCCGCCAGAGCTGGACCCGGAATCGATGTTCCGGGTCGGTCCAGGCGGCTTCCTCGACCAGACCCGACCGATCGGCCAGAGTCTGGAGGGTCTCCACCGTGTACTTGTGCGAATTCTCGGTATGAATCGATTCCCCCGCGAGGAACCGGATCTTCAGACCAGCCCCAGGGATGGCGACCTCTTGCTCCACCCGGCTGACCAAGTGCATCTCGACCCGGCGAAGGTCGCCCCGATATCGGGCCTGATGCTCGAACTGGTCCCGGTCGAACTGGCCGCCCAGCTCGCGGTTGATCCGGTCGAGCAGGTTCAGGTTGAACCGGGCCGTGACCCCCTGCGCGTCGTCGTAAGCCGCTTCCAGGATCGCGGGAGCCTTGTCGAGGTCAGTGCCCAGAAGCAGGCGATCCCCCGGGTCCATACTCCCGGCCACCAGCTTCAGCAGGTCGACCGCGTCATCCGCTTCGTAATTTCCCAGGCTCGATCCCAGAAAGAGAAAGAGCTTGGGGCGATCAAATCGCTCGACCACGCCCGCCAGAGCGTCCCGGTAATTTGCGGCGAATCCAGTGACCTGGAGGTCGGGATAATTTTTAACCAGACCCTGGGCGGATTCTTCGAGGATCGATCGGGAGACGTCGATGGGGACGTAATGCAAAGCGCCGTAGGCATTCAGGGCGGCTTCGATCAGTCGTCGGGTCTTGGTCGAACTGCCGCTGCCGAGTTCGACCATGACGGGGTCGTTGAGCCAGCCGGCGACCATAGCCAGAGCGTGGTCGCGGAGGATGGCGTCCTCGGTCCGGGTCAGGTAATACTCGGGAAGATCACAGATCTGTTCGAACAGCCGAGAGCCCTCGTCATCGTAGAAGTAACGACAGGGCAAGGTTTTGGGTCTGGCCCGGAGGCCGGATCGGACGGCCTTGGCGAAGGCATCGGGGGGTTCTCCGACAGATTCTCCCCCTTCGATGATTGTGAGGCGACCGGTGCGGAGGGACGTTGCGGCCTCGGTGGGCAAGACTCACCTCTCGGGCGTTGCGTCCGATCCTGCGGACTCGGGCCAGGAACCATCCTTGATCTCTGGTGGAGAGCAATCAGAGCCACCACCTCGGGTTGGCCACGACCCGACGAGACCGTCGAGCCCGCACCACCCCTGGAGGCGAGGCGTCCATGCAATGGAGACGCTATAGTCAGACGGCCCCGATCAGGCAAGGGGCTCTTGATGACCCCTTCCTGGCAGCATCTCCGGTGCCAATCGGTTGACACGGACTCGCCACCGACCCCGGGCGGGGTCGATCCCGGCTCAGGTTTCGGGCGGGAGCCGGCGGATTCGCTTGTGAACGTGGACGTTCACCGAGTCGTACGGATGGGTCAGGTTCCCGATCTTGAAGATCGACCGGATGCTCTCGACATCCTCGGCCCCCAGCGCGTTGGTGAACATCGACCGGAAGTACTGGATGCCCTGCGCCGAGGGCTTGAACCTCTTGGGATCATAAAACGCCAGGGGGAGCGGTCGGGCGTGGATGACCCCCCAGCGGTCGCGGATCTTGTTGGCGTCCATGCTGTCGAGGTGGAACCCGCCGTCGCGCTCCTGGAGGGTTGCCACGCAGTTATGATAACCATCCAGAAGCAGTTCGACCGCCTTGCCGCCCAGTTGCGAGGCGTAGAACCGGTCGAAGAGGATCGGTCGACCGCCTCTCTGGGTGTGGCCGATCTTGCGGACGAAGATGGCGGCGTCAGCGCTCTCGTTGCGCCTCTGGCGAGTGAAATAGGCGTCGCCGATCTCCTGGGCCAGCAAGCGTTTGACCGCCTCGGCCGCGCCGCTGTACTGGATGTTCCCGGCCGGGTCGTGGGTGGCGATCTTCGACCCGAGGATGTCGCCCTCCGTGTCGACGATCCCCTCGGAAACACAGATCACCGCGTGTTTCTGGACTTCGAGGATCGAGATGACCTTCTCGACAAGGGATCCGACCTCGACGGGCGACTCGGGTACCAGGATGATGTCGGGCTGGCCGTAGGCCGTGCCGAGGGCGATCATTCCGCAGTCCCGGCCCATAACCTCGATGATGGCGATCCGCCGGTGGCTCTCCGCGGTGGTCCGGATTCGCTGGACGCTCAGCGACGAGACGTAAACTGCCGTGGCATAGCCTGGCGTCACGTAGTTGACCATCTCATCGAGCCCGAACTCGCGGTTGGGCCGCTTCTTGTAGACGTATCCCCGGGGACCGTCGCTGTCCTCACGATACCACTCATTGGGTTCGTCCGGGTAATTCAGGCCAAGATCGTTGTCGATCGTCTTGGGTGCCAGAACCGTCGGCAAGAAGTTGCTCAGGGGTTGCATCCCGTTGAGCGTGCCATCGCCGCCGACGCAGATCAGGCCATCCACCTGGAGCCGCTTGAGCCGGTGGGCGACCCGTTCGATCGTCTCGAGGTCATCGCCGTCGACGTAATCGCGCGAGGCTCCCAGGATTGTGCCGCCCAGGGTCGCGTCGAGTTCGGGGATCGTCCGGTATAGGGGGTTCAGATGAACATGCGGGACCTCTCGGTTGAGAAGACCGCTGAACCCCTTGATGATCCCGAAGACCTCGACCCTCGCCTGGTTAGCTCGCTCGACAGCGCCTTGAATCGTCGCGTTGAGGGCCGGAGTGTCGCCTCCCGCCGTCAGGATGCCGATCCGCTTCATCGTGGTTGCCTTGGTCGGTGTGGAGATCAGGGTCCAGGTCAAACCGAGACAAGGGTCAGGCTCGGTCCGCCTTCCAGGTGGACGACGTCGCCGAGGACCATTTGCCGGCGTTTGCGAAGCTCGACCTCGCCGTTGACCCGCACCATCCCATCGGCGATGAGGGCCTTCCCCTCACCGCCGTTGCCCACCCAGCCGGCGAGCTTCAGGACCTGGGTCAGGTTGATCGGGCGATCACCGACGTTCAGCGGTTCCGGCATTGGTTTGACTCGTTCGTTTGAGATCGGCATCAACCTCGGCGGCGGTTGGCAGCAGGGGGATCACCTTTTCAGCGGTCCAGGTCGCCTGCTTGGACTCCTCGACGAACGGGGCGAAAGCCTCTTTGGCTTCGGCCTTGAAGCTCGGCCCAACGGCATTGATCACGCTCGCGACCAGCTTCCCCGACGGACTGTTGTAGATCTGATCGCGGGTCTGGGGCGCCAGGCTGACCACGAAGAAGGAGATCACGGTCCCGAGGATCGCCCCCTCCATTCCTCCCAGGAGCATGCCGAGGTGGCGGTCGAACGCCTCGAACTTCATCCTCCGCAAGATCGCCCGGAACCCCCAGGCGACCAGGAACACGCCACCCGAGACCACCGCGTAAACCGTCATCATGGCCAGGGTTCGCGAGATCACGGGGTCGGTCCCGAATTGAGGAGCCAGCTGGCTCGACAGTTGGTGAGACACGATATAGCCCAGGATCAGCGACGCGATGCTGGCCAGTTGCCAGGTGACGCCCCGCCAGGCTCCCCAGATCATCCCGGCCACCACAACGCCCGCCATCGCCGCATCGTAAATTGTCAAAGTCATCCTGACCTCCCGTTCCATTCTCGAGAAAACCAATCCTTGGTGATCCAAACGCAGTTTAGCGATCCGGGGCGAAATCTGAAAGGGAGAAACCGTTTCACCCGGATCGCCTTGATGGATCGTCCGTCAAGTTCTTGCCAGAAGTCTGGTCGCCTGAGAAACTTCCTGGATCGGGTACGAATAAATTCGTTGATGACGATCAATGGTGGCGGGAGGTCGGGCGATGGGAACTCGAAAAATCGGGTTCGGAGGCCTCGCGGTTTCCTGGCGAACCAATAAACACATCTAATTTTTCAAATAATCATCACGTTTTGATTTTTATTAAAGAATCCTCGGCTCCAGCGGCGTGGCATCGGCCAGAAGATCGCCGGGCGGGAAGGGATAAACGAGGTCTTCGGTGGAATCGAGCCGGTCGTGGTAGTCGATCATGCAATCGGCCAGCGGCTTCATGACGCCGGGCAAGAGCGATTCGAGCCGGGGGCAAAGCAGGCCGCTCGAGAGCGGTCGAGGAGCCCCCTGGCCAAGTTCGGCGGTCGTCTTGCCAACGATCAGGGTGGGGTCCATCGCAAACCCTCGGGCCAGTGCCCTGGCGAAGTGGACCCGGTCCATCACCTCGGGACCAGCCACGTGGATCAGGCCCGAATGACGGCCCTCGACCAGCGCCACGACGGCCCGGGCCACGTCCGGGCCGTAGCTCGGCGTCGAGATCTGGTCGGACGGACATTCGAGGGTCTTGCCGCTCGAAAGAGCCTTGGCCAGCTGGTACGAGAAGTTCTTGCCCTGGCGTTCCGGGCCGTAAACCCAGGAGGTCCGGACCGTCAGATTCGCATCGCCCAGAGTCTCGGCCAGGGCCACTTCCGCGTCATACTTGGATTGACCGTAGGCCGAGAGCGGGTGGGCGGGGCTTTCCTCGGTGTAGGGACCAGCCACGCCGTCGAAGACGTAATCTGTCGAGAAATAGACGAAGCGGGCTCCCGCCTGGGCGGCGGCCCGGGCGAGGTTGAGCGGTTGTTCGAGGTTCGCCGACCGGGCCCTGGCCGGGTCGCGCTCGCAGCCGTCGACCCAGGTGAATCCCGCCGGGTAGAGGACGACATCAGGCTTCTGGTCGCGGACCCAGGCGGCCGAGGCGGCCTGATCGGCGGCATCGAGGTGAACCAGGCCGGGATAGGCGACGGTGGCGTAGGTCCCGATGGCCTCGTGGCCGCGACTGATCAGAGTCCGGAGGAGCCAGCCGCCGATCTGACCCGAACCGCCGATGACGATGGCACGCATCGGCATCAATGGAACCCCTTTCGACGGTGCTTGCTGTAGCGCTGGAGCGAATCCTCGATGATCGGCAGGGCAACCTCGGATGACTGGATCTCGTCGACCTCGACCGACTTGCCTTCGAGGAGCTTGTAATCCTGGAAGAAGCGGCGGAGCATCATCAGGCGGTGCGGGGGGAGCTCGGCGGCCTCGCGGAAGCTGTTGAACTCAGGGTCGCCGACGGCCACGGCGAGGATCTTGTGGTCGGGCTTGCCGGTGTCGAGCATCGTCATCAGGCCGATGGCTCGGGCCGTGACCAGGGTCATCGGCGCCACGGCTTCCTGACAGAGGACGAGGACGTCGAGCGGGTCATCGTCCTCGGCGTAGGTCTGGGGGATGAAGCCATAGTTGGCCGGATAGTAAACGGCCGAGTAGAGGACCCGGTCGAGCCGGAGCAGCCCGGTTTTTTTGTCGAGTTCGTACTTGACGCTCGACCCCATCGGGATCTCGACCAGGGCGTTGAACTCCCTGGGGAGGTTCTCGCCAGGGGTCACGTCATGCCAGGGATGCAACATCGTGGTCGAGCCTTCGCCGTCGAGGAATTCGGTCTGGTTCTCCTGTTGGAGCGGGACCGATCATAGCAGAATCCCCCGCGGCCTCCAATCGTCCCGAGTCGCCGACCGGGGACGATTTTCGCCGATTTCTCCTCAGAAACTATCCGCGCTGACCGTCTCGTTTCCCTTCGTGGTCGAGATCGCCCGGAAGGTCGAGACGCTGATCGTGTCCTTGATGAAGCGGACCGAGCCGTCGCACATCCCGGTGTTGACGCCGCCGGTGTGCTTGCTCTTGGGGATGAAGATCTGGCCCTTCTCCGCACCGGCCTTCCCGGTGATGGTCCAGCCATGGAGACCTTTGAGGATGGAGCCGAGAACGTCGCGAAACTCGGATTTATCGGGCTCCGGACTGGATCACCAGACCGCCGAGGAGAATCAGGCCGAGGCCGATCCAGGTCGAGGTCGGCACGACCTCATCGAACCAGAACCGGCCCACCAGAACGCTGACCAGGACAAAGACGGCGACGTAGGCCCCCAGGAGTCGGGAAAAGTCCCACCGGACCAGGTTCACGACCAGGCCATAAACCGCCAGCATCAAACCGCCCAGACCGATCCCGATCCAGTTCCGGCTTCGAAGTCCCTGGCGGACCACGGCGTCACCCCCCACTTCGAGCAGGGCCGCCGCCACAAAAACCAGGAAGGCCGCCAGAGCCGGGAGGAGCTTCATCGCTCTGCCTTTTTTTCCAGAGGGACAAACCAGAAAGGCGGGACACCCCCCCCTTGGATGGGCTGGGGGGATGTCCCGCCTCGGAAAATTTCGGTCCAACCCGGACGCTCAGGTGAGGCTGACGACCAGGTCGTCGACCAGGCGATCCAGGACTTCCAGGGTCATCTGGCAAGGAACGGTCTGGCGACGTCGGGCCTGCTCGTCGTAAGCGACCCGTCGGAGGTGGAGGCTTCCCTTGTTCTGAAGCCGGACCTCGTAATACGATCGCCGATCGCCCCGCGAGGTGGGGTCCTGGCTCCTCAATTCGGCCTCACCGGCCTGGGCGTCGACTTCGAGGACAACCAGGGGCTCCATCAGATAAGTCAGACGGGCGGCCAGGCGGTTGCCCCAGGCCCGAAGCGCCTCGGTCGACAGCTCAGGCAGGCCGGTCCGGTGGTAGTCGAGCCCGTCAAAGGCGAGGCCGACGGGCCCTCGCGCACTCAAATTCAGCGCGATCCGGCAGGGGCCGACCTCGGCCTCGACCAGGCTCGGCATCACCGCCTCGATGGGCAACGCGTCAACCGCGTCGGCGATCTTTCGGCTCAGGTTCATGGGACGATCCTCCTAAGGGCCGGATCGTGTGATCCGTCCCGTCAAATGACAAGAGGGTAGGCCGCCCGTCGACGCTGGTCTCGATATGGACCGGCCGCGACCAGAGGCGGTGAAGGTGACGCAACGTATCCTGCGCGTGGTCGAGCTTCAGGTCGATCCCGAAGTGCTCGTGATGGAGGTACAGCTCCCCCCGGTTCCGGTGGTTGCCGTCCTTCACGCGGATGATCGGCTGGCCAAAGTTGGTCAGTCCGAAGAGCAGGCGATCCTTGATCTTCTTGAACTCGCGGCTTTCGATCTCGTAGGTCTCGTGCTGATCGTTGTGCTTGAAGCTGAACATGTTGTGGCGGCGGCAGAACTCAGGGGTCAGAAAGGTATCGACGAAGGTCACGTCGTTGTGAATCTTGCGGACCTCGAAGATCTTCGCCCGGCCGAGGCCGAGCCCCTTGTCCCACTTCCGCTTTTCTTCATGGTCGTCACATTGGTCGTATTCGGGGCCGAACTGCCCTTTATTCCAGCGCTCTTCAATATCGCGGAACAACTCGATTCCCAGCTTGTACGGATTGAGCCGGCCGGGTTGCGTGGCCATCGTGCCCGAGTGGTGATCGGCGTAGTCGACCAGTTCGGAGGGCTCGAGAGTCCTGGTTGTCATGATCGTGGAGTGCCAGTACGAGGCCCACCCCTCATTCATGATCTTGGTCTGGCCTTGCGGTGTGAAGTAATAAGCTTCTTGCCGGACGATGTCGAGAACGTCGCGCTGCCAGGCGTTGAGCGGGGCGTGTTCGAGCATGAACAGGAGGACGTCGCGTTCGGGAACCTCGGGAAATTGCTTGGACTTCGCCTTCTCGGCCTCCTTCGCCTTCATCTGATCCTTGAGAAATTCGGGCGGGTTGACGTACGAATCCATGTACTCCTTGCTCTGGAACCGGACCAGGCCCTGGCCGTCGTCGCCGTCGGGGCGGAAGTCGTAGCGGCTGACATCGTCGCGCCGCTTGATGAAGGGGCTATGCATGTCGATCAGGTTTTCGAGCGACAGGCAACTGTCGATGAAGTCCTCGACCGTCTCCTCGCCGAACCGCTCCATGTAGGACCGGATCCGGTTGCCGTGGTTGGCGGTCTCGTCCATCATCTTGCGATTCGTCTGGCCGAACCAGATGTTATTCTTGAAGAAGTCATTGTGGCCATAGACGTGGGCCATGACCAGTTTCTGATCGACCCGCATGTTGCATCGCAAGAGGTACGCATAGCAGGGGTCATTGTTGATGACCATCTCGTAAATCTTCTGGAGGCCGTAGCGATACCCCTTGGCCAGTTGCTCGTACTCCATGCCGAACCGCCAGTGCGGGTATCGGGTCGGAAAGCCGCCGAGGGCCGCGATCTCGGAGAGTTCGTCGTAGTCAAGGACCTCGAAGACGGTGTCGTAGAAGTCCAGGCCGAAGGCGGCGGCGTGGGCTTCGATCTCGACCTGCAACTCGCGGAGGTCGGCCGGCAGGTTGTGTTCGGTGCTCATCGTGGTCATGAAACCGTCTCCGCTTGCCTTGAATCAGACCTGCGCCAGGAACCTGCGAACCTCGTGCTCGAAGACCGACAGCGGGACGAGCCAGGGCTTATGGATCAGCTCGATCTCGAGGAACTCGGCCCCCTCGGGGCTCCGGTAATGTCCGGCAAAGCGGCCGATCGGGGTCATCCCCCGGAACGACCCGCCGTTGTGATTTCCTTCATATTCGCCGTGGCGTTGCAGCTCGGCGGCGGCCCGCTCGAACAAGGCCCGACGCTGCTCGATATCTCCGGGATAGGGGACTCGGATCGTCGCCATGCGGTTCGCCTCGCCTTACTACGTCGTTCCCGACCGGATCGATTCGATCTTCCGGGCCACCCGCCCGGCGACCCTCAACCGCCCTGCCCCCGGACCCGAGGGGCCAGGACATCCTGAACCCATCGGCGAAGCTCTCTGGTCCATTGCGTCGAAGAGTCCATGCCAGGACGCTCGACCCATTCGAGAACCTCGACGACGGACAGGAAAGGAAAATTAAGGCTCTTGTCCGCTTCGCTATACTGTCCATCTTCGCCCAGAATAAGGAAGTGCGGGCCTTTCCGCTTGCGGACCCAGACTTCCGGGACGCGGAGCCTGCGGAGGATCTCGACGGTCTGTTTGGCCGGATTGGTGTGTTCGATCTCGAGCGCCAGGTCGGGAGGCGGGTCGATGTCCATGTCAATCCTCCCCTCCTCGAATTTGGCCGCAACGCTCCGGTAGTTGGCCAGGTAAAAACTATCGTCGGGCTCGACGCCGGCGGCCATGTCCTTGCGCTTGTAGTTCGACTCCCGGGTCGACACGCAAGGGATGTCGAGCCCCACGACCACCTCCCGGACGAACATCCCCAGTCGATCGACCATCGCCTCGTGGATGTTGGTGGTCGTCACGAGATGGGCATTCCCGTCGAGATAGATGATCTTGGGCCGGCGCTTTCCACCCCGGATCTCCAGGAGGCCGAGGTAACCTTCCCAGCCGAGGTTGAACCATCGGAGCGACTGATCCGACGACTCGGGTTCGACCGGGACCGGAGCCGGGTCCGTCATGAGGCTGGGTGTTGCCGTGGCCATCGCGTCGACCCTCCGAGAGACCCCTGAGATTCACCGACCTCGGCCCAGGAATTCCTTGATCGACTCGTAGATCCCATCTTTATTACGGATCTCGGACAGCGCCAGGTTCGGGACATGCTCGAAAGCTTCTTCCAACTCGCGGTAGAACTCGCCCGAGCCGTAGGGAGATTCGACCTGGCCGTAGCCGAAGAGGTTGCACTTGGGCAAGAGCTGGTCGCGGAGCATCGAGACGCAGTGGCGGTTGTCCTCGCCCCAGTTGTCGCCGTCGGAGAAGTGGAGGACGTAGATATTCCAGTCGGCGACCGGGTGGTCGGCCTCGATGATCTTGTGGGCCAGGTTGTAGGCCGAGCTGATCCGGGTCCCGCCGCTTTCTCGGGTGTGGTAAAAGGTGTGCTGGTCGACCTCTCGGGCGACGGCGTCGTGGATGATGTAGCGGGTGGTCACGCCGTCGTACTGGCTCTTGAGCCAGGTGTCGATCCAGAACGCCTCGATCCGGACGATCTCCTTCTGGTCGTCGGTCATGCTTCCCGAGACGTCCATCAGGTAGAGGACGACGGCGTTGGAGTGCGGCAGAAAGACCGGGTTCCACGACCGATAAAGCTTGTCCTCGCGGACCGGGATGACGATCGGGTCCTCGGCGTTATAGGTATTCGAGGCAATCTGCCGCTTGAGGGCTTTTTTATAGGTCCGCTTGAAGTGGCGGAGGCTCTCGGGACCCGCCTGGCGAATGCCGGTGTACTTGTCCTTCTCCTCGATGATGTTGGCCCGCCCCTTGGGCTCGATCCGGGGGAGTTCGAGCCCCTCGCCGAGGATCTCGGCCAGCTCGTCGAGGGTCAGCTCGACCTCGAGGATGTGCTGACCGGGGGAGTCGCCCGCCGAGCCCGTGGAGTCGCCGTCGCCCGCCCGGCCGATCGGCTGGCCGACGTCGCCGGGCCCCTGCCCGACCCCGCCGCTGTTCTTCGAGCCGTAGCGGAACTCGGGTATCTGGATCTGCGGCAGAGGAATCGAGACCAGCTCGCCGCCGGTCTTGCCGATCATCTCGCCGTGGGTGATGTATTTTCGCAGGTCGCTCTTGATCTTGCCGCGAACGATCTGCTTGAACCGGTTCTGATCCCGCTCGATTTTTCGGACCACGGCTGATAAGCCCTCGACGTAAGGCCCGATCCCTTCCAAGTCAGAGGCCGGTCGATCCGTCCGCCAAGCCGCGCGGCGCAGCACGCCTTGCCCGCGACAGTGGCGGTCGACCGTGGCCCGGATGGCAAAGATCGGGGTGGATTGAATTCGAGAAACCGAGGGGCGGGTGGGATTCCGTCGCTGAAGTGGAAGCTTTGATCGATCCCGATCCAGACGACCCGGACACCCTGAAGCAAATTATAGACCAAAGGCGGTCCGCCCCTCAAGCTCGACCGCCTCGCGATCTCCGCTCCGATTCGACCGAAAAACTCTCCCGGTTTCAGGGGAGGAGCTCCTTCACCGCGATCCGACCGATTTCGAGACCATCAAGGATGACCGGGACCTCGTCGTCCGGGCCGTGCCAGCCGTCCCATCGATAGAAAGGTTTCTCGGATGATCCGGAAGGATCGCTCAAGACCATGACCGAACGATTCGGGAGGTCCACAATCCAGTAGACCGGGACGCCCTCTTCGGCATAAGCCCTCTGCTTGGTCCGTGCGGCGAGATCGAGGGCGACGTTCGAATCGGCAATTTCGATCACGATCGCCAGATCACGCACCGTCCTCGAACGATCGATGTAATCCCTCAGTTCTCCTCGGACAATCATGAGATCGGGCTCGGGCATGCTGTCGAGACCGATCCGAAGCGGAGTCCTGTGCGTGACATGCCAGCCCTGGGGGACCATCCTGCTGAGAAGAGTGAGGACGACCGTCGAGGTAAACGAGTACGGCCGACTCTTGGGCGGATGCTCGAAGAGCCTCCCCTTCCACAAGAAGACCGGAGATTTGTCCCCGTACACACCCGCCTCGACCATCCGTTCATAACGGTCGACCGTCATCCGATGGGGGAGAAACTCGGGCTCGGCTCGCTCCGCGGTCGTGGCCATGAATCGCCTCCCGACTTCCGCTAGGACGCCGGCCGGGATTTTTTACCCCCGGCCGGCTTCTCGGATCAGTGGCTGCCGCGCTTGACGTCGCCTCGGGCGAAGATACTGGCGACGTAGTTCAAGACGTCGGTCGCCGAATCCTCGTCGTAACCGTAGTTCCGGATCAGACGTCCCTTGACGATGTCGATTTTTTCCTGCGTGTCCTTGTCGATCACGCTGGAGACGAGGCTGGTCAACTTGATCGTGTCCTTCTGGTCCTGGAACAGTTTCAATTCCAGGGCCTTCTGGAGCCGTTCGTTGGTCTTGTAGTCGAACTTCTTGCCGTCGAGCGAGAGGGCACCGATGTAGTTCATGATCTCGCGGCGGAAGTCGTCCTTGCGGCTCTCGGGGATGTCGATCTTTTCCTCGATCGACCGCATCAGGCGCTCGTCGGGCTCCTCGGTCTGCCCGGTGTACTTGTTCTTGACCTTCTCCCTCTGGGTATACGCCTTGACGTTGTCGATGTAGTTGCCGCAGAGCCGGGACAGGGCGTCCTCGTCGGCGGCGATGGCGCGCTGGACTTCGTTTTTCACGATGTCCTCGTATTCTTCCTTGACCACCGCGAGGAGGTGCTTGTAGTGCTTCTTGACCTCGTCGCTGTTGATCAATGAGTGATGCTTCAGGCCCGCTTCCAGCTCGTTAAGAACCATGAACGGGTTGACCGACCGCTCGTCGGCGTGGGCGACCAGGGCGTTGGAGATCTTGTCCTGGACGTACCTCGGGCTGATCCCGTGCATTCCCTCGCGTTCGGCTTCCTCGCGAAGCTCCTTGATGTTGTCCTCGGTGAACCCCGGCAGGGTCTTGCCGTTGTAGAGCTTGAGCTTCTGCAAGAGCGTCAGGCCCGCGTTCTTGGGCTCTTCGAGCCGGGTGAGGATCGCCCACATCGCGGCCACTTCGAGGGTGTGCGGGGCGATTTTCTTGCCCCGGACTTTGCGGCTGTTGTAGTCCTTCTGATAGATATGGATCTCGTCGGAGAGCCGGGTCACGTACGGGACGTCGATCTTGACGGTCCGGTCGCGGAGGGCTTCCATGAACTCGTTGCTCTGCAACTTCTTGTATTCGGGCTCGTTGGTGTGCCCGACGATCACCTCGTCGATGTCGGTCTGGGCGAACTTCTTGGGCTTGATCTTGTGTTCCTGGCTGGCGCCCAGGAGGTCGTAGAGGAAGGCGACGTCGAGCTTGAGGACCTCGATGAATTCGATGATGCCTCGGTTGGCGATGTTGAATTCGCCGTCGAAGTTGAAGGCCCTCGGGTCGCTCTCGGTGCCGTACTCGGCGATCTTCCGGTAGTTGATGTCGCCGGTCAGCTCGGTGGCATCCTGGTTCTTCTCGTCCTTGGGCTGGAACGTGCCGATCCCGACGCGGTCCTGCTCCGAGAGGATCAGGCGGCGGACCCGGATCTCGGAGAGGACCTTGGACCAGTCGCCGTCGTACCGGGCCATCCGCTCGTTGTAAGTCTGGCGGCAGAACGGGCAGAGGTCCCCTTCGATGGCGATCGGGTAATGGTGGTCGAGCACCTCGTTCGCCAGGCTCTCGACCAGACCGGCGCGGAACTCGCTGGGGACGAGGTGGAGCGGTTCCTCGTGCATCGGGCAGTCGACATAAGTGTCCGCCCCGTCGAGACCTTCCTCGCGCCAGCCGTAGGTGTAGAGGGCTCCGTCGTCGGTCTTCGAGTAGTTCTCGATTCCCTTCTTGAGCAGCCGGGCGATGGTGCTCTTGGAGCTGCCGACCGGCCCGTGAAGCAGGAGCACCCGGCGCTCGGTGCCGTAGCCTTGAGCGGCGCTCTTGAGGACGTTGACGAGATTCATCAAGGTCCGGTCGAGGCCGAAGATGGCGTCCTGACCCTGTCCGATGGGGTCGTCGAAGAACTTGTAATGGACGTGTTTTTCCTTGTTGACCAGGATCTCGTCGGTGCCGTGCGACAGAATCATGTCGTAGAGCCGCTGGTAGGCGGTTCGGGTCACCTTGGGATTGGCCCGGACAATGTCGAGATATTCGGCGAAGGTGCCGAACCAGTGCTTTTTCTGGTAATCCGCCAGGTTCTGGCGGCCTGCGATCTGGGCGATCAGATCCAATCCTGCGGACATAAGCGGTCTCCCTCCTGAACGGTAGATCCGTCGGACGGTGCGCATCGCGAAAAAGCGCGGGAACCAGGAACCGGGGGCTCGATGCTCGCGCGCTGGGGAAGAAGTCCTCGAACGTCGAGGCTAGGCCGAATTGTCAAGCTGGTCGAGTCGTAAAGGGAAAGAAAGTCGGAAGTCGAGGAGCGCCTGCTTGACGCGGGCATCATTCCGGCGATCGGAGCCTGCCCGGAGGAGTGTGCGGTGCGGCCTTCACGGCGGGGGCCGGCGTCCTCCCGTAAGGACGCCGAACCTTCTAAGATCATTACAACCCTCAGCCCGCATTCGTGTCAAGCGAACCACGAAGCAATCAATCAACAAAGACTCCCGAATTCAGTCCCCAGCCGGCTCAGCGAGGTTCGCCATCGGCAGCGATCTTTCGCCCAGCTCGATCAGGGCGGCCATCAGAATCAGGCCGACCGGCAGGGTCGCGTAGTGGGCGTAAGAGTCCGCCGCGTTCAGGGCCCAGGTCGACGTCGGCAGCGAGAGCACGATCAGATAAGCCGCCGCCGACAACCCGCCCGCCGCCAGCCCCGCCGCCGCCAGGGTGGCCACCAGGTGCCCCCCTTCGTTCGCCAGCAACCGGCCATATCCCCGGAACGTCGCCAGGCCGATTCCCCGGCTCCAGGCCACCGCGCCGAAGATTCCCGCAAAGACCACCGCCGCCCCTTGAAGGTCAACCAGGCCCCAGCCCACTTGCCAGGTCAGGTAAGATCCCAGGCCGGTCCCCGTCGTGTAAAATGTCGGCAGGTTGTCCAGCAGGATCCAGCCGACCGTGGCGACATACCTTGAAGGATAAGCCAGGAAGCACGCCAGGGCCGCCGACGGGATCAGGAGCGTCACTTCGAGAACGTCGAACGAGTCCCGCTCGAGATCGCCCAGGCCCGCGTTCCGCAGCTCGACCAGCACCCAGGCGACCAGGACCCCATCGGCCAGAGCCATCAGGATCGGCGTGGGGATCACCTCCATGACGGTGCAGAAACCGATCGGCAAGTCGGCATGACCGCTTACCAGGCAGATGAAGCGATAGAGCGCGTACAGCGCCGTACTTCCCCAGCCGATCGTCGCCCATCGCGATGACCGCCGACGGACCGACATCGGCGGTCGGACCCCCGAGCCCCAGCGGTCGGTCGAGAACTGGAAGAGGACGACCGACGCCGCCACCAGCAAGGGCATCGCCAGGCCAAGCCCCACCACGTCCCGCGCCGGGGTCAGGGCCGCCAGGTATCCCTGGTCCAGCGCGACGTCCGTCAGCCGTCGCCCCTTTATCAGGATCAGCTCGTCATCTCGACCCGACGGGACGCCATAAGAGATGGTCTGGCTGGAGGTCCAGACGACGACCGTCACGCCGACGACCACCATCAGAAGCCGTCCCGACCGGCGAACCCGATCGATCGCCGAGCCCAGCAATCGGACATGTCCCGGCACGTTGAACAACTGGCCCAGGGCTCGCGAAGGCCCTTGCGCCACCAGAACGACCACCAGCAAGGCCAGGAGACCGAGCAACCAGGCCCAGAGTCCGGCCGAGATCGGCCCGGTGGCCGGGCTCGGGCTCGAAAGCGTCAGACTCCCGCACCACCGTCGAAGAGCCAGCAAGGCCAGCGAGACCGCCGGCGCCAGGCCGGTCCCCCCCGGACCCAGGCCCGTCGGAGGTCCGAGCACACCCTGGGCCCAGATCTGCGGCAAGATGCTCGAAACGTCCAAGACCCAGCCCCCCGCGACGACCCGGCCCCACTCTTCGAATCACATCACCGCCCCGTCGTCGTGGCCGATTGTACGCCCCGAAAAAATTCGGATCTAGCCCCTCTCCGCCCGACGGGCGGACAGCAACCAGTACTTCT
>Ga0080006_1153266_pt1 | contig 15777 bp, 16 predicted proteins | sample RS3BMetagenome_FD_69209 | JGI IMG/M metagenome (GOLD analysis project Ga0080006, IMG submission 69209) | Ferric oxide microbial mat and aquatic microbial communities from Rainbow Spring, Yellowstone National Park, USA - RS3B (SPADES... ... | reverse complement strand
ACCCCCCGCCGAGCCCACCGCCCGCGCCGCCCGCGCCGCCCGCACCGCCACCGAAACTCCCGTGGTGTTTGCGAAAGTAGGCGGCGAAACCGGACGTGGACCGCTTCCCTTTTCCGCTGTTCAGCACGTACACACCTTGAATCGTTCCGAGTTGCGTCAGGGAGATCGCCGGTACGACGAGCGTATGCGTTGCCGTCTGCGTGTCGATCGTAACGTTGGCCGTTAGACCCGTTCGCAACTGGTCCTTTGGATCACTGACCGTGGCCATCACCGTGTACTCGGTGACATTGGACACAACTTGTGGCGTGGGGTAGACCTGCGTAATCTTGCCGGAAAAGGATTCAGTCGGGAAGGCTGTCGCCGTCGCCGTGATCGCTTCCCCAGCTTGAACTGACCCAATTTCCGACTCCGGCACCTGAATATTGAGCATCGCATGCGTGGTTGAGTCTTGATCGATGACCACGACCGGAGCGCTACTGGAGACGGCCTCACCGGGTGCGCCATTGAGCGTCGTGACGACGCCACTGATGGGAGCGGTCAACACGGTGTCTGACACGGCAAGACGTGCCGTCTGCAGTTGTGCTTGCGCAGATTGCACCGCCGCTTGCGCCGCGATGACTGCCGCTTGGTCCGATTGGATTGCAGCCGGGTCGGGCGGTTGCTCTGTTTCTTGCAGCGAGGCGACCGCGCTTTGCAGGCCGATCTCGTCTTGCTGCACTGCGTTTTGTGCGTTGTCCAATGCCTGCTTGGAGGACAGACGATCATTGTAGACTTGCTGGTTGATCAGCAAATTTTGCCTGGCAGCATTATATTGAAGCTGCGCTTGTTGCAACTGCACCTGCGCCGTCGTCACCGCATTGGCGGCCAGATTGGCGTCGGTCGTGTTGCTCGCCGGCTGCCCGTCGGCCAGATTTTTTTCAGCTGTGACCAGCCCAACCTGGTCATTGGTCAGTGAGGTGTCATTTTGCACGACGGCACTCTCGCCGCTATTGTAGGACTGCTGGGCTTGACGAACCGCACTCTCGTCGGCTTGAATCTGTGTGGCTGATGCGTTGTTGGCTACATCTGTGGATAGAGTTTGCTCCGCTGCCTGAAGCGTTTGCTGGACGATCGCGAGGTTCTGCCGCGCCAAGGACAATTGCTGGTCCGCGCTCGTGATCGCTTGCTCGGCCACGGTCACCTCGTCGCGTAGCACGCTGATATCCTGCGGGGTGCCGCCATTTTCCGTCTCTTGCTGCTGCAGCTTCGCCTTTTGCAAATTGATCCGGGCGGCCTGAACGGCGGCCGCCTCCTCAGTCACCGAACTTTGGGCGGACGCGAGCGCACCCTCCGAACTCGACCGATTATTGTAAATCGCCAACTGATCCCGATACTGTAGCTTGGCGCCCGCGAGTGACGAACGCGCCTTGGCCACGGAGGCCCGCGCGACCGCTAAGGTTGGCGCCGTAGGGGGTTCTTGCGCTTGTGTGAGTTTCGCCTTCGTCTCGATGAGGTTAGCCTCTGCCTGTTCGACGCTGGCCTCGGCTGTCGTCTGCTGGATTTGCTGCGTGGCGTCGTTGAGCGTTGCAAGCACCTGTCCTTGCTGGACGTTCTGTCCGATCTGAACCGGAAGCGTGTTCAGAATGCCGCCCGTCCCGGTGAAGTTCAACTGAATTTGTTGCGGCGCCTGTACCGTGGCGCTTGAGCTGACCGTCTGCGTGACGTCACCAAACCCCACCGTATATAGATCGCTCTGCGGCACGGCAACGGTGCGATTGGCAAGTTGCGAATAGGCGACGGCCCCTCCACCCAAGACGATGACTACGGCCAGCGACCCGTATAGCCACGGTTTGCGCCGGCGCCCCTGTAGAGGAACCCGAATCTGTGGATCTATGACTGCACTCACACCCTGACCCCCTGGTTGTCTCATGTACGACATTTGCCAGAATCATCGCAAGGCCTGCTTGAAATCTGCTTTAACGCGTGAAAGCCGCAGTGCGGTCCATGAAATTTCAAGCAAATTTCAATCCGCAAGATTTAGGCTGAGGACCACTTGGATCAGTAGCCTGCACCGCGAGCTTCGTCCAACATTGCCTAGGAGGAGGAAGAACGACCTTGGACCAAACGGTCACGCACGCGCCGCAACCAGGGCGGCATTTGAAAAGCCCTATCTGGCTGCGCAGTCTCTGTATCGTGCTGTTGCTCGCAGTAGCATACATCCATCTCGGACTCTTTCTACGGATGGTCTCGTTTCGCACCACTGGCCTCGGTGTGTTGTTCGGTCTCAACGCCCTGGCGGCAGTCATCGCGGCCGCCGCGGTCTTCATGGACAGGCGCTGGCTGGGGTGGATTCTCGCGGGCGGGGTCGCCGGGGTGGCAGGCGTCGTGCGGCTTGCCATGAGTCTGTCACCTTCGATCTCGGCCAGCATCCTGGGCAACGGCAGCTTTCGAGCGGGCGGTTTTGCAGGTTACAGTGGATTTTTGGGCAAGCATAGCAAAGGATTCAAGGGGTTTAAGGGCTTCAAGGGGCATTTCCCAAACGGTTTCCATCCGCACTTCGCGGGCGGCGCAGGCTTTCAGTCTGGAGGGCTTCCCACGATCCCAGATGTGGTGACCGTATCGATCGTCATCGAGTTCATTGTCGTGGCGCTGGTGATCTATGCCCTCACTCGCAGTCGCAAGCTGCGAATGAGTTCCACCTGAACGACCGACGGGGTATACTAGCCCGGATGGCCTCAGCGTCATCCGGGGCTTTGGGAGGAATAGGCCGATGCATCCGCGAATCACGGCTGTATTGGAGAACATCAAGGAAGAGATCAATGCGGAGTACGGATTTCACGATGGGATTCCGCGGATCAATTACGGGCCTTGCGGCGTCTTCGCGAAGGTCTTTTGGGATTGTTGGAATGGTCTGTTTGAGACCAAGGTCCACATTGCCTTCGTGATGACTGCGGCGCGGGACGAGTGCGATCACGTGTGCATCTGCTTTCCCACGGGCGAGCTCTATGATGGCGGCGTCGGCCTCCATTCGCGGGCAGACTATAGCGGAGAGTTTGTGATCGACGAAATGCTCGTGTATGACGAATCGCTGTTGGACAAATGGTCGTATGGTCTTGATCGCACGTATCCGCGATTTTGTCCCCGTTTCCGTCGTTCGTTCGTCGAAAAGACAGTGCAGGCCAATCTCGAAACACTCTTGAGTCAAGACGTGCCTTGTGATCGATAGTTCTGCTGTCTGCACGGCGCCAAGCGTCTGAGCGCCCGGTCCGCGCGGGCCACAGCCGATGGAGCGCTTGGCGAGCACTCAGCGAGCGCTCGCCAAGCCTGCCTGCGAGCCCTGACCGACGCCTTTGGCCGCGGTCTTCGCATTGAAATGGGAATTCGTGATGCGGCCGGATTCACGACTGCCGACCAAGCCGCCGGTCACGCCACTGGCCTTGACTGGCCCGGTCGCCACGCAGTTGGAGATCTCGCCACCATGCAAGACCCCAACCAGACCGCCTGCCAGTGCATCGCCGCCGCCGACAGCGGCACTCGATCGCGAGTTCACGAGATGACTGTCAATCAGCTCCCCCACCAAACCGCCTTCGATCGGGCCACTCACTGACCCTGCAGAATACGAGTTGACGATGCGTCCACCCTGCTGACGTCCCACCAAACCGCCTGCAAACTGCGATCCGCCCGTAACGGTGCCGCTCACCGAGAGACTGTCCAGACTCCCCACAGACACGCCGATGAAACCCACGTCGGGCCCCGACGGATCACTCACGTGCCATCCCGTGATCTCGTGGCCCTCGCCGTCGAGATGTCCACTGTAGGGTGCCATGCCATTGCCGCCAAAAGGTACCCACGAGAATCCCGCAAGGTCTAGAGACGTTTCAATCCGGATATCGTCTTTCAAATATCGACTTTGGTTCTCGTCCACATACTCCAGCTCAAAGGCGGTCGCGACCTGGACCCATCCACGAACCACGGGAGGGGCATCGGCCTGGGGCAATGTCGACGAAGACAACGAGACTCTGTCGACCGCGACACCACCGACCAGGGCCAAAGCGATCACCACAATTCCCACCATGATACGGCGCTGCATCGTCATGACATGACCTCCATCGCTCCAAGTATACACCTTGGCATACTAGCGTGAAGGGGTCATGCGAATGGCAGATTCGGCTCTGGTCGAGGAGCGTTTTGAGCACCCGATCAGGCTACCACGACCAACGAGGGGTCAGCCCCCTTGCTGCGACCTCGCAGTTCTGTGTGGGGCCCCGGGAGGAGATCAACCGTCCAAGCTGAATTCCAGGGCCGATTGGACATGGATCGACGTGGTGTCGAACAGCGGGATATCCGCATCCTGGGGCGCCAGAATCATGCCGAGTTCCGTGCAACCGAGGATCACGCCTTCGATGCCGCGTAACTTGTTTCGTCGGATGACGTGGAGGAGTTCCTCCCGCGAGTCAGCCGTCACGATGCCAAGACACAATTCTTCATAGATGATGCGGTTTACGGTCACGATGTCATCCCCATTCGGAACGACCACCTCCAGTCCCCGCGCGGACAGACGATCTTTTAGAAAGGGCTGCTCCATCGTGTAGCGGGTTCCGAGCAACAGCACCTTTCTCATACCGGACGCGAGAACGGCCGACGCGGTGGCGTCACCGACGTGAAGCAGCGGAATCGACACGGCGCTTGTGACCTGCTCTGCGACCCGGTGCATCGTGTTGGCCGCGATCAAAATGCACTGTGCGCCTGCCCCTTCGAGCTTTACAGCGAGATCAGCGAAAATCTCGCCGGCTTGCTCCCACTCCCCTCTCTGCTGAAGGACTTCAATCTCAGCAAAATCAACACTCCACAACAACACTTTGGCCGAATGCAGCCCGCCCAGCCGTTGCTTCACGCCTCGGTTGAGTGCTGCATAGTAGTGCGCCGTTGACTCCCAACTCGTACCGCCGATGATCCCGATGCACTTCACAGCGTCCCCTCCTCTGTTCATTGTAAACGATATCCCCCCAGATAGGCGTGGGCTAGCTCATCGGACAAGGTAAGGGCTTGCTGAGCAGTGCGCGCGGGGGCAGCAATGACAAGGCCGTTTTGTGCGGTCCACCCACCCCCATTTGGCGAGGGCCGAAAGGCAAGGATCGCGAAGCGACTGAAATCTCCATTGGCAAATAGCACGCCATAGGCAAATGTCTCGAGAGGGTTCCAGTTCACATAAACCATGTCTCCTCCTGACGCCTCGTCGAACTTGACAGTCAGGTCTTTGCCGTTATACGGGTTGGCTATGCTCGTGCCACTGAGGTCAATTTTACCTACAAAGGTTCTTTGTCCAAACGGGGATGGATACAGCGTGCCGAGCAGCGCCAGGCGTACTTCCCTACGGTTGTGTACCGAGTCGACCTGGACTTGAACGCCCTGGAGGACCAAGTCTATATGACGTGGAAGTAGACTGTATCCCACGTACCCGAGTGCTAACGCCAAAATCACGCCGATAACTCCGACACCCGCTTTAACCCGGCCCATCGCCACACCTCCAGCAACGTCATAAGGCACCCCTAAGGTTGACAAGGGCCGATTTAGAAAACTCCACCTTAGAATCTATACCACAATTTAGCATACTACAAAATGACGAATCCTAGCAAGACGTGTCGTGACTGTTCTGGTGCACCACCTGCATCCCACACACCTTGCGCTCGAGCAGCCGCAAGTCGGCCGAAGTCGCGCCAGCAAGTGTTGCCCAGCTTGGCTAGGTGCGCCGCGGGATTTTACACTTCTCTACATAGTCCGATTTGGGAACGAACGAAAGGTGAACATTGACCAATAGGGAACGTAAATCAAAGAGTGGTTCTGTCTTGAAGATATTGGTCAATTAAAACATGCAGCCCGGGCAAGGTAAGTGGTGTACAGGCGATGACGAGATGGCGGTCTGTTTCAGAGAGGTAGTTAGGCGGGACAGTGTCATATACAAGTGACAGGTGAAAACGGACCGTCTCCAGCGAGGTAAGCGCGCTTAGTCTAGTATAAAAGTACTCGGATATCGACCTTGCAACCTCCGTGTATAGCCACGCGAATTGTGAATGCCAAGACAAAAAAACATCTCGGATTTGGTCGCCAATTCCGTCTTCGCTAACCACGTCGGCAAACAACAAACGTATATGTTCATGTTGTAAATGAGGTGCACGTAAACCGTTCTCATTTACGATCTTATCCCATGCCGCATGGAGACGATTTTCCAACACATCGTTGGGGAGCAACCTATCACACGGTACTGTTAAACTCGGGAAACGTCGGGTGCCCATCGCATTGTAGGCATATATATTTCGGACAAGAACCAGGAAGTTCAAGTTGATATCGAGGTCAGTCATGAGTATCATGTATTCTCCTCCTTGGAAGCTGGTACTGGAGCGTACGGCCGTCACACGACGTCCATCAAAGGCGCGATCGCGTCTACAATGTGATCCACGGTCTCCGGGTACTGATGGTCAAGCGGTGGATAGGTTGCCGACCCATGCTTACAACCCATCCATTTCCTGCTCTGCAAACGTGGTGGCTTGGCTACCTTGCGATAGTCTTGTGTCAGCTAACCGATAGTGTCCGGAATTTGACGAGGTGTGTTGTCCAAACGTTGACACCTTGACTGTCCAAATGAATGACCCCAAGGCAAAAGGCATCCCCTACCTCCGCAGGTAATAATATACGGTCTCTCGACTCACACCAAAATCGCGAGCCAGCTGCGCTTTCTGCTCACCGGCTTGAGCACGCCTGCGCAGTTGCGTGACTTGCTCGGCCGTCAACGACTTCTTCCTTCCTTTATATGCGCCCCGCTGTTTGGCCAAGGCAATCCCCTCACGTTGCCGCTCTCTGATCAGCTCCCGTTCAAATTCAGCAAATGCCCCCATCACCGACAACATGAGATGTGCCATCGGCGAGTCTTCACCGGTGAACGTCAGCCCTTCCTTCACAAATTCGATCCGGATCCCGCGCCTGGTCATGTCCTGGACCACACATCGCAAATCATCCAAGTTGCGTGCCAAACGATCCATGCTATGTACGACTACCGTATCTCCGTCACGTACAAAGGAAAGCAGTGTCTCCAGCTGCGGTCGCATTGCACAGCTCTTCACTTCATGTTTAGTTTCTTGGACCTACCCTAGTTTGCCGATCGCCGTTCTACAAGTCATTCAATACATCGGTAATCCGTTGTCTGGACACCCATGCGGACGCAGACCAGTTGGCCAGAAGACCGAGCAAAGGGCTGATGAGTGAGGCCCCATATACCCAAGGGAGCAGAACTACAATTTGATTTTGAACACCTAGGGCCAAAAGGATAGAATAAGCGAACGTGACCCCAGCGACAATCCCAAGAACGCCTCCAAACGTCGATATCATAACGCCTTCCGCAAGGATCAACCTGACGACCTGGCGTCTTGTGGCTCCCATCGCTCGTAGCGTAACCAACTCCCGAAGACGGAGCCTTACGCTACTCGCCGTATGCGTCATCAGCACCATCGTGGCAACCACTGCCATGGTGAGGATCGCAGTGGTCAACACGATACTAAACAGCAAAACGGCTTCTTGCGCTTTTCGTTCCTCCCCCAATTGACTGATCAGTTCAACGTTTTGATAGCGAGGGTCAACTAAGATCTTCTGCAGCGTATGCATGACTGCGGTTGCATTCCCGCCAGTCACATTGATTTGAATGCTTTGCAGATTGCGCACGGAGAAATCGCGTGCCATCACCGAGGGGTATGTATACATATAGGGAGCACCAAAAGCAGGCGTCTTCCCGTTGACGATCCCGATCACTTTCAGATCGACGATGACGATGTGGCCTACGCCCAGTTTCTGCAGGCGCACCGTGTCGCCAACCTTGAAACCCGTCTGAGCTGCCGCTGCCTCTGTCAGGACAATGCCGCCGGGAGCTACCGCGCGGGAACTGATCTGTCCGGAGACGATCTGAAAATGATCGATTCTCCAATCCATCTCCAAGTTGGTGCCTTGCAAGCTCGGAATTACCCCGCCATTCATCCTATCACTGGCGGCAGGAAACCCATGACCATTGTTAAGGAATACGAAGGGCAACATGGAGGTGAACACCTCGTATTCGATACCTCTGATCGCCCTGATTTGATCTTCCATACTCGGAGGCATGCCGGAGAGCGAGTTTAGCGTGATATCATGCGGAAAATTCGTCGATATGACCGACTGAACAGCCGATTCGGTTCCTTGTAGGACCAGAAATCCTGCATTGCCGATCACGATCGTCACCATCAGGGCTCCGGCGCACACGGCGCTACGGCGCTTATACCGAACCACGTTACGACTGGCAAGGCGAACGTTCGATCCGCTAAAAAGTCGAGATGACTTGGAGAAGAGCCATGCCATGCCCTGCAGCAAACCAGGTATCCACAGGAACAGCCCAATGACAAGTCCCAAGCCGGCATAAAGGTAAAAACCAGAATTTAAGTTCCTGACATGCGTGAGGATAGCCAGTAAAAGGCTTGATCCCACAAGCACGAGTGCAGAGACGTTAGAGAACCGGTTCGATGCTTGCGTATCCAGCACATCGGTGCTCTGAAACGCCCCCAGCGGGGACACCTTCGCGGCGAGCCGACTCGGTACCCAACCTACGGAGACGATCAACAGGACACACGAGACGGCGATCCAACCCAGCGTGGACCAGGGAATGACAAGTACAACCATGGGGACGTGAAACAACAACTCGGATAAGCCTCTGGTGAGAAAAGACAGACCGATACCGACGGCCAAGCCAGTCACCGTTGACAACACGCCGTAGAGCAATGACTCGATCACAACGAGGAGTGATAATTGGCGTCTGCTAGCACCAAGCAGGCGCAGCATGGCAAAATCTTTGCGGCGCTCCTGTAAAGAAATCTGCAGTGTGCTGATGACGATGTAGATAGACGTAACGAGCGATGTGACGGACAACCCTTTAAAGAGGGGAAGAAAGTTCGCTACATAGTTCGTTTCATTGCCGAGTCCCCAATATTGACTTCTTACGTCCACCGTCATGAGCGGCGCCACCCGGTAGATCACGTCTCGAAACGTATTGGCTACGTCATTTTTTACGGTACTGTTGAGACCCGGATTAAATTGTATGATCACACCCGTAGCACGCGTACCACCTGTCATTTTGTGCAGCCAACTGTAGTCAAAAAGCGCGACGGCGAAACTAGCCGATGACGCGGCAGGCAACTCGCCTACCACGGTGATCGGAATAGACCCGAACCCCGGAAAGGGAAGAGAAACGACGGAACCAAGGGACAGATGGTAGTGCGCCAAAAAGTCAGATGACAGCGCGACCTGACGAGCGCGCGGAAATGTGCCCCTGATGACATCGTAACTCCTCAGTTGCCGAGATAGATCAGTACCGGTGAGCCCCACGTAGTACAGAGGGTCGTTATGGTAGCGCGTCAACTGGTCGGGATACGGATATAGAATCGGACTCAAGGCCTTGATTCCCTCGATACCGCGCAACAGGTTGAGATCCGCCTTCGTTAACCCCACTTGATTTCCCAGACGCATGCTCGGTTGTTCATACGCCAAGGCATCATAGTAGCCGTCTTGGTGGCGTTGAATCGCAACGATGGATTCATTCAGGGATGTAAAAACGATCTGCACCGCAGTAACGAGCACAATTCCCAGAGAGATACCGAGAATCGAAAGGAACGTCCGCCCTTTTCTTGCGGTGAAGAAGCGGAGACCTAATTTCAACACGCTGCTATTCACGACATGAGCACTTCCCACTTTTGTTGAATAGTATATAAAAACTGGGCTGCATTCTCTGGATTCGTTGCCAGATCAGGATTGTGAGTTTCTCCGACAATTTCACTGTCCCGCATAAAGAGAACACGGTCCGCAAGGGCCGCTACTCGAGGATCGTGTGTCACGAGAATCAATGCCTGGCGCTGTGGGGCGCGACAAGCACTTTGCAAAAGCCTCAGCACATCGAACCCGGTCTTGGTATCGAGGTTCCCAGTGGGTTCGTCCGCCATCAAGATGGGTGGGTTCGCCAACATGGCCCTAGCGATCGCCACCCGTTGTTGCTGTCCGCCGGACAGTTCCTTCGGGCGTTTTTGCAGGTGATTGCCCAGCCCCATATCCGTGAGAAGGGAAATGGCACGGTTGTGAATGGCTGATTCCTTGTGACCAGCCATCAGCAATGGCAACACAACATTCTCCAGTGCCGAAAGCACCGGGATGAGATTAAAAAATTGAAACACAAATCCTATTTTTTCACTGCGAACTCGCGTCCGTTCATCATCGCTACAGTCCGTGAGATTGATATCGCAGAGGGAGATCGTTCCTCGCGACGGAAGCTCGAGCCCGGAGATCAAGTGAAGAAGGGTGGATTTGCCTGATCCGCTTGGTCCCATGATCGCCACAAATTCGCCTTGACTCACTTCCAGATCGACGTCCTTTACGGCGAAGAAGTCTCCGTCCCCGGCCTTGTACGTTTTCGCGAGAAGCTCCACACGCAAGACAGTGCTCAACGGACACCCCTCCTGCTCTTTCTGATGATCATCAGTGTCAGAGTGACGAGGAGACCCACAACGGCGATTACACCCACCAAAAAGGAAAATATGACACCTGATTGATAAAATTCCATCGAATTTGATAGTGAAGTGCTTTGTGCGAAGTTCGCCAAAGACGGCTGATTATTCAAGCTGGGTTTTAGGAGTTCGTAGAAATGTGCACCAAGGCGTTGGCAATACATCATGGAAGCAAGCGATAATACCAAAACGGATGTAAACACGACAATGCGTTTCATAGTAAGCCACCTTCCCTTTTAGAGAGCTTTAGACAGCACCGTTCCATTCATAATCTGCCGACCGTACATCTTGGCGTATTCACCATCGTGATTTAACAGAGTGATATGATCACCCCCTTCAATAATTGTTCCGTTCTTCAAGACTAAAATTTGATCTACATGCTGACACATTTCTAGGCGGTGCGTGATAACGATGGTAGTCTGTCCCCGCTTGCTCTTGAGAAATTCCTCGCAGAAAATACGTTCAGATATTGGATCGAACGTTGATGTGGGTTCGTCTAATATTAAAACTTGGGCATCTCGAAAAAGCGCCCGTCCCATCGCAACCCTTTGCCACTGCCCTCCTGATAGGCCCTGCCCTTTCTCGAAAGATGTTCCCAGTACCGTATCATAGCCATTCGATAACTGATCTACAAAGTGTATCCCAGCCAACTTTGACGCTTGTTCAATTTTAGATATATCGTTTATGTTTTCAGGCATTCCAATTCCTATATTTTCATATAAACTTAGCTGATAACGAACGAAATCCTGAAACATAATCGTAATATTATCTCGCAACGATTTCATGTCAATGTTCCTATATTCTATTCCATCAAAGTATATGTTTCCATCTTGGGGAACATACAATCCTGTTAAACAATTGATCAATGTGCTCTTTCCTGAACCGTTCTCCCCAACAATTGCAACTGTCTGTCCTTTCTTTATGAAAAACGATACGTTCTGTAACGAGGCTATAGAAGTGTTAGGATAGACAAACGTTATATTCTCAACCTTTATCCCCTCTTGCAATGGTCTCGGGAAATAGGTGGATCGAGGGTGAAATGGTCCTTCCTCTAAATCAAGGAAAACAAACAAATCGGCCAAGTTTAGTGACGATTCATGTACCCTAGCGATACTTCTAGCCAAACTGTGCATTTGACCATTAGCAGTCGTAAATGCTTGAGATATAGAGACGTAAAGACCAAGTGTAATTTTACCCATACTACCCAACCAAAAAAGTATGCCAAGAATGAACACAATGACAAGGTCATCCATAATTCCAACAGACCCTTGTACTAAGGAGCTCTTCTTCTGAAACGTAATTTGCTCACGGGCTGCTTTCCAAAATAGGTTTGACCAACGAAGTGATAGCACTTGATCATAACCAAATATTCTTAGCTCCTTTGCATAATCTTTACCAGTGAGTATGTCGAATAAATACTTAACTTTTCTCAGTGTATTGGTCTGGAAGCGAACAAGAGAGTACCTCGCCTTACCCATTACGATATTCGTCGCAATGACGGGAAGCGTCAATAGGATTAAGCCAAGTGACAGAACAGAATTAATATGATAGAGGACAATAACATAGGAGGTAAGGGTAAGGAGACTTTGTAGGATTTGCATAAGTTGATCCGCCAACATACTAGCGAATGTTGATTGCCCAGATGCCCGTTGAAAAAGGTTGTAAAACTCCGGCTGACTAAAAAGCAAGTAAGGAATTTTAGGCACCTTGGATGAAAGCATTTTATCTATATGATATTTTACTTTATATTGTACTTGTATTGATAGCACGCCTGTCGAATAGTTTGCACACACACCAAAAATCATTAAGCCGAATTGTACCAGCAACCACAAGAATGCTTGTTTGAGATAGGATGGTCCATGTTGAATAAGTAAAGTCAATTCGTTAATAATCATTTCTGTTATATAAATTTGCAATATAGGAACTAAAGATTGTATAATTTTTATAAAAAATACAATAGACATGCGTATGGGGGATTGTTTAACTGCTAAATACAGCGTGCGTGTTAGCGCGCTCAAAAGAGACCTAGCGCTGTGATTATTAAAACTGATTGTATCTTTCGGAATTGTAAAATGAGAATTATGTTCCATTTACATCCACCCTTATAGACAATTCTCACCCTCATTTTTAAATGGTTCCCCCACCCACCGGGTGGGGGAACCATCTCTGCTGTTACCAGCAATCAGTGCCTGGTACGCAGTTACACTGAACAAAATGGTCATAGTAAGTAGGCTGACCATATGTGTCATAACAGACTTCGGTTTCCCACGTCTGACAAGCGCCGGACCCGCTAATTGTGCAGGGTTCTAAGGCGCAATACATATCTACCTGCTGACAGGTATCAGTCATTTTTATCACCTCCCTTCTAAGTGTCTGTGTATTTCATCCTGTCATTTTTCTTTGAGCGGCACTCATAGAAAGGCCCTCAACAATGAGCAGATTAAAGAGCTCTTCATTCAACACGCCCCCCTTGTGCACAACGACCCCGTTTGGTGACAACAAGTAGGCAAACGGAAAACTCTTCGTATTGAACTCTTCGATTATTGTTGGATCCGGATGAACTTGGGTGACCGGAATGCTTATATTATTATCATGTACATACTCTAGCAGTGATGTCCGGTCGCTTACGACCAATGATACGAAGTTTACTTGTTTTGAGTACTTGACAACACTTCGTTCTATGATGGGGTACAATTTCTGGCAAGCAGGACACCCCGATGACGTAAATATGGCGAGCGTGTGCTTGGAGGATTGAATTATATCAATTGTGTTGCCAGTTATGGAGGTCAACTGCGCTCTGGGAAATACCGTTCCGCGCAGCAACCCTTTGTCTTGATGAGGCAACGCCAATGGAGTAGGTCGTACCGTGGTGCGGCCGTTGATCACTCTGTAGCTGATGATTAACACCAAGAAAAACTATAGAGCACTAAACGCGATCTGCAGACTCATCACCGTTCGCCCCCAAGTTTCTTTATCGAATTTCTGATAGAGACAACGGATGAGGATTTATTGATAGATGCCATGAGAAACGCATATATCAGGATGATGTAAACCGATGAATAGACCATTTGCAGGACATCTTGAAGCGGTAGGTGCACGATACTATGAATAGATTCATGCCCAACCCAGAGGAAGATACCCAACGAAGCCATAAGTATAACTTTCATAATGGTACTCAAGCCTATTTTTTCGTCGATAAGATCTCCAAAACAGTTACACTTGACGGACAACCCGGTTCGATAAGCTTTCCATATCGACCAAGAGAACCCACCGAGCAGTAACCACAAAGCTACTTCACCCGCTAGCACAAGAGGGCCGCTTAGTAAAAGGAGAGTTGCGGCGGTCACTTCGAGCAACGGAATCCCCCACGAATAGAACTTCGCCGCTACCGCACTCAGTTTCAATTCTTTTAATGAATCTCTAAAATTTACAATTGAGAAGAACTTGCTCATAGACGCCACTAAGAGAATAACATACAAAAAGATCCTGTCGAACGCAATAAACAAAACCACATTGCCCCACCTCTGCTTTCGTATGCATACATGTTAAACAAATGTATGCATAATTGTATATACCCAAAATTGGTCATATTAGTTCAGCTCACGAATATAGTGTCTCCAAAAAACTAGACACAAGATAAACCCCTAATCCTCGGTCACTCATAACGAGAATGGGTCAACTTCTAGATTGATTTAGAGTTCCTTTTACTTCTCGAGGAGTTCACCGCGGGACTGCTGGATACCGTCGGGGTCGAGATCCCCTATGCCACCGAAGGATCGCAAGCTCTGGCAAAAGGTCGTCCAGAGTCGCTCTGCTACAATCGAACGCATGATTGTGGCCGTGATCGATGAGGCGCATGAGATATACGAGGCTTTACTGCTTGGACTTCGATTTGCTCTCAACTACGAGGTGGATTCAGCGTCGATGTTCTCCCTGATTCTCGTGGGCCAACCTGAGCAGCGATATCGTGCCTGCCCTAGCTGATATGGACGGACAACGTGGAGTGACAAACTGACCACCCACACGGCTTGTTCGTCCATCCGTCCCCTTCTCTCATCCCTAGCGGGTTGACGGCACATTTCTTAAGCCATTGTCGGTGAGTAGCAACACCGCGAGGGCACCACGGTATAGCGGATGACACCAGATTTTACTACTACTGCGATTTTATACGAATATGCTTGCAACAATCAAAAATGTGTGATAAATACATTGTAAAAGAAAATACTTGAATACACACTTCTTGAATAGAATATTTTATAGAAGTAAATGGTTGTTCGCTATGGATTCAGCCAATAGCGTGGGCTGGAGGGAATACGAAAGCGGTTTCCGTAATGCTCTTTTTCCCCAAAAAATATTTTTTATGATTTAAATACACTAAAAATTAAGGGGTCTATGCAAAGTGATTATTTCAGAGGTATTCAATGACTATGAGGTTAAAAGAATAATCAAAAACGCCTCAAGATACTTATTTACATCACACACATGGATTCTGATGAATTCCGATACAATCGTAATCGATATTATCAACAAAGATGAATTTTGTTCTAGTATAATAAAGGAACATTGTGTTCTAGGCGATGGGTCTATGGGAATGACGGCTCCGATATTTGCAAAACGAGATTTAAAGACGTCTGCCGTGATTGGAATGCAGCACACTGATCTGCGGTTACAGGAATTTTCCGAAGTTTGTTCTCCTTTTTTTTTAAATAATTCGGTGGCCGGATATCTGGATATTTTCTTCAACTGTCGGTTCGACCACACTTTTGCAATTGCATTGGTCAGTTGCCTATGCAGTCAGATCTCAGACTCGATTGGTACATGCAAGCATAGTCTTTTGCAAAATAGAGTAGACAGCACAAACAATCAAATCCCCCTTACCGTTCGCGAAACAGAGGTCGCCCGTTTATGGGCGAAAAATAAAGACATCGAGGAGATCAGCGCTCAACTGAGCATTACAAATTATACCGTTCGAACGCATATCAAACATATATATGCGAAACTCGGTTTAAAAAATAAAGGTGATTTTATCATTTCATGTATCGGACTAGATGAATTTTAATTAGATAAACAATACTAAAGCACGGTGGACCGCACGTCTTGAATCCTCACTGTTACGGACGTAGCATAATGTCCAGAAGTTGACGGTGTCTTTTGTCCATAGGTTGCTGGGAACGCTGTCCGCACCTTGGTGCAAAAAAAGAGGAGATCTTCCTCCTCCCTGGCTATACTG
>Ga0080006_1138493_pt1 | contig 15791 bp, 15 predicted proteins | sample RS3BMetagenome_FD_69209 | JGI IMG/M metagenome (GOLD analysis project Ga0080006, IMG submission 69209) | Ferric oxide microbial mat and aquatic microbial communities from Rainbow Spring, Yellowstone National Park, USA - RS3B (SPADES... ... | reverse complement strand
CCATCGCGCTCCACGACCGCGAGTTCCCGGCTGCTTACGCCGCAGCCGCCTGAGCAACGTCGCCAACATCGCGCTTCCTGACCATCAGCGCGCCAACTGAACATTCTCGCGGACCACGCAACTCCTGCGGGCCAATGGCATAGAGGTGCCGGAGTTCAACGTCGGACAATTCCAGTCGGCCATTGCCCGGGGACTGCTGCGGGAGGAGGGCCGGCTCGTCGGGCACCGGTACATGGACGACCGATACTGGGACCAGATCCTCTACGCCATCTATCGCGGCGAAGCCCAGCGGTACGGGGCTGACCACGCCCACCTGTTCGCATGACCGCTGCGGAGCGTGACAGCGGGCGAGCTGCCGCGTCGAGGATCGAACCGGGCGGAGGTGGCTGATCGATGCTGGCCGACCTGCTGGCGCCGGGCAGCAACGACGTCCGGCTGCACCTCCTCGACGAGGGAGTCGAGCTCACGTTGGGCGACCTGTGGCGGCGGGCGGACGCCGTCGCCGGATGGCTGGCCACCCTCGAGGGGCGGCCGGCGGCGATGGTGCTCACCAACTCCGCCGCCTGCGTCACCGTGCTCGTCGGCGCCCTGGTCCACGGCGCCCACGTTGTCTCCCTGCCGCCGCCGTGGCCAGGGGCCGACGCCACCTCCTACGGGCGGTTCCTCTCGGACTGCTGCGACCGGGCGGGGGCCGACCACCTGGTGGTCGACGCCCGGTACCTGTCGGCGCTCCCGCCTGTTGCGACGGTGACGGCGGTGTCCTACGAGGAGGTCGGCGGCGGTGTCGGTGCCCGGCCGCTGGCCCGGTCGCCGTTCGTCCTGACCCAGTTCACCTCCGGGAGCACCACCGAGCCCAAGGGGGTGGTCCTCGACGAAGCGGCGATCGAGGCCAACGTCCGGGCGATCCTCGAGTGGCTGGGACCCGAGCCCGGTGAGGGCGCCTGCTCGTGGCTGCCGCTCTCGCACGACATGGGGCTGATCGGCCTGTTCCTCACCGCCCTGGTCGGTGGTGGCCCGGGATGGGCCGACGGCGCCGACCTGGTCCTCCTCACCCCAGAAGGGTTCCGCCGTGATCCGCGCTGCTGGCTGCGGGCCTGCGCCGCCTACCGGAGCGCCGTGACGGCGGTGCCGAACCTCGCCCTCGAGATGGCGATGAGGCGCCCGCCCGGTGACCTCGACCTGGGCGCCCTCCGCACGTGCATCGTCGGCGCCGAGCCGATCCGCCCCGACACGTTGCGCCGCTTCGAGGCGGTCTACCGCCGGCATGGTTTCGGGCCGCTGGCGTTCTCCCCGGCCTATGGACTCGCCGAGTGCACGCTGGCGGTCGCCGGGGTGAGGCCGGCCGAGCGCTGGACGTCGTCGCCGCCGCCGCCGGGGTCGACCGAGGGAGGGACCGGCACGCCGTGGGCCGGCGAGGTGGAGGTCGTCTCGTGCGGAAGCCCGCTGACGGGGCTCGAGGTCCGGGTCGACGGGGCCGAGGACCGCCGGGGGACGGCGGGCCGAGGCGTTCGGGCCGGTGCGCCGGCCCCGTCCGGGCCCTTCGCCGGCACGGTGTCGGTGCGCGGGCGATCGGTCGCCCGCACGTACGACGACGGTGCCCCGGTTGCCGGTGGCGACGGCTGGTTCGAAACCGGGGACCTCGGATGGCTCGACGGCGGCCAGCTCTTCGTGGTCGGGCGACGCGAGGACCTGCTCTTCGTGGCGGGACGCAACGTGCATGCCGTCGACGTCGAGCGGGTGGTCGGCGAGGTGGCCGGTATCCGGAGCGCCCGGGTGGCGGCGGTCCAGCCGGCCCCCGACACCTTGGTGGTGGTGGCCGAGTTCGAACGGCGAAGCACGGCGCCCGACGACGAGGTCCGCCGGATGTCGGACCAGGCGAGGCGCCAGGTGGTCCGACGCCTCGGGGTTTCCCCCCACCTGGTCGTCCTGGTGCCGCGCGGGCGGTTGGCGGTCACCGCCAGCGGCAAGCCACGGCGGGGTGCCGTCTTGGAGTCGATCGCTCGCTGCCCACCCGGAGATGCGGCGTGCTGAGCCTCGACGAGTACTGCCGGCGGATCTTCCGGCTCCTCGACGTGCCCGCTCCCGAGCCGGTCGACGCCGCCGCCGGGCTCTTCGAGGAGCTTGCCCTCGACTCGCTGCAGGCGTTCGAGTTGGTGGTGGCGACCGAGCAGCTGGCCGGGCGGGACGTGCCGCCGCCGGAGCTCCCGCCGATCTGGACGGTGGGCGACGCCTACCGCTACTCCTGCGAGTCGGTGGCGGCGGCACGCGGCGGGTGATCGGGCGTGGCCCGGATCGTCTACAGCGTCTTCGGCAGTGCCGGCGACCTCTTCCCGGCACTTGCCGTCGCCCGACGCCAGGTGGCGGCTGGTCACCGGGTCTCGTTCGCCGTGCCGCCGCTGCTCGGTCTCTACTGCCGGAAGGCCGGCTTTCGCACGATCGCCGTCGGCAACGACACCGGTAAGGCGGCGCTGCGCGACCGCCGGATGTACACCACCCGCTTCGGTGGCATGGCCTCCTGGCGCCGGAGCATGGTCGCCCACGTCCTCCCGGTGCTCACCACCGGCCATCTCCGGTTCGTGGCGCTGCTCGCCGACGATCGGCCCGACCTGGTGGTGACCACCGCCCAGGGCTACTGGGGGCCGCTGGCCGCCGTCGAGCTCGGCCTCCCGTGGTCGAGCCTCCACCTGTACCCGCAGCTGGCCGAGCTGGTGGCCGGGGTTCGCCGGAGCGGAGCCGCCGCCTTCGCTGGTCCGCTGGCCGAGTGGCTGGCGGCGCAGGAGCGCCGGCTCGGGCTGCCGGCGAGCCGGGTGCCGGTGGCCGATTGGGGGTTCTCGGCCGGGTGGACGGCGGTCGGCCACGACCCGGCGCTGCGGGCGGTCGTCGCCGGGACCCGTGCCGCCGGCTTCCCGAGCTGGGACGAGCCGCTGGCTGACCCGGCGGCGGTCGCCGCCGCCGGTGCATTCCTCGGCGAAGCTGGCGGTGGCCGGGTGGTGGTGTCGCTCGGCAGCTTCCTCGGCTCGGTGCGAGACGACCTGTGGCCGCCGCTGGCCGCCGCCGCCGCCGGATCGCCGCACCGGTTCCTGTTGGTCGGGGTGCCGTCGGTCCGCCGGGCGGGCTTGGCCGAGCCCAACGTGCTGGCCCTCGGGCACCTGCCGCTGTCGGAGGTGCTGGGGATGGCCGACCTCGTCGTGCACCACGGCGGTATCGGGTCGATGTACGCCGCCCTGCGTGCCGGCTTGGCCGCCCTGGTGGTCCCGTTGGCCTTCGACCAGCCCTTCAACGCCTCGTTGCTCGAGGGGCTCGGGGCAGGTCGCCGGTTGGCCGGTGACCCCACCGGGTGGGGGCGGGCGGTCGCCGACGCGCTCGGCGACCGGCAGATGGCGAGGCGGGCAACGGCGCTGGGCCGCCGGCTCGTCCCGGCCGACGAGGCGGCCGAAGCCCTGTCGGCCGAAGTGCTCGCCCCGATCAGTGGGGCGATCGGAGGCTGGCCACGTCGAACTGGAGGACGGCGTCGTCGAGGGTCACGGCCATCGTCGGGTTGATCCGCCGGTGCGAGTCGGTGGCAAGGTGCACCGCCGTGCCGACGGCCACGAATTGCATGATCCGGGCGCTGTGGCCGAGCGGTCCCTCCCGCAGGCGGACGCCGATCACGCCGTCGGCGCCGGCGTCGACGCCCGCCTGCTGCATCCTCGACATGGCGCCCTCCCGAGCCTGGTAGAGGGCCTCGGTCAGGTGCGGCAGCTCGGTGTTCTGGGCCTGCTGCGCCGCCCACTGCCGGGCGGTCCGCCGGGGGGCGACGACGAAGCTCGCACCGGCGACCAGCCCCACCGGTGACCACCCGGCCCGGGTCAGCAGGGCGAAGTCGCGGCCCGAGAGGTCGGAGACGAACTCGAACCCGGCTTGGTGGTGGCCGACTCGCCGCACCGCGGTGCCGGTGAGCTCGAGGTTGACATGGTGGGCAGCCACCTGGAACTTGATCTCGACCCCGACCACGCCGGAGCCGCCGGCCTCGCCGCACTCCTCTCGCAGCTGCTGGGCGGCGTCGGCGAACGCCCCGGCGAAGGCGGACGACGCCTCGGCGATCTCGCCGGTCTGCCACTGCCAGGCTCCCCACGGGATCGACCACCACGAGACGCCGAACACCAGGTCGACCGGCTCCCAGCCGATCGAGTGGAGCAGCAGCGTCTCGTCGATCGACAGGTCCGAGGTCACCCCGCGCCCGCCGCCCGGCCGCTCCGACAGGGCGGCGATCGCCTGCTGCACCTCGGCCCCGGCGCCGCTGGCCGGCGGAAGGTCGGAGTTCCTGCTCATCGCAGCCGCACCACCGGCTCGGGCTCGGGGAGCGGGTCGAAGTCCTTGAAGCGCCGGACCCGGGTGCCCTTGATCGTGCACTGGATCGCGAGGTCGCCCTCTCCGATCTCGCTCTCGAACTCGGTGACGGTGGCGCCGTGGAGCTCGTCGCCGGCGAGCTGGCGACGGAGGTGCTCGCGAGCGAGGTGGCGGGCGGCCCGCTGCGCCCGGCCGACCTGGACGATCGCCCCGACTCCGGGGTTGTTCGACCACGTGCCGGCCCCGGCCCCGGTGAGCTGGAGCCGGGTGATGCAGTAGGCGAACATCTGCACCGAGCTCACCGCCGCCACCACGCCCACCGGGGCGTAGCCGGCCTCGATCAGCTTGGCGAGCCGCTGTCCGGCCAGGAAGGTCGAGAACGGCACCGACGGGCGCGGCGCGCCCCGCACCGTCACCGCCGTGCCTCGGATCGAGAACTCGGCGGCACCGGTGCCGGACAGGTAGTGCATGTCGTCGGCGACACCGATCACTCCGTGGGCCCCGAGGGCGTCGACCTCCTCCATCATCCGCCGGTAGGCCGACCCCCAGCCCTCGGCCCAGCTCTGCTCCACCCAGGCCTGCTCGAAGTTGTAGCCGTAGACGCGGTGCTCGCCGCCGACGAACCCGTGCGGGCAGCGCCAGCTCTCCGAGTACTGCCCCGACCCAGTCGGCGGGAGCATCATCCCGCCGCCTCCCATCGTCATCCCGAGGCCGGGGCCGTAGGAGGTCCAACGCCACTGCATGACCGAGAACCCCTGGACGTAGCCGACCGGCTCGATCCCTATGGCCAGTGACGTGGCGAAGTCGGGCACCGAGAGCCCCGACGACCAGGCGCCGCCACCGAGGCGACGACCGGCCGCCTCCGGCAGCGGCGGCTCGCCGTCGTCCAGCGGTCGGTCGCCGCCGCCGGTCGTTCGGTCGTTCGTCACCCGTCGAGCGAGATGACGGTGCGCGGCTCGGGGATCTGGTGGTCCGTCGCAGCCTTGGCCACCGCCGTGCCGAGGGAGAGGAACTCGATCGTGTGGTCGCCCCACATGTGGCTCTTCTCCTCGAGCCGGACGCCGACGATCCCGGTGGCCCCGAGCTCGTTGGCCTCGTCCTGCATCCTCGTCATCGCCAGCTCCCGGGCCTCGTAGAGGGCCTGGGTGAAGTTCGGCAGCTCGACGTTCTGTCCGGCGGTCCGCAGCGTCTGGCCGAGGCCGCGGTGGGCGATGTGGTAGACGCAGGTGCCCATGACCAGACCGAGCGGGACGTGCCCGGTCTGCATCAGCGTCCAGAAGTCCTGCCCCGACAGGTCGGAGGTGAACGGCTTGCCCTGGTTGTTGCGGTACGACTTTCCGTCCTCGGCCTTGACGGCCGTCCCGACGGCGATGAACTCGGCGGTGTCCGAGCCCCACTCGTAGTAGTTGACGTCGAGCCGGACGCCCACGACGCCGTCGGCGCCGAGCTCGTCGGCCTCGGCGTCCATCCGGTTCATCGCCAGCTCCCGGGCGTTGTACATCGCCTCGGTGAGCTTGGCGAGCTCCTGGCTCTGGGACCACCGCCTGGTCTGGATGCCGAGGTGGTAGATCGAGCTGCCCATCACGAAGCCGAGCGGGTGGAAGCCGACCTCCTTGATGAGGAGGAACTCGTTCACCGACAGGTCGGAGGTGAACATCCCCTTGTGCCCCGGGCGGTCCTCGAGCTCTGCCAGCCGCCGGGCGGCGTCGGGCGGGAGGTCGGGGATCGGTGTGCTCTGGTTGGTCACGGTTCCTCTCCGATCACGATGGACTCGAGCGCCTGCCGGGTGGCCTGGCTGGTGGCCGCCTCCTCGCGCAGGGCACCCAGGAGGCGGCGGATCCATTCGTCGGTGCTCACCCGGGTCGAACGGATGCGGATCCCGCCGCTGCTCCGGGCGACCGTGCACTCGAGCCGGTCGTCGACCACCTCGGCGACGAGTTGGTCGTCGCCGAGGCCCACCGTCACCCGGCGGATCTCCTCGGAGCGCCGCAGCCGACCGGACTTGCGTTCGACCCGCATCCGGTCACCGAGCGCCCCGGCCAACCGGCCGACGAGCACCCGCAGCAGGATCCGGACGTCGCCGCCGTCGGCCTGCAGCGACGACGCCAGCAGGTCGAGATCGAGGCCGGGGTCCTCCATGTGCTCAGGCTATCTGCCGCCCGGTCGCCCCGGGCCGAGGGGGTCCGGGCCGACCGGGCGGTGGCCGATCGCCGGGTCGAACAGCCGAAGGTCGGGCGCCGGCTCGGTCTCGGGGGGCGGCCGGCGCCCTGCCGGCGGCCGGAAGCGCCTCGGGACCGCCTCGGGCGACCGGTCGAGCGGGAAGTAACCCGGGACCCGATCGTGGGGGGTGTCGAGGTAGACCTTGGCCTCCGGCGGCCCGCCGAACCGGCCGTGGCTCCAGCGGACCTCGACGTGCCCCGCCACCTCGATCGGCTCGCCGGTGTCGCGGTCGTAGACCTCGGCTGCCCAGCCGACCCGCGGCTGGCCGCCAGGCTGCGGTCGGATCGCCAGGTCGACCAGTCGGTACCGATGGCGCCAGTCCCACGGCGTGGCGATCCGGAGCCGCAGAAGCCGATCGGCGGCAGCCCCGAGGACGAAGTAGGGCGCGCTGCCCATCCGCAGCAGGCGCCAGAGCATGGCCTGACGGTCCTCGGCGCCGTCGAGCCCGGCCCGCCAGCGGGCGGCCGATGCGTCCGCCACCGCCTCGGCCAGCTCCCGGTACCGGTCCTCGGGGTCGCCCGGCCACCCGGCGCGCAGCTCGGCCGCCAGGCGCTTGCGCCCGGGAGCATCGAGAGCGGCACATTCGGGTGGGGCGAGGTCGGGCCCGACGGCGCGCCGGACCGCCTCGTACAGCGCCCGGTGGGCGCCCGGTGCGACCTCCTGGTACCAGTCGAGCCTGTCCCCTCGGCGCCGGCCGTGCCGGCCGACGAGCAGGTCGTCGAAGAGGTGGTGCGGGGAGACGTTGTAGACGATGCGCGACAGGTACTTGCAGCTGACGAGGTAGACGTGGTCGACCCGGAGGTCGATCGGGGCGACCTCGTCCCCCGGTGCCCGCTGGGATCCCTTCCACTCGACGACCAGCGGCACCCGATGGCGGAGGGCGTCGGGCGAGGAGAGGAAGGCGGCGCCGTTGGCGAACGCCGCCTCGAACTCCGGGTCGTAGAAGCCGCCGGTGCGCAACGACTCGAGTTGGTCCCATGCACCCGGAGCCACATCGGCCATCGCCGCCGGCCGAGCCGCCAGCCCCTCGTCCACCGAGCGGTAGCCGAGCATGCCGAGCCCGGTGACCAGCTCGGTGACCATCGTGCGTCGGTCCGGCACGTCAGCGGGCCCGGGCCAGCTCCTCGGCGCTCCAGAACCCGGCCAGCGGGCGGCGTTGCCGGCCCGTGGCGTAGCGCCGCAGCCGGCCCAGCGCCGCCGGGTCGAGCAGCTCGGCGGCGTCGAACACCGACGTCGGGCCGCCCGCTCGCAGCGCCGTGTCCCCCTCGCCCGGCCGTTTCGGGAGGTGGGAGGTGAGCAGCACCAGCGGCCCGATGCCCCGTTGCGACAGCAGGTGGGCGCGGCCCAGGGCCCGCCAGACCGCCTCAGTGCGCGAGAGCCCGGCCCGGGTCGTCGTGAAGGCACCGCTGACGTCGAAGTACCACGGCGAACCGGCGCCGTCGGCGGCGACGTAGCTCACGTCGAGGCCGAGCCCGCGCTGGCGCACGTTCTGCCCGGTGATCTCGAACCCGGCACGCTCGAGGAGCTCCGCCGCCACCGCCAGGGCCGGTTTGCCTCCCGGCCTGGTCCCCGGGCCGATCGCCTTCTCGCCCTCCCGCGCCACCCGCCTCTCGGCGATCGTGACGTAGGCGGGGTCGAGGTCGTAGCCGATGTAACGGCGCCCGGTGCGGGCGGCCGCCACCAGCGTCGAGCCCGAACCCATGAACGGGTCGAGCACCAGGTCGTCCCGGTACGTGTACAGCTGGATCAGCCGCTCCGGCAGTTCGACCGGGAACGGCGCCGGGTGGCGGACGCGGTGGGCGCTCTCCGGGGGGATCTCCCAGACGTCGAGGGTGGCCGCCATGAACTCGTCGCTCGTGAGCGTGCTCTCGTGCGGCAGGCCGAGAGCCTGGCGCTCCTTGAGGGTGCGAGCCCGGTCGAACCGACCCTTGCTCGCCACCACCACCCGCTCGGTGATGTCCCGGAGCACCGGATTGGAGGCCCGGCGGAACGAGCCCCAAGCGCACGACCCGCTGGCCCCCTCGCCCTTCTGCCAGACGATCTCGCCGCGTGGCAGGAGGTGGAGGTCGTCCTGCAGGATCGCTGTCACGTCGGCCGACAGGCTGCGGTAGGGCTTGCGGCCCAGGTTCGCCACGTTCACCGCGATCCGGCCACCCGGCTCCAGCTTGCGTTTGCACTCGGCAAACACGTCGCGCAGCAGCCCGAGGTACTCGAGATAGGAGCCCGGGACACCCCGGCGCCCCAGCTCCTCCTCGTACTGCTTGCCGGCGAAGTACGGCGGGGAGGTCACCACCAGGGCCACCGAGCCGTCGTCGACCGCCGCCATGTGGCGGGCGTCGCCGCAGACGAACGGCTCGGCGATCGCCCGGGGCGCCGCCACGTCGGCGTCGTCACTCAGCTCGGGCGCCTCGAAACGTGCGTAGAACGCGCGGGCGTCGTGCGCTTCGCGTCGGCCGACCCCGAAGGCGGAGGTGGCGGTGGAGGTCCGGCGGCGGTCGGCCATGGTGCGCGAACGACGCTACCGGGGCCGGGCCGGCCGACCGGGGACCGATAGGCCGCCGTCCGATAGGCCGCCGTCCGAAAGAGCGGGGCCGGGCCGGCGCCGGTCCCGGCCGTCGGCGAGGGTGAGAGGCGGCCGATGCACGGGGGCATGCTACGGAGAGGGTGTGTCAGCCAGGTGGCCCCCGTCCCCGGGGCGTCGCTGCGACCTTGGCCTACGCGCCGGTGCCCCGACGTTGCACGCCTGCCGTTAACGTAAACGGTAACGTGATCGAGGAGAGGGAGAGGGCGTGGCGCAGACCTGGCTGACCGGCAACGGGCGTCCGGGCCCGGTGGACGCCGACCGGGACCGGTACAAATGGGTGGCGCTGTCGAACACCACGCTGGGCGTGCTGATGGCCACGATCGACATGTCGATCGTGCTGATCGCCCTGCCGGACATCTTCCGGGGCATCGGCATCGACCCGCTCCTGCCGGGCAACAGCTTCTACCTCTTGTGGATGATCTTGAGCTTCATGGTCGTCACCAGTGTCCTGGTGGTGAGCCTCGGTCGGCTTGGCGACATGTACGGCCGGGTGAAGATGTACAACCTCGGTTTCGCCGTCTACACGTTCTTCTCGCTGCTGCTCACCGTCACGTGGATGAGCGGGGCGGCGGCGGCCATCTGGCTGGTGGTGATGCGGGTCTTCCAAGGGGTGGGCGCGGCGTTCCTCATCGCCAACTCCTCGGCGATCCTCACCGACGCCTTCCCCGAGGACCAACGGGGGATGGCCCTGGGCATCAACCAGGTGGCCGGGATCAGCGGCTCGTTCCTCGGTCTGGTCCTCGGCGGGTTGCTCGGGCCGATCGCCTGGCGACTGGTGTTCCTGGTGTCGGTGCCGATCGGGCTGTTCGGCACGGTCTGGGCGTACATGAAGCTCCGCGAGGTCCCGCGGCGCGAGCACGGCCACATCGACTGGCCGGGCAACGTCACGTTCGCCCTCGGGTTGATCGGCGTCATGATCGGGATCACCTACGGGATCCAGCCCTACGGCGGCCACACGATGGGCTGGACGAGCCCTCTGGTTCTCAGCACGCTCTCGGCTGGCGCCGTCTTGCTCGCCGTGTTCGCGGTGATCGAGACGAAGGTGGCCGAGCCGATGTTCCGCCTGGCCCTCTTCAGAATACGGGCGTTCAGCGCCGGCAGCCTCTCCACCCTGCTCGCCTCGATCGGACGGGGTGGCTTGATGTTCATGCTGATCATCTGGCTGCAGGGCATCTGGCTGCCCGAGCACGGCTACGACTTCGCACGCACGCCGCTGTGGGCGGGGATCTACATGCTGCCGCTCACCGCCGGCTTCCTGATCGCCGGCCCGGCGTCGGGCTTCCTCTCCGACCGGTTCGGCGCCCGGCCGTTCGCCTCCGGGGGCATGCTGGCGGCGGCCGCCTCGTTCGGTCTGCTCGAGCTGCTGCCGATCGACTTCCCCTACTGGGCCTTCGCCGTGCTCCTCCTGCTCAACGGGTTGGCGATGGGGGCCTTCGCCGCTCCCAACCGGGCGGGGGTGATGAACAGCCTGCCGCCCGAGCACCGCGGGGTCGGCTCGGGGATGAACTCCACGTTCCAGAACGCCGCCCAGGTGCTGTCGATCGGCATCTTCTTCACCCTCATGATCGTCGGTCTGGCCTCGTCGCTGCCCGGAGCGCTGTACCACGGCCTGGTGGTCCACGGCGTGCCGAGGGCCGACGCCGCCCGGGTGTCCCACCTCCCACCGGTGTCGACCCTCTTCGCCGCCTTCCTCGGCTACAGCCCGATCGCCCACCTCGTCGGCGGGGGAGTGCTCGCCCACGTGTCGACCGCCCAGCGCCACGTGCTCACCGGGCGGGGGTTCTTCCCGAGCCTCATCTCGGGGCCGTTCCGCAACGGGCTGCACACCGCCTTCGACTTCTCGATCATCGCCTGCCTGGTGGCGGCCGGCGCCTCGTGGCTGCGCGGGGGTAGGTACGTCCACGGCCAGGTGGACCGGACGCCGGTGACGCTCGCGGCGACGGCCGCCGGGGGTTCGATGCCGGTCGACGGGGTGGCCGACGGGGCCGGCGGACCCGTCGATGCCTCCGCTGCCAACGGACGCAACGGTCGCCAGCACGACGACGGCGGGGGTGCCACCGAGTCGACCGGCCGCCGGGCCAGGGACGTCACCGGCTGACGCCGACGGGAGGACTGCGGCTGGGGCCCCGAAGGCGCTCAGAGCGAGCGGGCGCGGTCGAGGCAGGGCCCGAGTGCGTCGAGCTGTCGGCTGACGTCGTCGACGTCGGTGGCGAAGAACAGGGCGGCCACGGCGTCGGCGCCGGCCTCGGCGTAGGCGGCGACGCGGCCGGCATCGAGCGGCTTGAAGTAGGGGCAGACCGTCACCGAGACCGAGGCACGGGTCCGGCCGTGGGACTCGAGCAGCCGGTCGAGGACGGCCAACGGTGCCGCCAGCTCGCCGGGCTCACGATTGAAGGTGTGCCAGCCTTGCGCCGCTCCGGCCACCCGGCGAAGGGCAGCCTCGCTCTCGCCCCCGATGTGGAGCGGTGGGTGCGGCCGCTGGACCGGCTTCGGGTACATCGAGCAGGCCGGGAGGTGATAGCACTCGCCGTCGAACGCCGAGACGTCGTCGCACCAGAGCCGGCGGAGCACCTCGAGGTACTCGTCGGTCCGCCGGCCCCGCGCCTGCCAAGGGGCGGCGACCGCCTCGAACTCCTCACGCAACCAACCGACACCGACGCCGAAGTCGACCCGTCCTTCCGACAGCCAGTCCAAGGTGGCCACCTCCTTGGCGGTGTAGACCGGGTTTCGCTGCGGGAGGAGCACCATGGCCGTGCCGAGGCGCACGCTCGTGGTCCTGGCGGCAAGGAACGAGAGGGTATTGAGCGGCTCGAGCAGCCCCGAGCTCGGGGGGACCGGGATCCTGCCGTCGTCGGCGTAGGGGTAGCGCGAGCGGTACTGGTCGAACAGCACCACGTGCTCGCCGACCCAGATCCGGTGGACGCCGCGGGCCTCAGCCTCCTGCGCCAGCGCGCCCAGGAGCTCAGGAGTGCAGAACGGGTCGGCCGTCGGGACCCACAGGTCGAAAAGCATCGCTCGATCCCCTCCGATCGTCGGGTCGTCTCAGTGGTCGTCGCTGCCGGCGGAGCGGGTCAGGAGCCGCCGAGCAGCCCGTGGAGCACGAAGTCGCAGAGCTCGTCGGTGGCCTCGTCGATCGGCACCGGCACGTCCTCGGCCGCCCGCACCGTCATCGCCCCCAGCAGCTGCTGGCCGACCAGCGCGGCGGCCCGGCTCGGATCGGCGATCCGGAACCGGCCCGAGACCATCCCGTCACCGATGACGTCCTCGAGCAGCCGGGCGACGTCGAGTCCGATCAGCGCCAGAGCGGCATCGACCGCGGCGGCGCCGGGACGGGTGGGGGTGGCCTGGGTGGCCATGGCCAGGCGGAAGAAGGCCGGCTGCTCGTCGATCCGCTCGAGCAGGCCACGGACGATCACCCGCAGCCGGGCGTCGGGCGAGGAGGCACCCTCCCACTCGCCGGCAAGCACCTCCTGGAGCTGGCGGTGCATCCGCTCGAGACATGCCCGCAGCAGCTCGTCGCGGTTGGCGAAGTAGACGTAGACGGTCGACCGGGCCACGCCGGCCTCGGCGGCGATCTCCTCCATGGCCACCTCGGTGGTCCCGCGAGCGCCGAACAGCCGCTGGGCCACGTCGATCACCTGGTCCCGCCGGAAGTCCCGGATGACGTCGCGCAGCGGGTCACCGACCCGTCGGGCCACCTCAGCCGGTCCCCGCCGAGTGGGCGGTGCTCATCGGCACACCGGCCGATGCGGGCTGAAAGCGACCGGGAGATGCTTGACCCCGTTGATGAACCTCGACTGCAGCCGCCGCATCTCGCCGTTCGGCCGCAGGTCGGAGAGCCGATCGAAAAGGTGCGTGAACATCACGGTGATCTCCATCCGCGCCAGGTTCGCACCGAGGCAGAAGTGCGGGCCGCCGCCGCCGAAGGCGATGTGGGGATTGGGATCACGACGGACGTCGAGCTCGTCGGCCCGGTCGAAGACCTCCTCGTCCCGGTTTGCCGAGGCGTGGAAGAAGACGATCTTGTCGCCTTCGGCGATCGGGACACCGCGCAGCTCGGTGTCGACGGTGGCGGTGCGGCGGAAGTTCATAACCGGGGTGACGAAGCGGAGCATCTCCTCGACCGCCGTCGGCAGCAGCGAACGGTCCGCGACGAGCTGCGCCCACTGGTCCGGGAAGGCGAAGAAGGCGGCCATCGCCCCGGACATGAGGTTCCGGGTTGTCTCGTTGCCGGCGACCGTGAGCAGCAAGAAGAACAGCTCGAGCTCGAGGTCGGAGAGCCGTTCGCCGTCGACCTCGACCTCCGTCAGGACGCTCATGAGGTCCTCGTGCGGGTGGATCCGCTTCTCGGCGAACAGCTGGCTTGCGTAGGCGTAGAGGTCCATGGCGGCGCCCATGGCGTCCTCGGCGGTCAACCCGTACTCGGGGTCCTCGCTGCCGACCATGCGGTTCGACCAGTCGAACATCCGGTGCCGGTCCTCGGGCGGGACCCCGAGCAGCTCGGCGATCACCCGAAGCGGCAGCTCGGCGGAGATCTCGGTGACGAAGTCGGCCTCGCCCCGCTCGCACACCTCGTCGATGATCTCATCGGTCTGGCGGTGGATGCTGGCCTCGAGATCTCGCACCATCCTCGGGGTGAAGCCCTTGTTGACGAGGCGCCGGTACCGGGTGTGCAGCGGCGGGTCCATGTTGAGCATCATCAGGCTCTGCTGGGCGATCTCGTCGTCGCTCAGCTCGAAGGGCATCGTCCCGCGCGACGCCGACGAGAACCGCCCGTAGTCGCGGTTCACCGTCACGCAGTCGTCGTACTTCGTCACCGCCCAGAACCCGGGCCCGTCCCGCTCGGGATGCCAGTGCACCGGGTCGTTGGCCCGCAGGTGAGCCAGGTACTGGTGGGGGACCCCGGGCACGAAGGTCAGGGAATCGGCGAGGTCGACCGGTCGGACGTCGGTGCGGGTCTGGGCCATCGGCGACACCTCCGAACCTTGGTGCCCGAGATTCCCCGGTGACGAAAGCCGCCCGGGGGTTCGGATCGGACACGGCGTCCGATCTTCCGGATGCTACGTCACCGCTTCGAGGCGGTCAACGAAGCCACCGAAGCTGGACCGCCTCGGCCCAGTTCGGCGGCCCGGCGGGCGGCCCTCACCGCCGAGCGGCGTCGCCGATCCGCCCGGCTCCGTCCTTGACCGACTCGCCGACGTCCTTCGCCGCCGCCTTCGCCTGGTCGGTCTTCCCCTTGATGTGATGAAGGAGCGCCTCGCCGCTCCCGCGTGACGGACCTCCGGTGCTGAAGCCGGGGGTCGGCGCCGGTTCCAAGGGGAAGCCCGATGGCGCGCAGGTCGCAGCAACGCAGCGAGGTCCGCCCTCGCCGTGGAGGACCGAGTCCGAGCAGACTCGGGGTTGCGAAACCATCCGCTCCACGACGAAGGAGGACCAAAGTGCTGCAACCCCAACCCTATGTCGGCATCGACCTGCACCGGCGCCGGAGCGTGATTGTCCAGCGCAGCGCCGAAGGTGAGACGCTGGCAGTCACCCAGGTGACGAACGACGACGTGCTCGCGTTCGCCGAGGCGGTCACCGACGCCGGCGAGCATCCCGAGGTCGTCATCGAAGCCTGTTATGGGTGGTACTGGGCCGTGGACCTCTTGGAAGAGCTCGGCTGTCGGGTCCATCTGGCGCATCCCCTCGGCAACAATTGGGGCAATCGGAGGGTGAAAAACGACTTGCGCGACGCCGAGGATCTGGTCGACCTGCTGCGTCTCGGGCGTCTGGCCGAGGCGTGGATCGCCCCGCCCGAGGTCCGAGAGCTCGTGCGCCACCGGGCCAAGTGCGTCTGTCTGCGCACGAACCTGAAGCTCCAAGTGTACTCGGTGCTCGCCAAAGAGGGCGTCAACGTCCCCATGACCGACCTGTTCGGCATGGCCGGAACGGCGCTGTTGGATACCGTGTCGTTGAAGCCCGCATACGCGGCGCGTGTCGAGTCGCTCCGGGACCTGATCGAGTCCTTCGACCGCCAGGTTGCGATCTTCGAGCGAGACCTGCGCCGGGAGCTGGCCGGGCACCCCGGCTATCGGGCGATCCAGGCCATCCCCGGCGTGGGCGAGACCTTCGCCGCCGTCTTCGTCGCCGAGATCGGCGATGTGACGAGGTTCACCTCGCCCGCCCACCTGTGCTCGTGGGCGGGGCTCACCCCGCGCCACCGCGAGTCCGACACGACGGTCCATCGGGGCCCGATCACGAAGCAAGGCTCTCGGCTCGTGCGCTGGGCGGCGGTCGAGGCGGCCCAACGCCAGGGAAGCGGCACCAAGCTCCGAGAGGACTTCAGACGGATCACCGCCAACCACGGCGACACCCCCGGGGCCCGCAAGGTCGCCCGGGCAGCCGTCGCCCGAAAGATCGTCACCCTCGTCTACTTCGGCCTGAGGGACGGCACCATCCGCTAGCAGGCCATCGAGCGGGCGGCGTGACGGGCTCCGGACACCACCAGGCGCGTGGCCGTGCGAAGTCATGGCCCCCGGTTCCCCCCGGCGTGGCCGCGAGTCTTGATTGACCCCGCCTGGTTGGTGGCCGCAACACTCCATGCTGCAAACGCGAAGGAATGACCGGCACCCGCGTCGTCGGCGTGCCTTGCCGAGGCTCGCTTCGGAATGGAGCAGGA
>Ga0080006_1153223_pt1 | contig 15798 bp, 10 predicted proteins | sample RS3BMetagenome_FD_69209 | JGI IMG/M metagenome (GOLD analysis project Ga0080006, IMG submission 69209) | Ferric oxide microbial mat and aquatic microbial communities from Rainbow Spring, Yellowstone National Park, USA - RS3B (SPADES... ... | reverse complement strand
AGCGGCGGATCGAGCAGCGGCGGCGGCAACGCGGGCCCGCTCGTCTTCAGCCCCTACAAGGACACGAGCATCAACATGAACTGGAACACGAACGTCGCCTCGACCAACGTGTCGGGCAGCCCCACGCCCATCGGCACCGATCTCGCGAACAACGGCGGCGACACCATCACGATGGCCTTCGCCACCGGCGAGTGCGGCAGCGAGAACTGGGGCGGCGTGCCCGGCGACGCGCTCGCGAAGGCGAACGTGCCGCTGCTCACGCAGGCCAACGTCAAGTACGTCGTCTCGACCGGTGGCGCGGCCGGCTCGTTCACGTGCGGCTCGGACGCGGGCTTCGAGACGTTCGTCGGGCGCTGGGCCTCGCCCAACCTCATCGGCGTCGACTTCGACATCGAGGCGGGCCAGTCGCCGAGCGTCATCCAGGACCTGGTCTCGCGCATCGCCGCGGCCCACGGCGGCCACCCCGGCCTGCGCTTCAGCCTCACGATCGCCACGCTCGCGAACAACAATGGCGCCAGCACGGCGCAGTCGCTCGGATCGGGCGTGCAGGACAGCCTCAACGCCTACGGCGACGAGGTGCTGAGCGCCGTGCGCAACACCTTCGGCTCGAGCTGGCCGAGCTACGTCACGGTGAACCTGATGACGATGGACTTCGGCTCGGCGAGCCCCGGCGTCTGCGTCGTGAACGGCGGCTCCTGCGACATGGGCCAGTCGGCCATCCAGGCCGCGTACAACCTGCACGACAAGTGGGGCGTGCCCTACGGCGCCATCGAGCTGACGCCGATGATCGGCGGCAACGACGTGAGCAGCGAGGTGTTCACCCTCGCCGACGCCGACACGATCGCGCAGTTCGTCAAATCGCAGGGCCTCGCCGGCGTCCACTACTGGTCCTACGACCGCGACGTCGACTGCCCCCCGGGATCCGCGTCGGCGACGTGCAACTCGTACGGCGCGGCCGGCCCCCACGGGTTCCTGAAGCGGTTCCTCGGCGACGGTCTGTGATCGGCCACGAGCGAAGCCGGAACGGTCAGCAGTTCTTCTGGGTGCACACGCCCAGCGTGTTGCCGCTCGCAGGAGTGAACGTGTTGCCGTTGGCGCCCGTGGTCCCGCTGCCGTACGTCGTGCTCTCGTTCAGCAGGTCCAGGCCGTCGACGCCGCACGCCGCGTAGCCCGTGAACGTGCAGTGGCTCACGGGCGGCCCCGAGACGCTGGGACCCGCGGCTCCCATGCAGCCGCTCCCGCCGTTGAAATAGAGCTCGCTCGGACCGCAGGTGCTCGTGCCGGAGGTCAGGCACGTGCCGTCGCCCGCCATCGACGGGAACGTCGCGGCGGCCGCGTACGAGAAGGTGCAGTACGCGAACGCCGTCGAGCCCCACGATCCCGTCGTCGGATCGGCGAAGACCGTGATGCCCCCCCAGTCGCCGGGCGCGGGGTTCGCCTGCGCGGACGTGAAGGTGATGCCGGCGTTGGCGGTGCCGCTGGCGACGATCCGTCCGTAGCCTGCGCTGGTGCTCACGTAGAAGCCGCACGGCCCACCGGTCGGGGGCTTGCCGACCTCGATGGTGTTTGGGGCGGCGATGGTCAGCGTGACCGTGGCGTTCGCGCTCGTGCCGTCGATCGTGACGCCGCACTGGCCGACGCCGTTCCAGTCCGACTCGTCGACCTCGTAGGGGATGGGGAGCGCGGGCCACGTCTCGTCGTGCACGATGACGACCTGCCCCCCGCTGCTCGAGTTGGCCACCTCCTGCACGATGCCGACGGCGCCCTGCTTGCCCGTCCCGGTCGTCAGCGTCGCCGGGATCGTGTCGGCCGCGTTGCCGTCGATGACGATCGGATAGCCGCCCGCCGCCCAGTCCGCGATCGTGAGCTGCCCCGATCCGGGCGCGAAGCCCGCGAACGGTCCGAAGAAGACGAAGCCGCTTCCTCCCTCGTGGGCCAGCGTGACATGGGCCAGCCGGACGTGCAGCTGCGGCGAGCCGCTCAGGGGCGAGGCGCTCCCGGCATCGACGTACACCGATCCGAGCACCACCGGGCTGTTGGTCAGCGGCGCGTACTGCTGTCCCGCGTACATGACGGACGCGTAGGACAGCGCCGACTTCGGGTCCGCGTCGGGGTTGAAGTAGATGCCGCCCCACGAGCCGGGCGCCGGGCTCGACGCGTCGGAGGTGAAGACGATGGGCGACGACGTCGTGCCGACCGCCTGCAGGCCCCCCGGCGCCGCGGACGTCTGGGCCATGCCGATCGACAGATAGGCGCCGGACGCGAACTCGATGGTGACGCCGGGCTCGATCGTGAGCACCGGATGGTTGGTCGCGTCCCCGACGAGGACAGGCTGCGGCGCCTCGTATGGGCTGCAGGCGGCCGTCAATGTCGTGTTCTGGGTGATGTACGCAGGCAGGACGTTGCTGCCCGTGCAGGCGGTCGCGTCGCCCCCCGCATCGACGCCCCCGTCCGGGTTCGGCGAATCCGTCGCGGCGTCGCCCGAAGCGTCGCCCGCGCCGCCGGCGTCCGAAGCGCCGGGACCGGCGCTCGATACGGTGCACGCCGCGACCGGCAGCACGGCGGAAACGAGACACGGGAGCGCACGCCACGCGACGTCGAGCAGCGACTTCGATTTCATGGATCCCCTCCGACTCGGGATCCGCAGCTTCGGATCCCGTCGACGAACGACACTACTCCTTGGACGGAGCCCGGCGCGGGTCCGTGCAGCGACGTCCGAAATCACGACTGTCGCATTCCCGGGGCCCGGGCCTGCCGTCGTCCGGGGTGCTCGCGCAACTCGCGAAAAATGCGCAGGAATACGAGGGCGCCCCCGACAAGTGCGCGCCCCGTCCACTCAGGAACCACCGGGCACGATCGCACGCGGCGAACGCCGCGTCCCCGGATTGTCGGGTCGCGGAGGTCGATCCGGGAGCGCGCGCAGGCGACCTTAGGGTGCACGGGCGCGTTCTCCGGGTGGACGGACGCGCCGCGGATGTCGAGATGGTCACGTTCGAGGCAGCGGCCAGCACCCGAACCGTGCCGAGCCACGAAGCGTCCGTCGAGTAGCAGGAGATCGCGCGCAAGCTGCGGGCCGCGGCCGAACATCGGCCCGCACCCGCGCCCGACGAAAAGCCTCCGATCGCCGCCGGCCACGGGCTCCCGCCCAAGTGACCTCCCCGGGCGCCGCGAAGCGCCTCAGCGCCCCTGCGCGTTGGTGACCCCGAGCACCGGCACGAGCACCAGCCCGTCCTGGACGTCGCGCGCGCCGGCCGCGCTCGAGGCGAGCGCGATCGCGTGCAGGCGATCGGTCTCCGTCGGCACGGTCCCGCGCAGGAAGACGCGCCCGCGCGTCACGTCCACCTGGATGTCCATCGACGCGAGCCGTGGGTCGTGCGCGATCGCGCTCTCTATCTCCGCGCGCACGCGCTCGTCCCCCGCGGACAGCACCGTGGGCGCCGACTTGACGTCGTCTCGCACGTCCTGCACCCCGGGCACGTTGCGCGCGTCCTCGCCCGCGGCGCGCGCGGCGATCGGGTTCGGCGCCACGCCGGTCAGGACGACGACGCCGTCGTGCACGTCGACGTTGGGCACGAAAGGCGCCACGCGCGGGTCGCGCACGTAGGCGTCGAGCAGCGACTGGCCGATCTCGTCGTCCGGCCGCGGCGCGGGCGGCCGGGCGCGCAGCGTCCCCTGATCGATGAACCCCTCGACGCGCAGCCCCGTCGCGTCGACGTCGCGCGGCGACGCGGCCCGGGCGTCCTCCTCGGCGCGGGCGCGCTCGGCGTCGCTGCCCACGTAGCCGCGCAGACGGACGGACCCGTTGGCCGCCTCGACCTGCACGTGCGAGCCGTCGAGCCACGGGTCGCTTCGCACGATGCGGTCGACCTCCCGCTCGAGCTGCTCGTCGGTGCGCCGCGTCGCCGGCCGCACGGCCAGATCGTCGACGACGTCGCGCACGCCGGGGATGCTCAGGACCTCGCTCTCGGCGATGCGGCGGGTCGCGTTGGAGTCGACGTCGCCGGTGAGCGTGACGGTGCCCTCGCGCACCTGCGCGCCGATGCGCTGGCCGGCGGTCACCGGGTCCTGCGACAGCCGGCCGGCAACGGCGAACTCCAGCTCGCCGTCGGGCCGCGGCTTGGACGGGATCGTGAGGCGGTCGACGACGGCGCGAACGCCGCGCACGACGTGCGCCAGCTCGACGGCGCGCTCCTTGGCGAGCCGGTTCGAGACGTTGCCCCAGAGCGTCACGACGCCGAGCACCGAGTCGACCGACAGGTTCTCGCGCGAGACCACCGGATCGGCGCGCAGCTCGCGCAGCAGCACGCGCACGATGCTCGCGTCGGGCACCGTTCCGGGCACGGTGTCGAGCGGCGCGGCGGCGCGCAGCGGCGCCGGCGCTTGTCTCGGCGGCGGCGGCGGCCCGATGCACCCGCTGCCCGCCACGACCACGCCGAGCGCGGTCGCCGCCGCCAGCCAGCCCGTCGCTCGAGCTCTCATCGACTGTCGAGCGGTCGCAATGCGCGTTCCAGCGACGGCTCGGGTATAGGTTCCCCGTGCGCCTCGACCACGCCGCGACGGCTCGGCCGGACGAGACCCTCCGTCGCGCGCGCGGGCGCACACTGCTCGTGCTCTGGGCGACGTACGGCAGCTTCTACTTCTGCCGCGCGAACATCGGTCCGGCCGTGCCGGCGATCCGGCGACACCTGGGCTTCGGCGCGCTCGAGATCGGGCTCGTGCTGGGCGCCGTGAAGCTCGGCTATGCGCTCGGGCAGCTCGTCAACGGGCAGCTCACCGAGCGGCTCGGGCCACGGCGCGTGCTCGCCGCGGGGATGATCGGCTCGGCCGCGGCGACGCTCCTGCTCGGCCTCGCGCCCGAGCTCGGAGCCATGCCCGTGCTCGGTGTCGTGGCGGCCGCGCTCGCGAGCAGGGTCGCCTCGGTCGCGCACACCTTCGGCGCGGACGCGAGCGTGAGCCCGACGCTCGGCGTGATGCTGCTGCTGGCCTTCGCGAACGGCTGGTTCCAGGCCGGCGGATGGCCGCCGCTCGTGAAGATCGCGGCGCGCTGGTTCGAGGTCGGCCGGCGCGGGCGCACGATGGGGGTGCTCGGGACGAGCTACACCGTCGGCTCGGCCGTCGCCATCTTCGCCGTCGGCGGGCTGCTCGACGCGACCGGCGGCAACTGGCGCGTCGCGTTCGTCGCGCCGGCCCTGGTGCTCGCGGCGTCGTTCGTCCACACCGCGCTTCGGCTGCGCGAGCACCCGCCCGACGACTCCGGCGATCCGGCGCCGGCCGCGGCGCGCGGGCCCGATCGCCTGCCGGTCGCCGAGGCGCTGCACGCGACGCTCGGCAACCCGCGCGTGTGGATCCTGGCCTTCGGCCTGCTCGGCGTCGACGCCGTGCGCTACGGGTTCCTCGACTGGGCGCCGGGCCACCTCGCCGAGGTGCAGCGATCCGGTGCGTGGTCGTCGGCCGGCAAGACGGCGGTGTTCGCGCTCGCCGGGGCGCTCGGCACCCTGTCTTCCGGGTGGATCAGCGACCGCTTCTTCCAGGCGCGGCGCGCGCCCGTGTGCGCGGTACTGCTCGCCGCCGTCGCGGCGCTCACATGGGCCTACCGCGCCGTCGTCGGCGTGGGCTGGGCGCCCACCGTGGTGTGCCTCGCCCTCACCGGCTTTTGCCTGTACGGCGCGCAGATCCTCCTCGTCGGCACGGCCGCGCAGGACTTCGCGCGGCGCGGAGCCACCGCCGCCGCCGCGGGCTTCATCGACTTCATGGGGCACGTCGGCGCGTTCGGCGGCGACGTGGTCACGGGGTGGATGCTCAAGCGCCACGGCTGGGCTGGCGCCATCGCGTGGTGGGCGGCGGCCGCGATGATGTCCGCGGCGCTCGTGGCGACCCTCTGGCGCGCCCGCCCCGATGCCGCAGCGCGTCCGTCGTAGGCCGCCCGTCAGGCGCAGGGCGTCATGGCGGACGCGTCGTCCACGGCGCACACTGGTTGCAGGTGGATGCCCGTTCGATGGTCCGCCCCGCCGTAACCAGCATCGCTCTCCTCGTCGCGCTCGCCGGGTGTGCCGCCCACGGCCAGGCGAAATCGCCACAGCGCGCGAGCGACGTCGCGTTCGACACCGAGGAGCACAAGATCCTGGCGTGCCTGGATCTGCGTGACCACATCGTCGCCCTCTACGCCGACGATTACCTCGCGCAGCAGGGGCTCGAGATGAGCCCCGCCGAGCGCACCGCGTTCCGCGACGGATGGGCCGAGGAGCTCGCGAAGAAGGGGACCTTCGAGCGCTTCGAGCAGACGTGCTTCTACAGCCTCACGCCGAACAAGTACCGCTGCGGGATGGCGTCGCAGACGCCCGACGGTCTGGTGGCTTGCATGAAGCTGAGCGCTCGCTGAGTCGGCGCCGGGCCGACGCCCACGAACGTCCAGCCCAGCGACGCCCCGTCGCAGCGCGGTCGCCTCTCACCGCAACCGCACGCTCGCCACGGCGCCGTACGTCGCCCGATCGAAGTCCACGGCCGGTCCCGCGACGCCGAGATCGCGCCCGTCGCGCTCCGCGAGGTCGATTTGCGTCATCGACTTGCCCACCAGCGTCGGTCCGAGCTGCACGTGGACCGGCCCCGGCATCGGCAAAACCCGCAGGATGACGCCGTCGCCGCGCGTGGTGGGCTTGAGCGCGGAGACGATGCCCTCGCCCGACACCCCGAGCAGCGACGCCTCGGCCGGAAGGTCGGTCGTCGCCGCCTGGGTCGTGTCGAGCACCTCGAGGTCGATCGGGCGGTCGAAGGCTTGCGCCTCGCGCTCGGCGTCCGCCGGGGAGGAGACGCGCTCGATGCGCCACTCGATGCGGTGCGTGCCGGTGTCGCTGCCCGTCACGACGTGAAAGTCGCACTGCTCGGCGCGTGCGTCGCGCGCCGCCATGAGCTCGACGGCTCCCGGGGTGCTCATCATCACGCCCGTCGACTGCCGCAGCAGGATCCCCGTCCCCGAGTACTCCGCCCATGCGACGGCCGGCCAGAACGTCGGCGTGTACACGCGCTGCAGCGGCCGCACGGCGAAGCCGGCGGGTGACGAGGTGCGCAACGGCGCGTCCTGGGCACCGGCGAGCGCGAAGCCGACCGTGCGCGTCGTGGACTCGGCCGCGCCGGTCACGATGGCGACCGACAGGCCCGTCGCGCCTGCGCCGAGCGACGCCTCGCGCGTCGAGCTCGCCGAGACGAACGCCACGCGCACGCCGAGGGCGCCGTTCTCGAGGACCTTCACCGTGTCCACGTCGGTCGGATCGGGCAGGCGCGCGAGCACGCACCCGTTCATCTCGTTCCCGGTACGCCAGAGGCCCCCGGTGTCGTGGTAGTCGTGCACGACCATCGACGGGCCGGACAGCAGCTCCTGGCCGTCGATGACCAGCGACGTCAGCGCGAAGACGCCCGCCGGCGCATCCCACTCGGCTCGTACGTGGGCGTTGGAGAGCACGACACGCTGCGCGTCGACCTGCAGCGAGACCTGCGGCGCCGGCGCGCTCGGGGCGCCCGGCACCAGGTCCATCGCACGCCAGGAGAACGGCGCGAGATGCGCGACGCCGAGGTGGAAGGTCGACGTCGTGTCGGCCGCCATCGGTTGGAACGCGAGCTCCATCGGCACCGGCTGTCCGGCGAGCTGCGCGTGCAGCGCGGGCACCTGGCCTCCGGCCAGCGGAAGCACGAGCTCCGCCACGTCGTCGCGCGTCGCGCTCGAGGCGTTCAGCGCGAGCACGCGCGCCGTCGCGCCCGGTGCCGCCGCGATGCGCTGACCGAGAGCGGCGGCCACCCGATGCAGCTCGCCCGTGCCCACGCCCTGCGCCTCGGCCAGCAGCGGCATCTGCTCGTTCGCGACGACCGCATCGGTGGACGTGCCGGTCACGAAGTCGTGGTGATCGGCGCGCGTCAGCTTCGACAGCTCGGGCTCGGCGCTCGACACGATCGCCTTGCCCGCGTCGCCAAGCGCCGTGGCAAAGGTCTCGGCGACGAAGAAGGGCCGCGCGGCGTCGCGCACGCCGCGCTTGATGTCGGCGCGCGAGTCGTAGAACCCCATGAAATACGGCGAGAGCTCGCCCGTCACTGTGGGCAACACGTCCTTCCAGTACGAGACAAGACTCGAGAAATCCTCGAACGGGGCGGCCACCGCCCAGACGTGCGTCGTCGGGTAGCGCCGCTGGTCGTAGCCATCGAGGTACGAGACGAGCTGCGCCTTCGGCGCCTCGAAGTCGCACCCGACGGGGACGAACATGTACGGCGTCTTGGTGTACGGCGCGAGGTCGGCCACGTACGAGTCGATGCGCGCGTCGGTGAACGCGGGATCGCCGTCGAAGGTGCTGATGTATCCGCCCGGCGTCTCGAGCAACCCCGTGTGGTCGATGTCGTCGCCCTCGCAGTACAGCCCCCGCCCCGGCATGTAGTGGGCGAGCACCGTCCCGCCGCCGGCGCCTTGCCAGACGAAGTCGTCGGCTCCGAGGTTCGAGAGCGTCTCGAGGGTGGAGCCGGGCTTGGGCGGCGCCGAAGGATTGACGATGTTCTCGAAGAGCGTCTGCGCGCCGTCGATGCGCGCGAAGGCGACGCTGGTGAAGCCGGCGGCGGCGAGCACGTCGGGCGCCGTCGCCGAGTGACCGAACGAGTCGGGCAGCCACGCCGCGTGGGGGTGCGCGCCGAGCGTGTCCTCGGCGAACTGGATGCCGTAGAGCCAGTCGCGCGCCAGGAGCTCGGTCTCGGGCAGCAGCGTGTCGGGGCTCGTCATGCCGCCGCCGACCACGCGCAGCCGGCCGCTCGCGACGTACGCGCGCAGCGCCGCGAGCTCCTCGGGATGCACCGCGACGTGGTGCTGCAGGTAGGCCATCTCGCAGACGCTGTAGGTGGCGAGTGGATCGGCGTCGAGGAGCTTGCGGGCCTGGAGCAGGATATTTTCGACCCACGTCGAGTAGTAATCGTCGAAGGTCTTCTGCCAGTCGATGTCGAGGTGCGAGGTCTGACCGAACACGATGACGTGCTCGGCGTCGAGCGGAATGCCGAGCTTCTGCCTCAGCGCGATCTCGCCCGGTGCGAGCGGGTGCGTCGCCGCGGCAGGCGCGTGCGACGAGCAGGCGACCCACAGCGCCACCGGCGCAAGCAGGAAGATTGCGCTTCGAGCCATGAGTCACGTGCTCCCGTCTGCCCGCCGCGGCTCCGAGCTCAGTCTCCCGGCTCCTTCGCGGCCTGTCCAGCCCGGGACGGCCGGAGTGTCCTGGCCGCGCCCCTCGTCGCGTCAGGCCCGGCGGCGACGCCGCGTCGCGAGCAAGGCGAGCGCGCCCGCGAGGGCGAGCCCACGAGGCGTGCTCGACCCCGGCGACGCGTCGACCGCGGCGCACGCGCAACCGCCCGGCGGCGTCGCCTGGTTGGCGTAGGCCTCGGAGTTGCCGGGCGCTGCATCGGCGCCCGCGTCGACGTCGCCCGGCCAGCCGCTCGGACCGTCGTCGCCGGCGTCGCCCGAGTCGGTTCCCGAGCCGCCGCCGGAGCCGCCCCCCGAGCCGCTGCCCGAGCCGCCATCGGCGCCGCCGCCCCCCGATCCGCTTCCGGATCCGGCATCCGGGCTGCTCGGTGGGCTGGCCAGGGCCGCGAGCTTCGTCGCGTTCGGAGTGCCGACGCCCGTCGGGCCGTCCCAGCCCGGACCGGCCGTGCACATGACGTCCTGGCAAAGGTCCTTCGAGTCGTTGGAGCCCGACGTCACGTCGTTGAACGCGGCCACGTTCTCGTACACGTACCCGAGGTCGTTCCCGACCTGCGCCGCCAGACCGACGCGGGTCAGGATCCCCGCGACCAGCGGCGACGCCGCGCTCGTGCCGGCCATCGGGACCCACTTGTCGTGCGCGTCGTAGGACGCGATGCCGCCTCCCGCGAAGTTCGCGACCGCCGACACGTCCGCGGAGGCGCGCTTGGAGCAGCTCCCGAAATGGCTCGTCCCGAAGTCGGTCTGGAACGCCGGCATCGAGAACTCGGTGCTGCAGCCGCTGCCGGTGGCTCCCGTCCGATCGCTCCACACGACCTCGGAGTAGGCGTCGCCGTTCTTCTGCAGCAGCGTGCCGCCGACGCCCAGCACGTCCGGCGCCGACGCGGGATAGCTGGGCGACTGCCCGCCGCCGAAGAACTCGTTCTCGAGCAGGTAACCCTGGTCACCCGTGGCCGCGAGCACCAGGTGGCCCGGCGTCGTGAAGCCGGCCGGGTCGGATCCCTGCTCCGGTCCGCCGAAGCTGATGCTCGTCGCCACCGCGCCGAGCTTGGCGGCCGTCGCCACGGCCGTGACGAAATCCTGATCCTGCGGCCCGTTGTCGGCGCCGGTCATCTGCACGACCAGGATGCTGCAGTCCGGGCAGGCCGCGCTGACCATGGCCATGTCGAGCCCCGTCTCGCCGTCGGCCCCGGGGCAATCGAGCGACGTGGCGTTCGGGTTTCCGCTCTCGTCGACGGCCGCGAAGCAGGGCGTCTTGCCGTCCGGAAGACCGCCGGAGCACTGCGGCAGCGCGGGGAGGCCGAACGCCTGGCGGTACGTGCTCAGCTCGGCGTACGCGTTCGAGTCGGGCATGTCGACGAGCGCCACGATCTTGCCGCCGGCCTGGCTCGAGGCCGGAATCTTGTACGCCGCGAGCACGTCCGACGGCGTCATCGCGTTCGCGGGCGGCGAGCTCCCGCCGAAGCCGCCGAAGCCCGGCGTGCACATCTGACCCCCGAACGCGGGCTCGACGTCGTCCTGCGGGCGAACGTCTTGCGGCCGGAAGCTCGCGGGCAGAAGCCGCAGCGCGAGGCAGTGGCGCGCGACGGAGTGATCGCACACGTCCTCGAAGTACAGACCGCCCTCGGTGCGATGGATCCCGTGCGGCAGCACGAGGTTCAACGAGGGCGTCGGGGCATCGGCGCGAGCGACGTCGTCCACCATGATGACGGCGACGCCGAGTGCGAGGGCCGCGATCGGATACCTGAATGAACACTGCATCGGCAAAGTCCTCCCAGCAAGGCAGGGCTTTATCCAAGAAGCGACCGACCGAATTCAAGGCCAGCCGTTTCGCTTTTCGTCGTCGGTGAGGTCGTACAGTGGCCTACGGGCCGAAGCACTCGATCGCGCTCGCGTTCATCGCGTCGGGCGCGTCGAGGGCGGCGAAGGCGACCAGGCGCGCGACGTCGTCCGGCGACATCTGCGGGGCGAAGCCGCCGACCTTCACCATCGGCGTGTCCACCGATCCGGGCAGCACCGCCATCGCCTGCAGCCCCGAGCCGCGCAGCTCCTCGGCGAGCGACTTGGTGAAGCCGACCGCGCCCCACTTGGAGGCGACGTAGGGCGACATGCCCGCCGTCCCGAGCGTCGCCGAGATGCTCGCGATCGTCACGAAGCGCCCCCGGCCCGCGGCGCGCATGGCCGGCAGGAACGCGCGCGTGACGAGGAAGATGCCCTTCAGGTTCGCGTCCAGCACCGCGTCCCAGTCGGCCTCGCTCGTCTGCTCGATGGGCGCCTTGCGCCCGGCGATCCCGGCGTTGTTCACGACGGCGCGCGGCGCGCCGAACCCGGCGAGGATCTCGCCGGCGGCGCGCGCCACATCGGCCTCGACGGTCACGTCCGCGGGCACGACGAGCGACCGCACGCCCGCGCGGCGCGCCTCGGCCTCGGTCGCGCGCAGCGTCGCCTCCGTCCGTCCGAGCAGCGCCACGTCCAGGCCGCGGCGGGCGAGCTCGAGCGCCGTCGCGCGACCGATGCCGCTTCCCGCACCCGTGACGACGGCGACCGCCACGCGCGCTATAGGACCACGCATCGCCGCCGTGCGTCCACCCAAGCGCGTGCACCTTCCCAGCGGACGCGTCGTCGCGCTCGAAGCGCGCGAACGGGTGGCGCCGCGCGCGCGCGAGCGGAGCGCGCCGCCCTTCTCGGAGCTGGCCGCGCTGGTCGGCCGCGGCGAGCTCGCCGTGCGCGACAAGGGGCAGCCCGTCGACCTCGGGTCGCTCGAGCTACGCGATTTCCACGCGCTGCGCGCGGTGGCGATGCGCGTCGGCTGGGTGGCGGAGGATCCCGTCGAAGTGGGCTGTCGCAACTGCGACGCCACCCTCCGCACCGCGCCCTGCGCGGCGCTCGAGCTCGGGCCGTTCGTCGACGGCGAGCTCGACGATCCCGAGCTCGACGCCACCCTCGACCTGTCGCGCGCCCACCCCATTCCGCCGGTCTCGCTGCGCGGTGGCCGCTCGGCGCGCGAGGCGCGGCTGCGCCCCGTCACCGTCGCGCAGGCCGCCGCGCTCCACCGCGCGCTGCGGCGGCGGCGCCTGGTCGTGTCCGACCGCGTCGTCGCGGCCATGGGCGTCGCCGCGCTCGGCCCCGAGCGCGACCCGCGGCGAATCGCCGACGCCCTGTCGCGCTGCTCGGACGCGGCGTGGGGCGCAATCGGCGATCTGTTCCTGCGGGCGCACTACCCGCCGCGCCTGCGCTCGATCGCGCTTTGCCCCGAATGCGGCGCGCGCAACGACGTCGACGCCCCCTACGAACGCGAGTTCGAGCCCTGGGCTCCTCCCGCGCAATCAAACGAACAATCCTTCCCCGATTTCGACGCCTTCGACGCGCAGGCGCGCGAGCTCTTCGATCGCCACGCGGGGCGCGAGGCGGAGCGCGTGATGCTCGTCGTCGACTCCGGAGTGCCGGACTGCGACGACGGCGGCGACCCGCTGCTCGGCGCGTACCTGCCGCCGGGCGGCGACCCGACCGCCCCGGTCGGCGTCGCCGAGATCACCGTGTATTACCGCTCCTTCCGCGCGATGTGGGAGGAAGACGGCCCCTACGACTGGGCCGCGGAGCTGGACGAGACCATCGAGCACGAGCTCGAGCACCACGCGGGCTGGCGCGTCGGCCACGACCCCACCGACGACGAGGAGCGCGCCGAGATCGCGCGCGAGCGGGTGCGCACCGTCGGGCGCAAGGCCGCCGTGCGCGAGAGCGTCGGCGAGCTCGGAGCCGATCTGCGGGGCTTTCTCGCGCGCACCTGGCCGATTTGGGTGATTGTCGCCGCCGCGACGCTCGCGATCACCGTCTGCGGAAGATGACGTGAACCGGGCGGAATGGTAGGAATGCCCCGCCATGGCGAAGACGAACAGAACGGCCCCCAAGCCGCAGAACCGTCGCGGCAGCCCGGAGGCGATCGAGAAGCGTCGCGTCGCCCGTCTGTTCAACGACATCCTCGGCGCGCGCGGCGCCGGCGCGCACAAGCGCGACGGGCGCACCGAGAAGCGTCGCCAGCGCCTGATGCGCGAGCTCGAGTCGGGCAAGTCGCGCGGGACGCGCGAGCTCAAGCCGATCGACATCCTGCAGCACGTCAACGAGCTGCTCTCGCTCGGCGAGCCGCTGAGCAGCATCCGCAAGGTCACCAAGGTGCGCAAGAGCGCCGTGCCGCCCGAGTCGGTCGTGGAGGTGGTCACGCGGCTGCACAAGGCGTACGGCTTCCGCCCCGAGTGCTACCGCTTCGTCGGCGTGGGCGACGACGTGCTGCGAAGCGCCGGCGTGCTCGACGCCGACACGCCGCGCCGTGGGCGCGCGCGGAAACGGGCGGCCTGACATGCGGCGCGTCCTCGTCGCCACCGCCCTCGTCGCTGCCGGCCTGTTCGCGCGCACCGACACGCGCGCCGCCGACGACGCCGCGCGCCGCGCGCAGGTCGTCGTCCACGTCGGGCCCACGCGCGCCATCACCGTCGGCGAGCTGGAGGACCGCATCGCGGCCATGCCGCCGTTCCAGCGCGCCACCTTCGGCGACACGCCCGACATCGTGCGCCGCCGCTTCCTGATGGAGGTGCTGCTGCCAGAGACGCTCTTCTCCCTGGGCGGCGAGGGGGAGAAGCTCGACCAGAAGCTGCCGACGTCGTACGCCGTCGAGCGGGCGCTCTCGGAGGCGACCATCCGCGCCATCCGCGACCGCGTCGGCCCCGAGTCGGCCATCCCGATGGCGGACGTGCAGAAGTACTACGACGACAACCGCGCCCGCTACGACACGCCGGAGCGCTACCAACTCTGGCGCATCCTCTGCAAGACGCGCGACGAGGCGGCGGAGGTGATCGCCGAGGCCAGGAAGGAGCCGACGCCCAAGGAGTTCGGCGAGCTCGCGCGCGACCACAGCATCGACAAGGCGACCGACCTGCGCGCCGGCAACCTCGGGTTCGTCACGGCCGACGGCACGTCGAACGAGCCGGGGCTGCGCGTCGATCCGTCGGTCGTGCGCGCCGCGCAGGGCGTCCGCGACGGCGACATCGTGCCGACGCCGGTGCCCGAGGGGGACGCCTTCGCCGTCGTCTGGCGGCGCGGGACGATCGCCGCCACCAAGCGTTCGGTGGACGACGCGGCCGCGCAGATCCGCGACACGCTCTGGAAGGAGCGCGTCAAGTCCGAGACGGACAAGCTGATCGCGTCGCTGCGCGCCGCCAAGGTCCGCGACGTGAACGAGTCGCTGCTCGACTCGATCGAGATCTCGTCGGGCGACGGCGGCGTCGCCGTTCGCGCGCCCGCGCCGTCGTCGTCATCGGCCCGGTGAGACCACGGTCGGGCAGCCTTCGACGACGCGCACGGCGATCGCCTTCCCGGTCTCGACGGCGTTGCACGTCGCGCCTTCGAGCGCGAGCGTCGTGCCCTGCAGCGACCAGCCGTCCGGGCCGGACTGCGGCACGAGCGCGCCGCCGACGTAGACGTTGACCTGCCCGGCGTCGGCCGGCGCTCGCGTCAGGTGGAAGGTGCAGCTCGCGGTGACCTTGGCGGCGATCTGCGCCAGCACGGCGTCGAGCGCGTTCGTGTCGGCGGTGTCGACCGCGTAGTAGCGCGGCTCCGTCGGGCGAGCCGTGCCGCCGGCCTGCGCGAGCGCGTCGAGCACCGCGCCGTACGGCGCGCTGCCAGGGATCCCGATGACGAACGTCTCGACTCCCGCCGCGCGCAGGTCGGACACGGCCTTGGCGGCGCGCGCGCCGTCCAGGCACCCGATGCCGCCGACGCCGTTCGTCGGATCGCAGCAGTTGGGCGGTCCGCCCGGCGGGCAGCCCATGATGCCGTCCATGTTCGACGTGCACGAGTCGGCGTTGCACGACAGCGCCGGATCGCAGTTCGGTCCGCCGTCGGTCGCCAGGATCGCGAAGGTCGCCTGCGTCTGACCGCTCAGCTCGGGCACGAGCGCTTCGAGCGTCGGCGCCGTCGGCGTGCCCCCGTTGGGCATCAGGTCGGTCGCTGCGAGGAACGCGCTCGCCGCCGTACCCTGCGAGTCCCCGAGCTGCAGCGGCATCACTTCGGTTCCGACCGCACACGCGTCGGCGCCCGGGGCGGGGAACACCGTCGCGCCGAAGCTCGCCCGCGGCCCGAGCTCGGTGACGAGGTTGCCCACCACCGAGCGGACGTTCGTCCACTTGTTCATCTCCTGCATGCTTCCGGAGATGTCGAGCACGAAATACAGGTTGGGCGCGTTGACCTCGAGGGGGATCTCCTTGCCTGCGCACGACGATGCGTCCGACGCGCCGGCGTCCGCTTCGGCGGCCACGGGGAGCCCCGTTCGCGCGCCGCACGCGACGAGTGGTGTGCCAGCGAGGACCAGCGTCCATGCGATGTGCGACACGCGTGTCATGTCTATCTCCCCCTCGCGCCCGGGCGTAGGCCAGTAATCTGCCGGATGGCGGCGCGATGTAGCAACCGTCGCGCCCGCGCCCGCGCCCGCGCCCGCGCCCGCGCCCGCGCCCGCGCCCGCGCCCGCGCCCGCGCCCGCGCCCGCGCCCGCGCCCGCGCCCGCGCCCGCGCCCGCGCCCGCGCCCGCGCCC
>Ga0080006_1144272_pt1 | contig 15800 bp, 14 predicted proteins | sample RS3BMetagenome_FD_69209 | JGI IMG/M metagenome (GOLD analysis project Ga0080006, IMG submission 69209) | Ferric oxide microbial mat and aquatic microbial communities from Rainbow Spring, Yellowstone National Park, USA - RS3B (SPADES... ... | reverse complement strand
AACGCCTCCGAGCCTCGTTTGACGGCCCCCGGCTACCTGCTTGAGCTTTCCCTTGAGCAAATCGAGCGTGAGAGGCTGCCCTACAAAATTTGACCGCCCCAGCTACTCGGGGCTCGTATTCTGCACCACACGTCGTCTGATATGGATGGACGCAATGAAGTCTCGGCTCTCGAACTCCACACGTTTATTGCCTCTGGTGGAACTCGCAATTGCAAGGATAGGTAGACCTCGTGCACTCTGTGCCACTGCGGCTTCGTCATGCTCTCATTGCGCGAACACATTTCCCCACCTATCTCCCCTTTTCTTACCCTTCTTCTTCGTCACTTGCTCTTCTTCGCTCGATTGCCGGCGAGAAGAGGATTTTTCGTCCATCCCCGACTACCGAAGATAACCGCATTCCGGGGCCCACGAGTTGCGTATCGATACCGTTCCCTTGGAATTTTCGTTTCTTCAACTGAAGACACTGCTCTATGCCGTTAGGTGAGGACCTTCCCGCACCGAGCAGCACATGCGGAAGAAAGACAAAATGCGCCCCGATGTGTAACCGTGCGCTGAATGCTTCAGCGATTCGCCCGGTGGAACGGTCATTAGGTTTCACGATAGAAAACATTCCGCCGATGCAGTTGGAACACGGAGCGCACGGAGGAATGAAAAGCAGCTTTGCCCCGAGAGAATCAGCAAAAGCTCGACCGCAAGGGTAATAATGAAATGTCACGCTGTCCAAGAGAAGAATATCGCCAGACGCCAGGGGAAAAGTCTTTTGTGATTTGACGAAGTGGTTGGTGCTGCTGTATGAGCCTTCTCTACGAGCGAAAACCGAGGCATCCAAATGAATCCACTCTAGCGAGAAGAGATTGGTCCGCGCTCTCTTCGGGTTCGATCGTGGATACATGGGGCTCCCTGCCCCGCGAATACCCATGTACATTCCGACCGATTCTTCTGGAACAAGTCTCATTGGCTGGAAAAATGAACCGACGTCCCTAAGGATCATACCGATTGAGACGTTCTAGGAACACTGTAGATGCGATTTTGGTGCAAGATGGCCGTGACTGACGTTGGAACTTTTCTGCGATTGTACCCATCGTTTTCAGGATCAGACGAATTTGCTGTTAAGAAACAGAGATGCCCCAGGTGGCTTCGATTGAGGGTTTTACTTTCAGCAAAAGATGATCAATGATCCGTTTTCTACCATTTACAGAAACCAGTCCTTGAGAATGATAGTTTTTGAGCGCAGCTCGTATACTTGTTTCGTTCAGTGGCCCTCGACCATCTGGTTACTGCGTTATGACTTTCCTGCAGGAGCCATGCAGTCCTCTATGCACTGTTCATAAAAAATATATGTGCAATAGGCAACTTGTGTACGATCTATGCGGTAAATTGCATAGAAGGTTCGATATCCTGCCATGCACAGCAGCGCAGGTGAAATATAATCGAGGTGAAAGACCATAACGATCTGGCGTCAAGGACGCGAATGCAGTAGCCCTCACGAACGCTTTAGATTTTCGCTGTGGATTTCCAGTGCAAAGTCTGCTGCACATAGCCACCTAAACTTTCACCTGGAGGTGCGACCTTCTCTCGAGGAGCAGGCCTTCAGAGTGCATCCGCAAGCCAAGCGGGCACCATGGCCGAGTTTCGCTCTGTAGGCCATTCTTAGTCTCTTTTCTGCAAATATTTTTGTCTAGGATCATCTATGTCTTCATATCGCGGCACAAGACGCACAAGAGGGTGCTCCTTGAGAGACGGCGCCACTTCAAGCGCAAACCGTGCCACCGCCGATAGGAATGCCCCAGCCGTTCCAATGGGTACAAAAATGTAATGGAGCAGAAAGTTAATCTCTTTTGATGGAATAAACGCCCCAGGACCAGAGTCCCAGAATAAAATAAGCGTGGTGGCTGCTCCAAGCTGGATAATATCAGCTAACGCATAGGCCACCCAGTTTGGAAATGCTAGCTCGGCATCCATTTTCGCTCGTGCAGCATTGCCAGGCTCTCTATCAGCATTTTTGAGCGAGGACTTCGCGCCTCTGTTCCGGCGAGTCGCTTTCTTCGAAGAAGAATTGGTGATCTTATTTGCAAACTCCCCTCCAGCCTGATGAGCGAGGGGTTCAATTGTCGGTCTTGTGGTTTCGGAAGATGTGGCACCTGGTTTGGTCCCATATTTCGATCGGCCTGGCAAGACGTCTGCATCAGCAGCTTGTGCGGGACGCCCTTCAAGCGTTTCGGTGATGGCTCGCCTAAGTGACGCTTCCCACTCATCTGGGGAGCAAAAAACAAAGCGGCGGCGTAAGTTCTCTGTTACGCGGCCGTCTCCGTGAACACCATCGGAGAACTCTGCCAAGTCTCCCGCTTGGAGAATGAGTGGCTCGTCTCGGCCGACACACTGGAGTTTCATACAGCCGCTTTCATAGTACACAACCTCATAATTTTCATATGTCACCGGATAGTCTTCAGCGGCTTCTTCAGTGACGGCGTCCCAGGACGTGATACCAAGTGGTTCGAGCAGCTCGGCGTTAAAGTCTCGGTAAACACGAATACGCACAGGCTCTTGTGTGTAGACAGACTTCACCTCATAGGTCTCAACCTCTCGACAAAGGTCAGCGGCGAGCGATAGTCCTCTATCAGAACGCGAATCCTTGCTGTGGACTTGCACTGCCCGGAGCGTTGCGACTGCGTGCTGTGAAACATCTCGGAGGCCACGTCGTGGTGCTTGCGCCCTCCTTGCCTGCTGACCACGAAGCAGCGGGTGCGTCGCCTTGGCCAAAGAGCCTGTTGCCAGCGGCTTTTTAGCTTTAACTAAAGCTGTAGGTATGAACGCACTTGTACTTAGTGGCATCCGGGCCACGCAACGCTGTAGTCTTTGCGATTGATAACCTGCGAATGCCCTCACGTGAATGATCACAAAACCGCATCGGTTCGGCGGAAACGCCTCCTCGCGGAACAAAAATTATCTGGACACATACGTACATAATTGTACGTCCATCCGGCGCTCGAGCGTTCAGCGTCGCTGGAGCTCTTCCCTGGAAATTTTGGGTCAACGTTGTCAGTACTCTTTGCGTCATGACGGAAACTTCAGTTCCAGTGAGCTGCCCTGGAACAGAGTCGGAACAGGCCGGCAGAGCCGCGGCTTGCTATGGCTGCCCAAACCAAACGGCTTGTGCCGCTGGGAAGAACACAACTGTGGACCCAGATCGCGTGGCTATAGCGAACCGACTGGCTGGTGTTCAGAGAGTCCTCTTTGTCGTAGCGAACAAAGGGGGTTGCGGTAAGTCTTCTGTTGCTGCGCAGCTAGCGTTTGCTTTTGCTTCCGGCGTTGCCTGTGAAGCGGTTGACAGGGAGCTTGAAGTTGGACTTCTCGATGCTGATGTGACGGGACCGTCGATTCCGCACTTACTTTCTATCGCAGAGGAAGAAGTGCACCAGTCGGCCACTGGCTGGCAGCCTGTGTACGTCCGGGACAATCTAGCTGCCATGTCAATTGGTTTTATGCTTCCGTCAAAGGATGACGCGGTTGCTTGGCGAGGAGCGCGGAAAACGGGTCTTTTAAAACAGTTCCTGAGAGATGTCGACTGGGGCGATTATCTCGACTGGCTCATTATCGATATGCCGCCGGGGACATCGGACGAGCACATTACGCTAACGCAAGCCTTAGCAGGGATTGCGAACACTGCAGCGCTCATTGTTGCTACTCCTCAAGAGGTCGCCCTCTTGGATGTACGTAAGCAGGTACGCTTTTGCGAGCGTGCCGGCGTTCCCATTGTGGGTATCGTCGAGAATATGTCGTACTATACGTGCCGCCATTGCGGTCATCAGGAGGAAATTTTTACGCCAACAACTGGTGGAGTGCAAGCCCTTTGCAACGACAGTGGCGTTCGCTTCCTAGGTAGGATTCCTTTGGATCCGGCACTGATGCGAGCCTCTGACCTCGGGGAGGCGATCCTAAATTACGATTGTCCCGCCCGCGATGCAATTTTCGAGCTTGCCCGACACATTGGAAAAGCTTTCTCTCCAAAGACGATAGCAAGCCTCGAAGTGGAGAGCTCATGATCGTTGCATGTTGTTTCCTGGTTTTGTACGGCTTGCTGGAAAGCGTCTCGGGTCGCTTGTGTCCAGTTGTGATGATGTAAATAGAATCGAATTCATCACGTTCTATACCGAGGCCGCTGCAGAGCTCGTGAATAACTCTCAGACCGAAATGATGAGCAAATGTGAATGGAGCTTTGTGATGCCGCTAAAATATCTGCATTATAAGCTAGGAGCGGATGCTGAAGTGGCTATGTCCTTATCTTCTAAATGCATCGAACCTGGCGGGTAGCGCACCTCTGTAAGCTGATGTTCAACACTCGAGCGGTCCGGGTTCCGGCTCCAAAGAGACCCCTATTTGGGTCCAGTGATTGCGAAAAGTCTTTTTCGAAGCAGAGCATTTTCGTCAGCAGGAGTGAAGCTTGTTTTCCTGCTCTGAACAAACATGCTGCGCATCCAAACAACCATGATGAAGCGCACGTCGGTGAGTTCCTGGTCGATGAGGATGCCACGAACGAATATTTTTCAAAGTCTGTCTCGATATAACATTCTTTACAAGATCTGGCTGGACGCTCGCTTACGGAATGCGATGTTTCTCATTTGGTTCTCTTGGTTAAATTCACAATTCGAATCATACACTCATTTGAGAATAAATGTTAGAATGCCTCTTTGAAGGGATTACATTCTCAAGTTCGAGTCTGTTCCCAATGTCATCAGAATTAGCCTTTGCGGCCTTATCTGCGACCGCTCCTATTATTCTTTGTTATCTTTGACTTGGAATACGACGGTCTCTCGTTTCCTCTTAGTCCCGCTGTCAGTGGTCGAAAGATGTTGATGGCAGCATTGAATTCCCGATTTCTGAGTTTCCAGCCGCTGGCGACGCATTTGATGCAAAAACAGGAGTTGCCATCGACGCACCGCTTGCCATTTTCATCTTTTTTGTATGCAGCCTCTTTGCGCCCTCTCGCAGCGGTGACACTTGGTTGTCCTCAGGTGTTCCTAAATATCACCCACAGCTCCTAATCCGTTGACCGCCTCGTGCTCCGTGAACGCTTGGTTTAGCGCTCGGCACATACACTTGACGGATACACATGGCTACTTTCGATATCCTCCACCGATTCCAGCTGCGGTGCTGTGCCCTACGATCACGTGCCTCTTACAGGTGATCTCCTCCATGAGTACCGATTCTGCTGGAGGCGCGAGTCCGCAGTTTTCCATTCTATTGACAATTAGTGTAACGCTATGCTGTCCATGATGAATCGTGAATTGGAACCATCCTATTGACAAGTAGTGTAACGCGATGCTCTCTATGATGAATATTGATTTGGAAGGTTAATTCTACTGATGCAGCATATGTCGACACATTTTAATGTGACCAAGCCACTTTCGCGCAAGGCGATAAAGTGCACTCCAAACGAAAACATCTCTTTGGTGACTTAAGTCAGAGTCTATGATTCTTTTCAATGCAAACAGTACATGGAGGCCCCTGTGAGCATGTCCAGTGAGGAGCATCATCTCGTTCTCGCATCTCTTTCCGCCGAGGACCACCAAGAGGGCAGGAAGTGTCTTCAAAACGGAATCGATGATTTGAGAAAGAAATATTCAGCGAAGTTGAGCTATAAGTCAATAAAGAAGTCGCCTCTGGGCTTCGCTGAATTTTCATGCTCGTTAACTCAGCAGCGCTAATTGCTCTGCTAGTGAGTTACCTTGAATCAGAAAGATCGAATACACAAAGAATGCAAGATTTGAGCATGCGACACGTTATTAACGGAGAATCTTGGAGGCTTCCATTCATGAACTTGATGATACTGTCGTTTATTCTACGAATTCTTGTTAGAGAACTTACCGTATCATCTTGTTAACGTCAGAGGAACGAATTCCAGCGAAACAGCATCTGAGGAGGCACACCGAAAAGGCGATCGAGAATCCTAAAGCTACGTATGAATCTTTAAACCCTTATTGCTGCCTTTCGAATGTCAAGATTATACGTCGAAATTTATTCTCAAAAACCCGAAAGCCAGGAACAGAACAAGCAGTTCAGTGTCCCATTTTTATCCACCCTAGTCATAGGTGTAAAAACCTCTTTTAGTCTTGCGCCCGAGCCAACCAGCATCAACATATTTGACCAGCAGTGGGGATGCTCTATACTTTACAGAACCCCCGGGGAGCCCTTGTTCAAGCACACGCAAAATATTGAGGCAAGTATCGAGGCCGATAAAGTCGGCTAGTGCCAACGGACCCATGGGCACGTTCGTTCCGAGCTTCATAATTCGATCGATATCCTTCGCATCTGCGGTCCCTTCACGTAGCGTTTCAATCGCTTCGTTGATGTAAGGCATGAGTATTCGATTCGAGACGAAACCTGGGCTATCAGACACACACCGCGCGCACTCTTTTCCCATTTTACGAGCAAGTGACTCCGTGACTTCAACAGTCTTTTCGGACGTTCGTAACCCACAGACGATCTCTACGATATTCATTCGTTGTACGGGGTAAAAGAAATGCATGCCAATGAAGTTTTCCGGAAACTTCGAAGTAGCCGCGAGTCTCGTAATCGATAACGACGACGTGTTACTCGCCAAGACGACATGTTCCGTCCAGACTCGGGCTTCTTCGAGAGCTTTGTAAACAGCAACTTTTGTCTCGAACACTTCTGGTACGGCCTCGATAAGGAATTCGGCACCTCGAAGGACGTTAATGTCCTTTTCGGGTTCTTTTACGGGATCGTACCGTAGGACGGTGCAACCAGACCTCTGGCCGAGGACTTCAGCAATACCGGAGCCCATCTGACCCGCAGCGCCCAGTACGCCGACAATCCTAGGAACCTGCATCTCTTACGAGGGGCGTGCAGCGCTTGCGGGAAGCAGTTCCCAAGGCGTGTGCTCAGCGCGCCTCCAGCTGGATGGGTTTCTTCGTTCGCAGCTTGTAGACGTAGCGACACGAACAGAAGTTGCACCGGACGGTTTCGTTCACGTCGAGTTCAAAAATCTGTCCACACTCACCACAAATATACCGAGTCATGGGAGTCCCAAAACCTGTTTAGGATCAACGTCCCGCGTTCGAGGCTGCCTCGAAAGCAATCCGCGCGTGCACGCAGTCACAGGAACACATACTATCGCAGCAGCTGCGTGCGTGCGAGCATCTGTCACGCGGCCAGCAGCAGGTCACGCAATGCTGGCCCGATGCAGCGATCTTGCGCGTCACGCAATGGAGCACGATGCACCCGCAGGCCAGAATCGCTGCCTCGCTGACCTGCCCAAGGAGCGTCGCTCTGAACATAGCTTTGTTTCTTCATGTGCGGGTTAAAAGACACTGGCTCATATTTATCGATTGCATGGACGCATATGATGGCGAGGGCAAGAACTTCGGCGCCTCTACCGAATCTTTCAAACATCCTCAACTTGTGTCCATTGGTCCGGTAGCAAAGCACATCTGAATATTTCAGCGACGCAGCGGTGTCGAGCATGCGGCGGGCCGTTCTTCTGGCGCGGGCTGCGCTACCACGGGAGCAATGCGTGGAGAGGACGACTCTGATGTACCCCTGCGACAAATCCTGTTCTTTCGGTCAATATTCATTACGGTAATACATGTGCGCCTGAATTCCTCAATACGGACTAGATGTAGTGCATTGTCCCGGAAAAACACCAGTGTCTATCCGAAAATACATGCCGGTGACGATAATCTACATGCAGCCTGCTGGCACAGTAGCCCACTAGATCCAGTGTATGAATCTCAAAATCGCCGACTGTGTTGCTGAAGTCGCGAAGTTAGACTTCCGCCCACTGGAGCACAGACAGACAGAAACGATTACGAGCCTCCATCTGCGACAGAGTCGGTAAGCACAAGCTCTTTCAGCGAATAATCCTCAGAGGGTTTTGCTCTTTCTCGGGATGAAACTCGTATATCCGATACGCTCCCTGGCACGGCTCTATTTTTGGCAGGTGCCGGGATAAACACAACCGCTATATATCGGGACAGATGCAAGGTAGCGAAGCAGGCTATATCCGCGTCGTTTCGAGCGATCGGCAGGTTTGATACATTCGCTCTAGATTACGGAAACTGCGTAGAACACGCACGAGATTCAAGAGCATCGCTTCGGATGCAGCATTACCTGCATTTCTCCGAAACGAATTGGAATCAGGCAGCAGAGTGGACCTACTGGAATGATGGGATGTGATCGCTGCCATGATATTCTTTTCAGAGGATATCCTACTCTCATTTGTGGGACTATGTGCTCCAGGATGACCAATAGTCAGAGACAGCTTTCTTGAAATACAGCTGGAAATTTCAGCCGGATGAACAGCAAGGCTGTCCTGGCCTCTTTTAGAGCGGCGGGCGCGTTCACTTAAGTCAGGACTTCAAGTGCTGTTGTGTCACAAGTTTAGCCACAGCGTAAATCGGCACTTCTTGAGACAAACGGCAATACACTAGGGTGGGAACCCCATTCGGCAGGTCGAGTACGCAAATCGCAAAGTTTCTTTCTCGCAGAACGCCCAAGAACTGCTTGCCTCATCTAAAACAGAGGCAATCATGAGCGCGTGTCCATCGTAGCTGTTGACTTCGAGCAGATCTTCCTCGAGATGAAGCTGGCCTTGGATGCATCCCTGCCGCAGGAGCCACTCGAGATCACGCTCAAAGCTATCATCGCTACTTGCATCGAATGAATCCGATCCGAGAAGTTCAAACTTCATCCGGGAGAGTCGGATTCTGCGAAAGGGCCGGACATATGCAACGTAGCATCTATGGCGAATCAGGCGCGTCAAACCTTCGGTGTGCGAATGCATATACAAGTCCATGCTCAGATCGTGTTGCAAAGCCCGCAAACTTCGTAACAGATCAGGGAATTTTCTATTGAAAAAGCTATTCAGCAATTCTTTGGAAATCGGGTTTTGATCAAGTATGGGCAAGAACGATCTGTTCTGCAGGATCCACTCCAGAATTTCCTCCCGATTCAAGGTGGCGATTGCACACAGGACCGCGTGCAACGCGATGTCGTCACTCGATATCATATCCGTGAACCCACTATCACGAAAGGCTGTGGTTACGGCAAGAAAGTGCTTCACTGCTCGACGGTATTGACCATTATGAAGTGCGACCAAAGCAAGACCAGCTTGCAACGCTGTGGCTTCAGCGATGTCTTTCTCTTCCAGCGATGTTTCGGCTATATGTGCCAGCTGCTCTATACGTGAAGTATCCCCTCTGAGATCGATCTGCAATGGAATACGCGCTAGAGCCGTGCTTTCGTGACCATGACATGCATCGAGATCGAATTGTGGATATTGTGCAGCGAAATCGTGCCGCGGACCTCGATTTTCCTGGGCATGAACCCTGGAGGACAATTTCTCCAGATGAATACGCAATATATCTAGGATCCAACAGAGAAGTTCATGTTTCTGCATACCGCGAGCTTCCATCATCTGTAAATATCTCAGGGACTCATCCAGGTATCCATGTTCATAGTAGAAGTGGGCCAGTTCGTTGTATGAAGAGCGAACGGCCTGATCGATTCCCTTTTGCTGGCTGATCTCCAGCCCTCGCAGTAGCGAATTCCGATACTTGGCGAAGGCATCTTTGCATTCACATGTGAACGCTACGTCGATGGGTTCGTCTAGAATTCTTTTGAATTCTGCGTAGAGCCCCAGATCAACGGGCTCCTGACGGACCATATCCAACAACGATGATTCGCCCCGCACAGCGCATGAACGACCACTACGACCCGGCGAGAGTAGCGGAGGGGAATCACCCCATCTACGAACCTCAAGTGCCGAGCCACTCGCGCATGGCTTTGTTGCACAAGGTGCCATCAAGGCAAGACCAGCTGCTTCGGAAAAGTTGTTCGTAAGAATCTGCAGGCCTAGACGCGCAGCCTCCTTTCGCAGTTCCTCTCTGGGTGCGTTTGTGGCAATGTGGAGGAGCCGTGTCAAAGCTCCACGTTTCAAGCACCGCCCGTCGCTACCCTGCCACCATATATATCTCAAAGCATATGCTTCAAGGTCGAAGGCTATCCGCGATAGCGGGAAGCTCTCCGTGTCCTTTTCAGGCTCTGAGATGTCTGGTTGCTGCGACTGCCGCTCAGCTTTCTCCATATCCACAGCAAGAAGCTTGCGTTTCTCAGGATCTCATAGAAACGCCAGTCGTCTCGTATAAAATTGAGCTTCAACGACTTGCTAGCAAAATGGTAACCTGGGGTCCACTCGCACGCTCCAACAACGAGTGATGCTCCGTTCACGGAGTCGCGCGACTTTCTCAAGCTTGACAAACGTAGCGATCGAAAACCTGGATTGGCTTTCCGCCAAAGGCTGTTTGCGGGTTGTTTCCAGTCTCGCTCCGTTCAAATACACTCCCATACAATGCACAGACAGGTACCTTACGTGCTCTCCGGCGCCGAGCGAGCACGAAGCGTAGTCCACTGTGCACGGTAAGATGTGCTCCGGACGATGGTCAGTTTATAACCTCGGATTCGGATCATCAGATACACACCATTTGGTGTCGATCGTGCACCGTTACACTTATACGATTTGCCGTTCTGCCGTCAATCGACTACGACTGGTTCACACAGCAACGCATATCGCAGATGAGTGCCGCTATGGCAGTCTATATACTAGCCTCCAGCATCCGGTACACTATCGTGGAGAGTGAGTGCTCATTGAGAAACTCAGGTTCATAGGGAGAACGGCTGCTATAGAGATTGCGTAAACTTCTCCAAATCACCCGAGACATGCAGCTCTACATCAAGTGGCCCCATTAAATCGCATTCGCGTGACAGAGCTTGCAACGGAAAGACTGTCGAGCAGGCATATCGTTCGTGCGGGCTTCGGTGTGACGCAATGTGATGAGGCACTCGTTTATGAAAGGAGTGCAGGTTGTGCAAGCCCGAGCTACACATTCTTCAACATGCGCCACGCATGTTGTGGGATCATCGAAGGTTCTTCGCTTTGGAAAGCTTTCGAACAAAGTAACTCTAGAGAGTAGAGAACGACGAGTGTTGATCCTCGCAAACGCCTCCGCAACACGATGGAACTGTTTTCATGAGTCAGCGTTCGCATGCTCTCAACATTGCAGGCATCTTCATGACAAGCTGTTACCATTGGAGGCGTCTTCGCCAATGTATATGATGCGGACATCAGATCCCATCTTAACACGACACTTGTATTGGTACTGCATGACAGTTCTGCTTTCGTGCAAAGACCGGAGCGGCACATCCGGCATTGCAGCAGGCATTAAGATTACGCTCTGCAACCAGGCGCGCTTTTAATCTATCCAGCGTCTAGCTCTCCGAGTGAAACTGCCTAGCGATTTCAGGTGCCCTGGTGCAATTTTGAAAAGGGCCTCATCGTATCGGAATAAAATGGATTTGGCCCTCTGACTCTCGCGTAGATACGGGAAGCAATACCACCTCTTCCGGTCTCTTCCAGCTTCTCTTCATCATCCTCGTTCCTGCCCCCAAATCCGGCTTTCTATGAGCTGGGCTCTTGCGTCCCTCCGGCACCCTGGCAGCAGTCGAAGGATGCTCGTGGCTGCTTTAGCGTCGACCTTTAAACGGTTCGGGTTGCGCTCGAGGGCGCGGACCCCGTGAGGCGCATCATTCTGGAGTGGAACGGTGTATCGCGGACGGCAGCGAAGAGCGGATGAGGGTTTGTCTCTAGAACGGAATGGGTTATTCTTCGGCGCGACAAGATCAGTGGAATTTCGGCATAAGCTTGAGAGGATGCCGCCGAGCGATGACGTCGGGTAATTATCGTTGAAGAGGCGATCGGGAATCCTTGAGCTGTGCATGAATGTGTAAGCTGTTGTTGGTGCTCGTTGCACGGCGGGGCTGTCCACGTAAAATACTCGGAAAACCTGGTAGAGAGGATGTGAGTGAACAGTTCAGTGTTCAGCTTGTATCTGATAAGTTTGTTGCAGTTACAGCGTGTTTGCAGAGCTGGCATACGCGAAAGTCGCACAAACGGCTTCGATAGCTTCATCTTGTCTCGGACCTTCTAAAAACTACATCAAAAGCCACACTGCGAAAGAGTCAAGTGGAATGTCCTGGTCCAAGGGCATTCGGCACTCGATGCGCACGTGTACGACTTTTTTCTGCTCGGTCTCTGTGAAGGCGTAAACAGGATGTCGGAGCTCGCTAGCACTCAGTAACGAGATGCAGTTAAAGAAGCCACAAGAATTTGCTGGATATCGGCCAGCTTTTGCCGTGTGCCTTCGAGACTCTCGTTCCTTCTCACTGTTACTTATATGGATGCTCTGTTGTGCAAGATTTAACAAGAGCGGTTGTCATAATGGTACTTGCTACATGGAGGCAACGAAAGGAGCCCATAAGAGCTCCAGTTCCAGGGCTTGTGGCGGCCACTCCCGGCTGCTTCTGCGAGGTTACCACAGCACGTAATAGGTCCATGCCGTGAAGATTCCTGAAGGGCGCTGCGCCGACTTGTGTTGTGTCTGCTGAACGCATTATTCAAGACTTGCTCCGCATCCAATAGATATACTCGTAGCCTGATGAAACCGAGAGTATTCGCATCTGTGGAACTAGAGTTACTTTTCTTGGAAAGCAAATTCACATCGCTGCATCTTCAAATGCACCGGATCCGCGACATCCCGGGGTCGTTTATATTGGTTTAAATGTCTATGTCTACTGGTATCTCGCTGGAAAGCATCGAGGTCGCAATCTTCCCGAGTTAAAAATATTCATTCGGATGGGAGCGTCGCGCGTCATGGGTCCCGAAATAAAAAAGTAACCTGTGCACCATACTTCTCACAAAATTTCTTAGCAAGCTCAGTGCTCCAGGACAGCGCTGTGCAGAAACAAATATTTAATTCACATTCCGGTTTTGGAGAGATTTTATGCTTTTCGTTCGTTTTCACACAATGCGCTTGCACAGTCAGCGACGAAGAAGGACGTTCAACCTGATTAAACAATACGATTTGTTTCTGATAGAAGCTCTGTCCAAACCATGCACACATGTGCACCCGCAGGGGCAATCAATATTATTCAGCATGAACTGCGCGACATATGACGGATTGCTGGGCTCTCAGTTACGTTTTGCGACCTACATCAGAGCGGACAGGTTTTCAAGGCCGGTTCCTGGAATTGGACACCAATTTTGCATCTTAGTTTCGCGCTGCTCTACACGTGAGACGACCCAGTGCGGTCCGCTGCTTCGTATGCATTCATCCGCTGTGCAGTTAGAGCGGCCGTTAGCCTTATGCGAACTGTTAGGAACATCAGGAAGCTGCGAATGGCATGTAGACAAAGGTACATATGCTCTGAGCAACCTCGGGGGTTTTGTGCGCAGCGCATACCGATCGGGAAACGAATAGATAACATCACATAATGAGACGCCCCTGTTGGAGCTTGATTCGAAAAGAATACCATTATACTGCTTTTAACATTCGCTATCCCAGTCTTCTCCTCAGACTGAGCGTGCATGGCTGGAGAGTTATGGATCTGCCCGACTTGGTTCGATCGAAATATCGCTCGTAACGAGCTTAGTGAATGCACCGCATGCGGTCATACCGTCGAAGAAAAAGAAATTCCCGAAATACTGAGTATGATCTATACCAGCAAGCATTTTGATGACTTCCAGAGACCAGATTCCACCGATAACTTTGGCTAGTGGCGGAAAGTTCCAGCCCAACGCATCGACGACGTTTCCACTTGTTGGGATCGAGTCATCATTCTCGGCGAAAAGAGCGCTCCTCGCTGTCGCGCCGATTACCTTATAGAGGGGATGAGGCATCCGCATCCGCCGGAACGTCATCCACCTGAGAAACGGACGCCATGCGTCTTCATTCGCGATATTCAAAGAAGCGTCGTCCTGCGATACGTCGCGTAATTTGGCCAGAATATTCCCATAGGTCGACTTCCATCGCGGATGATTCTGAGAAGGATCCTGTACGGCCGCAGGTTTTGCATGCTGTTCGGCTCTATGAAAACGGATGCCTCCCGGAGACGTTCTCTTGTTTGAGGCCTCTGCCACTTGGATACACGAGTGTTCGTTTTCTTCCGGTTCGCTGACGAAGAAACCGCAACAGTATCCAATGCTCGCAGCAATGAAGCAGGGAATGTTCAGTTCAGCACAGAATTCCGCAAGGCGTGTGCATGGGGTCATGTCATCCGATGTATTCGATGAAGGCGGGTTCGGTTCTTCAAAATCGGGTGAAACGATGCAGACGCAGTTCGCGTTCAAGTTAACCAGGTTTTCCACGCTCTTCAGAAGCGACCCCGCATCCGGTCCAGGCTCCACTGTAACAAAAGGGTTCATTTCCTTGATATCTCTAAAAGCCTGCGTCTCTGAAATAGGTGCCAATCCTTCTCCGCACACAGCACTAGAGTCGCTCTCGGTGGTCCCTTCGTACTTTCCAGGGTTCGAAAGCCAAGCGCTGACAGTCAGGTGTCCAATACCGGCAAGCACAAGGTTTTTAGCGAGTTCGAACCAAAGAAGATCGGATGTGCCCCTCGAAAGAACAACCATCAAGGCACAGCTCTGTGAGAGTCGCCATTGAGCGCCGTGTCCCCAGAGCCTAAGCTGTCGATCGTAAACCTCTGCTTCGTGCCGTGTGAGTGCACTTTCTGGGTCTTCTTTAGGACCATCCTTGGGGGATGTCTCCCGAACACGCTTGCGCATAGACGCAAGACTAGCTCGATTTCAGTTTTGAACGGTGAGGCTTTAGCCAACACAGATTCCGAATCAGAATCGGAGACTCGGCGCAGACGATACAAAGCTTTAGCTGAGCTTCAGACCAAGATCAAACTAAAATGGAACACGTCCACTCAACTATCTTGGGCACACATTCTACAGCTGGGATCGCTTCCCGTTACCATCCTAACCAGCATTTCCGGTCTCTTTCAGCTTCTGTTCATAATCCTCGTTCCTGCCCCCAAATCCAGCTTTCTATGAGCTGGGCTCTTGCGTCCCTCCGGTACCCTGGCAGCAGTCGAAGGGTGCTCATGGCTGCCTTAGCGTCGACCTTTAAACGGTTCGAATCGTGCTCGATGCATCCCATACACGGATGGCAGTCGGAAACGGCAACGCGCTCGCCGCTGCCTCTTCTCCGTCAACATCCCCGATGCGCCCTTCGCACCAGTGGCACATGGCTCAGGTCAGGTGTCCCTGTACGCCACCCGCTCCGAGCACATCATCCGCGGAGCGGCTGTGGCGCCTCCACGCTCACGCCAGTGTATCGTGCATGCCCTCGGCGGGCACGGAAGCCTCACCTCGATGCCGTCCGCTAGTGCTGCACCCGCCGCCGCCCCCGACAATCACGAGCTTCTCCTGGGCCATCAGCTCGGCGAGTACGCTGTACACTGGGCGTGCAGGCACACGCTCTTCGATTCCATTCGGGGGATCCGCGCAAGGCGGTGCTGCGCCTCACGAAACAAGCACCCGTGATGCGGCATCCGGGGCGGACGCCATGTCGGACTGTTTCGGTCTGTGTGCGCTCCCTTCGTGCCGAGCGGTAACGCATGCTCGGCTCGGAGCGAACGCTGCGATGACTGGAGTCGCAGCTGAGGGCGCATGCCGATGCAGACAGACGAGAGGGGAGCGCTGGAGCACGCGCACCCCGTGAGGCGCGTCTTTCTGGTGTGGAACGGTGCATCGCGGACGGCAGCGAAGAGCGGATGAGGGTTTGTCTCTAGAACGGAATGGGTTATTCTTCGGCGCGACAAGATCAGTGGAATTTCGGCATAAGCTTGAGAGGATGCCGCCGAGCGATGACGTCGGGTAATTATCGTTGAAGAGGCGATCGGGAATCCTTGAGCTGTGCATGAATGTGTAAGCTGTT
>Ga0080006_1218158_pt1 | contig 15813 bp, 16 predicted proteins | sample RS3BMetagenome_FD_69209 | JGI IMG/M metagenome (GOLD analysis project Ga0080006, IMG submission 69209) | Ferric oxide microbial mat and aquatic microbial communities from Rainbow Spring, Yellowstone National Park, USA - RS3B (SPADES... ... | reverse complement strand
CCCCCCCCGGCGGGAGCGGCGCCCGCCCCGGGTGCCCCAGGAGGTGCAGTGCGCCGGCGAGCACGGCTGGCCGGTCGCCGACCGGCGCCGCGAGCCGGCGCCCGAGCCGGCGGAACTGCGACGGCGAGCCGTAGGTGAGGTGGGTCATGTGGGTGCCGACGACGGTGAGCGGCCGCCCGCCGACGTCGAGGCGGACGACGAGGGCGGCCCGGCGGGCCCGGTCGCGGCGGAGCCGGCCGAGGTCGACCCGGCGGTGGTCGAGCACCGGGAGACGGCTGAGGACGGCGATCCCCCAGCCGCCGGGCTCGGCGGCGGCGAACCGGGCCGACCGGCGCACACGGGGCAGGAGCGGGCGCTCGCTGTCGAGGTAGAGCGCGTGGGCGCTGCCGCGCCAGTCGAACGGCCGCATCCAGCGCTCGTCGGCACCGGGGTGCGGGAGCGCCCGGCGGCCCTCGGCGAGCACGATCCCGCAGACCTCGTAGCCGAGGGCGCCGGCCACGACCTCGGCCTGGCCGGCCGAGCCGGCGGGCGACCACACCTCCTCCAGAACGAGGACGTCGGCGTCGATCGACCGGCAGGCGGCGGCGACGTCGTAGGGGCGGCCCCAACCGTCGATCCCGGCGTGGAGGTTGTAGTTGGCGACCACCACGCGGGCCGGAGGGGCGTTCATCGACGGCGCACGCTACCGGTACCATCGCAGGTCGTGGGTGCGCGGGCGCCATATCTGACGGCCCGGCTGCAGGGCTACACCACCACGATCTTCGCCGAGATGTCGGCGCTGGCGACGGCCACCGGCTCGGTCAACCTCGGCCAGGGGTTCCCCGACACCGACGGACCGGCGGCGATGCTCGAGGCGGCGGTCGAGGCGATGCACCGGGGGGAGAACCAGTACGCACCGGGCCCAGGGGTGCCGGCGTTGCGTGAGGCGGTCGCCGCCCACCAGCTCGGGCACTACGGGCTGGTGGTCGACCCCGCCGACGGCGTGCTCGTCACCTCCGGCGCCACCGAGGCGATCGCCGCCTGCCTGCTGGCGCTGTGCGACGTCGGCGACGAGGTGGTGACCTTCGAGCCGACGTACGACTCCTACGCCGCCTGCACCTCGCTCGCCGGGGCCAGGTTGCGGGTCGTCACGCTGCACGCCCCGGACTGGTCGTTCGACCCCGACGAGCTCGAGGCGGCGATCACCGCCCGCACCCGGCTGGTGCTCCTCAACACCCCGCACAACCCGACCGGCAAGGTCTTCGACGAGGCCGAGCTGGACGTCGTCGCCCGGGCGTGCGTCGAGCACGACCTGCTGGCGGTCACCGACGAGGTCTACGAGCACCTCGTCTTCGATGGCGTCCACCGCCCCCTGGCCGGCCGCCCGGGCATGGCCGACCGCACGATCACGGTGTCGTCGGCCGGCAAGACGTTCTCGCTGACCGGCTGGAAGGTCGGCTGGGCCTGCGGCCCGGCGGCGCTGGTGGCCGCCGTGCGGGCCGCCAAGCAGTTCCTCACGTTCGCCACCGCCACCCCGCTCCAGCACGCCGTGGCGTTCGGGCTCACCAACTGCAGGGAGGAGGTCGCCCGGGCGGCCGACGAGCTGGCCGTCCGTCGGGACCTCCTCTGCGACGGTCTCGAGGCGGCGGGGTTGCGCACGTTCCGGCCGGCGGCCACCTACTTCGCCACCACCGACATCGCCAGCGTCGGCGCCGACGACGCCAAGGCCTTCTGCCTGGAGCTCCCGAGGCGTTGTGGGGTGGTGGCCGTGCCGAGCTCGGTCTTCTACGAGCACCCCGAGATCGGTCGGACGTTCGTCCGGTGGGCCTTCTGCAAGCGGCCGGAGGTGCTGACGATGGCGGTCGAGCGGCTGAAGGGGCTCGGTTGAGCGCCGCCGCCTTTGCCGGGCCCGCTGCGGGCGCCGGGGCGGCGGTGACCGACGAGGTGCCGCTGTGGTGGGTCGACGCGTTCGGCGACGGACCGTTCACCGGCAATCCGGCCGCCGTCTGCCTCCTCGAGCGGCCGGCCGACGAGCGCTGGATGCAGCGGTTGGCCGCCGAGCTGCGCCTCTCGGAGACCGCCTACGTCTGGCCGGTCGACGGCAGCGAGAAGAGCCCGAACTGGACCGGCGAGCTGTCGCTGCGGTGGTTCACCCCGGTGGCCGAGGTGGACCTGTGCGGCCACGCCACGCTGGCGGCCGCCCACGCGCTCTTAGAGGCAGGTCGAGCCGCCGCCGGATCCCGGCTGCACTTCAGGACCCGCAGCGGGCTGCTCATCGCCGAGGTCAGCGCGACGCTCGTGTCGATCGACCTCCCGGCGGACACGCCGAGGACGATCGAGCGACCCGGGGGGTTCGGGACCGACCGGCCGCCGTTCGGGCTGTCGGGGGAGCCGGTCGCTTTCGCGACGGGGCGGACCGACCTGGTGGTGGTGCTGGGCGACGCCGCCGAGGTGGCTGCCGCCGAGCCCGACCTGGCGTCGATCGCCGCCGCCCGGTACCGCGGCGTCGTCCTCACCGCCGCCGGCGGTCCGGACGGGGCGGACTACGTGCTGCGGTTCTTCGGCCCGGCGGTCGGGGTTCCCGAGGACCCGGTGACCGGTTCGGCGCAGTGCCTGCTGGCCCCGTACTGGGCGCATCGTCTCGGCCGCTCGAGTTTCGCCGTCCGGCAGCTTTCGCCCCGCGGTGGGCGGCTCGAGGTGGCGCTCGACGGCGACCGGGTGGTGCTGGGCGGCCGGGCGGCGACGGTGCTGACCGGCCGGGTGCGCCCGGCGCACGGCGCCTGGTCGGCGGTCCCCGGACCGGCCGGTCGGGGCGTGTGCTAGGGATGCAGGTGGTGACTGCGACGTCCGCCGGGTCGGAGCGACACGGGTCCGCCGACCAGCTTCGCCGGATCGTGCTCGACCACCGGGCGCAGGGCGAGCGGGAGGAGGCGTCGAAGCGGCGGTTCCTCGACGAGCTCAACCGGCTCGAACGTCCCTGCGACGAGTCGGCCGACCCGGTGCACGTCACGGCGTCGGCGGTCGTCGTGGGCCCGCGCGGCACGGTCCTGCACCTCCATCGTCGGCTCGGACGGTGGATGCAGCCGGGCGGGCACATCGACGCCGGCGAGACCCCGGGCGAGGCGGCGCTGCGCGAGGCCGAGGAGGAGACGGGGCTGTCGCTCTCGCACCCGGCCGGTGGCCCGGTGCTCCTGCACCTCGACGTCCATCCGGCGGCCAGGGGCCACACCCACCTCGACCTCCGCTACCTGCTGCTCGCAGCCGACGACGAGCCGGCGCCGCCGCCGGGCGAGAGCCCGCACGTCCGGTGGTGCTCGTGGGAGGAGGCCGGCGAGATGGCCGACGAGTCGCTGCGGGGGGCGCTGGTTGCGGCCCGACGGGCGGTGGCCGCCCGGTGACCGCCGATCCCGGGCCTGCCGCCGGCCGGCCGGTGGCCGCCGACCCGTTGGCGACGCTGCTGCGGGTCCAGGACCTCGACACCGAGCTCGCCCAGCTCGAGCACCGGCGCTCGTCGTTGCCCGAGCGAGCCGACCTGCGGGCGGCGGCCGACCGCCTGCGCGCTCTCGACACCGAGATGGCGGCGCTCGACGCCGAGCGCCAGCTCCTGGCCGACCGCCAGCAGGAGATCGAGCGACAGGTGGGCACGGTGGTCGCCCGGCGCTCGGCGATCGAGCAGCGGATGTACGCCGCCCGCGGTCCTGAGGCCCGCGACCTCCAGGCGATGGCCGACGAGGTGGCCCATCTCGACCGTCGCCGCATCGAGCTCGAGGACCAGGAGCTCGAGGTGATGGAGCAGCAGGAGCCGCTCGAGGGTGCGCTGGCCCGTCTCGCCGGCGACCGCGACGCGCTGGCCGCCGCCGCCGTCTCGTTGACCACCGCACTCCACGCCGCCGAGGCGGTCATCGACGCCGAGATCGCCACCGTGTCGGCTTCGAGGTCGATCGAGGCCGACACCCTCCCGGAGTCGCTGCGGGACCGCTACGAGTCCCTCCGGGCCAAGCTCGGCGGGATCGGCGCCGCCCGCCTGGTCGGCAACCGCTGCTCGGGCTGCCACCTCGAGCTCCCGTCGATGGAGGTCGACCGGATCCGCCACCTGCCGCCGGGCACGGTCGCCACCTGCGAGCAGTGCGGGCGGCTGCTCGTACGGGCACCGGCGCCGTAGCCGGTGCTGCTGCTCGTTCGCCACGGCGAGGCGGCGGCCAACGCCGAGGGGCGGCTGCTCGGCCGTACCGACTCGCCGCTGACCGGGCGCGGGCGGTTGCAGGTGGCAGCGCTGGCCGGGTCGCTGCCGTCGGGGGTGGTCAGGGTGGTGTCGAGCCCGCTCCGTCGGGCGGTGGAGTCGGCGACGGGGCTCGTGACCGGCCTCCCGATCGAGATCGACGAGCGCTGGATCGAGATCGACTACGGAGCCCACGAGGGCATGGCCCTGGCGGCGGTGCCGCCTGAGGTGTGGGTCCGGTGGCGGACCGATCCGGACTACGCCCCGGAGGGCGGGGAGTCGCTGACGGCCCTGGGTGCCCGGGTGCGTCGGGCGTGCGACGAGCTGCTCGGTGATCCGGCGGCCGACGCCCGCCAACCCGGGCGCCACGTCGTGGTCGTCTCCCACGTCTCGCCGATCAAGGCGGCGGTGGCGTGGGCGCTCGGGACCGACGACGGTGTCGCCTGGCGTCTGCACCTCTCGACCGGATCGCTCTCGGCCGTCGGGTGGGGGGCGTCGGGGCCGGTGCTCCACGTCTACAACGACGTCCCGCCGCTCGACGACGTCGCGGCACAGGCGCCGCCCGGTCCGACGGCCGGCTGATCGACTCGGCCGGCGGTTCGCCCGATTCGGCCGGCCCGGGTCGTCGGGGCGACAATGGGCCGATGCCAGCACCATCGGAGCCGGTCCACCGCCGGACGATCGAGATCGACGCCTTCGACGAGCCAGACCGCTTCCGGGTCGTCGGCCGCCTCCGCGACGAGCGGCCGTGGGCCGCCGGGATGCCGGGGCAGCCGCAGTTCCTCCACGACATGGTCCTCGAGGTCGAGGTCGACCGCTCGACCCTGACCATCGTCGCCGCCAAGGCCGACATGCAAAGGTTCCCCCACCCCGAGTGCCGCACCATCGAGGACGCCTTCGGCGGGCTGGTCGGGCTCAACGTCACCCGGGGTTACAACCGCGAGGTGCAGGCGCGCTTCGGAAGGGCGCTCGGTTGCTCGCACCTCGAGTTCCTGGCGCGGGCGATCGGACCGGTGGTCGTCCAGGCGATGACCTCGACCGGCGCCCGCGACGGCACCCGGCCGGTCCCGGCGGCGGCGACCGCCGGCGGCGACGGCGGCGACCCCGTGGTGTCGGCCACCCGGTGGTTGGCCGACACCTGCCACCTCTGGGCGGTCGGTGGCGTCGGCGAGGAGAAGCTCGCCCTCGGATGGCGCCCCGGGGTCGACGGCTACCCCTCGCCCACCCTCGTCGAGCTCCGACGCCGCCGTGGGAACGGGCCGTGACGGCGCCCGGGCGCCCCGGCTGAGCCGGGGCGACGAAGGGGAGGAGGCCGGAGGCCTCAGGCGGTGGGCGTCGCAGCGATGAAGCCGGCGACGACCTCGGCCAGCGCCTCACCCCGGTCCTCCTGGAGGAAGTGCCCGGCGCCGGCGATCGTGGTGTGCGGCTGTCCGGCGGCCCCTGGGACCTCGCGGAGGAACAGCCGGTCGGCCCCGGCGGTGATCGGGTCGCCGTCGCTGAAGGCGCAGAGGAACGGACGGTCGAACCGCCGCAGCGAGTCCCAGGCCCGACGGTTGTCGGCGCTGGCCGGGTCCTCCGGCGAGGTCGGGACGAGCACCGGGAACTGGCGGGCACCCTCCTTGTAGCGCTCGTCGGGGAACGGGGCGTCGTAGGCGGCGACCACCGCCGGGTCGAGCGGCGAGGTCGTCCCGGAGCCGACGATCGCCCCGACCGGCAGCTCCGGCGCCTCCTGGGAGAACTGCTGCCACCGCAAGAAGGCCTCGGTGGGCGCGGTGTCACCGGTCGGGAGGCCGGTGTTGGCGGCGACCACCCGGGCGAAGCGGTCGGGGTGCTCGGCCACCAGGCGCAGCCCGACCAGGCCGCCCCAGTCCTGGCCGACGAGGGTGAGGTGGCGGAGGTCGAGGCGGTCGAAGAGGGCGCAGCGGAGCCACTCGACGTGGCGGGCGTAGGTGTAGTCGTGGCGGTCGGCCGGCTTGTCTGACCGGCCGAACCCGATCAGGTCGGGCGCTACCACCCTGCACCCGGCGGCGACGAGCGGCGGGACCATCTTGCGGTAGAGGAAGCACCAGCTCGGCTCGCCGTGGAGCAGCAGGACCGTCTCGGCCCCGCCAGCCCCCGGGCCCGGCCGTTCGTCGAGGTAGTGGAGGCGGAGGTCGGAGCCGCCGTCGCCCGACGGCACGTCGACGTAGTGCGGCTCGAAGTCGAACCCCGGGAGGCCGGCGAAGCGCTCGTCGGGCGTCCGCAGCGCCTTCACGAGCGAGCGCCGGGGTCCGGGGCGGCCGGGGCCACCGACCGGTCGGCCGTGGCCAGCAACGCCGTCATCGCCAGGGTGACCGCTCGCCGGGCGCCTGACGGGCTCAGCCCCTGGACGGAGCGGAGGCGGTCCCACGCCTCCCAGCTGGCGACGAGGTCCAGTGCCTCGAGGAGCTCGGGTCCCCCTTCGCCGGCGGCACCGATCTCGGGGGCGAAGGTGGTGGCCAACCGACGCCGCAGCTCATGGGTGGCGTGGTGCAGCTCGGCGGCGATGCCGGGGGACCGGTGGGCATGGCGCACGGCGGCCCGCCGGACCGGGCCGATCGAGTCGTAGGCCGCCGCTCGCTGGCGCATCAGGCGGGCCACCCGCCGGGGGCGGGGCAGGTCGGCCGGGACCGGGCGCAGCTCGTGCCAGTGGCGTTCGGCCTGCATCGCCGCCACCGAGCGGTAGAGGTCGTCGAGGTCGTCGAAGTGGTGGAAGACCAGCCGCAGCGACACGCCAGCCCGTGCGGCGATCTCTTTGGCCGTCGGGTCGGTGTTCCCGTCCTCGAGCAGGGCGACCAGTGCCTCGGCCACCCGACGCCGCGTCCGCAGCCCCCGGGCGATCCGGCCGTCGACCGGGACCTCGGTCGGGACCTCGGTCGGGACCTCGGTCGGGACCTCGCCGACGACGTCGGCGGGAGGTGACGGCTCGGGCGACATCTCGGCGATGGTACCGGGGGGCGTGCGCGCTTGCATCTCAGGTGCAATCAGGCTGGGGGTGGGTGCCCTCGGGGTCCCCGGGTCGGCGCACCTCGGTCACCCTCCCGGCCTCCATCACCGCCACCTGGTCGAAGCCCACCGTCTCGCCAGGGTGGTGGGTGACGAGCACGACGGTCTGCCCTGCGCCGGTGGCCCGGGTGGCCCCGAGCACGTCGGCGAGCAGTTGCTGGGCGGTGGCGCGGTCGAGCCCGGCCGTCGGCTCGTCGAGCACCAGCACCGGTGCACCGGTGAGCAGGGCGCGTGCGACGGCCAGCCGCCGGCGTTGCCCTCCCGACACCTTCGCCCCGTCCTCGCCGACGGCCGTCTCGAGCCCGCCGGGGAGCGAGCGGACCCAGCCGTCGAGCTGGGCCAGGCGGAGGGCGGCCGCCACTTCCTCGTCGTCGGCGTCGGGTCGGCCGAGCGTGACGTTGCGGCGGATCGAGCCGGCGAAGAGACGGGCGTCCGGGTCGACGAGGGCCACTGCCCGCCGCACGTCGGCCTGTGCGTAGCGGTCGATCGGGTGCTCACCGAGGAGGGCCTGCCCGCCGGCCAGTGGCCAGAAGCGCAGCAGGACATTGACCAGGCTGCTCTTGCCGGCGCCACTCGAGCCGACGACGGCGGTCCGGCTGCCGGGTGCGACGGCGAGCGAGGCGCCGTCGAGCGCCCACGGACGGTCCGGCCCGTAGCGGAGGCGGGCGTGGTCGAACTCGATCCTCGGCACTCCGGCCGGCGCCGGCGCCGGGGCCTCGGGGTCGACCACCGGGACCGGCACGTCGGCCAGCTCGAGCAGCCGCCGGCCGGCGTCGACGACGTCGCCGGTCCGGACGGCGGCGGCCACGACGGATGGCACCGGCTCGAAGGCACCGACGGCAGCCAGCGGGAGCACGGCCAGCATGACCGGGTCGAGCCGGTGGGCAGCCACCGCCGCGACCGCCAGGGCGAGGACGCCGACGACGGCGCCGCCGAGGCAGAGGGTGACCAGCGCCGAGCCCAGACCTGCCGTCCATGCCCGCTTCCGGGCGAGCCGGCGCAGCGCCTCGTCGACGGCGGCCGCCCGGGCGAGCAGGAGATCCTCCTGCCCGAAGGCGAGGAGGTCGGGCGCGCCGTGCAGGAGGTCGACGACGTCGGCGGCCAGCTCGCCGCGCAGCGCCGCCTCCCGCCCGCGACCGGGCCGGGTCGCGGTGGCGACCGCCGCCGGCACGACCAGGGCGACGAGCAGTGCAGCGCCGAGGACCACCGCCGCCTCCGGGAGGACGAGCCCGACGACGACCACGCCGAGGGCGCCCGCACCGACGGCCACCGCCACCGGGACGGCGCCGCGCAGGTACAGGTCCTGGAGGGCGTCGACGTCGTCGACGGCCCGGGTGAGGAGGTCGCCGGTGCGCCACGTGCCGAGCGCCGCCGGGGAGAGGGGTTCGAGCCGGTCGAAGAGCCAGACCCGCCACCGGCCGAGCGCCCGGAAGGCGGCGTCGTGGGCCACGAGGCGCTCGGCGTAGCGGAGCGGTCCGCGCAGGAAGGCCAGCACCTCGACCCCGGCGAGGATGCCGGCGATGGCGCCGAGCCCCGGCCGGAAGGCGGCGCGGTCGACGACGTAGCCCGAGCCGGCCAGCAGGCCGACGGTGGCGAGCGCGCCGGCGACCCCGAGCAGCGCGGCGAGAGCCAGCCGACGTCGCGGGGCCCGCCCGAGACGCGCCAGCGTGCGGAGCACCTCGGGCGCCCTCCGAAGAGCGCCTGTCTCGGTGAGCCCGACGGCGGTCATCGGCGGGCCAGCACCCCGTCGAGGGCGGACGGCTCGTCGGCCGCCAGGGTCACGACGCGCTCGATCCCGGGGACGGCGTCGGGGCGGTGGGCTGCCACCAGCACCGTCCGATCAGCCAGCCAGCGGTCCACCGACGACCGGAGTGCCGCCTCGGTCTCGCGGTCGAGGTGGGACATCGGTTCGTCGAGCAGCACCACCGGTGCCTCCTTGAGCATCGACCTGGCGATCGCCAGGCGTTGGCGCTCGCCGGCGCTGAGGTCGAGCCCGCCCTCGCCGACAGGCGTCTCGAGCCCGAGAGGGAGCTGGTCGAGCAGGGGGTCGAGCCCTGCGGCCGCCGCCGCCGATGCCAGGCGCCGCCCGTCGGCCCGGGGATCGCCGATCCGCAGGTTGTCGGCGATCGTGCCGCGCAGCAGCGTCGGGTGCTGCGGCACCCAGGTGAACTGCTCCCGCCACCGTCGGGGTGCCATCGCCCCGAGCGCCACCCCTCCGACGGTCACCTGGCCCTCGTCGGGGGGGACGAACCCGAGCAGCAGGTGCAACAGCGTCGACTTGCCGGCGCCAGAGGGTCCGAGGACGGCCACCCGCTCTCCCGGCTCGACGGTGAGGTCGAGACCGGCGAGCGCCGGTGCCGATCGACCGGCGAAGCGGACGGTCACCTTGGCCATGGTGATCCCGGGGGGGCGAGCCGACCGACCGGCATCGGCGGTGTTCGTGCCGGTGTCCGTCGCGACGCCCACCGTCGTGGCCGGCTGGTCGAGCACGTCGAGGATCCGGGCGGCGGCCGCCTGCCCCTCGGCGCTGGCGTGGAACTCGGCGCCAGCGCGCCGCAGCGGCAGGAACACCTCGGGGGAGACCAGCAGCACGGCCAGCGCCGTGACGAGCGGGACGTGGCCGCCGAGCAGGCGAAGCCCGAGCACCATCGCCACCAGACCGGTGCCGACGCCGGCCAGGAACTCCATCGCCAGTGCCGACAGGAAGGCCACCCGCAGCGTCTCCATGGTCGCGTGGCGGAGCCCGTCGGTGGCGGCGGCGACCTCCCGCCGAGCCTGGTTCGTCCGTCCGAACGCCCGGAGCGTCGGCAGGCCGACCAGCAGCTCGAGGAAGCGGCCGGCGAGCGACGACAGCCGGCGCCACTGCTGCCGGGTCCGCCGCGACGCCTGGCGGCCGAAGAGCGCCATCGCCACTGGGACGAGGGCGGCGAGCCCGCCGAGGATGAGGAACGACGGCCAGTCCTGCGAGGCCACCCAGGCGAGCACCCCGAGCGGGACGAAACCGGCCAGCACGGCCTGGGGCAGGTAGCGACCGAAGTAGGTGTCCAGTGCGCCGATACCCCTGGTGGCGGTGAGCGAGAGCTCCCCGGCCCGCTCGCCGGCCAACCAGCCGGGCCCGAGCTCGAGGGCGTGGGCCAGCAGCTGGCGGCGGAGCGTGGTGATCACCGTGGCCGACGGCCGCTGGGCGGCCACCTCGCCGGCCCAGCTGCAGGCCGCCCGGGCGGTGACAGCGGCGGTGAGGCCGACGAGCAGTGGGACCAGCGTCCCGAGGGCCACGTGGTGGCGCAGCGACCGCTCGACGATCGTGGCGAGCAGGACGGCCTGGGCCACCACGCTGGCGGCGGCGAGCACGCCGACGAGCACGGCGAGCGCGAGATAACGGCGGGTGACGGCCACCCGGGACGCCAGCCGGCGGTCGATCAGCCCACCGACGCGCCCTTCGGCGAGCGGGGTGGACATCACGGCAACGATACCCAGCCCCGGACCGGCCACCCCAGTCGGCGCGCCGCCCGCCGTCGGCCGGCCCCCGGCGGCCGTCAGACGGTGAACGTCTGGCCGTCCACCGCCACGGTGGTGCCGATCAGCTCCCGGCGGGTCGCCTCCTCGGCCAGCACCCGGTCGTCGGAGGCGGCCAGGCACCGTCGCCCGTCGTCGAGATCGGCGATCACCACCGTCCGTGCCGGGGCGAGGCCGTCGTAGGTGACGGTGTAGGTGGCCACGGTCGCCGGACCGCGGTGGCCGTCGAGGACCTCGCAGCGGGGCGTGGCGGCCCGAGCTTCCTCCGCCAGGTCGGCGACGAGGGGCGGGGCGCCGTCAGGAAGCGACGACCAGACGGCGAGCCCGGGCTTGGTGAGCAGGCCGCAGACGGTCGTGACCAGGCCGAGGGCGCCGGGCTGCGCTCGGAGGCGGCCGACCATGGCCGCCGTCGCCTGGTAGGTGAAGTTGTTGAACGGGCCGCCGGCGAAGGTCATACCGCCGGTCAGCGTGGGTGCGAGCGTCGGGTCGAGACCGAGCTCGCGTTGCTGGACCCGGACGGCGGAGGGGAAGCAGGAGTAGACCTCGACCAGCTCGATCTCGGCCAGCCGGCGCCCGAGACGCCGCTCGGCCGCCTGCCCGAGGACGGCCATTGCCGGCCAGCGGTGGAGGAGGCGACGGCGGCTGAGCGAGACGGCGTGGTCGGCCTCGACGGCGACCAACGGGACCACCGCCCGGTCGACCGCCACGCCGTGACGACGGGCGGCGTCGGCCGAGCAGAAGAGGAGCGCCGCGCCCTGGTCGACCGTCCACTGGCTGGCGTGCCACTTGAGGTAGGGGAAGGCGAGCGGCCGGTTGTCGGGCCCCGGCGTCCCGAGCCACGCCGGCTGGCGCGGCGTCGGGAAGGCGGCGGCGGCGTTGCCGGCCGCCACGGCGTTGAAGGCACCCCACAGCTGGTCGATCTGCCGGCGCTGGGCACCGGGGTCGAGCCCCTCGGCGTGACGGAGGGCGTTGTCGATCATGGCGTACTGGACGACCGGCTGACCGGCGCCCACCGAGAGCTCGGGCGCCGCCATGAAGTCCGGCTCCCGCCGGTGCACCTCGTCGGGCACGCCGCCTTGGGGACGCTCGGCCGCTCCGGGTCGGCGCGCCCAGGCCCGGGCGTCGGCCCCGACGACCGCTGCCACCTCGCACCGGCCGTCGGCGATTGCTGCCAGGGCGCCGCTGACGAGGGTCTGCTGCGAGACGCCGATCTCGCCGAGATGGGTTCTCGCTCCGGCGGCGCCGACGGCGTCGGCCACGAGGCGGGCCGGGTCGGGGTAGTGCCACGTCCCCTGCGGGACCGCCAACCGCCCGAGGGCCGCCAGGAGCGACCGGGCGCCGGCGTCGTCCGCCGCGGCCACGAGGGCGTCGGTCATGAGCGTCACCGGCTCGGCGCCGGCCGCGGCGGTGCCGACGCCGACGAGCAACGGCGTGGCGGTCGGGAGGCTCACCGCCGCTCGCGGTGGCCGGTCGTGGCGGGATCGGCCAGCATGGCTGGGATGATAGGACCGCCGGAACTTCTCGACGCCGGTCCGGTGGTGCTCCGTCGCTATGTCGCCGACGACGCGGCGGCGCTCGCCGAGGCCGTCAACGCCAGCCTCGAGCACCTTCGGCCGTGGATGCCGTGGGCGCAGTCGCCGGCCACGATCTCGACCGTCGCTGTGTTCATCGAGGGTGCCGACGCTGCCGCCCGGGCCGGCACCGCGTTCCACTACGGGATGTTCGAGCGCCCCGGCGGCAGCGACGGCGGGCGCGGCGACCGGGTCGGCGCCGGTGGGGTCGTCGGCGGCTGCGGCCTCCACGCCCGCAGCGGTCCGGGATCGCTCGACATCGGCTATTGGGTCCGCGTCGACCGGGTCGGCCGGGGGTTCGCCACGGCGTGTGCCGCCGCCCTTGCCGAGGCCGCCCTCGCCATCCCCGGGATCTCGCGCGTCGAGATCCACTGCGACGTGGCGAACGCCGCCAGCGCCGCCGTCCCGCGCCGGCTCGGCTACCGGTTGGACCGGGTCGAGGCACGGCCGGCAGCGGCGCCGGGCGAGACCGGTCGCCAGATGATCTGGGTGTCGGCCCCGCGGGCGGAGACGCTACGTTGCGGCGATGGCTGACTACGAGATCCCCGAACCGGAGCCGAAGGAGATCGACGAGAAGCTGTCGATCGAGCTCCGCCATCTCTCGTCCAACGCCGTGCTGCGCGGCCACCCGTCGGGGGACGAGAAGTGCGAGAACTGCCGCTACTACCTCGAGCCCTACGAGGAGATCTCATACTGCTGGCACCCGAAGCTGCGCATCCTCGTCGGTGCACAGTGGTGGTGCCAGTGGTGGGACGCCATCCCCGAGGAGGGCTGAGAGCAACGGGAGGATCCGTCCGCGACGCCCCCGGCCGGGGACCGGTGGCGGCGCTCAGTGACGCCGGGGCGAGGTGAGGCCGGGCGAGCGCCCGTCGAACGTCGCCAGGTACGGGCCGTGGCGGTCGAAGCCGAGCCGGGCCACCGCCATCCGCCGCACGAAGCCGGTGCCCGACGGCGAGAAGAGCAGCCACTCGGTCCCGTGGTCGTTCCAGACCCACTCCTCGCCGGGGCCCTGCCCGAGCACGCTCGTGCCGAACAGCGGGCCGTCACCGACCACCTGGCACGGCCCGACCGGTCCCCGGCAGGTGGCCACGCCGATCCCGTTGTAGGCCTTGAAGGACGGGTTCGCCGAGAAGAAGAGGTAGTAGCGCGAGCCGACCCGGACCATGTCGGGTGCCTCGATCAGCCCGTTCTCCCACTGCTCGGTGGCCGAGAGGACGGCGTGGCGCGGCCCGACCAAAGTGATGCCGTTGGCCGCCAGCCGCTGGGCCCAGATGGTCGTGGGGATCGTGGCGTTGGTGTCGGCGTTGTCGTCGGATTTCCAGTAGAGCCAGAGCCGCCCGTGGGCGTCGACGAAGGTGCGGGGGTCGATGCTGCCCCAGGGGCCGCACAGGACCGGCTGGGCGCCGGGGAGGAACGGCCCCGTCGGCCCGTCTGCGACGGCCACGCCGATGCACTTGGCCGGCGCGCCGGTCGGCAGGATGTCGCCGGTGTCGGGGGCGGTGAACCACATCACGTAGTGGCCGCCGACCCGCCGGACGTCGGGCGCCCACGTCCAGCCGGTGGTCCACGGCGGCAGCGTCGGCATGGCGTCCATCGCCGGGCCGAGGTGGCGAAGGTCGGTGAAGGACCGGACCGGGATGTTCGGCGGCGAATAGCCCGACGAGCTCGAGTAGAGGTAGTCGACACCGTTCCCCTGGAGGACGAATGGATCCGAGAGCTCGGTCAACGACGGGTCGACGACCATGCCGGGGTCGTAGGAGGGGGCCGCCGGCGGTGCCGACGCCCGGCGCTGCCCAGCCGTTCCGGCAGGGCGGGGGAGCGCCCGACCGATGCCGACGCCGACGGCCGCCGCCACGACGGCGACGAGGACGACGACGATGACGAGACGGCCGAACCGACGCTCGCCGGCCGGGACCTCGACCGGTGCGGGTCGGGGTGCCGGTGCCTGCTCGCGCCGTACCGGTTCGGTCTGGTCGTGCTCGGGTGGGTCGATCGTCAGCACGGGCACCTCTCGTCGGGAGCCGACACCCTGGCGGCTCCCGGGCTGGTCTTGTCCGGCTCGCGCAGCGTACCCGCCACCGGATCGTCCAACCCCATCGGAAACGCCGGCCCGGCGGCCGTTCGGCGCCGCCGTGGATCGGCCGTCCCCGGGGCTCCCCGCCCAGCCTCGAGACCCCGCCGACCCCTGCCGAGGCCGAGCTCAGCGGGCGGTCAGCTGGCGACCAGCCGGTCGATGTCGTCCACCGCCAGCTCGGCGGTGACCTCGCCGCAGTTCTCGCACCGGTTGCCGACGTGGCGCCAGGAGCGAAGGAGCCGCGAGCCCTCGGGGTTGAGGACGACGACGAAAGCGTCCGATCCCGGGACGAGCTCGAGCGACTCGTAGGGCCACCAGTCGGTGGCCGGCCGGACGTGGGCGACGTCGACGCCCTTGAGCACCCGCCGGAAGCGGCGATGGTCGGTGTCGAACACCCACGTGCTGTGACAGGACTCGATCAGCAGCGGATCCATCACCCACCCATTGTCCCACCGGTGGCTGTGGCTCCGCTGAGGGGCGTGTTGCAGTGCGGCGACGATCTAGACGAGAATCCGGTTCTCCGGTGGGCGGACCCCGACCACCGCCATCGCCCGTCCGAGGCCGAGGAACATGGCGCAGCAGATGACGAGGTCGGCCAGCTCGTCGTCGGCGTAGGACTCCCCGAGGCGCGCCCAGAACGCGTCGTCCATCGCAAGGTGGTCGATGGCGAACCGCTCGGCGAATTCGGCCGCCAGCCGCTCGCGGTCGGTCAAGGTCTCGCTGGTCCGCCACCGCCCGACCTCGCCGTAAAAGGACTCGTCGGCCCCGGCGCGCTCACCGTCGCTGGCGCGGGTGTCGCGGCACACGGCGCAGTCGTTGACGAGGGCGATCGTCCACCGTGCGGCCTCGCGCTCGCGCACCGAGAGCTCGCTGTTGCCGTAGACGGCCTCCGAAAACGCCCCCATCCCGACGGCCATCTTCGACCGCATCAGCGCCCAGTCGACGTGCTCGCCGAAACCACGCTCGGGGAACGAGAGCCGGGCCACGTCCGCCAGGCTAGACGAGCAAGTCCAAGGGTCGCTGCCCCTCGACGGTCCACCTGACGCGAGTCGGTCGACGACACCTTGAAAGGCCAGCTCGACTTGGAACACCACGGCGGACGCACCTGGGGCGGCGTCGTGACCCGGGTGCTCCGGCGTCTGCTCGCACTCACCGCAGCGATCTGGCACAACGGCCAGATCGGTCGGCACCCGGTCCGCTCGCCCCTCGCCTACGACCACTGATGACCCCTTGGAATTGATCATCCAAAACGGGGGTCGCCGGGGTCAAAAAGTGGCTCTGAACTGGGGTTGACGGTGAGCCGGCCTGTAGGCGGGGTTCTGTCCAGCCTCCGTGGAGGCTTGGGTGGCCATCCATCTGCGCGGCCCACCTGGGGACTGCCCCCTCGGCTGAGGGGGCGGGGCGGGCCACCCGCGTCCCACGTTTGGCCT
>Ga0080006_1105051_pt1 | contig 15819 bp, 11 predicted proteins | sample RS3BMetagenome_FD_69209 | JGI IMG/M metagenome (GOLD analysis project Ga0080006, IMG submission 69209) | Ferric oxide microbial mat and aquatic microbial communities from Rainbow Spring, Yellowstone National Park, USA - RS3B (SPADES... ... | reverse complement strand
GATCACACCCAGGCACCCGCCGCGGCCGGGTATGAGTCGAGGAAGGGGCAGCGCCGGCGGTGCACTCCCTCAACAACCAGGCGTGGTTCGCGCACGACCGCGTCCGGCCGACACCTCGTTAGCGTCTCAGGTAGTGGTGACAAAGCCGGCAACAACCGAGATGCCGGGAGCGCCGGCGCGTGGACATGGTGCGGGCGTTTCGCGTTCGTCTCGTCCGCAGGGTACCAGCGGCGGCGCGTTGCGACCCTGTCCGCGACCGGCCCCTTCACCCCGTCCCCCACAGATCCTCCAGCAACCGCTCCACCAACCGCTCCTGATACGCCGCCATGCCCGCCGCAACGATGGCCTGCGCCGTCGGCCCAAGGGGCCCCTTCAGTCGCGCCAGCCACTCCGCATCTCGCGCCGGCAGCGCCGCATCCGGGCTCACCACCCGCGCCGCCTCGGCGTAGTCCTCGGGGCCCATACGCCACGGCCGCAGCCCCGCGTAGCGGCGGCAGAGGTCGTCCGCGATGACGAGTCCGTTGCGGTCGAAGTCGCCCCCGTACCACAGCACGTAGCCGGCGGCGTGCAGGGCGTCGAGCAGCCGGATGGCGGCGGCGCTGAGGAACCCGCTCGTGCAGACCAGGGCGGGGCCCCCGGCCACGACAGAACGCACCAGGTGGGCGAAGACCTGCGGGTTCTCCACCACAAACGCGGATCGCTCGCGGGCCGGCTCGAACGCCAGGTCTCGCACAGCGCCCAGCGGCAGCGGCCAGCCGCCGCCCGCCGAAGCCATCGCCGCCAGCACCGGGTGCCGCGCGCCCCCCAGGTGGGCGGCCAACACAGTAGACGAGACGTCGTCGGTGTCGAGGCCGGCACGCGCCAGCGCGAACGACCACGCCTCGGCATCCCCCAGCCCCTCGGGCGGCGGACCACCGAACTCGCGCAGCGCCCCATACAGCAGCACCCCCGCAGGACGGCCGCGGTCGAATGCGTGCGGGTCGCCCGTGATGCCGGCCGCGAACACAGCCAACAGGCCACCGCCTCCGGAGGAGGCCAGGGCTTGCAGGGCCTGCGCGGCCCACAACACGTCGCGCTCCGCGCCCGCCGCATGCTCGCGGTACGCCCGCCGGTACCAGCGGCCGCAGGAACCGTCGGCCGTCAGAGCGTCCACCAGCTGCCGCACCGCTGCGCCGGGCCCCACGCCGGCGGCGATCCGCTGCAATTGCTCCACCCACGCCGCATCCGCTTGTTCGCGCCGGGCGCGGCGGGTCACGACGACCCCGCCGTCGGCCTCCAGGACCTCGAGCAGCCCCACTCCAAAGCGGCTCTGGCGCAGCGCCGCGTCCAGTTCGGCCACCGGGACCCGCACTAGCCCGTCCCCAAACCCGCGGCGCAACCGCCGCCAGCCGACAAGGTCGGCCAGGGCCGCCTGCTCCTCGCGCCCCAACGCCACCACGGCCGTACCCGCGACCGCGTCGTTGGCCTCGATGCGCCGCCGTGCCTCGGCCAGCAGCACCCCCAGTCCGGACGCCTGCAGCCGCCGCGCCGCCTCGCCCGCCTCTGCGCTCACGACTCCGCCGCCCGCGCGGCCGCCGCCTCGCCGTCCCCGTGGCCCTCGGCCAGGGGCTCCCGCGCCCGCGCGCCGTCCCACAGCAAGGGGAAGGCCACGTGCACGTTGCCCCGCAGCGTCAGGCCGTAGGCCATCGCCGCAGACAGGCCCGGCCCGTAAGGCAGTTCCTCCGGACAGGTGATGATCCAGGACAGCCCCAGGTCCCCGAGGAAACGGAGGTAGTTGGCCTGGTTGTTGGGGTCGAACCCCGCAAACACCTCGTCCAGGCCCACCAGGGCCGGGGCGTCCGCCCTGCCCGCCGCCTCGTATCGCGCCGCCACCCCGGCCAGGATGGGCACCGCCATCGCCAAGGCCTTGGCCGACGTCGACCAGCGGCCGAACCCGCGGCTGCGCACCTCCACAGGCTGCGCGGCCCCCTCCGGCTGACTCATCAGCCGGAACTCGTACCACCGGCGGTAGTCCAGTCCGCGGCGGATGGCCTCGTAGTACCCAAGCGCCTCCCCCTCCGCCGCTGCCTCCTCCCGCACCCGCTCCACCTCGGCGCGAATCTGGCGCAGCAGCACCTCCCGGCGCTCCTGGCTCAGCCACTCCCCGCCCTGGTCCAGTTCCTCCAGCACGCGCCCCACCTCGGCACCCGGCACGGTCGCCGGGTCACAGGTTGACAGCCGCAGCGACAGCCGCTCCCCGCCCGAAAACTTTAGCTCCCGCAGCCGCCGGTTCGTACGCGAGGTGAACGACCGCGCGCGGCTGATGCGCTGCCGCAATTCGTCCAGCACGCCGTGGTAGATTATCCGCTCGTATAGCTCCTGCTCTTCCTGGGCGATGAGCCGCTGGTCCCGCTCGACCTCCGCTGCCAGCCGCCGGCCCAGCTCCGCTGCCGCTAGGGCTTCGCGCTCGCGGCGGAAGGTCACCGTCTCCCAGGCTGCGGAAGCCGTGGGCCGCTCCTCGCCCAATACGTCCATGTGCCGCTGCACGTAGTTCTGGAGGTCGGCTTTAGCTTGCTGCACAGCTTCGTCCAGCGCAGCAGGGTCCGTCGGCTGCACCGGGCGCGGCAGCCTCGGCAGGACGGCCCCCGGCCCCTCGCGCTCCATCACGTCCGTGTGTTGGGCGAGGGACTCATGGAGCGTGAGGCGATGCTTTAGGCGATCCAGATGTTCCGCCGCTAGAGCGCGAAAGTGTCCCTCTTGTGGCTCGATCTCTGAGATGCGACCACTTGCCTCGCTGATCTTGTTTGATTCGGCGCTCGCCCGTGCATTCTCTTCCTGGGCATCCGCTTCCAACTGCCGGCGCTCCCCGTCCAGCCGCTCGATCTCGTCCCGCAGCCGCGCCACGTCGGGGTCCCTGAGGCGCTCCTGCAGGGCCTGCGCCCTCGATCGGGCTGCGGCAACGGCGCGCTCCGCCTCGTCCACATCCGGCCGCATGGCCTCGGCCTGCTCGGAGTCCCGATCCCGTTGCTTAGACCGATTCCGGTACGCCCCCACGGCGTCCAGGAGGTCGTTCGCCTCCATCTCGCCGAGGCGCTGCGTCACCCGCCCAAGTTCAGCCGCTCGCGCACCCAGCCCCTCCGCGTCTAGCCGCCGCGCGTCGGGCAGGAGCGCCACCACGGCCTCGTACTCCCGGTGCGCCGCCTGGTGTGCGGCGAGAGCGGCATCGTGCGCGGGCCGCCCCTCCTCCACCCTGCGCGCGGCCTCCTCCACCACGTTCGCCGAGGCGTCCCGCGCCTGGAGAGCCGAGAAAAGGGGCTGCCAGGGAAGGGCCCGCGCCGCCTCCACCTCACCATCTAGAGCGGTGGCCGCTCGCTCCGCCTCGGCGGCCCGGGTCAGCGCGGCGTCGCGTCGCTCCTCCGCCGCATGCCGCGCCCGAACGAGGGCCTCTAGGCGAGCGCGCCCCACGGCTGCGCGGCGCGCCTCGCCGACCACCCCGACCGCTTCGTGCAACCACGGGGCGACTTGGCCGGCGGCCTGGCCGTGGCGCCAACGGCCGTCGGGGGCAATCCAGAGGTCGCTGGGCCCCTCGCCCCAGCCAATGGCGGCCAGCAGGGCAATCACGGCGTCCGGCGCCCCCGGCTCGGGCTCAAGGACTTCGAGCAGGCTCGCCCCGGCGGCAGGCGCCGCCGCCGGCAACGCCCAAGCGTCCCCAGCACCGGGATCCAGCAGCAGATCGAGCAGGCCGGCCTCCAGCCCCGCCGCCTCCACGGCGGCCGCCGTCGCCTCGTCCACCCCGTCGCGGAACCGCACCCAGTGGAACACCGGCCGGGGCCCGTCGGCTCCGGACCGGGCCTCACGGCGGAGCGCACCACGGTCCGGCAGCATGCCGCGGGCTTCCACCGCGGTGATCTCTCCCTCCAACGACTCGACCAGGACGGCCGTCCGACCCACCTCCTGCAGGGCCTGACGCCGCGTCTCGTTGAGCCGCCCCCGCCGCGCCTCCGCGGCCTGCCGCACGGGCCCGAGCAACCCCTCCACACCATCCCCCGGCACGCCCTCCAGGGCGGCAACGGCCATCGTCACCGGCGCTAAGGCCTCGGGCTCCAGCACCAGCGCCCCGTTCGCGCCGCGCCACGCCTCAAGCGCCTGCAGCAGGGTCTCGCGGCGCCCCGCCACACCCTCTGCGGCCTCGGACTCGGCGTCCACCGCCTCGGCATGCGCGGTGCGCAACTCCACCATACGATCCCGCTGCCGCCTGGCCTCCGCCTCCGCGGCGTCCCGCGCCCGTCGCCGCTCCGCCGCGTCGCGGTAAGCCCGATGCAGCGCCTCCCCCTCCGCCGCGAGGCCGGCGTCCGGCCACGTGAGGGAGAGGGCCGCCTCTTCCGTCCCCACGCCCAGCCGGTCCAGGGCCTCAGCGGCTGCCTGTAGCGCCCGCTCTCCAGCCCCCCATCCCGCACCACCAGCGACGGCAGCCATCTGCCGCCACTCCTCCACAGTCGCATCCCTCCGGCGCTGAAAACGTCCCTCCTCCGCACGCAGCGCCAGATCGTGCTCCTGTAGGTCGTCCTGCTTCTGGTCCAGCAGGCGAGCCAACTGAAGGGCATGGGCGTCTGCGGCCCGCAGTGCCTCCTGCGTGTCGGCGACCTGACCCGTCAGGTCCGCCTCCGGGCGCTCCCGGTACACCTTCAAGGCGGCGGTGATCTCCGTCTGCCGCGTTGCCCGCGCGTCGGCCCGCACGCGCAACCCGCCCAATGCCTCCTCCGCCGCGGACAGCCCGACCCGGGCCCTCTGCAGCTTGGCCGCCACGCTGCCCAGGTTCCCGGCCGCCTCCTGGTACAGCCGCGCCGCGTCCTGGGCCAGCACCTCCGCCAGCGCCCGCAGCCGCGCGTCCACCTCGGCGACGGCCTCCGCCCGCCGCGTGACGCCCTGCAGGTTCCGCTGGCAGCGTTCGATGTTCTCGACCACCTCCGCCACGCGGTCGAGGCGCTCCGCCGCCACCCCCGGGAGGGAGTCGCGCAGGAGCCGGCAGACGTGGTCCGGCCCCGCCTGCTCGCCGAGCTTCGGCCGCCGCGCCTGCAGCAGCATGGAGATCAAGGCCTGGTAGTCGTCGTCTTGCATCTCGAAGAGGTGGGCGTTGACCTGCCGCCTGTACTCGGCCCGCTCCTCCGTCACCACACAGGGCGGTTCGAGCAGTTGCTGCAGATCCCGGAGCCCCAGGCAGTTGCCGTTGTCCTCGGCGCGCACGTCCCAGTCGCGGCCGAGGCGCCGGTCGGGCACGACGAACCCCCACCACTCCCGCACGAGCCGCGGGTGGTTCCGGGCGGCGGCGACCCCCATGCCGATGGTTAGGTACCGGCCCGTCCCCCCGTGGCGGAGTTCCATGGCGAAGTAGCCGGTGCGGGCCATGTAGGCAAAGGCCTCGGGCTGTTCTGGGTCGGCGTCGTCGTCGCCCAGCAGGTACCAGTGCAGGTGCCGGTCGCGGCTCATGGCTGGGTCGAGGCGGTTGCCGGAGGTCTCCCCGTCAAGGAGGGTGGGCAGGCAGAGGCTAAGCAGCGTGGACTTGCCGCTGCCGTTCTGCCCCGTGAGAGCGAGCCGGCCGTGGGCGAAGCCAATCTCGTGGTCCCGCCAATGCCACCAGTCGCGGAAGATCAGCCGCTCCGGCATCCATCGCTCGGGACCGCCGGGGATGGCCTGGCGGATGCGCTCCAACTCGATCTCATGCCGCGTCCACAGGTTCACCCCGTTCAACCGGCGCCCTCCGTTCGGTCGAACAGGCTCCGCGCTGCGGCGGCCGGCACCCGGGTCGCCCTAGCGTCCTCAGCGTCTGCCCGCGCCGCCTCCACGTACACCCCCGCGAGTTGACCCGCCGGCGGCAGCAGCCAGCACTGCCCCAGGGCGTCCGGGCCGCGCAGGAACCCCATCTGCCGCATTTGCCGCCCGAGGCGCTCCCAGACCTGTTCCGCGCGCACCTGCTCGCCCAGTTCCGCGCCCCAGTTGTGGCGATGACGGCGGTAGAGATCGAGGAAGATGTCGTGGAGCGTGCCCTCGCTCACAGCCACCGTGCCGTCCGACGCGGCCGTCAGGCGGCCAGCCGCCATCTCCTCCCGCACCGCCCCAAGCAGCAGCAGCACGGGGTGGAAGACGTATCGGACGTGCCGGTCCGCGGCACCGTCGGCCCCCTCCGGCAGGAGGTCGAGGAGCACGGCGGCGCCGGACCCGCGCGCGGCGTCCGTCCGCCAGATCCTGGCGTGCTCACCCGCGACCTCCAGCCCCCAGCCGAGGCCGTCCTCCAGATCGCGGTGGAACTCCTCTTCGGCCGCGAGGAGCGCGTCGAACGCCTCCGCGTCGTCGCCGCGCCAGAGCACGGGCCCCAGCAGCAGCGCCCGCCAGGCGCGCGCCGCGGGTGGCGCGGCCTCTCCCGTCTGAGGGAGGGCCGGGCCACCCGCGGGTGGTGCCGCCAGCACGTCCAGGTCCGCGGGGTCGAACGCCGCGAGCAGGCGCGGCGCACCGTCCGCGAACTCATAGAGCACCTCGCCGGAGTCCCCGACGCCCGCTTCGCCGCTTGCCCACCGCTCCGCCTGCCCATCCCGGCAGACGAGGGCGCCGAAGTCTACGAGAAGCTGTAGCGCGCGCACCAGGGCCTCGCGGTGCGGTCGCTCGGCGAGGCGGAATGCGGGACCGGCCGCCCGGGCGACCTCCCCTGCCAGTTCGGAGAGCACGAACCATCGCTTCGGGTCGGCGGCGCGCGACTCCGCATACCAGAGCACCCAGCACAGGCATGCGTAGTCCATCGGCGCTCGCAGGCGCGGCAGGCCGCGGTCGGGCAGGGCCTGCGCGGGGAGGCGCTCCAACCGATAGGTCCCCTCGCCACCCAGGAGGCGCCAGCCGGGCCGGTGCTGGAACCACGCGCGCAGGTACTCCTCGTGCCGGTAGACGCGGCGGTGGGCCTCGGGCTGCGACGCGCGCTCGATCGCCGGGCGGTCGAGGAGGTCCATGACGGCCGTACGGCGGTCCTCCACGCTATTGCGGTCAGGCATCGGCGGCACGCCCCTCGGCTCTGGCGTCGCGACCACGGTCCAGGCGCACGCGGAAGCGGGGTAGGATGAGGTCCCCGTCGGGCGCGGCAACCGCGCCGAGGTCGCGTGGGGTTGGGCCCTCGACGGTCACGGACCAGTCGCGGTAGCCAACGGCCGTCCGGCCTCCCTGCGCTAGCGCGCGGTAGAGCAAGTGGAGCAGGCGCTGGCGGTCCGCGCCGTCCACGACGCGCAAGCCGTCGAACGCGATACGGCCGTCTGGGCCGAACAGGCGCGCCAGCGCCAGGGCTGACCGCTGCCGCTCCTCCTGCTCCTCCAGCATCAGCGCCAGTTCCTCCGCCGTCCGATCCGCCGTGGCCTGATCGGGCAGGCGGGGGCGGCGGCCGCGGCGAACGGCCTGCAGCGGCACGACCACCGGCGGGTGCGCCCACGGGCTGCCGTCCCGCATCTCCGGCGCGACGCCCTTCCAGTGCAACGGGAGAGTGACACCGAAGGCAACCTGACCGAGGCGTTCGGCAGCCTGCAGGTCCGGGCATGCGACGAATCGCTGCGCCAGATCGAGCAGGAGCCCGGCGCGGACCGTGCCGCCGCTGTTCTGCTCGCTGAGCCGGAGGGCGTGGCGAGTGATCTCGGCGACCCACCCTTCGGCGCGCTCCAGGAGCACGTCCACATCGCCCCCGTGCTCGAAATAGGCGTATAGCGCCCCCACCTCGCGGCGGGCCGCCTCGCGCTCGGCGGCATCGTCGGGCGTGGTGCCATCGGCGCGCACCTGACGGGCGGCCTCACGCCCGACCACCTCGGCGATGGCGTCCGCGGCCGGGCGGATGCTGAGGAGAAGGTGCCGCGCATACTCGCGGCGGTCGAAGAGGCGGTGCGCGTAGTCGTAGAGGTAACGCGTCAGGACGTCGCGGTAGCCCAGGAAGCCCCCGTAGTCGAGGACCTCACGCGGGCGGTGCCGCGGCAGGTCCCCCAGGTAGTCCTCCACGCCGCGGGCGAAGGCATCGAACGCAGAGTACGCCGCGCGCCATCGCTCGAAGGTCTGGGCTGCCTCGGGCGCGCGCCCCTCCGAAACCCACTTCGCCAGGTCCTCTAACCGCCGCACCAACTGCTCCAATGCCGTGGGATTGATGGTCGCCGCGCCGGCCTCCGTCTCGAGGCGGCGCCGGAGGTCCTCGAACTGGATGGCGATACGCTCCGCCTGGTACGTGCGCGGGCGGTTGCGCAGTTCGAGGAGTGTCGCCGGCCGGTTCTGTTCGGGGAGGGCACGCACCAGGCGCCACTCTTGAAGTTGGTCCATGTGGCGGCGGCACGCAGGCTCGTCATAGCCTGGAAAGGTCTCGCGCACCCGCGCCACGATTTCGTCGGACCGGACGTAGTGGGCGTGGGCCCGATGGCGGTCGTAGAAGTGCCGCATGATCAGGCGGTAGTACGGCCCGTCGGGGTTGCCGATGAGGTAGTTGGCCTCGGGCATGTCATCCAGGTAGTACCTCGGGCGCAGCGAGACCGGCGGCGTGGCCGGCTCCGACGCCTGGGCCGGAGGCGGCAGTTCGGGCGCGACTCCCAGGACAGGCACCTCCACGTTGGGGGGAAGGTCGGGCACCAACGCGACGCCTTGTCCCCCCACGATACCACTGTTGTTATCGCGACGGAGTCGCTGGGCGGACACCTCCGGCTCTCCCGCGTATGCGGCCTGGGCGGCGGCCTGCAGTTTGACGCCCGATCCAGTGCTGTGAACTCCGCTGCCATTCGCCGCGCAGGACGGCGGTGTGCCGGAGGGCTACGGGCAGAAGTGGGACACGTACTCGCCTCGCCGCGGGCTGGACCATGTGGACCATCTATCCCGGGACCCGTGCCCAGACCAACCGGCGCGCCGCCACAAGGCTCTCCAAGGGATAGGCCACTAATCTTGATCGCCTGCCGCAGTTAGAGAGGTCGGCAAGGTCTGTCTGGATGGCGTACGGATCCACCGGGAAGCCTGGGACGGTCAGCCGCTGGCGACGCCGCCGGTACAGACGACCTCCTCAGTCCCACCGCCCGCGGGCACTCCCGCAGAGTGGACCAACTCTATGCCGATGTTCCGCCGGTTCGTAGTTGAGGCCCCACGGCCAATGTGGCCCGGGGATGGCCTTGACAAGGGCAAACTGGCCTCCTGTTGCGTTACGCCAGCCCGCCCAAGCCCAAGGGCCGTTGGAGCTGGTACAAAGATCCACTCGGGTCACACCCGCGAGGGCAGGGGCTTCCGTGCGTGAGGACAGGCCTCGAAGGCTTGGCCCCACAAGGATGCGCGCCGGGTGCTACACCATAGGGGGGGGTTCCATACAGATACGGTAGCGGGGCGTCATATGCCCGCCCCACCCACACCTGGTAGCACTCGGCACCCCGAAAGCACTACCCGTGGGCGCGTGTCGCCCAAAGGGCCACCAGCAGGTGCCGGGTCGCCAATCCTTCCACGGTAAGGGATGAGTCCAAATCTGTGGGCACTCGAGCAGCGTATTGCTCGGCGAAGGCATCGTAAGCGGCGCTGGCCACGAGCACACATCCCGGTGGGTATATATCGTAGTTCGTCGGGATCGGTGACCACGCATTGTTCTTGCGTACCCCTGTCGAACCCCTGGAAGAGATCAACCACTTCTACCCTACGGACTGGAAGGTCCGCATTATCTGCGACAACCACAGTCCTCTGCAACCGCAGATATCTCGGACTCCAGTCGCTTCGGCGCATTGCGACCAAGGACGTCCAACAGCCCGTCTGCCTCCTGCAACTCGCCCGTCAACCGATCCCGCTCGTAGCGGAGACGCACTGCTCCAAGCTCCTCTCCCAACGGTTCCTCCTGAAGATCCTGGTGGCAAAGGAAACAGTGCGTGTGGTCGGGGCCGCTCTGTGAGACGGCTTGATCGCAAGCGGGACAATGCGTGATCTTGAGATCGGCCAGAATCACCCCAGCATCCTCGGCACGGTCCATTCGTTCAATTCAAGTTCGAGAAGCTCAGACGACGGGGTGCCCTCAATGCAGAATCCCATGCAGATGCTCCAATTCTTCGACGACGCGTCCGGTGCCCTTGGCGACACACAGCAACGGCTCATCTGACACCATCACGGGCATCCCGGTTTCTTGGGCGATCTTCTGGTCCAGCCCCTTCAATAGAGACCCGCCGCCGGTCATCACAATGCCCCTGTCCATGATATCCGCCGCGAGCTCGGGTGGAGTGAATTCCAGGGTAACGCGGAAGGCATCCACGATCGCCGCGACGGACTCCTGCAGGGCTTGGCGCACCTCGGCGCCGGTCAGGCGCTGACTCTTGGGCAGGCCCGTAACGAGATCGCGGCCGCGAACATCCACGCCCGCGTCGTCATTGACGGGGTACGCCGAGCCGATGGCGATCTTGATGTCTTCGGCCGTGCGATCGCCTATGACCAGATTGTAGTTGCGCCTCACGTGGTGGACGATGGCCTCGTCCATCTCGTCGCCGGCCGTTCGGATGGAGCGCGCATGGACCATGCCCCCGAGGGAGATCACGGCCACCTCTGTCGTCCCCCCGCCGATGTCCACCACCATGCTGCCCGTAGGCTCGTTGACCGGCAGGCCGGCGCCGATCGCCGCCGCCATGGGTTCCTCGATGGTATGCGCCTCCCGGACCCCTGCCTGATGCGCGGCCTCCTTCACCGCCCGCTTCTCCACCTCGGTTACACCCGAGGGTATGCAGATGACCAGACGTGGACGTAGCAGTGCCCAGTGCCGGTTAGCCTTATTGATGAAGTAACGGAGCATGATTTGGGTGATGTCGAAGTCGGCGATGACGCCGTCCTTCATGGGCCGGATAGCCACGATGTTCTCGGGAGTGCGGCCGATCATACGTTTCGCCGCGCCCCCCACGGCCACGGGCTGCTTGGTCTCACGCTTGATGGCCACGACGGATGGCTCCTGCAGTACAATGCCCCGGCCACGCACGTACACAAGGGTATTAGCGGTTCCGAGGTCGATGCCCATGTCCTGGGAAATCACATCCCACATCCGCTCCATCAACCCCCGTCCACTCTCGGCAGGCAAGGGACGTCGGTATGCCGCCGCCAAGCAGCCGGTGGCCGCCCCCCCCGGTGGCACCACTGGGCCATTCCAGGTAGGATTGTCAGCCCGCGCCCAGGAACAGGCATTATCCGCCCCGTCTCCACGCGGCCCAGCAGATGCCCCCCGGCGGGCTGCAAAACTATGTGGTCCAGCAGTGGATGCCCAGCACAACTCGGGCATCGAGAGTCGGTCACGGCAAATCCTGCGGACTCGGCTCCAGTGCGCCGCTGCTCCAACGCCGAAGATCTGCGCGCCGATCAGAACCTGCGATCCATGCGCAGACAGGGAATGGGCCCTCGGCCACCTGCTCGGGTCCTCGGAACCGCGAGGGAACGGCCATCCGATGACGCGCAGTTGCCCCGCACGCCGCCCGTCAACCTGACCTATCGCCGCCAAGACCCTGGGCGGCTCGCCCGGCCCCAAGCCCGCCCCCCGTCGCCCCGGGCGGGGAGCACCCGGCATCGTGCATAGAACAGAAGACAAGCCTCTGCACGGACATTGTGCCTTGGGCACAACGCCTCGCAGGCACTGTGTAGCCCTGTGCCGCGGGCGAGTCGTTCCCCGTGCAAATATCAAGCCGTTTTGCAAACGGACGTGGCTTCGGAGGCTGCAACGCGCGTGGACGAGCAAAGCGTCTCAGATTCGGTGCCTCAGCGCAAGTGGCCACTCCACCCGCCTCTTGTGCAGCGGGCCTGGAAAGACGGGACAGCGCCCACCGCTGCCTTCGATGCGCCGTCCCCCTCCTCGCACTGCCTTCGTTCGGCGGCCAAGACAACGCTGCAAAAGTCTCTTTCCAACTTTACCCGCAACCTGAGAGAAATCGGGGTTAATCGCAGGCCGGGTTGGCTCCGAAGCGTCGCAGCATTACGAACCGCCAACGCGTCGCTCGCTGCGCCACGGGCCGGGCCCCTCACCCCACTTGCCGCCGTCATGCTCGCGCCGGCCTCGCCCCAACCTCCGCCAACGTTGCCGGTTAAATGTCGGTGTAGGAACCCCGGGCGGGTGCCGGCCGTCCGAAGGGCGGGGGGATGGGCATGTGGCGCCGCCTCGGGGCAGCGTGCGCTCTGGTCGGGATGTTCCTCGCCGGTTGCGGGCCGGCGGCTCCGTCCAATACGGTTCCCTCCCCGCAGCCCCCGCCGACATCCACCGCGGCGGTCGTTTCAACGCCACCCCCGCCCCTGAACATCACCGCCACGCTGCCTGCCGCCGTACTCCCCACACCGCTGCCGGTACTTGGCCCCATTTCCTTTGCCAGCCCCACTCTGGGATGGGCGGCGGGCGGCCCGCCGAATAAGCCGTCCACCTGGATCCTGCGGACCGACAACGGTGGGCACACCTGGCACCGGACCGCGACCCTGCCCGCCGCCGTCTCCTCGCTCGCTTTCACCTCGGACCGCACCGGTTGGGCCACCGTCGGCAGAGGATCGCTGTACGCCGGCGGACAGTTGTACCGGACCGCCGACGGGGGAAGAACTTGGACCGCCATCGGCGTGGCGGCCAGCGTCGTCTCCTTTGCCGATGCGCGTCACGGCTGGGTTGCCGCAGCCAACGCACAGGGCCGGCCGCCCGCGTTGGAGCGGACCAGCGACGGCGGCCGGAATTGGACCCGCGTGGCGGATCCGTGTACATCCGTCCATGAACTGTTCGCATCGTTGTCGGCCCCATCCCCCGCGACTGTCTGGGTGCTATGCACAGGCCTGCTCGGTGCCGGTATGCAGGACAAGACCGTGTTCTCCGGCAGTGACGGCGGGCAGGCCTGGGACGTGGTGGCCCGGGTGCGCTATGTCCAGTCGGCGCCGCCGACCACGCCTTGATCCGAAACGTCACTCGGCTCTACCCCCTCCCGTACGCGGACCCCGCAGGGCTCCTCCGGATCGTCCGCCAAACCCTCCGGGCTGCCGGAAGTCCGCTACGCTCAAACCATCTCGTTCGCCAATGCCGTGGACGGCTGGATCCTGTGCGACGGGGGCGTCGGCGGTGGGTTGATCCTTCGGACGACGGACGGAGGCCGCCACTGGAGCAGCCTTGGCGGGCTGCCCTATGTCCCGAACGCTGCCGGCATCGCGTTCCCCACCGGCCACCGGGGTTACCTGACCTATGGCGGGTCCAACGCGGACACGATGTGGACAACGGAGGACGGCGGCACCACATGGAGCCCGCTGTGGCCCGCGCCTGCGCCGACCGCCGTCCTGGGGGCGGCGCACGGGGCCGCGTTCGGGGTGATCGAAGCCCAGGGCGGACATCGAGCAATGCACAGCACCGACGGCGGCCTGACGTGGTCCCCCTGGCCCGCGGCTCCACCCGGCATCACCGTCCTGGGGACCTCGGACGGCCGCACCATCTACGTCGTGAATAGAACCGCGGGGAGTCCGGGGCTCGAACTGTCCACGGATGGCGGCGCCACCTGGCAACCGCGCACGCTGCCGACCTCCGGCGCCCCTGCGGAGATGTCCTTTCCGAGCACGACTGTCGGCTTCTCCCTGGGCGGACACGAGAACATCTATCGGACAGAAGACGGCGGTGGCTCCTGGACCCGCACCGGTGCCCTGCCGGCCGGTGAGGGCTATTTGAACCTAGACTTCGTGTCGGCAACGGAGGCCTGGACGATAACTCGGGCCGGCCTTGAGCGGACCGACAATGCAGGGGCCCACTGGCAGGTGGTCGGCACGGCGGCCACGGGGCAGAGCCTGGTGTCGGTGACGTTCAGCGGTCCGCAGCACGGTGCCATGCTGGAGGAGGGAGATACCTCGGGTCTCCTTACCACGAGCGACGGCGGTGTCCACTGGACCTTGCGCCCCCTGCCGACTGGGCAGGGATCAGCCCTCAACCCGCTGGGAGTGGGGCCGAACGCGCTCTCCTCAGCGGGAGCCGGCCATCTGCTCATTAGCACACCTATCGGACTGCTCGTCAGCACTGACGATGGCGCGCATTGGGTCTGGTCCGGCCAACTCTCCGTCCCGTGTATGCCGGGCTTTGGCAGATGCCACGCCCGGCATACCCCTTCCTTAAGGGTATGAGCGATGATACACAGTTGCCCACTTGGAACTCGATGACCCTACGACGACAATGCTCTTCTTACTCGTGCCACCCAGGTACATATTTGCTGTCGAAATCCATATCACGTCGTTCGCAACAGACAGATTATCCCCCTCGAGAAAGAACGGCAGAGTGTCGTATGTCCACCGTGCCCCTCCGTCCATCGTGCTAGCGAGGTAGTTTCCGTTCGTTACGGCACCATTTTCGGATAGCCCGTACGCCGTGGTGGCCGAAACGGCGACCAGTGGCTGGATGTCCCCTATCCTTCGGTGCGTAGACCAAGTGGTGCCGTTGTCAGCACTGACCGCTGTTATCTCATCGGACGAACCCGCACCTGCTCCCGTTTGAAATATGCCCCAGATAACTCCTGACGACGGGCAGGACAGATCAAGCCACCTACCCGTCGACTGCTGCGATATGCGATCCAGGGCCCAGGATTTTCCCCCGTCTCCGGTTCGATACAAAGCAAATGCGCCTAAATCAGCGAGCCACCCATCACTGGGCGTCGTGAAGCAGAGATACGACGCCTTTGGCGCAGCGATCGGCGTCCACACAGAGCCCCTGTTCGATGTCTTCACCACTGTGGAATTGATGAGGCCATACCCTACCATCGGAGACGCAAAATCGATTCGCCTCAATAGCGACAGGCCAGATGCACTTACGCGTGTCCAGGACTGACCGCCATCCTCTGTGCGCAGAAGCACGGCATCGTTCGGATTAGAGCCCATCCCGCCAAGTGCCCAGCCCACTTTGTGAGTAAGGAAATCGAACTGCGAGACATACACGCTTCCAGAGTAGACCTGGCTCCAAGAGCGGCCACCGTTGCTCGTCTGAAGGATCATGCACGCCCCACCAAGCACCGCGCTGGCTGACGAGAAAGCATGAAGCGCGAAGACGGCATGAGTACAGTACGCCGGCTCGGATTTTGCACTCGTGGGCGCGCTGCTCGATGAGGAAGCCGGCCTGGTCTTCGGCCCGGGAGCTCCACATGCCACCAAAAGCGCGGCAACCGCCACGAACGCGGCGCCCCGTAACACCTTCATCTGCCCCACCCGCCATCCGACTCGGTCTCCGGTGGCCCCCAGGCGCCCAGGAGACCGCACTGATCATCCGACGCTGCCGATGCCTCCGGCGTTCCCCGGTGCGGCATCCCGGCCCTCGTCGGCCCGAATATATTGGCCAGTGAGCGGGTAAGACGCCGCGAAGAGGGGAGGTGGCTTCATGCGCTGGAAACGGATCCTCAAGGCCTCCGGGGAGTACCCGCAGGACGGGCGCGTAGTCGGAATCCCCGTGGCTCGGTGCTCGCCGCGTTCGTCGTCGTGGGCGCCCTCGCGTTGACCATTGGCGCAGTGATCGGCATGTTCGGCCTCGTCATCGCGTCCCGGGTCTCCCACCACCGCACCCGGATCGCCTTCCACCGTCGATGAAGTACGCCTCGGCCCGGCCGCTGCAAGTGCCCGATCTTGGTGCGATGCCCCGCGCTTCCATTGGCCGGCCGATCCTCTGCTGCTGTGCCACGGACCGGCCTGCGCGGGTACGCACTGTCGCCTCCACGCTGTCCTGCACGTATCCTGGGGTCTCAACACGCCCCCCTGTCCACCGATCCTTCTTGGGGGTGCGCCATGTCTCTCCGCGACCGGTCGCTGTCATGGCTCCAGGGCGGGATCGCCGTCTCTGCGGCCGGCCGGGTCGACCTCCACGCC
>Ga0080006_1157720_pt1 | contig 15830 bp, 26 predicted proteins | sample RS3BMetagenome_FD_69209 | JGI IMG/M metagenome (GOLD analysis project Ga0080006, IMG submission 69209) | Ferric oxide microbial mat and aquatic microbial communities from Rainbow Spring, Yellowstone National Park, USA - RS3B (SPADES... ... | reverse complement strand
AGTATAACGGTATGTTATCCCTATCTTCTCTGAACCCACATCTCTGGCATTTCATGATTCTAATTCGCTTAGTTTTTTGTTCTAAGTTTAGCTTTCCGCCACATTTGGGGCATATTGTACTCTGACTCCTCCCCGCCCTGGAAGGGCGAGGGTTCCCTTCCAGAGGGCTCATCGTTCCCACCATCGGTTCGAGGCTACATCCCTCATTTGGTGGGCAGTCGGGTGGGCCAGAGACCCACTCCCATTTGAAAGGGGGACTTTCATCCATAACGTCTAGTCCCCTGAAGGAAGGGAGAGATAACGGTTGCTCCTCCCGCAGTCTCATTTCCCTAGTCGAGCTGGGGAGGAGCGTCTTTAGCATCACTAAAAGGTGTTTTAGAAAAAGAGGTATTTAAACTTTCTATAAGGGGGCTATCCATCCCCGCCAGCGAGGCTTTACGCCCCCTTAACCCCTTTCTTTGGTAACAGTACCTCAGCGACTAAGACTTTATAAGGGGTCCTGTCCACACGCCAGGGGTAAGGCACCCAGTGCTCTTTTTCCCACTTTATCACGGCGTCTACGAGGCCCTCCAACCCAACAACGCCCCTATATGTACGGCTATCGAGTAAGCCAGGGGTACGGGTACTGCTTCACCGAACAACTTATACGCTTCTTGCACGCCTACTACTACCTTCCACTCGTCTGGGAAGCCCTGTAACCTCATGTATTCCCTTACGCCGAGGGGCCTGTCGAACCACGGGTGGACTAACATCGTGGCCTTCATGGCTGGGGAAGTGACGAGGGTAGGCGAAGGCTCGAACCAGGCCAACCTCCTGTAGAACCCCATCCTACCACCACCAGCGGCGTATGCCCCGTTCATGGCCTCTGGCTTTAGCTCGTCTGGGATCTGCCTCCAGTTACCCCCACCTGGTACATAGCGGGTGTATTTCAGGTACTTAGGCGGTAAGTCCACGTAGCCTACGTCCTCCTTTGCCCCCATTATCGCCTCAGCAGTCGTGACCCATGGTAACGTGGCACCTGTTAGAGTGGCAGTGGGGGCCCTTGAGTATAATGGCTGGGGTAACGTAGGGGCCACCCCTATGTCTGGCCTTACCCCGACTACTATGACCCTCTCCCTCTCTTGCGGGGTACCGAAGTCCGCGGCGTTTAGCACCCCCCAGGTTATCTTATACCCAGTCTCTTGTAGGGCGTCTAGTACTACCTTCCACAGGGACCCGGGCTGCTCTTCGGGCCTCAGGGGCCTCTTGCCCCTCTCCTTTATAGGGACGTGGGCTAGCCTGGAGTTCAAGATGGCTGTGACCTCCTCCATCACGAAGGCCTTCGGCCTCGCCTCCTTTATGAAGCGTATGAACTCCACTAGTGCCTTACTCCTATAGTCCTTTAACCCCTCCCTCTTGCCCGCAGTGCTGAATGGCTGACAAGGTGGGCCCCCAGTCACCACGTCTACTTCCCCGGCCTTGAGGCCGGCTTCCTTAAGTACCTCAGCGGTGCTGTAGCCCGCTATGTCGACGTGTATGAAGGGGGTCTTTGGCCTGTTCGCCTTAAAGTTCTCGTAAGACGTGTCGGAGACGTCTAGGCCTAAGACTACGTCGTAGCCAGCCCTTTCGAAACCCATGTCCAGCCCATACGCCCCAGTGAACAACGAGACTACAGTCACCCCTTTTATTACCGGTTTTAGGTCTAGGCCGTGCAGCGGGGGCGGCCTCACCGAAAACGACGACCTGTCTAACGTGACCCACTCCTTTATTTTCGCTTTGTAGTCTTCGGCTAGGGCAGAGGGCCCCTTTGACTTATAGAGGGACAACGCTTCGTCATAGGCCCTGTAAAGGGCTTCGGCATAGTCTTTCTCACTGCTAGCTATATTTAAGTATGCCAGTAACGAGACGTAGGCCCTAGCGTCGCCCATACTAAAGCCTTTACCCCTGAACTTGTCTATGAACTCCCAGACCTTGACCTTAACACGTGCGTAGTCAACCAACTTTCCTCACCTGCACGCTCCCGTCCTCGTTTAACACCCACTCTATTTCACTACCCTCACTTATATCTAAGAGCCTCCTGACCAAAACTGGTACCGTAGTGTAGCCCTTACCCCACAACTTGCTCCTACCTAACACCTTAGCCATACTAGTAACTCTACTAGTAAGATTAACTATATAAACTCAACGTTAATAAAGTGAGTATTGAATAAACAAATCAGACGACCACAAAAGCCCTATCATGCCCAAGGCCAATGGCATCGCCGTTCAGCCGTCTTATCGGGTAGTCTTTTGTGGAAATTATATTAAGTCCTCTGTCCTTTTCAGCCAGCTCTATCCGGGTTAGGGTCATACTCTCCTGTTTCACTCGTAGATATTTAACCTTTCGCGAAAAGTAATGCGAACAAGTTGTCGAGTCGCACACCCTCTGATCAAACGTCGTGGATCTATTCGCTTCTGGCCCAAAGGGAAGAGTCGTGTAGTTTTTAAACTTCGCTCTAGAAGGTGTTTAGGGAGGAAAGTGAAGTGGATGGAAGGAGAGAGTTAAATCACAAAGCCCGAGATAAAAGTCGAATTTCTTATTTACAGACGAAAAAAACGGATATAGTTGAAATGTATAACTTTATAAAAGATAATAAGGAAATGGATTGGAAAAAATTTCAAAAATGGCTAAAGGATAACAGATTTAATCAAACAGGTCATATATATAATCGATTTAGTGATGGCGATGTCTGGCATCACGAGGCTTTTGAAAACCTAGAATGGTACATAGATATACAATACCTAGAAAAGAAAGATGGAGTCATAAAATTTCTAGATGCTTATATAACAAAGAGTAGATAGGAATGAGGTGACCCGTATGCATTTATGGCAAATTGTTAGAAAATTACAGGAAAAAGATGAATTAGATGAGGAAGAAATGAGAGATTTAATTGATTATATAAATGTCTTGAAAGAAGAACTGCAGAAGCTGAGGATTATACTATATATGGATTATTTGGGGTATATTGCCGATTTTGATGTAATGTTCAAAGAGCCTTGGTTCTTTTCGGAAGTATATTTAAAATGCCTTTCTTTAGACGGAGAATGCGGATTTCTATATCTTGACAACTTTATATGGAGATTATTTACAGAGCAAATAGAAGTAAAGCCTTTCATAAGGACTGAGGTGATCCGCCCGTGACAATTAAATTTCCACCGAAAGGGGTTCATGATAATAAACCAACACCTAAAACCCTTTATCATCTTATCATAGAGCAACTAAAATTCATCGATGTTTGTTTAGATAAAACTAAATTTAATGCAACAGTGAAATTATGGCCAAATCGGGCTTACTGTAATCCTCCATTTTCTAATAAAAAACCATTTATATTAAGAGCGGTAGCAAGTAACAAAACTGGCAGTGAAATTTTATTATACTTACCATTTGACCCAACAACTATTTGGTTTAGAACGCTATATCATCAAAATGCTTTGATAATGATATTTATGAAGAGAATGGGACACGCGAAATTCCCTTATGCTCCCTATCATCTCAAAAATAGGTGACCCGCACATGATTTTCAATTCACCTACGGTGCAGAAGTATATCCAAAGTGGAGCTAGATTTGTAGCGACAATCAGGAAGTCTGGATATCATTACATAAACAAGAGGGTCGTAATGAAAGTAGGGGATAAGGAGTTCTACGGTAGAGTTATCGCAATAGAACCCATTGCACCTCTCACATTAAGTCACTATGTCAAGTATAGTGGATTTGAAAGCGTTGAGGAGTGGATGCATGAAGCCGAGAGACTTCACAAAGCCAAGATAGACTCCAACAAATTCGAAATAGTTGTTATTGAGGCGTCATCATGAAGGTCGCAATATGGATTTCTAAGGAGAAAATGTTGCCAGCCCAAGAGAAAGTACTGAAGGACGTGGACTATAATATCATAATATATAATAACGTAAAGGAGAAAGAGAAAATTAATACTGATATTAACGTTTGTGTGTTCAATCTGAAGAGGGAGTAGAATGAAAGTGATAAAGCGATTGATAGGTTTCGTCCATTCTAGTGGTAGATGAGGAAAAATGGATAAGGATGAACTTAAGCAAATTATTCAAAACCTTCCCGATAACTCACCGAAGTTGTTAGAGTATCTTAAGGAAGCTAAGGAGAAAGGATGGACTGACATTATTGACCTTATTGCCGTAAAACTAGGACTAAAGGAGGAGAAGAAAGGAAAGAGAGAGGAGAGTGAGGTACTTAAGAGGATCCTAAAGCCCTTGGGCAAGAAGAAGATAGAACACACCTGGGACTATTCGGTTGATTTCCTCGAAGCCAAGAAAGTACTTACGTCTGCGTACAAACAGCTGTTTGATCTAAACCTGATGCCCTATGAGGCTTATGTAGCAATACTTCTCATACAACTGGTCAACGGTGCAAGGATCGGCGAGGCGATTAGGGCGTTTAAGACGTTCGTGGAATCGGGGCAAAAGGAGTTCCAATTGCAAGCTGAGAAACACGGTAACACAAGGTTCTTCGTTGTTCCCGACGTCGTCAGGAATAGATTAGCTTATAAATCGATATTAACTATAAGCGACGAAAACTTAGAGGCAAGGATAAGGATGTTTGCACTGAAGTACTTGAAGACCAACACACATTCTCTTCGTTACGCTTTGATCTCCTACTTGGCGAAAAATGCTGTGGACCCCGCGATCATCGCGAAGGTAACTGGGCACAAGAAACTGGACCGCATAGTTCAATATACACAAACAAAAGATGCAGTGGAAATTCTGCGTAAACTTTCTACCTAACCTTTTTAAGCGTCTTCTTACAAAATTATGTTAGGTGAAAACGTGCCAGAAGCGAAACTAAAGTGGAGGATAAAAAACACAAGGAAAGGGGACAAGTTGTACCTTACATACTATATATCAATTCCGTCTAAAATAGCTCTCTTTCTGGAGGGCACAGAGCCTTACTTCGACGTGGAGAAAAGGACAATTGTCTTCAGACCTAAGGAGAAGTAATACCTTTTTTTCCTCGACTTTTCACTTAATTAGTTAGGCGAAAAGTTTAAATACCCGTTAAGACGATAACCTAACTGACCAAAAATGGAAATCTATAACCTGTGCCTTATAACTACGAGGCATGAGCTATTGGAACTACAGAAACAGGATGTCCAAACGATCTGCAAACAGTTCGAGACCGTTGCAGAGTTTCCACAAAATCCACAAGAACAGAAACAGTTGCTGTCAAAATACGACGTAGTGATAGGGACCTTACCGGTGAATCTAATTCAGGCAATACAGCAAAACGGAAAAACCTACATCACTTTCAGTATGAAAAGCCTTGGAACCTTCAAAACTGCGGAGGAAGTGAAAGGAGTTGTAGAGAAATATGGCAAAGACAGTGTAGCGATACTGGTTCCATCAAAGCCAGGCGAACTCTATAGGGCTATGCTATATCAAGGACTCAAGGAAGTGAAAGTAGTCGTGCAAGAGACACCGATCATCATCCACGCTGACGGCTCCCCCGCCCTAAAGGGCGAATGAAATGAACTGCATTAAAATCTTAGAGAAAAAAGGAAGAATTATTACATTATCCCTTGAGGAGTTGTACCATATTGCTCCAGAGGGTTTCCCCATCGAAAACCCTGATCTGCTGGGGAGACAAATAGCGGACTATTACGGACTTGAGGTAGTATTAGCATTCACCGTCGTCGCTGATGCACCAGTCGACGTGTCACCTTACGATTTTAGTGTGGGAGATGAGGATCACCCGATTTTTCAACAATTAATGCAAAGAACGAATGATGGTAATGATTTCGATGAAGCACTGAACGAGATCGCTGAAGAGAAAGATCTACTCATCCTCGTCGTCGAGGATGGGTATGACACAGGGATAGTTATTACAAAATATCCTGAGTAATTAAGTTTTTTAACTTCAAAATTCTAGTTCTTCAATGTATAAGCTTTATGGTTATCTAGTAGATATGCTTATATATTATACAGCACATAATCTAAATGATGATGAGCAACAAGAAATTGCTCAGGCTTAGTGATGAGGAGAAAAGAATGCTGCAGGAACTATCCGCTAGATACGGGATGAGAGAAAGCGAGCTTATACGATTTCTGATAGTTAAAGAATATGAAAGAGTGAAAAGCCAATAATTTTTTGGAGTCGGATATGATTAGCCCGAATTTATTATACCCGCTTTTTCCATGAAGAGAAGCACGTAGAGATGCGGAATTTAGCTGACCTCCTCCCCCGCCCTGAAGGGTGAGGCTTGTCATTCTTTGTTATGCCATTGCATAAATCAGTTTACGTTTCACAGTCGTCCTAAATCCCGCCTTTTGAAGGGTTTCCTGAATATCCTGTGTACCGTCGTGACATTCCACGATGACTGTTGAATACCTTTTCAGTGTCCTGTGTGAAGTGAGGAAGCCGTATTCACATCCCTCACAGTCGACCTTAAGCACTGAACCCTGAGGTATGTTGTATTTCAGCGTTATGACGTCCAAATTATTCGAGAGCTCGCATTCGCACCGGATCGGTTCAATGACCTCTTCCAACCCGTTCTCCTTCACGTTCCTCTCCAGGTAATTCGTTTCAACGTCGAACGCGTAAACCTTCTTCGCACCCTTCACAGCGAAGAAAATAGACGAATCGCCCACCCCTGCACCAACGTCGACAACAGTCTTCCCCTTCACGTCCACGTCGTATACACGGTCCCTGAATATTTCGCCGAACGCTGCGGGTCCATTGATGTCGTAGTGGAACTTCAGCACCTTGTCTCCGTATCTCAGTTGTATGAATTCGTCGTCAACGCGAACAAGGTAGAGGTTGTACAACGTTGAGTAGAACCACGCATGCCTCTTGGACTTTATTTCCACCTCCAACCCGTTCCACAGTTCCGCTGTAAAGGGGAACCTCTCAAGGAAGGTGTACTTGAGCACCTTGATAGGCTGTCTGTATGCTCGCATATACCCATAGGTTGTCTTCAAGTCCATGCCATACGTTGTGCGTAGGATAATAAAAAGCTCAAACCCTGTTCATGATCTCTCTCCTCCTTAACGGGAATTCTGTAGCGATTGCGGCCAACACGCCCTCCACTGTTCCCACAAGTCCGAAGAGTTCCTGAAAGAGTAGGGTCCACAGGTAGACCCCGTAGCTCACCTCCCCCAGGAAGACGGTGACGCGGTGTAATACTCTAGGTGGGTTCGTGATGAGGAGGGCGAAGGTGGGTAACGCTAAGTTGTAGACCAGAAACCTGGTGAAGAATTCATACACGACTTCACTGTGGATGAACAACGTCGCCAGAACGTAAAGACTGAACAGTATTCCTGTTAGTACATATTGTATGCCATGTGACCTTTTGCGGGAGGCCAGCATCCCCCACCCGTATGCCCCTAACCAGTAGGGGGGCATGAAGTAGAGGAGGTGGAACTCGCTGTAGGGAAGGAAAACAATGAAGAGACTGTAGAAGAACGAGACCAGGATGAGGGGGACTGCCACCTTTCGTCTATCGTCGAGTCTGTGGATGAAGGGAATAGCGACGTACATCCACTCCTCCAATTGGAGAGACCAGAAGAGGTATTGAAAGGAAAACGGTGTCAGAACGAAGGAGAGGAAGACGAAGTGAAGGAGTAGAGCGTAGACTGTTACGCTCATGTGGAGGACATACCTGTTCACAAGGAAAACCGTGAGAACAGCAGGGAAGTAAAGTGGCCAGATCCTCTTAACCCTCCTCTTGAAGTACCTGGATAACGAGGGATTTTCGTCTAATCTGTTCAACAAAAGGTAGATCGATAACTCGAAGAAGAGAGGTACACCCAACCAACCGGGACGGAAAATTGCTAGAGGGAGGAGCTGTAACGTCCAAAGGTGGTAGAGGGTGACGGAGAGAGCGGCGAAGAAACGGAGTTGAGCTATACGGGGGTCATACTGACTTCCGTTCAAACGGACTCATCCCATATCACCTTATAATCCTTCAGCACGCTCTTCGCTGAACTTATTAACGCGTTGTTCACAATGTTCAGCACTTCCCTCTCCTGTTCGTCAGTCCTGATATATTTGCTCTTTATCCTGTTCATTAACGACTTGCTCTCCTTGAGAGCTGCCATGAGTTTGTCCTTTGCATTCCAAACGTTGAAGAGTGGGATCGTATAATCATTGAAATCAGATAGGACTACCTCTAACGCCTTGGCAGCGTATTTAATGAACTTGTCATCCACATCCCTTCCATACCTCAGGTGAAGGTCCAACAGCTCTCCCTTGAGGAAGTCCCATATCTGATCATCATTCCTCTCCCCTCCTAGTTTCGCCGTCAGTAACTGAATCAGGATCTCTTCAACGTAGCTGCGTCTGTGTAACTGCTGCAGGCTCAAACAACCTCACCGCGTTCCTGTTCATGAGGAGGATGAAGTAACTCAAGCTGTCTGTGACCTTCACGAAGAAATACAGGGGTGGTATGAAGAGCGGTTTCGTTATGTCCACCTCAATGCTGTCGACGATGTCGTGGGACTCCAACAGCGTGGAGTCAGACTCAGGTAAGATCGTCACCCTCTTGACCCTCCTCTGCGGGAGGTACTTGTTCCTCACCAGCCCGAAGAGGAGGAACGGTCTACCCACGAATTGCTTTGCAATGAGAACGTATGACAGCCTGAACACGAAGTCGTCATCTAGTTTCGAAGTCCTCACTCCCGCCATTAGTCCGTCCATCCGTAAACGAACGTCGTGAGTGGGGGATGTGAGGTACGCGAATTGTCCGTCTCCCTTGTCGACGATCTTAGGTTTACTTGCGTTGAGCATCTTCGGGGAAATATGCTTATCTATCCACCACACCACGTTCTTCACAGTGTAAACGGACTTCTTTTTCTTCCTTCCTCTGAGGAGCAAGACCGTTGTGGCTGCCGCCGCTCCGGCCAATATCAGTGTTGTTTCCATAAATCATACCCTGTCAAGATCTCATTGACAAGGCGGGGTGCCCTATCCGCAGGTAGGTTGGTGTTCAAGAGGTTCGCTACCATTATGCTTATGTTGTCCACCGCGAGGTAGAAGCTGTTCACTATGTCCACGTAGTGTTGTAGGAGCTTCGTGTCCTCCCTCAGTTTCTCGGTATCCTCTGCATCTTCCTCTATTTTCCTGAGGATCTGCGTGTAAACTACGTCCTGTATGACTATCATGTTCCTGATGATGTTCCTCACGGAGTTCTTAAACAGGGGCACTATGAGTGTAGGAACTGTAATGTAACGCACCTCCTGCTGCAGGTCCTCCAGTAACGCTGCAATGACAGCCGACTGGAACTGCTTGAGCTTGTTGATGTTATTGACCACATCGTCATCCTTCAATTGTTCCAATAGGTTTATCTTGGAGAGGGGCTGTTTGACGAGTTTAACGAGTCCATGACTCTCGTCGAAGGTGAGGGGGCTTACCTTAACGACCACAGTCTTAGCGTTAGTTCCCCTAAGTCCGGTCTGCTGCTGTTTCTCGTCAGGCATGCTCAATCCTCCTCTGGTTTGTCATAGTACCATTTTATGTAAGCGTATTTACTCCTCCTCTTCTGGAAGATCTGTATCTTCGCGTTGTTCGCCTTCGCCAGTTTCCTCACATCTTCAACGTAGTCAAGCGGCACCATAATGACGTTGTCCTTCTCTGGGGAAAAGAGGGGGTTGTAGGCGAGAATTATATCCAATACGTCCATAGTCATACGTTGAACACTAATAATAAAAGTTTTAAACAATGGGTTCAAATTCATATCACGATGAAGGGTTTCTACGTGACGTCCAGGTATAAACGTCTCCTAGGAATGAGGTGGCTAATTGTTACTGCGGAGGACAAGAACATCGATCTCCTGGGTTCTGTAAGGGACAAGAGGTGTCCAGTCTGCAGCCAAAGGTTCAAGAACGTCTTCCTCCTGCAGAGGCATATGGACACAACAGGCTGCGGAGACGACCTGGAGAGTATCCTAAGGCAGTAACTCGAAGGTACCTTTTTTCGTGAATATTTTAACTATTAACAGGAAAGCCGAAACTATGGTTACGGCGAAGCCTATCATGAAGAGGGGGGTGAACGGGTCGGGCTTATAGACAGGGGTTATGATGGTGGTCGAGTTGTTTATCTTGGTCTCGTTCTCGCCTGCCACGTATATTACGCCATTCAGGTAGGAGGTGAAGTTGAACACAGCGAGGAAGATTGTGAAGAGGGCGTCCAAGTAGACGGGGGTATCTCTGTTCAAGAGGTAGAGTTGGAGGCCCAGGGCGATGAAGTCAATTGAAAGGGTTAGGATTACCCACTCACCGAGCATTCACCAACACCTTGAGGTCGTCTATGATGATTGGACTATTAAAGAATATTCTGCTGTAAATGTAAGTTGCAGGGGGGTAGTTCTCCCCCTCTGCGCAGTATAGCAAAAGCTTGGCTCCGCACATCTCCAATGAATTATACTTCGTCTCACATACCCTTACTAACTCAGGGTCGTCCTCAATGAAGTACTTCAGCTTCTTCGCCTGCACCCCATAGTATTTATAAAGGCCGTTCTTCTTGTCGCTGAAGTAGTATATTTTACTCTTTGCCTTCCTAATGATGTTGTTCACAAGTCTCTCACAGATTTCACGACCCAACCTCTACGCCCTCCACGTAACCGTTATGGACGTAGATGAAGAGGGTGCCGTCGTAGACCGCGTAGCGAACGTCATACCCTATTACAGTGACGTTAGTGAAGACCGGTTGGTAGAACAACGCGGAGCCGTTCACCATGATGCCGTTCCGGTAGGAGAGCTTCGTGTTAGGCGTTAGCTCAACGTACCAACCCCACGGCAGGGCCTCCCGGTATTTCCCGGAGTAATACAGGATGGAGAAGTTGGGGTTCACCACGGGAGGCCGTGTCGCGTTGGGCGTCGTGTAGACAGGGGAATTTGAGAAGTCGTATGTGGAGACGTTGTACACCTGAACGAAGACCCTGGTGAAGGGGGGTATGAAGTAAAGTGGGGAAGGGGATGAGATATTCACTAAACGTGATGAATGCGGTGGGACCACGATCAATGTGTCGTTGTAAGGTGCATACTGCTGAATCTGACTCGAGACAACCCACCTCTTTTCGATGCCGAACTCGTTGAGCAGGAAAATGGGATAAACCGGTGCGTCCCCGTGGTTGGTGACGTTCACGCACACCACGTTCCAATAACCCACGTCACCGACGTCGTAGACCTTCACGATGGTGACGGTCAGGGGTAACGTCGGTCGTAGAAGGAGCGAAATGGTTAGCATTTCAGCCAACAGGACGGTAGCCACTTTCCAGTTCATAACTGCACACCCACACTGTTACGTAGAATAAGAAATAGTTTAAGTCCCTCCAGCTCACGAGCCAGATGAAGGCCGGGAGGACCCACTTCCACCTCGTATCACGTTTATAAAGTACCAGTAGAAGCACGTAAAGCGTCAGAAACGCTATGGTGTACGCCATATGTGGTATCGGTAGGCCAGTCATGGTCAACAGACTTATTGAGACTCCCTGATTGCCTATTGGCTGTGTAAGGGGGCCTAGGATGTCAGCTGCCCACCGTAAGGAGAGGAAGGGTAGGTTGGGGAGGAGGAAGACGGTTAAAGGGAGGACCACGTTCTTCGCCAGTTCCCTCCACTTCCCCCAGTAGTCCTTCCACAGGAAGGGTAAGTAGAGTAACGTATACTGTTTCACGTCTCCACTCAGGGCCATGAGGGTCGTTCTAACCCAATCCGTGGTCGTTAGGGCCACAACCGCTATTGTCAGACTCAGTATGTCGAAATTCGCACCGGTGAAGGCTGAGTAAGTCCCGTTTATCAACGCAATGATGAAGAATAGCCTCTCCTTCCCCTTCCACCTCAGGAACGCGTAAAGAAGGAACGTGGTGACGAGCGTCACGAACTGTGGGTAAACGAGGGAGGCTATCTCGAAGTATAACGCAGGGTAACCCAGCGTGTTGACGTAGTAGGTGGGGGTGAGAGTGACGGTGACCACTGGTTCCGCCACTGGAAAGACCTTGTAGGCGTTGAGGAGGTTCGCTGTGTAGGGGTTGATCCCGTGCCTGAACAGGTACGCCGCATAAAGGATGAGACTCTCTTCGTCAGTCTGCGAGGGGAGCCTGTACACTGAGACTGCAATGAAGGCCGCGAGGAACGTGAAGAGGACGAGTAGGTCCAGGAACCGTTTATCTTCCTTAACCAAGTGGAGGAGGGCGAACACGACACCCAACACGTAGAACGCGTAAATCGCAGGGGAGCCAACCTCGAGAGACAGTGTGCCGTTGACGAAGGTCAGGCTTCCTAGGAATACAGCTACTCTCTCAACTTCTTTACGCAGTCCTCCCCACCGCCCTTGCAATGATAGATGATCCTCTCGAGGTCCGATAGCGTGTACCTCCTGGGAGTAGCCCTTATGTTGTAGGCGTTGAAGATGATCTTGACCATCTCCTCATTGTACTCATCTACGTGGAAAACTTCCTTGGCCACAATGTTGTCCCCTACCACCACCACTGGGATATCTGCAACGCGGAAGAGTTCCTTCATTGTTAAACCGCTCCTCTCATCGACGATGAGTATGGCGTTATACGTCTCAGCGACCTTCACTGCCTCCTCTAACCCCTTGGCGTTGTAGACCACAACGTTTCCCTTGCCCACGGAGACGAAGTATGCCGCCAAAATGGGGATCGCCAGATCTGGGTTGGCCTTCACGAAGTAGAGTTCAGGGTAGTCCAGGGAGGCGAAGAACCTCTCCAACCTTTTATCGCTATACGGCCTTCCGACGTAGATTATCCTGTAACCGCGTAACGACTCCTCAGGTAACCTGTCAATGCCGTACTCCAACCTCTTCAAGTAGGAAACTATGTTGGCGAAGTTCTGCATAGATGAAGCCAGCTTGGACGCCAACTCCTCCTTCCTCTTGACGAACTGCGGGAACTTCCTCTCCACCAGTATCTCTATGGCGTCCTTCGTTGGCACAGGGACGTAGACGGGTTCACCGAATCTCCCTTCTCTCTTCAACGCACTGTCTATGAGGGAGGGGGAGATGTTCGTTATGGCTATGAAGAGGACGTCGCTCTCCCTCAGTTTGGACATTGTGTCTAGAAGCATGGACTTAATGTTTAGGTCTGCGGAGGAGACCCCTATCCTTTGGATTACAAGTTCCCTCGACATCAAGAGAGTGTCCGCTTCATCGATGATGAGAGTGGAAGGGCGTGACTTCACAGCGTCGTCGATCTTAGCTTGGAAACCCTTTTCGCTCTGTCCTACATACGGTCCTAGGACCTCAGCGAAGTTGAAGACTACCCTGTCCAACCCTAACATGTCCGTAATTATCCTGGAAAGTGTTGTCTTCCCAGTCCCCGGGGGGCCGGTGAAGAGTAGACCCGGGTTTGGGAAGGCACCGCTCCTCTGGAAGTAGTCGACGTAGAACTGAATTCGTTCCCACACGGACTTGGGGTAAACGTAAACGTCGTCTGTAGTGACGACCATATACCCTCCTAACTGTTCCACCTTCACCTCCCCTACAGTCTTGACGTCAGTGTAGGGAGCAATTTCGTTACACTCAACTGGCCTCCTCAGGACCTCTGTGGAGGAGTTCCTGACGATCTTCCTGCAGATCATTTTCCTCACTTATGTATTACCGCCAACGCTAACGCGAATACGCCAATGATCATGAAGGCTATTATCAACCACCTCATCCACGAGAAGTCCGTGTTCTTTCCAGCTGTAACGTTCTTCTCTATGTTGACTATCTCCTCCAACTGCCTCAGGGAGTGTTTGACGTTTGTGTGCAACAGGTCTTCTATTGAACTCTTGAAGACGTTTGGGTAATCAACTGCCAGAATCAGTTGCGTGTTATTGTCGAGCGTGAGTTCCCTCATGGTGTCAATCCTGCTCTTTATCAGGTAAGTGTAATAGTCCACAATTGATTTCCACGTCCCGTCGAATTTTATCTCCCTGTTCCCAGTCCTGATAACCAGGTCGCGTACACCAACGGCAACGAGAGTCTGAGGATCCTTCGCTATATAGTAGGGCTGTATACCCCAACCGTACAAGATATACCTCCTGCCGCTCTTGACCATCTTCACTGTAGGGTCCTTGTAAACGCGGATGTTCCCCCTGATGCTCACGAAGTTCACTTCATCGATTCGTGTCAAGGGGATCTCCTTCTCCTCGTTACCATCGATCAGCCGCAGCCAGTAGCGATAGTTAGGTTTATGAAAGACCCTATACGCAACGTAAACTATTACACCAATGAAGACTGCGATCATGGCGTATTCGATGAAGTTAGGAGACACGAGAGGGAGTGTAGAGGGTGATATGGATATCGGCGTTCCAACTGCCATGTGGAGAAAATGGGGGAGCAATAAGAAAAAGGTTAGCCTGAAGTCTGAACGCTGTGCCACATCAGTATTACCGCGAACATGATCTCGAGGGTGGGGATGGCGTATAACCAGGGGTTCGAGACACCGAGTGCGACCATCTCCGCTGAGGTGAAAACGGATGAAATGACTAGACCTAATCCCACGTTCCTCAAACCCGCCCTGAGTCCGAAAAGTGCGACTGAAGACAGTGGAATAGTGTACATCAGCATCTGTTCCAGCAGGGGCGGTGCATAACTCCCACCGTTCACTGTGATGTAAAACGGCCCGAACTGTTGAGCGTCGAATGAAATGAAGACGACTGTAATATTCGACGGTACCGTGATCACGGTGTAGTTGTCCTGAACAGTGTAGTTCCCCAGGAACTGGTGGGTGTAGAAGTTGTAAACTGAGAACGTGACCTGTTGCAGGTTCTGCCCCTGATAGTATGGTTCCGCAAGGAGGACTACCTGGTTACTCCCATTGTAGAAGGCGTTCACTATGTAACCGTCTATTACAGTTTCGCTCAAGGGTTGAATGGTGACCACTGAACTGCCGTCGGACCAATCCAGTACCGCTCCACCCGTTATGGCCAAGGCGAGCGTCGACGTTAGGGAGAGTAGAAGTAACGGGAACAGCAGTTTTCTCATAGTGAAAGAGTGGAAGGAAAAGATAAAAACTAAAAGGGGCTGCTCTCCCGCAGGATCTTCACCACATATATGAGTATCATGAGGATGCTGAGACCTATCAACAGTATTAACACGTCCACTAAGTTGCCCGCAAAGGGTAACGGGTTACTCGACATCTTCACAGTCGTGTTACCTATCTTCACACTGTTGAGCGTCGGAACTGCAAGGCCGAAGTAGATGCCCTCAACCAGGTTGAGGACTGCCGCTATGATGCCTATGATGAATATGAGGATGACGTATGTGATGAACTTCATGACTGGCTATTCCTCCTGGCGAACCTATACGCTGTAGATATAACCACGAGGACTGAGCCTATAAAGATAATGGGGATGAGGTGTATGATGATACCCACGACTGCAACGATTGAACCCCCTGCAGCGATGGACGCCAGCAAGTCCTGGTTGGCCCTCACCAACGCTACCACAATTGCCAGCACCATGGCGACCGTAACTATCCCCCCAACCGTGAGCGTGGACAGGCTGAACGGCGTTGAGGGTGTCAACGGAAGTATTAGCTGTGGCGCCGGTTTCGGGAACGAGATCTCCTCAGGTGAGAAGGCCCCTACGCCAGAGGAGAGGGGCTGCAGGTAAATGGTGAGCACTTTGGTGTTGGGGTTCGCTACGACCTGAGCCGAGAGGAGGCCCTGTGTATTGAAGGGTTGTATCTGCTGCGTTATGGGGTCATTCACTATCATAGGGTTTCCGTTCTGATAAACAGTCACGTTCCAGCCTTGCCAGTTTATCAAAACGAAGGAATACGCTGTGTAAAGCAGGATGACCGTGAACTGGTAATTGCCAGGTGACAACGTTGCAGTCTGGTAA